>Ga0302319_10025359_pt1 | contig 10500 bp, 12 predicted proteins | sample Bog_T0_2_FD_203319 | JGI IMG/M metagenome (GOLD analysis project Ga0302319, IMG submission 203319) | Peat permafrost microbial communities from Stordalen Mire near Abisko, Sweden - Bog_T0_2 | ecosystem: Environmental > Terrestrial > Soil > Wetlands > Peat | place: Sweden: Abisko, Stordalen Mire... | reverse complement strand
ATCCGCCGCCCCCTCTCGTCGTGCTTGGCAACCTGGAGCGTCTCGACGACAGCGGAGGATTTCATCCCCCGAGATTACAGAGTTTCAGCGCCGCCGACTAGGAGGTCGCCCGTCGGACGGATACGGAGCAAAAGCTCGTGGCTACGATCCATTTCCTTAGCGCGCTCGGGCGCAATCGACGGCTGCGTCCATTTCGACCACTAATCGGGATCTAAATCGTGGCGAAAGCCACCCTGAGCTATCGTCGTCCCGTTTAACCGAGCTACCATTTCTCGCACCTGAGGCTGCATTTTGCTGAAGATATGTTGCAGTTCCTCGAGTCCCAAAGGTTTTACACTAGCGAAAGCCTTATCTAGCTCGATTGGATCCACGTGTTCGTGGGACAAGATGAAGCCTATGTCCCCAATATCCTGGCGGTCGTTGCGCATCATCTTCGTCAGGATCAAATCAATGGTAGAGGGTCGGAATAGCCGGAGATGCTTGAGGTCGCCGATTTCGACCGGCACTATCTTTGCGAGCCAATTTGGGGTCAAAGCAACCTGCTCGTCCGTAAACAAATGAGACACATAAAGGCCCTCAGGTAACAAGCTCTTGTTTGTCAGCTCAATCGCTTTCCAGAACTGCGCGTCCGCTTCGATCTTTCCCATTTCGACTGCAGGGAGGATCGCATCAACATCCATGGTCTTTCCGAACTGGGAGCCAAGTCTGCCGTAACCTAGAGCGAGCGCAGCTCTTCCAAAGAGTACGATCCGTGTCTCCTTCTCCAAATATGAATCCAGCTTTCGTAGGATTCGCTCAGGATTGTTTACAGGCAATTCAGCCACTTGATGCTCCCTTGGCCGCCTCTGGTGACGCCCGTCTGCGAAACAAACCGACTCCAGTGGGGCATTATGCCGTCCGGAATAGGGGCCTGATCACCCAAAGAGTCCAATAGTTTATTCCAAAAACCTTCGCTGCCGGCGTCGTGTTCAAGTGCGACTCTTGCAATATGAGCTAAGGGTCGCTCCACGCGCTCACGCCGACCAACAAAAGCCAAAAGCTCGGCATCACATGAACTGACAAGCTGAGCTGCACATCTGATTGCGTAAGGTTCATACTCGTTGGAACCTAGGAGCAACAGCGACACCAGCTCTTCGTTTGAGATTTTAGCCAGCCCTGGGTCGTCCTCCACTGGAGGATAGCCCGGAGCGTAATGGTAGCATCCTCGAGTTACCGCGAGACGGATAAGCTTGCCTGTCGAATCAAACCCCATGCGACGTGCGCTTTGCAGCAACGGCGAAATCTGGCTCGTCTCGCGTAATTCTTGTGCCAAAGTTGCCATCCCCGGATCGCTACCACAGTTCGTGTTGGAAGTAAAACCGTCGCCGACATGGCAAACGTTTTCCAGTATCAGGCCTTATGATCGCTAGACTTGGGCTCCGGCGAGGAGTGAGATTAAAATGGGGCGGCCAACGGGACTCGAACCCGCGACCCCAAGATTCACAATTTTGTGCCCCCTCATGGGACAATGACTTACGTAGACAGGAAATGGACTTTTCGGCCGTTCACTTGGGGAAATAACGGCAGCATTACGGCAGCGCTTCTATTCGTATTTTCGCGCGTTCTTGAGCCGGTTTTGCCGCACTGGCAGAACAACTCGAGGATTGAGTCACGAGAAGCGTTTGCGCAGATCTCGTGCGAATTCTGAGTTGCAACACAGTGCAACACATGTCAGGATTCTTCTGTGCAAAAGTCGATCACCACAAGCGTCCGCCTTCCGCGAGATCTAAAGAGGAGGATAGATCGAAAGGCTGTCTCGGCAGGTACTGGCCGGAACAGAGTTATTATTGACGCCCTTGAGTCGTACCTCAGGGAGGACGTTCAAGCTGTTTACGAAACAGAGGCCCGGCGCCAGTCGCAGTTGGCAACAAAGCTCGATCGTCCGGATCCAGCATGGGACGAGATGATTGAGAGAGATCTTCCCGGTCGATGACATTGGCGCGCGGGGATGTCGTTGCAGCTGTCGTTCCGGGTGATTTCGGAAAGCCGCGTCCAGTTGTGATCGTACAGGCGGGACCCTATCTCGAATCTCACGCGTCCGTAACGGTTTGTCCGCTGACATCGCACCTGACAGGCCTGCGCATGTTTCGTATCATGATCGCCCCCGACAAGAACAATGGCCTAAACGAGCCATCTGAAGTCATGGTGGATAAAGTGAGCTCGCTGCGCCGGGAACGGATTGCCACCTCCATCGGTAAGTTGGCGGCATCCGATATGCGAGCGATCGATACCGCTTTGCGCGGGTGGCTTGCTTTGGGATAGCTCACCCAGTGAGCTGAAACACCTTGCCCGTCAATTCCGCGAAGCGGGCTGCGAAACGGTGGCCGTGTTGGCTTTTGGAGCTTGCGGCGACATCTTGGGGTCGGCTTCGGCGCGCGCGAGAAGCGCTTTGAAACGCGGAGTGTTTCTCAATGGGTCAAAGTAGGGATCAAGGCGCAATCCCGCGGCGGTGAGGGACGGCATCGATTCCAATATGTCCATGGCCGCGTCGAGCTGACCCTCGGCGACTTTCAGGTCAAAAAGGTCCGGTTTCCTTCCCGAAAAATCAGCAGAAAGGTTAAGTGTCTTCTCTGACTCGGCATAGTCCCCAAGGCGTGCGAGCAGCTTGCCTTTCAAAAAAAGCAAATCCCCATCGTTGGGCAGATCCGCCAGGTGGTGCTCGACCTGCTTCAGTGCCGTCTTCCATTCAATGCGCGCGGCTTCGCGCCGCCCTGCCATCGCGTGGGCATCGCCATTGTAGGCTGCAATCGGTCCAAAAACATCGCCGTTTGATTGAATCCAATCGCGCCCGAGACTGCTGCTGAACCGGAGCCAGTCGTCGGGCTTCCTTTCCAAGGTAAATACCTCATAAGCAATCGTCACACCGAAATCCGTCTGCAAAACCGTTGCCGGAAGCTCGTCCATGGCGGCCCTGGCCGAGGAGATATCTCCACGCCATCGCAAGGAGATGAACACTTTGAGGCCAAGATTTCCCCAAAATGGCTGGAGGGCGAGCGAACGCGCGAGTGGTATCTCAGCCGCGGAGGGCGAACCGACTTGGTATTCTATCCACGCAAGCTCGCTCCAAGCCGTTGCAGAAAACTGTGGATTGTTGGCGAGCCGAGAGAACTCGGTCCGGGCCTGGTCTAGATGCCCAAGATTTCGCTCCAGAATCGCCAGGGCGAATAGTGCCCGCGGCTCGTCCGGTTTCTCTCCTAGCAGCTGGCGAAGCAGCCTGTTTGCCTCCGGGGCGAATGGTGAAACCTGCCCAAGCCCGGTTCCCGTCGTCGCGCCCCGGATCAGGTAGCAGGATTGGGCCAGACGCGCCTCGTACGAGGAGGGCGCCAGCTTGAGTGCGCGGGCTGCGCATGAGCGGGCCGCATCCCTGCGCCCTATGCTGGAGTCAAAATTGTGATAAATATACCATGAATCCACCTGCGACCACGCAGCCCAAGCGTCAGCGTTTTCCGGATCGATTTCGGTGGCTCGCTTGCAGAACCCATCCGCCACTCCAAGTTCATCCGGGCCCAACTCGGTTTTGTTAAGTTCCTCCCATACTCTTGCGACAAGCTGCTCTGCCTCTGAAGGGGACGAGGCGATTTGAGCCGGTTGGGACGATTCCCCTCCCTTGCGCCACGGCTGCCAGGTAGCCAGGGCCAGACACGCGATCACGCCGGCGACGACCGGAACTATCCAAGTGCGAGACGCCCTGGGTGGGCGAGACAAGGACTGGCCTGCCGTTCCCGGGACTTGGTGCTCGGTCTCACGTGATGGTCCCGCCAGGAGCTTTTTCACCCGCTCGGCAAAGGTCGTGGGAGTGTCACCACCGGGCAACTTGGTCCATTGAACGGCTAGGAAGGCGTCAGGCACCTGGGCATCTTGATCCCCGGTGCCATCGACGGTCACTGGGACGATGAACGCCTTGCCCTTCGCCATCAGATGCGAACGGTCCTCCGCAAGCTTCCACTCCAGACGAAAATAGCCCTCGAGCCGTGTCTGGGTGTGCGCAGAAATGACAGGAATGAACAGGGCACAATTCTTGATCTGCTTGCGGATGCTCTGGTCCCAGGCGTCCCCGCCGCGAAGCTCACTTTGATCGAACCAGACCTCGACCCCGGCTGCGCGCAGGGCTTCACAGATGCTCCTGGCCGCTTCAGCGTCCTGAGAGGCGTAGCTTAAAAAGACCGCACCTTTTGGGGTTGATAGGATATCGGGCATCAAGCAAGAGGCAGGGGAAAGCTGGGGGAGCTCGATACCATTAACAAGCACTCACCGCTTGTTGGTGGGGCCTGTTGCCTCGACGCAGCGAATCGTGGCACTTTTCAGGCTCTAGATTGGATCCCTGCCCTTCGGATCCCTTCGAATAACAGTCGAAGTTGCTGAAGTTCTTCGCTATAAAATGGGGCGGCCAACGGGACTCGAACCCGCGACCCCAAGATTCACAAAATTGTGCGCTCGCGATGAATCAAGTGCTTACGTGATCGGCGCATATCTCCGTCCAGAGGGCGCAGAGGGATGGCTTGTGGCACGATGTGGCACGTTTGTGGCAGGAAATGGGGCTTTAGTCAGAGGACTCCGAGCTCCCTCTGTGCCAACAAAAACTTGCCGGGCGTTGAGATCGCCATCCCATAAATTTGGTGACCGAGATTCCCTTGAAAATCCTTCTCATCTAGCGTCAACAGCCATTCGCATTGAGCGGCAAGCGCCGAGATTACGACGGGCCGATCTTTCGCCTTTGGAAAGACTAAGGGCCTATCGAGCGCGACACGAACGGCGGTAAACTCTACGGCGGGCGAGACGATTGACCTCCATGCCGCCGCAGCTGAATACCCAATCTTTGCCAGATTCCGCCGTGCTTCCTCGGCGCAGTAATCAGTAGAAACCAATACCCAATTCTGCGCCTTGGCCTGGTGAATCAAGAACCGCGAGGCTCCTTGCCCAGTTCCCGAAGCAGCGAGAAGAACGCTGGTATCAAGAAAAAGCCTCACCGCTTAACTTTGCGAGGAGCAGCTCGAAAGGTAGCCATGTCCGCTTCGTCGCGGGCGATCCACCGGTCGATTGTAGCCTTAGGAATGTCTCGCATGGGCATCGCGACTGCCGCCTGCAAGAAAAGACCTCCCTCGCATTCTTCGACAAGGACCATGGGGTTGTTCAACTTATCGAGGCCTAATTTGCGACGGAGGGCGGGAGGCAGTGTAAGAGAGCCACGTTTGCTCAGAGGAATGGTGGTTGCCATGCAGCAATGCTGCAGAGAAGCAATGCGGCGCTCAAGTGCGAATTGAGGAATTCCGCTCTGGTCAGCCGGCGGAGATGTTGGGACGCCGGATCACCTCGCCCGACTGTATTCCGCCCCGCATTCATTGCCGCTTCATGGCTCAATTGCCCGACCCTGCCAGCGGGAGGTTCAATTGTGCCAAACCTGGCATGGAGGTGGCACACGCAGATTCCGGGGAACGCGCTCTTAAACAAATAGAGGCTCTTCGCGGAGGAGTACTTTACATAAAATGGGGCGGCCAACGGGACTCGAACCCGCGACCCCAAGATTCACAAAATTGTGCTCTCATTGGAAATAAGCGCCTTGTGAAACCGCCTCTCATCTCCATCCCCTCTCAGCCGAGGGATGGCATGTGCCACGATGTGGCACGTTTTTGAGTGGCTCCTAAAGAAGTCCCACCTCGCGGAAAGAGTAGTGAGAGCCGTTCTGGAAGCTAGAGTTCAAAGCTACCGCCCAACACTCCGCACCGCCGACCGATCTAATGCGGAGGGGTGCCGCTGTCTGGTCGGTCGAGAAACTCACGAATCGCGAGATTTACAAGGTCCGGTTGCTGGTGGAAGGTCCCGTGGTTGCTCGCGGGCACAATGATCAGTTGGCCACGCGGCAGGCCCCGGTAAATCTCGGCGTTGTCTTCGATCGATGTGAAGTCGTGGTCGCCAGCCATGACTAGCACTGGAATGGAAATTTTTTTGAGGTCGGCGGGTTCGATCACAATGGGCTGGATCCACATCTGATAGCACTTCGCCATTAGCTTCATCCAATGATCTGGACCGTCGGGGCTGACTTTCCCGTAGTCGGTTCGAAACCACGGCGGCAAAGAGTCGGCCATCGTCCTTAGGGTCTCGGCCAATTGCTTCGGCTTCATGCGCCGCTGAACTTCCTCCGGCGACAGGCCCGATCGAAGGTTCGCACCGGAGATGACCATTCGACGCACCAGTTGCGGGTGATCCCGCGCGAGGAGCAGGGCAATATTGCCGCCATCACTGTGTCCGACGATGTCAACAGGGCCGAGGCCAATCTGCTCGATTATTGCGGCCGTGTCATCCGCCATCATTTGATAGGAAAGAGGCCAAGGGCCGTCAGGGCTATGTCCGTGCCCTCGCTGATCGATACCGATCACAGTGCGATAGGACGCAAAATAATCCCGCTGCTTATCGAAGTTATTGTCGAAGAAGATCATCCCGCCGTGGAGAAATACTATAGGCGCGCCGTGGCCATAAATCTGCGTGTACAACTTGGCGCCTCGTACCTCGTAGAATCGATGCGTATCTGCGGTGTCATCTGGATAAGCGCCGAACGAGGCCAGCACGCTGACCGCGGCGAGTATGGCGGCTGAGAAAGACTTCATGGCGTTTCCATTGTTCATTCGGACGGGTGCAATCACCGATCCCAATGCGGATCATTGTCAAGAGATGCGGCGCACCCCGAACGCGCATATGGTATTTCAAATTGGGGCGGCCAACGGGACTCGAACCCGCGACCCCAAGATTCACAATCTTGTGCTCTAACCAACTGAGCTATGACCGCCGTAAATTTGTGAACGATTACCTTCCCGGCCGGCGAAGGGGCTGTCAATCCGTTTCCCGGTTGTGTCCCGGAAACGATCGGACTACCCTATGCCCGTGTCCACGAGGCGTCTGCGGCTTGTCACCTATAACATCGCCCATGGGCGGGGCCTGGCGCCCATCCAGGGATTCACCTCGTCGCGCAAGCTGCGACTTAACCTCAGGCGGATCGCGCACCTGTTGAGCACCTTGGACGCCGACGTGGTCGCCCTTCAGGAGGTGGATGAGTGCTCGGTCTGGTCTGGGCGCTTCGACCATCTGGATTACCTGAGGGCCCACGCGGGTTTTCCCCATGCCGCCTTCGGCATCAACAACCGAAGGTCGGGCATCATGAACCTATCCTACGGCAACGCCATCCTCTCCCGGTTCCCGATTGCAGATACAGAGACCATCGTGTTCGGCAAGCGCAAGGTGGGGGAGAAAGGTTTTCTGTTCACGGAGCTTGAGGTGGGAGGCCGGCTTGTACCCCTGGTGAACCTTCACCTGCACTTCAGCTCCAAGAAGAAAAGGCTCCAGCAGCTCGACATGCTGGTGACCTGGCTAAGGCTCAAGCAGCGGGAGCGGCGGCGGGCTTGGTCCGTGTCGCCCATCGTCTGCGGGGACTTCAACACCCCCAATACGAAGGACGACGCCACCGCTTCCCTCCTAAGCCACCTGTGCGACTACGGCGACTATGTCCTGCACCCGCTGCTGGGCGCCACTTTTCCATCTCCCCTTCCCAGGCGCGCCCTGGACTTCGTGTTCCTGCCGCCGGGCTGCAAGTCCATAGAGAGCCATGTCGTGCGGTCGTTCCTTTCTGACCACCGGCCCGTCCTGGTGGAGTTTTCAGTGGCGTGACGGGGCGAATTGCTTTTGATCGACCTTCCTATGGGACGGATCCAAGACGCATTTTCGAGGGCACGCTCTGAGGGCAGGGCGGCGTTCGTCGCCTACCTTTGCGCGGGCGATCCGGACTTTGAGACGTCGCTGGCGGCGTGCCGCGCGGTCGTTGGGGCCGGGGCGGACATCCTCGAGCTCGGGGTCCCGTTCTCTGATCCCCTTGCCGACGGATTGACGAACCAGCTCGCGGCGCAGCGGGCGCTTGAATCCGGTATGACGGCCGCCCGGGTCTTCGAACTCGTGCGGAGGATCCGCGAGGCGAGCGACGTGCCGATTGTCTTCTACACCTACTATAACCTCGTGTTTTCAAACGGCGTCGAGGCCTACGTGAGGGCCGCCAAGGCGGCCGGGGTCGACGGGCTCCTGATCCTCGACCTTCCCCCGGAGGAGGCAGGCGAGGCCGCGGGTGCCTGCAGGATGCACGGGGTCGACACGATCTGCATCGTGGCCCCGACCACCCCCGACTCGAGGCTTCCCAAGATCGCGGCCGCGGCGTCCGGCTTCATCTACTACGTCTCGCGGGAGGGCGTCACCGGGGTGCGCGAGAAATTGGCAAGCGGCATTCCCGAGGCCGTGGCAAGGATCCGTGCCCACACCTCCCTGCCGGTCGCCGTCGGCTTCGGGATCTCGACCCGGGCTCAGGTGGCGGAAGTCGCCGCACATGCGGACGGGGTTGTCGTCGGAAGCGCCCTTGTGAACCTGATCAGGGATGGGCTCGGCTCCCGCGCCGGGATCGGACCCGCGCTTGCCAGCCGAGTCTCGGATTTGCGGCAGGGCACCCCACGGCGATGATCCGGATCCTCGTCATCGACGACGACCGCCTGCAGTTCAAGCTGCTCCAGGCCCACTTCAAGAACTTCCAGTCGGGCTCCTACCAGCTCGAATTGTCGGCCACCTATGAGGGTGGACTCGAGCGGCTCCTCACGGGGGACTACCAGGTCTGCCTGCTCGACTACCGGCTCGGCGAGAGGGACGGGCTCCAGCTGATCCGCGAGGCGACGGCGGCCGGATGCAGGACTCCGATCGTGTTTTTGACGGCGGAGTCGGCCGGCAACGTCGACATCCAGGCCATGGAGGCGGGAGCCATGGACTACCTGGTGAAGGGAGAGATCTCCCCGCGCTCCCTGGAACGCTCGCTGCGCTACGCAACGAAGCTAGGGGCGACGCTTGAGGCCCTGCGCAGGCTCGCGACGCGGGACGAGTTGACGGGCCTCCTTAACCGGCGCGAGTACGACCGGATCCTTGCCGAGGAGGAGGACCGCGCGCGGAGGTTTGGCAACCCGCTCTCACTTGTCATCATTGACCTCGACCACTTCAAGGCCGTGAACGACTCGCACGGGCACCCGGCGGGCGATCAGGTCCTGAAGGAGGCAGCCCGGCGAATCGCTGCCTCGATCCGGACGGTTGACCGCGCCGCACGGATTGGAGGAGAAGAGATCGCGCTAGTCCTTGTCCAGACCGACCGGTCGGGCGCCCTGGACGTGGCCGCGCGCGCAATCGCGCTGCTGGCCGGCAGCCCGATCCCGATCCCCGGGGGCCAGTCGATTTCCGTGACGGCGAGCGCGGGGGTGGCCGAGCTTCCGCTTGACGGGGGCACCTGCTCGGAGCTGATCGCGGCCGCCGACCGCGCACTCTATGCCGCGAAGGCGGCCGGACGAAACCGCGCCGTTGCGGCGGGCGAGGCCCGAGGGGCCCCATGAATCCCCGGGGAGGGCCAGGCCGAACGCTCCACGTCCTCACCGGCTGCACCGCGGTCGGGAAAACCGAGTGGGCTCTCAGGTGGGCTGAGGCCCATCAGGCCGAGATCGTGTCGTGCGACTCGCTGCTCTTCTACCGGGGAATGGACATCGGAACGGCCAAGCCCACGGCGGCTGAGCTCGGGCGCGTCCGCCATCACCTGATCGACATCCGCGCCGTGTCCGAGCCCATGAACGCGGCCGTCTACGCCTCGGCTGCGCGGGAGGCGGCCGAGGAGATCACGGGCCGCGGGGGAAAGGTTCTCGTTGTCGGCGGAAGCGGCTTCTATCTGCGGTCGTTTTTTGCTCCGGTTTCCGACAACGTGGACGTTCCGGCCGGGATCCGCGCGCGGGTCTCGGCGCTTGAAGGGTCCGGGGGCCTGGGCGCCCTCCTTGGGGAGCTGCGGCGCCTTAACCCCTCGGGCCTCGGGACCCTGGACACCGCCAATCCCCGCCGGGTGGCGAGCGCCCTCGGCCGTTGCCTTGCCTCGGGACGCACGCTCGCTGAGCTCGCGGCGGATTTTGCGCGCGCCGAGGCCCCATTCGCGGGCTGGTCCGTGCACCTCGTGCGTCTGGACCGCAGCCCCTCGGACCTTGAGGTGCGCATCGCCGCGCGGGTTGAGGCGATGCTGCGCGCGGGGCTTGTCGCGGAGGTCGAGCGCCTCCGCGGCGAGGGGCTCCTTCTAAACCCGAGCGCGTCCCGCGCCATAGGCTACCGCGAGACCCTGGACGTTCTTCAGGGTGGGGCTCCCTTGGAAGGCCTCGCCGAGGCGGTCGCCAAGGACACCCGGGCGCTCGTCAAGAAGCAGAGGACATGGTTTCGCACCCAGCTTCCCGAGCACCGGGTGGTGGACGCAGCATCCCTGAGCGACCCGGCGGAGCTATTCCTAGGGTGAGGGGCGCCTGCGCTGGTAGACGTCCCTGTAGTAGACGAGGGTGTCCCCGACCAGGTCCACGACCCCGCTCTCAACCGTCGTCAGGCACAGGAGCCCGTCGTGGCGGCCGATCCGATAGGAATCCTTGGAGT
>Ga0302319_10025358_pt1 | contig 10501 bp, 10 predicted proteins | sample Bog_T0_2_FD_203319 | JGI IMG/M metagenome (GOLD analysis project Ga0302319, IMG submission 203319) | Peat permafrost microbial communities from Stordalen Mire near Abisko, Sweden - Bog_T0_2 | ecosystem: Environmental > Terrestrial > Soil > Wetlands > Peat | place: Sweden: Abisko, Stordalen Mire... | reverse complement strand
TATGACGTCGCGGTGCTGGCCTTCAACTATCGCAGCCCCCGGGCGGTGGCTCGGGCCATGCAGGAAGCGGCGCGAGCCGGGATCGGTCTGATGGCCATGAAGACCCAGAGTCCGCATTACGCGGATGGGGAAGGGCGCATTGGCACGGCGCCCGACCATCGCCAGGCCTTGAGCTGGGTTTTGGCCAGGAGTTACATTACCGCGGCGATACCCGGCATGACCACCCGCGATCAGGTGGACTTGAACCTGAACACGATGCGTTCGGCGGCATGAAATCACCGATGGCCGAGCCAGCGAATGGTTCGAACCCCTGACCTTCTCATGGCGAATGGGAGGCGCACCCTTGCAATTATTGATGATGTTGATGCGAAAATAAAAAGTGCCAATCAGTGCCATGAGGCTGTTTGATGTCCCAGACTTGCCTGAGCCCCAAAAGAAGGTCATAGTATTTTCAAGACCATAGAAGCGCCGATCAACTGAAATCAGACAGCATGAATCATTCGGAAACCAATCAAGTGAGTCGGAAATCCTGCTTCCACCATGCACCGGCAACAGCTTGAACATATCGATCCGGGCTCGTTCGCGACCAAGTGTGATTGGGAGGCACGATGACCACACTATCGGAACTCGAGGTCCAAGGGGACTGTCAGCGCCTGCGCCAGTGCTGGGAAACTTCCGCCACTTTCGCCTTCCTGCCGGAAAAGTTGAGCGTGGACCGGGGATGGATTGAACAGGGTTTGTCCCGCTTGCCGGATTCCATGCGGCAAGGGCACTATGTTTTGCTGACTTCCGGCACGACGGGCGCGCCGAAGCTGGTGGTGGGCCAGCGCGCGCGCTCCGAGCAACTGGCCGCCATGCTGCACCGGCAGCAGGAAGGAGAACCCGTCGAGGAAACCGTCGTCGTGTTGCCCTTGTCTTACAGTTATGCTTTTGTGAATCAATGGCTGTGGTCGTATTGCCACCAGCGGCGGCTGAGCCTGACTCCGGGGTTGAAGGATCCGGCCGGGCTGCAGCGAGTTTTGCTAGCGAGCCGTCAGGCCATGATTTGCCTGGTCGGCGTGCAGGTTCCGTTGCTGGCGTCCTATTTCCAAGGGCAGTCTTTTCCCGGCATCATTCGGGTCCATTTCGCCGGTGGACGCTTTCCCCAGGAACAATTGCCGGTCATTCGGGCTTTGTTTCCCCGGGCCACGATCTTCAACAACTATGGTTGTGCCGAAGCCTTGCCGCGCCTGACGCTGCGCAAGGCGGAGGCGGCGGCTGAGGCGAACGACATTGGCTGCCCCCTGCCGGGCGTTGAGCTGGCAACCAATGAAGCCACGGAATTGCAGTTCCGCAGTCCCTACGGTGCGGTCGGCCTGATCGAAGCCGGCAGCTTCAGCCCGCTGCCATCTGCGGCGTGGGTCAAGACCGGGGATCTGGCGCAACCCACGGAACACGGTTCCTGGCGATTGCTGGGACGATCCAGCGAAGTATTCAAACGGCATGGCGAAAAGATTTCACTGGCCATGCTTATGACCACGATTAACGGCACCTGGGCTGGCCAGGCGGTTTTTTATCGCGAGCGGGATGCCCAAGGCGAGGAGGGGCATGTGCTGGTGTTGGCGCCCACGCCGACAGCGGAACAACTGCAGGGCATCCTGTTGTCCCTGCGCCGGAGCCATGGCCGCGCCCACTGGCCTTTGCGCATCGAAGCGGTCGCCGAATTGCCATTGTTGCCCAACGGTAAACCCGATGCGCAGGGCGCGGCGATTTTGCCGGGCAAAACCCGGCTGTGGAATCAAAGGATCTGAAATGGAAAATCGAGAAAAACTAAAGAAAATGTTGGAGGAGGTGTTTTTGCTGCAACCCGGCGAATTCCGGTTCGACCTGCGCCGCGACGAAGTGGAAACCTGGGATTCGTTTGGCGTCGTGTCGCTGGCCGTCGGCATCCAGGAAATCTTCGGCTACCATTGCACTCCGGCGGAAGCGGCGGGCATCAAAAGCGTGGGCGACCTGATCCGCCTCCTGACCGCCAAAGGGTTTGACTTTGAGCATTGAACTTCCACCCTGCTGGTCCTTGGATCAGCTTCGGCAACGGGCTACAAGCGGAGTGATCGTTTGGGCCACGGCCGCGGTGCGTCCAACTCTGTCCGTCTGGCTGCCATGGCCGGCAGCGGACTGGGAGCAACCCGTGCCAGCCGACGCCGAATGGCTGGTGGTGGTGGGGGGCGGCACGCTCATTGACGAAGCCAAGGCCCTCCGTGCGGAGCGGCCCGGGCTCAAATTGGTGGCCATCCCGTCCATCTGGGGTAGTGGGGCGGAGGCCTCTCCCATCATCGTGTTGACGCGTGCGGGTCGCAAAGTCATCCGGATATGTCCCGGCGCCCGTCCCGAGGCAGTGGTATATAGGCCCGAATTGGCGGCTAACGTGCCGGCCGAGCGCCAGCGTGAGGCCGGCGGCGACTGCTGGGCCCACGCGCTGGAAGGATTTTTGTCGCCGCTGGCAAATGGCGAGTTGCAGGCGGAAATGAGCCAGATCATCCGCCGCCTGGCGGCGCTGCCGCTGAGCTTTGATCCCCAGTGGTTCGAGCTGAGCGCGCTGGCGTGCAGGGGCCAGTCGCTGGCCGGTGCCGGTTTGATTCACGGCATCGCCCATACCCTGGAGGCGCCGCTACGGGCGCAGCAGCCGGAACGAAAGTGGCACCACGCCAGATTATGCGCCACCTTTCTGGAGCCAGTGCTGCGCTTGAACCAGACTGGCTCGGACAAATGGAACCAGCTGATGGCCGTGCATCAATTGCCGGAAGCCGAAATTTGGAAGCGATTGCACGCCTTCTTTGAACCGGATTCTTTCCGGGCGGCGCTGCCGCTCCTGCGGCAGGAATGGCGGCAGATCCTGCGCGATCCCTGTTCCCGGACCAATTCAGTCCTGGTACGGCCGGACTGGCTGGAACGCCTCGAGCACTGGGGGCTGCCATGAGTCAACTGCTGCATCATGCTCCTTTTTCACCGCGCGACGACGCGGTTTTCTTGAACGAGATGAATGAAATCTCTTCCTGGCATCTGGCGGGCTGCCCGGAATATCGTCGCGTATGGCCCGATTGGACGGTGGCGGAACGACTGGAGGACCTGCCATATCTTCACGTGGGCGTATTCAAGCGGCAGTTATGGAAGACCAGCGTTGACGGCCTGATGCATCAGCGAATCCTCCGCAGTTCCAGTACCAGCCAGGCCACCGCCAGCATGATTGCCCTGGATGAGCGGAGTTCGGCGCTGCAATCGCGGAGCAGCGCGGCCATTTTGCGAGGGTTGGTCGGGGACTCGCTGCGTCCGCTCATTATCCTCGACCACGCGCGGGCGCTGCGGCAGCGTGGGGAGGCTTCCGCGCGCATTGCGGCCGCCATGAGCCTTCGGTTCCTGGCTGCGGAGGTCCATTTCCTCCTGGAGGACGACGAGGCGGTGGGCTGGGAACGTTTAGGCACCATCCTGGCGCGGCAACGCCGGCTGCTGGTGTATGGCTTCACTTGGATGCTTTGGCAGGAATGGGCGACGGCAGCCATTCCCGAAGTGATCCGCCGATTGTTGGTGGAGGCCGAAATCCACTTCGTGCACAGCGGGGGGTGGAAAAAACTGGAAGCGGCCCGCGTGGATCGCCAGCGCTTCGAAACCGGCCTGCTGGCCACGGTGGCGCCGACCTCCCAAGTAACTGAATATTACGGATTGGTGGAGCAGGTGGGAGTGATTTTTCCCCTCTGCCAGGCTGGTTTTTACCATGTGCCACGCTGGACCGGGGTGTTGGTACGGGATCCTTGGACATTGAAGATCCTTGCGCACCAGCCCGGCCTGTTGCAGTTCATGAATGGGTTGAGCTGGGGAGCCCCATACCATAGTGTGTTGACGGAAGATTTGGGGCGGCTCATGCCCTACGATTGCGCCTGTGGTCGCGCCGGGCAGCGTTTTGAACTGTTGGGCCGGGTGCCCAAAGCGGAAGTGCGAGGGTGCGCCAATGTCTGAACACCTGCATTACTTTGCCACGCCACAACGCGGCACGGCGGTTATGCTGCCCTTCGAGCTGGAAGCCTGGTTGCAGCAATGGGCGGGCTTGCGGCTCACCATGGTGAAAGCGGTTCCTCCGCCTTTTTCCCGGGAAGAGTGGGCTTATCTGGTGACATTTTTGGAGGCGGCCAATCTCCGCAAACCATTCAGCACCGCGTTCGGAGAAACCGTGCCCGACCTCCCCGGCCGGCCGAACGCGCTGGTGCGACCGCGCGGGTTGATCGGTGTCTGGCTGCCGAATAATGTGAGTTTGCTGGGCTCGCTCACGCTTATCCTGGCCTCCTTGTCCGGCGCCGCTCTCTGGGTCAAAGCCGGATCGAGCGCGGCCGATTTGACGGCCGCCTGGGTGGATTTTGCACTGCGTCATTTGCCGCCGGGTTCGCTGGCTGATTATTTGCGGCAGCAGGTGCAAATCAACCGCTTTGACCGGCACGACCCGCGTAACGGGCAGATGGCGGCGGCGGCCAAAGTTCGCGTGGCTTTTGGCTCGGACGAGGCGGTAAGCGCCGTGCATGCCCTGCCGCATCCAACCGATAGCGTGGCGGTTTCCTTTGGCAATCATCGTTCGGAGGCCTGGGTGGAAAAAGCAGCGCTGACGGAGGACCAGATGCTGGCGCTGATTCGCGTCTTTGCCATCCATGGTCAGGCAGGATGCACTTCGCCCCGCCGGGTGGTGGTGCTGGACGGGTCGCTGGATGATGCCCGATGGGTGCAGTCAGAACTGGTGCGTTTGTGGCCCAAAGCGGTACGCGCGGATGTCCCCATGCATGTCGCGGCGGCGAACGTGATGGAACATCAAATGGCGGCCGCTCAAGGATGGCAGGCCGTCCGGGTAGCGCGCAATGCCGGTGTGGTGGCGGTCGGACCACCCGGCTTGCCAGAGTTGGCTGGAATAATGACCCTGCCGGTGGTTCCAGCCCAAGTGGTGGATGCCATGGCGGCCCTCCCCCCGAATATCCAAACCATCGGGCATGCGGTGCGCCATCCGCACGATCCGCTGTGGCTGGAGCGGATTTCCCGAACTCCAGCGAAACGATTTGTGCCGCTTGAAGCGATGCACCATTTTGGCACCGTCTGGGACGGCGCAAATTATTGGCGTCAATTTTTTGAGGAGGTGGAATGGCAAACATGATACGCGAGCATTTGCATAATACCGCGTGGTGGGGCCAACCGGTGGCCGCGGTGGAGGAGGCTGCTTTCTTTGCGCTGGAAGCAGCGGCGCAGCTGGCGGCGCTACGGCCTTATGCCTGGGCGGAATTCAAGTCGCCGCTGGCCTCGGCACCGCCATTGCTCCAGGTGGCCGCCAGTGGTTTTACCTTGGTGGACGTGCAGATTGGTTTCCGATTGCTGCCGGGCGCCGTGCCGGATGCGCCTTCGCTGGCCCAGTTGGACTGCCAATTTGCCGACGAGAAGCGTTTTGAGATTGGCGTGGGGGAGACGCAAGCTTTCGCCCAGGAGCGATTTTCGCAACTGCCGGGTGCCAGTCCGGAACGGCTGGCAGGACGATATATTCGCTGGGCCAACCAGCTCGTGCAAGAGCACCCCCAAGGGTGTGTTTGTGTGCGGTACCAAGGGCAGGTGCAAGGCTGGTTTCTGGCCACGCCCACTGAGCGCGGATGGTACCTGGCGCTGGCCATGTTGAGCCAGACCGCGCAGGTGTCCGGCCTGCACCTCTATCAAAAGGCGATCCGCGCCTATGCCGCCAGGGGTGCGCGGCTGGGGTTCGCCTCGTTCAGCGTGCGCAATACCGCCGTGCTCAATATCTATGCCCAACTGGGCGCCCGCTTTACCCCCGCCGAAGGCGTCTGGCTCTGGCATCCAGGTACGGAGCGCCGGACCAAACCGATGTGAATGTCATGCGGAAAAATCCAAAAAATTAACGCGACCCCCGCCGCCCATGACCTGTGGCGTCTGCCGCGTGCCTGGCCAATCGCGTCTCGCCCGCTGGCTGCGGGGCCAGGATCGCCGCCGGTTTGCGCGCCCTGGAAGGTTATCTCCGCCTGGCGTCAGCGCATTTTTCCGGCGTTCTAGTTCAGGCGAACGAATTAAAACCTTGGCTGGGGTGCTTGAGGCAAAAACCACCCTGAAATTTGATGCAGAAATATCTTTAAGGGGGCAGGGGATAACCCCGGAAAAATCACCTTAAAACAGCGTTTTAAGATGGTGGAGCCTAGGGGATTCGAACCCCTGACCTTCTCATTGCGAACGAGACGCTCTACCAACTGAGCTAAGACCCCATCGGCCAGCCTGCGCCAGCGTGTCCACCGGCTTTCACAAGCCAGTGACCCATAAATATTACGCCTTTTCCCGGGTCGCTGGCAAGCCAAACAATCCGGATTGCGGGGCCAGGAATTCAGATTTAATTCGGTCGTGCCCTTTGCCCCATGGCCGGATAAAATCCGCCCATGAATATTTATGTCGATTTGGCACTGCCCGCGGATGCCCTGGCGGTGTTGCAGGAAGGCACGGCAGGTCATCAGTTGCTTTTTCCGCGAACGCCGGCGTCGTCCGTCCTGGCCGCGCCGGAGTCCGATGCGCGATTCAGCGTGGCGGACATCGCTTTTGGCCAGCCGGATCCCAAGGCGATCGCCGAAGCTCATTCATTAAAATGGATTCATGTCAGCAGTTCTGGCATCACGCGCTATGACCATCCGCAATTTCGTGCGCAGATGGCTGAACGGAATATCATGGTTTCCAACAGCGCCGGGGTTTACTGCGACGCCTGCGCGGTTCATGCCCTGAGTTTTATGCTGGCCCAGGCCAGAAACCTGCCTTTGGCGCTCAAGAGCCGGGTGACCAGCGGCACACCGGTATGGAACGACCTGCGCAACTCCAGCAGCACCCTCCGGGGTGAAACAGTGTTGATTCTCGGCTATGGCGCCATTGGCAAACGGTTGGCGGAATTGCTCGCCCCGTTTGGGGTCAACGTGGTTGCTTACCGTCGCCGCCCGCGTGGGGACGAAGGCCTGCCGGTTGCCACCGAAAATGAATTGCCATCCGCGTTGAACCTGGCCCGTCATATCGTTAATATTCTGCCTGACAGCCCGCCAACGAGGAATTTTTTTGATGGCCCCCGTTTTTCGCACCTCCAGCCGGGGTCCGTTTTTTATAACATCGGACGGGGCACGACGGTGGACCAGAATGCGTTGCGGGAAGCGCTTCGTACCGGGCGGCTTCGGGCGGCGTGGCTGGATGTGACCGACCCGGAGCCGTTGCCGGAGGATCACCCGCTGTGGCGGGAGCCGAATTGTTTCATCACGCCCCATGTGGCAGGGGGCCAGCGGGACGAGGTCAAAACGCTGGTCCGGCATTTCGTGGATAATTTCCAGCGCTTTGTCCGGGGTACCCCGCTGTTTGACCGGGTGATGTGACCGCGCAAAGCATTTTAGCTTGCGGCCGGTTGTGGCGGCAAAAGTGGCGGCAAAAAGCAATCAAGAATTGGCGTTTGAAATGATAAAATTCAATTGACAAAAATCACTTTGTGGTACAAAGTTAGTGCCTATGAAGGATATTATTACGGAAACTATACGGTATTGGGAACCGCGCCGGCTGGTTTACAATGTCGTGCTGGCGCTGACGGTTCTGGCGGTTGGCTGGTATCATCACCCGTCCGTGTCGGGCTTGGCCTGGCAGCCGGTGCTGGGTTTGTTGCTGCTGGCGGTCATCGCCAACGGGCTGTACTGCACGGCTTATGTGGCGGACATTTTCGTTCAGATGTCCGACTATCAGCAGTCCTGGAAACGGCATCGCTGGCTGGTTTTGGCCGCTGGGACGGTCCTTGCCATGGCCGCGTTTTGTCTGACCCGCGATTGAGCCGGCCCGCCCGGGCATTCTTGATTTCCCCCGGTTGCCCCTCTTTGCGCTTTGAAAGCGGGCGTTGGCCGCGTATAAAGACCGCGTGTCACTCACGGTCCAGCCTGCCATCAACGCCGCCACGCGCCTGTGTGCGGTGTTTGGCTCGCCGATAAGCCATTCCGCGTCGCCGGCCATGCACAATGCGGCCTTTGCCGCCCTGGGCCTCAACTGGCGCTACGTCGCTTGTGATGTGCACCCCAAAAATCTCCGCGCCGCCATCGCCGGCGCGCAGGCCATGGGGTTTGCCGGCCTCAACCTCACCGTCCCGCACAAAGTGCCCGCCCTCGACCTGGTGGACGCGCTGGATGTCTCGGCAAAAACCTGGGGGGCGGTGAATACCATCCATTTTGGTGACCAGGGTGCGATTGGCTTCAACACGGATGCCAATGCCATTATAACATCACTGCGCGAGGATTTGGCCGTGGAATTGCCCGGCGCCCGCGTGCTGCAGCTGGGGGTCGGGGGGGCCGGGCGCACCGCGGCCTTGAAGCTCGCCTCGGAACACGTGGCCGAACTCTTTATCGTCAACCGGACTCAGGCCAAAGCGGAGGAAATCGCCGCCGAAATCCGGAGGCAATTCCCGTCGGTGATGGTTTGCACGGCTTATCCCTCCGGCGACGTGGATCTGGTGTTGAACGCCACCTCCCTCGGACTCAAGCCCGGCGATCCTTTGCCGCTGGATGAGCGGCAATTCCCCCTGCCGCAAGCCCGCGCCGTCTATGACATGGTCTATCGTCCGGCGGAAACCCCGTTGTTGCAGGCCGCGTGCGCCGCCGGTTGCCGGACGGCCAACGGCCTGGGCATGTTGTTGCATCAAGGCGCCCGGGCTTTTGCCCTTTGGACCGGCCAGACCCCGCCGCTGGACGTGATGCGCCACGCGTTGATCGAAAACGTTTACGGGCCCGCAATGGCATGAGCCCGTTCTTCCATAACTTGTTTAACTTGCACAATTGGGCCCTCATGCCCTTCCATTTCTGGTCCGTGGTGTTTTTTTGGCTGGGCTGCATCGTGGGCAGTTTTCTCAATGTCTGCATTTATCGCATGCCGCTGGATTTGAGCGTGGTGTCCCCGCCGTCGCACTGCCCGCACTGCAAATATGCCATTCCGTTTTACCTGAACGTCCCGCTGCTTACCTGGCTGCTGCTGAAGGCCCGGTGCAAAAACTGCGGCGCGCCCATTTCCTCCCGCTACTTTATTGTGGAACTGCTCACGGGCCTGACTTTTTTGGGCTGCTGGCTTGCCTTCGGGGACCGCTCGCCCGCCCTGGCCCTGGTTTATTGCCTCTTCCTGGCGGGCCTCATTGTCGCCACCTTCATTGACTTTGAGCATTTCATCATTCCCGACGAAATCACGATTGGCGGGACGGTGGCCGGTTTCGTCCTTTCCGCGCTGCTGCCCTCGCTGCATCAGGTCCATTCCCGGGGGCTTGGCATCGGGCAGAGCATTATTGGCATCCTTGCCGGCGCCGGCATTGTCTATGCGGTGCTGCGCGTGGGAAAGCTGTTGTTTGGCCGGCATAAACTCCAGCTGCCGGCCAATACCATCCTCGTCTTTACGGAAACCGCGCTGTGTCTGCCGGACAAGGAAATGCCATTTGAGGAAATCTTCTATCGCCGGAGCGACACGATTGAATTTCAGGCCCGGAATTTGGAGCTCGTGGATCGCGGTTACGCCAATGTCAAGGTGCGGCTCTCGCCGGCGCGCCTGCTGATTGACAACGAGGAATTGAATCCCGAGACCGTCGTCCACATGGAAGCCGTGTGCTCCGATTTAATCCTCCCCCGCGAGGCAATGGGCTTCGGCGACGTGAAATTCATGGCCGCCATCGGCGCCTTTCTGGGATGGGAAGCGGTGATCTTCACGTTGGTGCTGGCCTCCATGATCGGGGCCATTTATGGCTCGGTCATGGTCGCGTTCCGCAAGAAGGAATGGTCCGGAAAACTGTATTTTGGGCCATTCCTCGCCGCGGCCGCCGCCCTCTGGATTTTCACCGGGCCAGGCCTGCTGTCCTGGTACCTGCGTTTCTCGGATCATCAGATTTCACGAATGTTGGGGCATTGACCCCGCTCATGACGGCGGGCCCATTGGATTCAGCATGAAAAATGAACCTAGTACCCCGAAGCGCGAGTTGGCGGCAGCGGTGAGGAAAATTTGCCGGACGGGTTTTCTGCTCCCGGCTGTTTTGGGGATGTTTCCGGGGCCCGCCAGCCGGGCGGATGACGTGGTCTCCACCAACTCCACCCACGCGTTGCTGACCATGAGCCTCGAGCAGTTGATGAGCATCAAGGTCACCTCCGTATCCAAGAAGGAAGAGACCCTGTCGCGAAGCGCCGCGGCGGTGAGTGTGATCACCCAGGACGACATCCGCCGCAGCGGGTCCACGACCATTCCTGATGCGCTGCGGCTGGCGCCCGGCGTGGATGTGGGCCGGGTGGACTCGCATGAATGGGCGGTGGGGGTGCGCGGTCTGAACAACGCCTTTGACTCCAGCCTGCTGACGCTGATCGACGGCCGGAGCATCTACTCACCCCTGTTCTCGGGCACGTTTTGGCAGGCGCAGGACGTGGTGATGGAGGACATCGACCGGATTGAAGTGGTGCGCGGCCCCGGA
>Ga0302319_10025356_pt1 | contig 10501 bp, 13 predicted proteins | sample Bog_T0_2_FD_203319 | JGI IMG/M metagenome (GOLD analysis project Ga0302319, IMG submission 203319) | Peat permafrost microbial communities from Stordalen Mire near Abisko, Sweden - Bog_T0_2 | ecosystem: Environmental > Terrestrial > Soil > Wetlands > Peat | place: Sweden: Abisko, Stordalen Mire... | reverse complement strand
CGGGCGACAACGTGCAGTTGGAAGTGGAACTGATCACTCCGGTAGCCATGGATAAGGGACTGCGGTTCGCGATTCGGGAAGGCGGACGCACCGTCGGCGCTGGTACCGTGTCGGAAATCTTGGCGTAGGTTTGATACAAGGATAAAGAATGTCACGCGAAATCATAACGTTCCAATGCGGTGAGTGCAAGAACAAGAACTACACCAGCACCAAGAACAAAAAAACCAAAACAGAGCGGCTGGAATTGCGAAAGTTCTGCCCGTTCTGTCGCAAGCACCAGGCGCACAAAGAAATTAAGTAAGATTAAAGGGGGCTCGGAACGACTCTTTGAGTTCCGAGTGGCACTTCACCTCTGGCTTTAGCAGCGGAGGGGCATAGGCTAACGGTAAACCAGCGGTCTCCAAAACCGCCTTTGGGGGTTCGAATCCCTCTGCCCCTGCCAACCCGGAAAGAAAGAACTATGGCGATCGCACAAGCACAGAACGAATCCGGCAATTTGATGCAGCGTGTCACTTCCTGGCCCGCGCAGGTCAAAAGTTACTACGAGGAACTAGCGCTCGAGATGCGGCGTGTCACCTGGCCCAGTTGGAAGCAGGTTCGCGCGACTACCACGGTGGTGATCGTGGCGGTGTTCGCATTTGCGGCTTATTTTGCTTTGGTGGACGAAGTGGTTGGCTCGGCGATCAATAAGCTGTTCAGTTCGCTAACACGCTAGTACATTAGAAAATGGAAGAAGACGACGAATTGACACCTTCGGATGCGGAACTCCCAGCCGACCACGAGACGGCGCTCGCATTGCCTCCTCACGATGGCGGCGAGATGGCAGAGGTCGAACCGGCCCCGGCCGACCCGGCCCCGGCCGACCCGGCTAAGAACTGGTTTATCATCCACACCTATTCGGGGTTTGAGCAAAAGGTGGCCGATTCCTTGCGCAGCCGGTCTCAAGCATTCGGGTTTGCCGAAAAAATCGGCCAAATCCTGATCCCGACTGAAGAAGTCGTGGAATTGCGCAGCGGCAAGAAAGTGACCAGCAAGCGGCTGCTTTATCCCGGCTACGTTCTGGTTGAGATGGAAATGAACGATCAGCTGTGGCACGAGGTGAAGGACACGCCCCGCGTCACAGGATTTGTCGGCGGCGGCAATAATCCGGTCCCGCTCACCGCCGACGAAGTGAATCAAATCCTATACCGGCAGGCTACGGCCGCCGAGCGTCCGAGGCCGAAGCTGACCTTCGAAAAGAACGAAACCGTGCGCATCAACGACGGTCCGTTTGCGAACTTTTCCGGCAAAGTTGACGAAGTCAATTCAGACAGAAATACGCTGCGGGTGCTGGTGACGATTTTCGGCCGCGCTACGCCGGTTGAACTCGATTTTTTACAAGTAGAGAAGATATAGGAACCTAGAATGGCAAAGAAACTGAATGCGGTAGTGAAGCTGCAAATCCCGGCCGGCAAGGCCACCCCAGCACCCCCGGTCGGCACTGCTCTCGGCCCGCAAGGCGTAAACATTATGGAGTTTTGCAAAGCTTTCAACGCAAAGACTTCGGGCAAGGACCAGGAAGGGCTCATCATCCCGGTCGTCATTTCGATTTATTCCGATCGCTCGTTTACGTTTATCACCAAGACGCCACCAGTGCCAATTCTGATTAAGCGGGCCGTCAATCTTGCGAAGGGATCGGCCGAGCCGAATAAGACTAAGGTAGGCAAGATCACGGAAAAGCAGGTCGAGGAGATCGCCAAGATCAAGATGCCCGATCTGAACTGTTTCGATGTCGCCGCAGCCGTCCGTAGCGTGAAGGGGACCGCCCGCAGCATGGGCGTCGACGTCGTCTAGCGGGTTTAGTTTCTCTGCTGGAATATTTTTGCTCGATTCGGTTGTCCGGGTCGAGCTTTTTTGTGGAATCGCCGAGGCTTAACTGCATCTATTCCCTTGGGAGGATTCATGATCGCCAGTCCGGGTGTTGCCCCGTCTGTCCTGAAGCGTGAGTTGGAAGCCGCTCGGTCCCAAAGCGACGAGTTGTTCGATCTGCTGGAGCCTGGCGCTATCTACGACCGGCCTGTTTCCCAACGCCATCGTCTTATTTTCTACATTGGCCATCTGGAAGCCTTCGACTGGAATGTGGTGTGCCGGGGAGCCTTGCATTTGCCCTCCTTTCATCCCGAGTTCGATAAGCTTTTCGAGGCTGGGATCGACCCCGAACCGGGTAAAGAACCGGCCGACACGCCCGTGGACTGGCCTTCCCACAATGAAGTCGCCCGCTATCGCCAGGAGATACGCCGCCAGTTCGATAACGTGATCGCCGACGCGCCCGAACAACGAGTGCGTGTCGCGCTGGAGCATCGCCTGATGCACGTTGAGACGTTGGCTTATTTGTTGCACAACTTACCGTATGATCGGAAGTCAGCGGTACGGGGGGTAACGATTGCAGGCCAGCCGGCCGGCGATTCTGCGATGATCCGGATTCCCGCAGGCAGCGCCTCGCTGGGGCTGGACCCGGGACAATTTGGATGGGATAACGAGTTTCCGCGGCATACCGTGAACGTCCCCGCATTCTCTGTCAGTAAGTACAAGATCACGAATGGCGAGTACCGGCGGTTCGTGGAAGCAGGGGCAGCCGCTCCGCACTTCTGGACGAAACGGGAGGGAAGCTGGTTCTATCGAGGCATGTTCGAGATGATCCCGCTCCCCGTAGATTGGCCGGTGTGGGTGACACAGCACGAAGCAGAAGCGTATGCGAAGTGGGCCGGCAAGAGCCTGATGACCGAACCGCAGTTCCATCGGTCGGCCGAAGGCGCACCCGAGCAAGACGGTCCGCCGGGCAACTACGATTTTCGCCACTGGGATCCAGTTCCTGTAACTGCTTACCCCGAGGGTGACAGTATTTACGGCGCCTCTCAACTGGTTGGCAACGGCTGGGAATGGACCAGTACGCCGTTCGGTCCGTTCGAAGGCTTCCAGCCGTTCGATTATTATCTGGGGTATTCGCGGAATTTCTTCGACAACGCTCACTTTGTTATGAAAGGGGCTTCCCCCCGTACGGCTGCGTGCTTCCTGCGACGCTCGTTCCGGAACTGGTTCCGTGCGGATTATCCTTATGTCTACGCCGGCTTTCGTCTCGTCGAAAATTAGAATTGCCCCCGTCCGCAGCGAGTTCGGAAGCGATGTCCGCCAGGGACTGACGCGCGCCGGGCAAAAGGAACTGCATTCCAAGTATTTTTACGACGATCTTGGAACGGCACTTTTTCAAGCCATCACGTTGCTGCCGGAATACGGCCTGACCCGCGCCGACACGCGCATCCTCCGGGAGTACGCGCCGCAGATCGTGGAACGGGCAGCGCGCCCGGCGCTGATAGCGGAACTGGGTAGTGGAACCGGCGAGAAGACGCGCTTCATTCTGGAAGCCATGTTGGCGCGACAGGGTAGCGTTCGCTATTGCCCGATCGACGTATCCCAGGCGGCCTTGCATCACTGCCAACGCGAGATCGAATCGTTCGCCGAAGTGCGTCCGATCCTGGGGTCGTACCTTCCCGGCATCCGCTCGGCCGCTGAGCTTCGGGCGCCTGGCGAACACCTGATGGTGCTGTTTCTCGGCAGTACGCTGGGAAATTTTGAACCGCACTGCGCGCGCGAGTTCTTGAAGGAACTGCACAGCTTGTTAAGTCCGGGAGACTGTCTGCTTCTAGGCGTCGATCTCGTCAAACCCGTTGCCCAATTGCTGGCCGCCTACGACGATGCGCTGGGCGTGACTGCCGCTTTCAACCTCAACATTCTCTCCCGCGTCAATACCGAACTCAACGCTAATTTCGAACTTCGCCAATTCCAGCACGAAGCTCGTTACAATGACGAAAAGCAGCGGGTCGAGATGCACCTTCGGTCGAAGATCGCGCAACGCGTGGTGATCCCAGGAGCGGGCTGCGCCGTCGACTTCGCCGCCGGTGAGACCATCTGGACCGAATCGTCGCACAAATATCAACTCTCGCAAGTCGACGAAATGGCCGATACAAACGGTTTTCGAGTGCAGGCCCAGTGGGTCGACCGCGAGTGGCCGTTCGTTGAAAGCTTGTGGGCCGCGATCTGATCGTCGAATACCGCGACGTTACCTACGCGGTCGGCGGCAGAACCATTCTCGACCATTTCGCGTTGAAGATAGAAGCCGGCGAGACTATCGTTTTGCTCGGACGCAGCGGGTCGGGGAAAACGACCGCTTTGAAGATGGTTAATGGGCTCATCTTCCCAACTAGCGGACAAGTGATCGTGGACGGCAAGCCGACGACGGAATGGGACTTGATCAAACTGCGCCGAAGCATCGGCTACGTGATCCAGGAAGTGGGATTGTTTCCACACTTCACCGTGAAGCAGAACGTCGGTTTAGTGCCGAAGCTTGAAAACTGGGAGCCTGCAAAAATCGACCAGCGCGCCACTGAATTGCTGGAACGCGTTGGATTGCCCGCCTCCCTCTATGCCGCCCGCTACCCGCGTCAGCTTTCCGGAGGCCAGCGTCAGCGTGCCGGCGTCGCCCGCGCGCTGGCCGCAGACCCGGCTCTCTTGCTGTTCGACGAACCATTTGGGGCGCTGGACCCGGTCACCCGGCTCGAACTGCAAAACCAGTTCCTCGAGTTGCGCCAGACTTTCGGTAAGACTTCCATATTTGTCACACATGATGTGCGGGAAGCGTTGCGGCTAGGTACCCGTATCGCGCTGCTTCATCAGGGCAAGCTCGATCAGCTGGCCGAACCCGCCGGGTTCCGGCAATCCAAGAGTCCCGAAGCACGCGCCTTCCTGGCGTGGTTAGATGAAACGTAGATGCGGCCGTTCCTGATCCACGAACTCATCAGCCTCAGCGGCGAGCATCTGGTTCTAGTATCGATCTCGATTGGCATAGCGATCCTCATTGGGATTCCGTTAGGCATTCTTTGCACGCGCCGGGAGCGTTTACGCGGTCCCATTCTTGCCTTCGCCAGCATCATGCAAACGGTCCCCAGCCTGGCGCTATTCGGGTTCCTGATTCCCGTTCCTCTGATCGGCGGCATCGGCAAGCGGACCGCCATCGTCGCGCTGATCCTCTACGCGCTGCTGCCCATCTTGCGTAACACGCTGGTGGGCATTCAGTCCATAGACCCGGCGGTCCGGGAATCGGCCGTCGCGATGGGCATGACGCCAAGCCAATTACTATGGCAGGTAGAACTGCCGCTGGCCTCGCGTACGCTGATCGCGGGGATCCGCGTTGCCACAGTCACCACCATCGGCACCGCCACCATCGCGGCCGCGATCGGTGGGGGAGGCTTGGGTGTGTTCATCTTTCGCGGGATAGCCAGCGTCGACAGCACCGAAATTCTGGCGGGCGCCATCCCGGCCGCTTGCATGGCGCTCCTGGCGGATGGCGGTCTGGGTTGGATAGAACGCAAACTCTCAGTAGTCTAATTCTGCTGCTGGCGCTCTGCGGATGCTCCGGCCAAAAGCATTTATCCGGGCAGCAAGAATTTCACCACTTCCGGTGACTCGGTTTCTGGAAGAGAAACTCAAGCTCCGGGTCAACCGCGAAAAAGAGCGCCGTCGCTCCGGTCGGGGAACGCAAGTTTCTCGGCCATTGGCTGCTGTTGAACGGGAAACTCGGGATCTCACCCAAAAGCGTGAACCGCGCCAAGGAAAGGATCAGGCAGATTACCGGCCGGAGTCGGGGCGTTAGCTGGGTGCAAGTCATCGTCGAACTCAACTTGTTCATCGTGGGTTGGCTCACCTATTACCGCGTGGCGGCGTTTCGCGGTGAACTGATTCGCCCGGATGAGTGGATGCGGCGGAGGCTGCGCTGCTATCGGCTCCACCAATGCAAACGCGGCAATCCATTTCCGGTCTACTTCGGAAGTTGGGGGTGTCCGCGGCGTCGGCCAACCGAGTGGGTAGTTCCGGAAGCACATACGGTCGTGTGGGGGGACGGCGCCGTGAAGCCCCTCCTACCCCGATCGCTTTATCGACTGGCGCGATTTTGCCCATCGCGACCGCCAGAGCCGCGCCGGACCAGCCCTCCAATTTCATACATCCAAACTCCTGCCCGCAGATTCACGTTCTCAATGGGCGTTGGCATCTGCGATCCTTTGAGCAGCCCTACGAAAAGTCATTTGGAATCGAGGATCTGCGACAACAATCAGGGGTCTTTGTTGTTCGGAACGCAGAACGTAACTGTGTAGCCTACCCAACACCATGTAACGCGTTAGACACCGATTGAAATACTACGATAGAATACGCATCTAAAGGTTTGTACCTTCCACAGCTTAACGAAGTTGAGACAAAACGATAGGAAAGGTAAGGAGATCCACGATGATAGAAATTAGAAAGAATGCATGCTTCCTCGCTATAGCTGCTGGCTTGTGCCTGGGATCATCCGTTCCTCTGTTCGCTCAAACCTCGACCACCACCACGTCAACCACTTGCACGACGGCGCCTACCAGCATCACGGCGCTCTCGATTGAAAGAGTTCTGACGCTAAGCAACATCCTGACCACGCTGACTCCAAATGTATCGCCAACTATTCTGGGAGAACTCTCAGGCGGCGCGGTGGAGATCCGCTCGCGGCTGATCTACAATCCACAACTGAGCACGTTGACGGACACCACGTTCCTGGTTCCGGCCGGTTCACCCCTTCCGACGCCGCTGGGAGTGGATGTGTCCAGTTCGACGATTCAAGGCTACGTTCTGAACGTAACCCAGATCTTACAGTCCTGTCAGCCAACACCCAGCATTTTGATGGTAGGAACGATTTCGACGGCTGGTAGTTCCCCGTATGCGAACTTCGTCGGCGCCCCGGCCGCGGTTTCGCTGGGCTACACCACGGCCGATCCACCCGTCATTGATAATGTCGTCGAACTGATCGCTGGTTCCATTCTGGCGTATTCCGCCAGCGGCGCCGGGACATTGACATTCCCAACCGTCACCGTCACCCCACCGGGAACCACGACCGGAGTTCCGGTGATTTCTCTAAGTCCCATGCCCCCAGCGCAAGTTTTCCAGAGCCCGTATTTTATAAACGCATCCGGTTCAACCGATCCGAGTAATCTGCCTCTCACCTACTCCTGGACTTCGACGCCCGCGAATGCGGTGAATTTTGTTCCCAACAACACCATGATGCCGACCACCAACGCGTATTTCGTCAACGGAACTGGCACCTATACCATCACACTTACGGTGACCGATAGTGCGGGGAAGTCGTCTAGCATGATGTTTACTACTGAATATCTAGGGAAGCCCTAACCCGCCGGTAAATTCAGCAATCGCCAACCGGGCATTGTGCGTCCATCGAACGACGCCAGTGCCCGTTTTTATTAGCTTCGATAGCAGTTCTGCGTCCTGGCGTATTATTACTGAATGGCAGTGTGGCAGGACATTCGCTTCGCGCTACGAATGTCGATAAAAAACCCCGCCTTCACGGCGATCGTCGTCTTTATATTAACTCTCGGCATTGGGGCGAATACTACCGTATTCACCTTAGTAAATGCCGTCCTTTTTCGTCCACTTCCCTTTATACACGGCGAAAGGATTATGGTTCTCTTCTCGAGTAATCCATCGATTGGTTACTACCGGATGGGGGCCTCGTATCCGGACTTTGAGGATTGGCGCAAGCAGTCACGGTCGTTTGACGCTTTAGCGGCGTGGAGCGCGGCGCCGGTGAATCTCAGCGACCCCAGTAGTCCTCCAGAACGCTACGAGGCTACTAGGATGACGCCGAATTCGTTCGATTTGATCGGGCAGAAGCCGGTATTAGGCCGCGATTTCAGCGACCAAGACGCGCAGCCCGGAGTAGCTCCAGTCGCGATCCTCGGATACGGCATCTGGAAAAACAGATATGGGGGAGATGTCACCATCATCGGCCGCACCATCCGCTTAAACGAAATTCCTACCACGGTGATTGGAGTGATGCCGCGGGGCTTGCGGTTCCCTCTCAGCTCGGATCTGTGGCTTCCGCTCACGCCCGCTGGAGACTTGCTGAAGCGGGAGGATCGGGAAATCGTCGTGTTCGGCCGGCTGGTGGAGGGTGTGACGCTGGCTGCCGCGCGGACAGAGATGGCTGTTGTGGCGCGGCGGCTGCAGACCGCGTACCCCAAAAGCAACCAAGGCGTTGTCATCGAAATCGACGACTTTAACGACACGTTCAGTAGCGCGGTGCGGCCTTTATTTCTTGCATTGATGGGGGCGGTTGGCTTTGTTTTGCTGATCGCCTGCGCCAACACCGCTAATCTCATGCTGGTGCGGGCGATAGCGCGGAGCCGGGAGATTTCGATCCGCAGTGCTATGGGAGCCGGCCGCTGGCGCATTGTCCAGCAATTCCTGATTGAGAGCACTCTTCTCTCCGTCTTCGGTGGCCTGCTCGGTGTCGGGTTGGCGATGGCCGGGGTGCGGGCTTTCGATCTCGCTGTAGCCGCTGTCGATAAGCCCTATTGGATCAAGTTCACGATGGATTGGACGGTCGTCGCCTACATCGCCGGCACCACGATCGCGACGGGAATGCTCTTCGGCGCCGCGCCGGCTTTCTTTATTTCGCGGACCAATCTAAGCCAGCGGCTCCGGGAAGGGACCCGCGGCGCCGGCGCAGGTCTGCGGGCGCGGTTCCTCTCGGCGGCCTTGGTGGTGATCGAAATGGCGCTGGCCGTAATTGTGCTCACCGGAGCCGGCATCCTGATTCGCAGTTTCATGATCCTGCACCAGATGCAGGGAGCGGTGAACGCCCAACGCCTTCTCAGCATGCGGGTCGATTTGCCGGCCGCGAAATATCCGAATCCTGCATCGCGTCAGCGTGCTCGCGACCGCCTGGTGGCTGGGTTGGCGTCGGCCCCATCCATTCAGTCCGTTGCGCTGACATCGCACGCGCCCATTCAGGGTTCGAATACCTGGGAGTTTCAGTTGGAAGGTCAGAGGGCCGCCATACAAAAAGCGCCTATGGTCTCAGGGTTGTACGTTACCCCTGGCTATTTTAAGACCATTGGCGCTCCCCTTCTGCGGGGGCCGGGATTCCGGGATGTGGACGAATTGGGTGCCCGCGACCTCGCCATCGTCAACGAGCGCTTTGCCCGCAAATACTGGCCTGGTCAAGACGCCATTGGAAAACGTTTGCGCGTAAAGCGCGATTCCGCGGACGGCTGGTACACCGTCGCCGGCGTCAGTCGTGACGTCCGGCAGAACGATCCTAGCGTTCAGGCGGATCTCGCTCCGCTCGTGTATCTACCCTACTGGGAAGATCCGGGCAGTTCAGCCGTTATCTTGGTTCGCACCAGGACGGATCCATCGGGCGTAGTGACGGAGGTGCGCCGGCGAGTCCAGGCTATTGACGAAAACCTGCCGGTCTACCGCGTAATGACGATGGAGCAGGTCTTCGATTTGCAGCTTTGGCCTTATCATGTTTTCGGGGGCATGTTTTCGATCTTTGCGATCGTCGCTTTAATACTCTCGGCGGTGGGCGTCTACGGAGTGATGTCGTACACGGTGATTCAGCGTCAGCGAGAGATCGGAGTGCGTGTCGCGCTGGGCGCCACGAAAGCCAATATAGTCTCCACCGTTTTATCTCATGGCATGATCCAGATCGCGGTTGGCCTTCTATTAGGTTTAGCCGGGGCTTCGGTCTCGACGGCAGTGCTGAAAGCGCTGCTGGTGCGGATAACAGCGACCGATCCGCTGACGTTCATCGCTGTAGGGGCTGTGCTGACAGCAGCGGCTTTGCTCGCTTGCCTGATACCCGCTCGCAAAGCCTTAGGTCTGGATCCGGCGATTGTGCTGCGCTACGAGTAAACCGTTGGACGATCGGGCCCACGCTGAAATACCGACCTACTCCGACTCCTAACGACGGAGTAAGCCCGGAAGGTTAGACAACCGGTTTCCACCAAGCAAATTTCTTCGGATTCTTCTCCGAATTCCATTTCTTACTCCGATAAGGCATCTAGGGGGAACGAATACTGGATGCTAGACGTGCTCATTGTTGACGACTCAGCCGCGATCCGAAAGATCCTGCAAAGAGTCTTACGACAGGCCGACGTTCCAATCGGAACTGTTTTTGAGGCGGGTGACGGAATCGAGGCGCTAGCCACGTTGCGAAAGGAAAAAATAGGACTTGTCCTTTCCGACATTAACATGCCGAACATGGATGGCCTGGAGTTTCTGACCAAAGTCAAGGCGGAAGAAATTTGGAAAGATCTTCCCATCATCATGGTCAGCACCGAGGGTAGCCAGAACAAGGTGCTGGAAGCGGTGGAACGCGGCGCGGCGGGTTATGTACGGAAGCCGTTCACCGCCGATCAGATCAAAGAAAAACTCGCGGGCCTCATCTAGGAGAACCAAATCAATGGCAGAAGTCGAAACAAAAACAGCCCTCACGCAAGCCGAACTATCTGGATTCATTACTACCTCGACCACCGAAGTTGTCTCGATGATGATGGGGGTCGAGATTGTTCCCTCGGAATCGTTTGTTCAAACCGTGGCGACCGCGCCTGCTTCGGGGATCGTCTCGCTGGTCGGCTTG
>Ga0302319_10025355_pt1 | contig 10502 bp, 8 predicted proteins | sample Bog_T0_2_FD_203319 | JGI IMG/M metagenome (GOLD analysis project Ga0302319, IMG submission 203319) | Peat permafrost microbial communities from Stordalen Mire near Abisko, Sweden - Bog_T0_2 | ecosystem: Environmental > Terrestrial > Soil > Wetlands > Peat | place: Sweden: Abisko, Stordalen Mire... | reverse complement strand
TGGCGACGATACTGGCGCAACCCGGCATCTGGCTGTGATCAATGTGGCGACGGGCGAAGTGAAACAGGTGGACCACGGAGATCTCGGCGGGGTTCCGGTGGCGCAGGTTCAGGATGGCGGCTGCGGCGGATTCGGCGGAGGAGGAGGAGGCTTCGGGGGGCAGACGGTTTCGTTCTCGCCCGATGGCAGTAAGGGGATATTTTCCTCGAAAGCGGCGGATAACAAAACATGCTGGTATTTTTCTTTGGATACGGCGAGCGCGAAGGCGAAGGTGATCGCTACGGAGCACGATCCGGCGTGGATCGGCGGGCCGGGAACGGCGCAGGGATGGCTGGCGGATAACAAGACGTTTTACTTTTTATCCGAGCGCAGCGGGTTTAACCAGATGTATGAGCTGAATGTCGACAGCGGAGAAACGAAGGCGATTACGGAAGGCAAGTTCGAGATCGATCGCGCAGTGCTTTCGCACGATAAATCGACGTTTTATCTGACGACGAGCGAAGGCAGTCCTTACGAACGGCATCTCTGGAAAATGGCGGCGACGGGCGGTCCGCGGACTCGTTTGACGAAGGCGGCGGGCGGGCACGCGGCGGTCCTTTCGCCCGATGAAAACTGGCTGGCCGATATTTATTCGTATACGAACAAGCCGCCGGAGCTCTATCTGCAGCCGAACTCGGCTATGGCGGACGAGAAGAAGCTAACCGATTCTCCGGCTCCCGATTTCGCGAATTATGCGTGGACGGATCCGCCGATTGTGGAGATTCCGGCACGCGACGGCGTGAAGGTTCCGGGCACTTTGTATAAGCCCGCGACGTGGCGCAAAGGCGGCCCGGCTGTGGTATTTGTTCACGGTTCGGGGTATTTGCAGAACGTCGACAAGTTCTGGTCGGCGGCCTATTACCACGAGTATCTTTTCCATCATTTCCTGATGGAGCATGGGTATCTGGTGCTGGCGATCGATTACCGGGCTTCAAAGGGTTACGGGCGCGACTGGCGGACCGCGATCTACCGGCACATGGGCGGCAAGGACCTGGACGACGAAGTGGATGCGGCGAAGTGGCTGGTGTCGGAACAGGGCGTGAACGCGAAGCGGATCGGCATTTACGGCGGAAGCTACGGCGGGTTTATCACGCTGATGGCGATGTTTACGCAGCCGGACGTGTTTGCGGCGGGCGCGGCGTTGCGGCCGGTGAGCGACTGGGCTTATTACAACCAGGGCTATAGCGGGAGCATCCTGAACGAGCCGCAAAAGGATCCGGAGGCGTATAAGCAATCGTCGCCGATTTACTTCGCGGACGGTCTGAAGGGGCATCTGCTGATCTGCCATGGGATGGTGGATACGAACGTGCACTTTGTGGACACGGTGCGCTTAGTGCAGAAGCTGATCGAGTTGAGAAAAGACAACTGGGATCTGGCGGTGTATCCTGTGGAGGACCACTCGTTTGTGGAGCCTTCGAGCTGGGCAGACGAGTACAAGCGCATCTTCCGGCTCTTCGAGACGTACCTGAAGGGCTGAAGGGGCACAGGCGCGGTGTGTTAATCTGTAAGATTCCAACCCATTCAGAGGAGTTCGTTTATAACTATGTTTCGTACCCTGGCAATCCGTGTGGCCATGCTTTTTGTCGCGGCGGCGCCACTGGCGACGCTGGCTTCGGCTCAATTGAAGGTCGCGGTGATCAATACCCAGAAGGCGATGGCCGAATCGGATGAGCTGAAGAAGGCTTCATCGGCCGTGGAGGCAAAGTATAAGCCTCGTCAGGACGAGTTGAATAAGCTGCAGGCCGATCTGCAGTCGATCGAGCAGCAGTTGAACAGCGGCAAGCTGAATCAGCAGGCGACGGCGGATCTGCAGGCGCAGGGCGCACGCAAGCAGCGCGATGCACAGCGGCTTTCCGACGATCTGCAGGCCGATTTCGATCGCGACCGGCAGGAGATTCTGGGCAAAGCTTCGCAGAAGATGCAGACGATAATTCAGAAGCTGGCGGAAGAGAAAGGTTTCGACGTGATTGTGGATGCGTCGCAGACGCTCTACTTTAAGCCCACGCTCGACGTTACGGCAGATGCGATTGCGGCGTACAACAAGGCGAACCCCGTAAAATAACCGGCCTCTGGCACAATAGAGATCGGGACGCGGAATGCCGGGCTACCTGGACCAATACGGAGCAGGAGAAGAGAAGCGGAATTCCCTGATCAAGCGCGCCGCGATTACAGCACTCGTCGCCGTTGTGGTGCTGAGCCTCGGCTGGTACCTTCTGAAGAATCATCATCAGGAGGGCGTGGTGAAAACCTTCCTGCAGGCGGTGCGGCAGGGCGATCTGCAGGGCGCGTATCGCGACTGGGGATGCACTTCCGCGAAGCCGTGCACCGGTTATGCTTTCGATAAGTTTGCCAGCGACTGGGGTCCGGCAACGGCTGGCGTTCCCGCGAATGATGAAGGCCAGCCCGATCTTTCCCTTCTAGGGATATCCGACAGCGAGTCCTGTAACAACGGCGTGCTTCTGACCGTCGATGTTAATTCCAAACGCACCGAAAAACTTTGGGTAGACCGGTCGAGCGACGAGATCAATTTCGCGCCTTATCCGATTTGTCCGCACAAGACCCCGATCCAGATCATGCTTCACAGAACGATCGGGAAGCTGAGAAAACCACTTCTGAAATAGACTATAGGTGACCATATGAGCACGACCACCGTTCCCACTACTGGCGCTGGACTTGAGGGCGTCGTTGCAGGCGAATCCGAGATTTGTTACATCGACGGATACGCGGGCATTCTCAGCTATCGCGGATATAACATCCACACGCTGGCGCAGAAAGCGACGTTCGAAGAAACGATCTGGCTCCTTTGGAAGGGGACGCTTCCGAAGCAGGCGGAACTGGATCAGCTGAAGGCCGATCTGTTTGCGCATGCTGCGATTCCGGGACCGGTGGAAGAGTTTCTGAAAGCGAATCTCAAAGCCCCGCCGATGGACGTGCTGCGGACCGCCGTATCCATGTTGAGTCTTTCGGATCCGACCGTTAAAGATATGTCGCCGGAAGCGAATCAACTGAAGGCGACGAAGCTGATGGCGCAGACGTCGACGATCGTGAGCAGTTTTGGACGGCTGCGCGCGGGGGAGGCGGTGATCGCGCCCGACGCTTCGTTGAGCTTTGCGGGGAATTTTCTGTATTGCCTGACCGGAAAGAAGCCGGACGCCATTATGGAGCATACGTTCGACGTAGCTTTGATTCTTCATGCGGATCATGAACTGAATGCTTCGACGTTCGCGGCGCGGGTGACGGCGGCGACGCTGTCCGATATTTATTCCGCGGTGACATCGGCGATCGGCGCATTGAAAGGCCCGCTGCATGGTGGCGCTAACGAAGAAGTGATCAAGATGCTGCTCGAAGTGGGCACTTCCGAGAAGGCGGTCGAGCGCGTGCATGAGATGTTCGCGAAGAAGATCAAAATTCCCGGGTTTGGGCATCGCGTATATCGCACGGACGATCCGCGCGCGACGCATTTGCGAGTGATGTCGGAAGCGCTGGGCAAGAGCACGGGGCATGAGGATCTATACCTGATGTCGAGCCGGGTGGAGGAGACCGTGAAGGGCGAGAAGAAGCTGAATCCGAACGTGGATTTCTATTCGGCTTCGACGTATTATTCTCTGGGGATACAGCCGGACCTGTTTACGCCTATTTTCGCGGTCAGCCGCATGGCGGGGTGGACGGCGCATGTGCTGGAGCAGTATCACAATAACCGTCTGATCCGGCCGCGCGCCGAATATAAGGGCAATCCGGACGGCATGCAGTGGATACCGATGGAAAGCCGGTAACGTGGACGAGAAGGCCTATTACAACGAGTCGAAGGCGACGAAGAAGATCATGCTGAACTGTCCTTCGTGTCGCACCCAGGACGAGTATGAGCTGAACTGGATTGTGCGGACGAAGAAGGACCGTTTGCCCGGCGGGGCCGATGAGCGGGACCGGGCGAAGTTCGCCAAGGCGCAGAGCTATATGGTGCTGCTGGATAACCAGGCGATGTGCAAGAATTTGCGATGCCGGAAGCGGTTCGATATTTCGGGCGTTAAGACTATGGCGTTTATTTAGGGAAGCGGATTTTGTCCGGAGTGAAATCGAATGTAGCCGCGCCGGCTGGCTTCGGCAAATCCCTCGTCAATCAGGAGCGCTGCCAGAAATACCGCGGGATTCATCCGGGTCGGCAGTTCTCGCTTATGGGATAGCGCATTCGGCCATGCCACATTTCCGCACGCGTGGTTATCGAGCCAGCGACGCGGAACTTTGAGCGGCCACTTCGAGTTAAAACCCAGCGTGAGCCATCGGCAAGCAGCGGCACAGACTCTTTTTCTTCTTCGTTCTTCTTAATTTTTTCGTTCCCAACAGAACAGGTCGTCGCTGATCGTGCGAATGGTCTTCGCGCGGCAGAGGATTTAGATAAAAGAGTTTGTGACGCACGCCGAATACGATAAGGAGCTTTGCATCCTGCTGGCCCGGACTCTTGCGCGTGTTATTGAGTCCGGCTCCGAGAATGACAGCCTGATCGCGGAGATGGAGCGGATCGATTCTTTACCGAATCCGACTCCGGGAGAGCAGGAACTTTCCGAGCTTATCGGTTTGCTGGTGGAATCCTATGAGCGACGTTACGATTCGGGACGCGCAGATTCGGTGGATGCGCTTAGGCAATTGATGGAAGATCGGGGGATGCGACAGCGAGATCTGATTCCGGTTTTCGGGTCGTCGAGCGTTGCCAGCGATGTGTTGAACCGGAAAAGGGAGATCAGCAAGCGGCATGCTCGGGGTTTGGCTGAGATGTTTTCGGTTCCGGTGGGGATTTTATTTGAGAGTTTCCATTCCTGTTTGGTTTCAATCGCCGGACAGGTTTGATCCCAGCCGGGCGTCGGCATAGTTCCGACCCGGCACGCAAAAGTGCACGCACTGCGCTTTTTAGATTTACTCGTGGCGGAGGGCGGCCATTGGGTCGATGCGGGAAGCGCGCCATGCGGGCGCAAAACCCGCCGCAACCGCGGCGACAGCGAGGGCCAGCGCGGCGCCTGCCATCACGTAAGCGTCGTTCGGCTTGACTCCATACAGGAACGACTGCACCACGTGGCTGCTTTGCCACGCGATCACCAGCCCGATCGCGAGCCCTGCGCCGGCCAGAAGGCAGACCTGACGGAGCACCATCCAGATGATTCCCGCGCGCTTTGCTCCCAGAGCGATTCGAATGCCGATCTCTCCGGTGCGGCGCGCTACCGTGTAGGCCATGGTTCCATAGAGCCCGACGCAGGCAATGAGCAGGGCGAGAGCTGCGAAACCGGTGCAGAGGTCGGCAAAGGTGCGTTGCTGCGAGATGGTGTTGTCGATGACGGCAGCCTGGGTGGTGAGTCCGTCGAGGGGAACGGCGGGGCTGGCGTCATGCACGATAGTGCGCACGGTTGCAGCAAGAGACAGCGGATCGCCCGCGGCACGGATTTCGAACGACACCTGGCCGAAATCTTCGAGGAACTGAGTATAGGGAACGTAGGCAACGGTCGGGAGTTCCTCGCGCAGGCTGTTGTAGTGAGCGTCCTTTGCGACACCGACGATCTCGATATCGGCCGGGGAATGGCTGCCGATGCCGATACGGCGGCATACCGGATTTGCGCCGGGGAAGAATTTCTTCGAGAAAGCTTCGCTGACAATCGCGACGCGGGGCGACGCAATATCGTGCGGGCCGAAGCCGCGTCCCAGCACGATGGGAATCTGCATGGTCTTCAGGAAGTCCGGCGCTACCGAGAGAAGGGCGCTGTTGGGTTTACCATCGCCGGGAGCTGTGTAGCCTGGGATGGTGAGATTCTCATCGTTCCAGTGCTGCGAGACGAGCAGGAAGTCGGAAAGAGAAGCGGAGCGGACACCGGGGACGGAGCGGAAGCGGCTGAGCAGGTTCTCATAAAAGGCCGCCAGTCTCTGCTGTTGGTAGCCGGCGGGACGCGCGTTGAGGGAAAAGACCAACAGGTTCTCACGATTGAAGCCGAGTTCCACGGCATTGAGGCGAGAAAGCGTACGCACGAAGAGTCCGGCCGCCACCGCCAGCACCAGGGACATGGCGACCTGGGCGACGATGAGCGAATTGCCGAGGCCGAACCCGCGAGAGCGCGATGTGGGTGCACTGGCTCGCGCTTCTTTCAGCGCCGGCGTTACGTCGATGCGGGTGGACTGCAGGGCGGGTGCGAGGCCGAAAACGAGCCCTGTTACTACAGAAAGCGCAAAGGTAAAGGCGAGCACGGGCCAATTGAGCGAGGGACTCAATACGAGGTCGCCCAGGGGATCCGATATGAGCCATGAAATTCCGCGAACACCGGCAAAGGCGACGAGAAGCCCGAGCCCGCCGCCCGCAACCGAGAGCATCGCGCTTTCGGTGAGCAACTGGCGGACGATGCGCGCGCGGTAAGCTCCGAGGCTCAGACGTACGGCGATCTCGCGGCGGCGCGCGGTGGAGCGGGCCAGCATCAGGTTGGCCACGTTGGCGCAGGCGATGGCGAGAATCAGGCCGACCATCGCCATCAGCAGGAACAGCGGCTTCGAATACTCGCGGCGGAGGGTGTCCAGTCCCGACGCGCCTTCTTCGAGCCAGAGTTGCGGCTTATCGCCTTTGCGTTCGCGGTCCGTGGTGGCGGAGGCTTCGGCAAATCGGCGGAACATGCCCCCCAGAGTGGATTCGGCCTGGCTCATGGTAACGCCGGGGCGCAGCCGGCCCATCATTTCGAGCCAATAGAAGTGGCTGTCGAGGAAGCGGTCGCGGGCGTCGTCATCCGGCTTCGGGGCGAAAAGAGGAACGGTTCTCAGGGGGATCGAAATCGCTGCCGCGCGGCCGCCGTCTATGCCGGAAAAACCGGGCGCGGAGACTCCGATCACTGTGAAGGGCAGGTTGTCGATGGTGACATTGCTCCCGACAATTTCGGGGCGCCCGGCGAAGCGGGACTGCCAATAATCGAAGGAAAGGACCACGACCATTGGTGCGCCAGGACGGTCGTCCTGCTCCGAGATGAGGCGGCCTGCGGCGGGGATGACGCCGAGGCCTGAGTAGAAGTTGCCGGAGACGCGGAGACAGGAAGCGAGCTCAGCCTGCCCGGCGGAGATCAGGTTGACTTTATCGGCCCGGGCATACGCGAAGAGGCTTTGCAGAACGCCGTGTTCACCACGCAGTTCCTGCCACGCGGCGAAGGGGAAATTGGGACTGGAACTGCCGCGTGCGTCGTCGCGCCACATGGTGCCGTTGATGCTGTGGATGACCGGAGTTTTGGCGCGGCGGCTCCAGTTCAGCACGACGAGTTGTTCAGGGTGCGAAACCGGCAAACGGCGTACGAGGACGGCGTCCATGAAGCTGTAGATGGCCGTGTTGGCGCCGATTCCGAGCGCGAGGGAGACCACAGCCATGGCTGTAAAGAGCCGGTTTTTAGCCATGGCGCGGAGGCCATAGCGGGTGTCCTGAAAGAATTGCTCGGTCAGGCGTCCTGCCCAAATGAGCCGGGAATCCTCTTTGATGAGAGTGGTGTTGCCGAACCGGCGCGGATCGCCGGAAAGCGAAAGATGGTGGCTCAGTTCTTCTTCGAGTTCGGCCTCGAAGCGGCGGCGCCGGAAGAGCCACTGGAGTCTGCGCCAGAGCTCGCTCATACGGCCTCGATTACGCGGGCGATTGCGCCTTGCACGCGTTTGTATTCGCCGAGTTCGCGCAGGAGTTGTTTGCGACCCGCCGGAGTGAGTTTGTAGAAGCGGGCGCGGCGGTTGTTTTCCGACTGGCTCCATTCGCCGACGATCCAGCCTTTGATCATCATGCGTTGAAGCGCGGGATAGAGCGAGCCTTCTTCCACCTGCAGAATATCTTCGGAAGTCTGCCGGATGTGCTGAGCGATTCCGTAGCCGTGCATGGAGCCGAGGCGCGCGAGCGTTTTCAGGATCAGCATGTAAAGGGAGCCGGGGGGAATTTCGGGGCGCGTTGTTTCCATCGTTAGACTATACAACAGGTGGACTATGGGGAAACACCGGTGGATGCGCCGTCAGATGAATGCAGCCGGGGAGACGCCGAAGAATTCCGCGAGCTTTTTGGCCTGCACTTTACTGATGGCTCGTTTGCGGGAGAGGATTTCCGAGACTTTGGCTCGCGAACCCAGCACAGAGGCCAGATCGATTGGCTTGAGTTCTCGCCCCTCCATGAGCATTTCGAGCGCACCGGCCGGGTCCCCGTCAGGCAGTTGACAGGCGCGGCGCTCGAAGCCTTCGATCAGTGTGCCGAGGAGATCGAGAAGAGCCAGTTCCTCGGGATTCAGATTTTCGTCGCCGCGCGACACGATCGACTCGACAACGGCGAGGGCCTCCTCGTTTTCAGACTCGCTTTCAATGACCTTTGGGGTGAACTTCGCCAGCAGCCTTCCATAGCGGCGGACGTCCATGCCGGATGGTCCGGCGATTGAGTGAATCTCGGTGTTCATTGTTTCCACAGCCCTTGTCGTACTCGCGATGAGCGAGGATCTGCTTTATGTAGACGATCTGAGTCCCGAACGAGATGAAGGCGACCAGACGGTAGCGGTTCTTCGCAATATTGAAGACGGTTTTCTCCCCCCCGAGATCCGAATCGTGGAACTGCGCTTTCAGATCCGCCTCATGATTCCACTTTGCCGCACGAACGGATCGGCGCCAGTTCGCGAGGGCAATTATGGCATCGGAGTGTTTCTTTCCGAAGTCGCGGATTCTGCGCTCACTGATAATCCTCAAGGGATATGTTCCCAGAATGGGAACACTGTGTCAAACCAAAGGCAGGCGAAAGCGCCTGCCTCACATGGGAAATGTCAGCGGGGGAAGGGGGCGGCGGTGGTTCCGGCGCAGGACCAGTAGGTCCCGTTGTAGGGGCAGACCTGGGAGACTACTCGGATGGCGTTGTTGTTGATCTGAATTCCCCAGTTGTTTCCTACCTGGATGTTACCTGAATAATAGTTGTCGCCGGCGGGCACGTTGTAGGTGTAAGACAGTGTTCCCGACGGTTGATAGACTGACACCTTGACAGTATCGGATCCCATGTTCCAGTAGGAGACCAGTGCGGTGCGGCCATCGGGTCCGAGGACTGACATTGTTACGTCAGACCTGCTGCTGGCTGTGCCAGCGTTTATCACCACAGGCACATTGTTGCCGGGCGGAGTGTTGGCCGGGATTTGTACGTTGACCTGAAGAACTCCCGCAACGAGGCCTGGGGCGGGGCCGGCGTAGAGCACCTTTGCAGGCTGACCTCCGACGGTTGCGGTGATGGGCAGGTTTGGCGTGGCCAGAGGCAGGCCGCTGATCGTGCCATCGGTGGGCATGGGAGTGCTGGCACCTTCGCCGGTTCCATAGAGCGCGACGATCGAGCCAGGCGGCGCGGCGAAAGTGGGTGAGTTGACCAGACCATCCTGATTCAGCATGGCGGCGTTTCCGCTGCCGGAGGCGTTCGATGTAAACAGCCCGGGCGCAGAGGGCAGTACGGGGATCGCAACCGGCTTGCTCATCTGCCCGTTGAATTGCACCTGCACCTGGGTAATGGCTTTGCCTGCGACTTCGTAGGGCGTGACTACGCTGAGCTGGCCGTAAGAGGAATAGATCATGGGCGCGGGGACGCCGGCGAAATAGACCGTGGTGCCGCCGTCGGAAGTTGAGACCAGGCCGGCGGTGGTGAGTTGAAGCCCTGCCAGAGTCGCGGGGCCGATGTCGGTTCCGAAGATGGTGATGATTTCGCCGGGAGACACTCCTCCGCCCTGATAGGTGGCAGCGCTGATCACACCTGCGGAGGTGAAACTCACGTCCGGCGGCGCCAGGGTAACGGTTGCGGAGGCCTGCACGGTGGGGTTCGCAAGACTGGTGGCGGTCACTTTGATGGACTGAGTGGTGGAGACCGCGGCAGGCGCGGTATAGGTTCCGTCGGCGCCTACGATGCCCACTTCGGGAGACAAGGTCCAGCGCACCGCTGTGTTGGCAAGGTTGTTGAAGGCCGCCCGGAACTGCTGCTTTTGGCCGGGATCGAGGCTGATGGTTGCGGGTGAGACGGTGGATGAGGCGGCCTGACCTATCGAGGCGGCGACTGACAAATAGCCGCCATCATTGGTGGAAGCGCTGGCCTCGATCAGATATACCTGGCCCTGCTGGACGGCAAAAGACATGCTGGTGGTGGTGTTCGAACCGGTGCCACGTTTTACGGCAGTGCAGGCGAGTTCGGAGCCGGGCGCCGAGCCGTTGAGCGGATAGGCGGTGAGGACCAGGCCAAAGTCGCCATAAGCGTCATAGCGAACACCCAGGCCCTGAACGGTCGCGACACCTGATGAGGCCGCGGCGAAGGTCCACCAGGCGGTCTTGTAATCGGCCGAGCCGGTGCAGGAGTGGGTGGGGTCCAGAGGATTCGAGGTGTCCGTTCGGTCGTCCTCGTAGGCGGTGTAGGGCAACTGAGAAACGTGGAAGGCGGAAGAGATCTCGTCACCGGAACCAGACGGGACAGGGGTGGCGGC
>Ga0302319_10025354_pt1 | contig 10502 bp, 10 predicted proteins | sample Bog_T0_2_FD_203319 | JGI IMG/M metagenome (GOLD analysis project Ga0302319, IMG submission 203319) | Peat permafrost microbial communities from Stordalen Mire near Abisko, Sweden - Bog_T0_2 | ecosystem: Environmental > Terrestrial > Soil > Wetlands > Peat | place: Sweden: Abisko, Stordalen Mire... | reverse complement strand
GCGAGCGAGATCACGTGAAAGGGGTCGACCACCTGGGCCGCTCGGGGCAACATCACCGTGTAGACCGCGGCGTAGGTGGCGGACATGTCCAGGGCCCCAAAGACAATGCGTTCCTTCCAGTCCTTTGATTGCTGGTCAATCCAGCCCGCCACGTCCACGTAGTGACGCGAGGGCAGGATCTCGATGATCTGGTGGTTCGCGACGTCCGCGACCGTGGTGGCGTAGCGCGGGTGCGCGGCACCGGTGTGCTTGACGAAAGAGGTCTCGTCCAGGCCAATCGCCGTGGTCGCGTTCAGGCGTTTGCGGTCCGCCTCTAAGAGAGCCGCGCCGTAGGTGGTGACGGCGTCGTTCACGGTGTGCCAGTCACAGCTGAGCTCTTTGGCGACCTCGGACACGGTGCGACCGTCGCCCACTTGGCGCGTTGCCCACTTGGCGGCGCGGGTCGTTAACAGGCAGTTCTTCGCCGCGATGCGGTGATCGTCTAAGACCCAGGAGTTCACGGGGCAGTCATCGTTCACGCACGTCATGCGGTGCTTCTTCCACGCGAGGGCCATAGGCGCGCCGTAGACGGGCAGGTCGACGTAGTGGACAATGGGACGTTCCTTGACGTGCGCGCGCAACCCACACGTCGGACAGAAGACCTCGCCAGGGGTCTGTTCGACCATGAGTTCGACGCGCGGCCCGAGCCGTTCATAAGAAACGACGCGAACATCTTTCAGGCCCACCAGGGCTTCGAGAATCTCGGTAGGGTGGACGAGGACGAAGGTGCTTCCAATTTTTTGTCTCATAACTCAATCTTGAAGCACCTTCGTTCACTTCAAGGTGATTGAGCGCGGGACAAATCCCCCGCTGAAATCCGAAGAGCCATTTTTTCGTGCTTTTAAGGCAGTGAAGTCGGGTGAAAGAATTCTGATTTGGTTCAGGTGTCGTCAGGCGATTCACGGTAGCGGTGAAAAAGCTCAACTAAGTCATCGAGAACTTCGGGTTCGAGATCAGCGGGAGTGACTGAACCGCTGGCGGCGATGGTCAATCGCATCTGTTCAAGGTACGAGGTGCAAAGAGGGCAACCAGCGAGATGCTTCTCCAAACGACGCCGATCGCGTCGTGAGAGCGAACCTTCAAGGTAGTCGCTCATAAGCTCAACGGCCTCGCGACACATCAAGTCAGGCGACGACAACATCATGTCTCCCTCTCTTTCATTTTCGACTCGACGTCGGCTCGAACTCGTGTTCTTCCTCGGTGGAGAATGACCCGCGCGTTTGCCTCGGACAGTTCGAGTAAGTCTGCGACTTCTTTTGTTGAAAGACCTTCTACATCACGAAGCGTCACAACAGCCTGCTGAGGCTCGGGCAGTAGCGAAATAGCCTCGCGAACGAGTTGAACAATCCGCTGGTTGACCATTCCATTTTCAATCACGTCGGTGAAGGGTACGGGTGGTTCGCGCCACATGCCGCCCTGGTCGAACCTGCTCGGCGCCAAACCGTTTGATTCATTGGGATCCACCGCAATCATGCGATGTTCTCGTGAACCCACCGAACGAGCACGGTTGACCAATATGTGAAAGAGCCATGTCTTGAATGTCGATCGACCCTCGAAACTACTTACTCCACGTATGACTGCAATCCAAGTTTCTTGTGCGACGTCTTCGGCACTTGCATCGCTACCAACGTAGTAACGCGCCACGCGAATGAGCGTCGAGTTATAGCGAGCGACCAACTCCGTAAAGGCCTTTTCATCGCCCGCGAGCATTTGCGCCAGCAGTTCAAGGTCCTCCACGGCCCAATGGTACTCAATCAAAAATTTTTCGAACAATCTGTGTAACGCAGCGGCCAGTCGCGTGACAGTTCATTGGCTACCCTGCCCACCCCAAGGAGAATCCAATGAAATTTCATCTTCCAATCCGAGCCGTCGCAGCAGCGTCACTGCTGACCGGTCTCGGTGTCACCGCCGTCGGAACCGCAGTAAGCGCCACGACAATATCCGTACCGGGCCACGCGCTGTTCATTGAGACGGACAACACGACAGGTAACACGGTACTCAGTTACGTCAGAAGTACCGACGGGACCGTTTCGTACGTCGGCACTTTTGCCACGGGTGGACTTGGTGCGGTGGCTGCGAACGCCGTCGCGGATCCGCTCGCGAGCCAGAGTGGACTGACGCTTATAAACGACGGCACGGAACTGGTCGCGACGAACCCGGGAAGTGACACGGTGACCGTTTTCGTCGTTCGTGGTCCAGAATTGAAGGCAGTTCAACAGATTTCGAGCGGTGGTCTCTTCCCAGACTCTGTCGCCTCACGCGGCAACTTCGTTGCGGTTTTGAACGCCGGTGGCGCTGGATCGGTAGCGGAGTTCAAGTTGGTCAACGACAAGCTTGTCGCGCTGTCGAGCGAGAATCGCTCGCTCGGCCTGAGCAACTCGACGCCGCCGGACTTCCTGCACGGAGCCGGTCAAGTGGGTTACACCCCCGACGGCCAGCACCTTATCGTGACGACGAAGAGTTCCACGAGCTCGTATGACGTCTTTTCAGTGACTTCGAACGGGTCGTTGAGCACTAGCCCTGTTGTTACGTTGGCAGATAACGCTGTGCCCTTCGCCTTCGGCTTTGATGCCACGGGCAACCTCGTCGGTTTGGAGGCCTCGAACAGTTCGGTGAGTACGTACTCGGTCAACGCCGACGGCACTCTCACCTCCCTTGGTACCGTGACTGACGGGGCAAAGGCGCTGTGCTGGATCTCAGTCGCCGATGGGTACTTCTTCGGTGACAATGCGGGCAGCTCGACCATTAGCTCCTTTGTCGAGAGCGCCACAGGAGCGCCGGTGCTGGTGAACGCTGCGGCGGGAACTGCCCACGCGGGAACAACCGACTCGGCGGTATCGCCGGATGGAAAGACTCTTTATGTTGAAAGTGGTGGGGCCGGGACGATTGACGTATACACAATCGGCGCCACCGGGACACTGACGCAGCTTGAGACGGTGTTCAATATTCCCGTTGCCTCCGAAGGCATCGCGGTCAGCTGAGTTTCAACCTCCACCGACGGTGCCTCAAGTATTTTTGGTGGCACCGTCGGTGGTTGTGGTGAGCGGTGATACTGGCGTCATGGGTTTTACGTCCGCGATGTTCCCGAACCACCCCGCGAAATATCAGGGCACGCCACTCATTCGGCCAGAGAATGTCGTGCGCCGCCTCCTCGAAAATCCTGATGTCATCATCCCCGAAACCGTGATCCTTGGGTATAGCAATCGGTTGCACGCCTTGCTCGAGGCGAGGGGATTCCACAACGTGTCTGGCTACTCGACACCCTGGCGCTCGATGTGGTTGCCCGAAGCGTCCGAAGATCCTCGAGTTGGCGTGGTTGAGGGATTTGGCTACGGCGCTCCGGGAGCTGCCATCGTGCTCGAGGAATTGGCTACCTTGGGTGTTCGCCGCTTTTTGAACATTGGTCTTGCGGGTGCGCTGCCCAACGACGTTGATTTTGGTGATGTCGTACTCTGTACCGCGGCGATTAGAGACGAAGGTGTGTCGCATCACTACGCCCCAGCTGCTCGCTACGCCAACCCTTCGGCGGCGCTCACCGACGAAGTGCGCCAAGTACTACTTAGAAAAGGTGACCATTTCACCGAGGGAATGACGTGGACGCTCGACGCCATCTATCGAGAGACGCTGGAAGAAGCGCTTGCGTATAGAGAGGAAGGTGTGGTCACTGTCGAGATGGAAGCGGCCGCGCTATTCACCATCGCCGAAGTGCGAGGTGTCGAGATCGCGTCGCTTTTCACGGTGAGTGATCACCTATTGGCTGCGTCGGAGTGGAGGTCGGCACCCAACAAGCAGTTGTTGACTGATGGCTTGGCACGAATCTTGGACGTATCTCTTGCGGTATTGGTTCCAAATGTCCGCTTTGAGGTCAGGCCAATCGTGCCCCACGGCGTCGATATCGACGGACCCTTCGAATAGCTTTGAGCGCCAGAGTGAGCGCCCAAGAGTGGTGGAGTATTTGAAGGTCTCCGGATGGAGCGTTCAATTTTAGCCGTTCGTGAGAATCAGACAGAAGGGATGCCCTACGGGATCGAGGAACACCCTGAAAGTCTCTCCAGGCTGGAAGTCGGCCTTGCGAGCGCCGATGCTGAGAACGAATTGCTCGGCCTCATCGAGGTCGTCCACCGCAAAGTCAAGGTGTATCTGTTGGGGCACACTTCCTTCGGGCCACGATGGCGCGACGTAGTTCTCGATTTTTTGAAAACTTAGAGCAGGTAGTGAATCATGCACCAGGTCGATCCCAGGCATGTCCTCGGGTGCGTAGCCGGGCCACGTCTCTACATCGATACCGGTGAGAGCCGAGTAAAACTTCGCGAGTGCGTAAGGGTCAGGACAATCAAGCGCTATGAGGTGCAGTCGCGGGTGCGTCACCTTGGAAAGCCTAGAATTTATTTCTGTCGATTTCAATCATCGAGACGTACGAAGTCTGCGGACATCGGATGCTTCCGTGGTTGTTCGAAGAATTCGTTCGCGATCTCTTCATCGAGGCTGCGCTGAATGAAGTTGCGACGCCAGGTAGTCACGCTCTACTTCATTGGACGCAAGTTCAAAAGCTCGAGTTCGAGCTTGCTCTGCCTCGTTATCTCGCCCAAGTTGGTCAAGGAGATATGCCTTGATGGCCGGTAGATATTGATATCGATCGAGTCTCCCGTCAGACTCCAAGCCTTCGACGATTGCGAGTGCCACTTGCGGGCCTGAGGTTTTCGAGACTGCGACGGCCCGGTTGAGTTGGACTATTGGACTGGACCAAAGGCCGATCAACTCGTCGTAAAGGCGCACGATCTCGTGCCAATCCACCTCCTCGTACGTCGGCGCCACGGTGTGTTGCGCGGCAATAGCCGCTTGCAGCGTGTATCGACCTGTTGAATTATTCCGGAAGTTGTTGTCGATGAGGTCGCGCGCTTCTCGAACCATTTCTTGATTCCAGGTCGATCGATCTTGATCGGAGATTTGTTTTGCTCGGCCGTCCTCGCCGACACGAGACGCCCGTCGGGCGTCGCTCACGAGTAGAAGGGCGAGCAGGCCGCTAACTTCGCGCTCCTCGGGCACCAAAGCGTGTAGAAGCCGGGCGAGTCGAAGAGCCTCGCCGACCGTTTCCTCGCGAATCAACGTCTCACCCGAGGGCGCAGTGTGTCCGATCGTATAGAGCAGATAAATAACGCCTAGAACTGCGTCCACTCGCCCAGGAAGATCCAAAGCTCCCGGCACACGAAATGGGATCCGAGCGACGGCGATCTTCCTCTTCGCGCGCGTCAATCGAGCGGCCATGGTGGGCTCGGAGACGAGGAAACACCGCGCGATGTCCTTCGTCGTCATTCCACAGACGAGCCGAAGTGTGAGTGCCATCTTCGCTTCTATGGAGAGAGACGGATGACAACACATAAAGATGAGTCGCATGGTGTCGTCAGCGACCGCATGAACCAAGCCGTCTCCCGTCCTTCTTGGAGCATCGACGTCATCGCCGAGTGATTCAGACTCGACCAATAATTGAATCCTCGTGCGATAGTTCGAGGTTCGTCGGATTGAGTCAATGGCTCGTCGCTTCGCGGTCGTGGTCAACCACGCGCCAGGATTCTTCGGCACGCCGTCACGAACCCATGTGGTCAAAGCCTCAGCGAAAGCATCTTGCACGATTTCTTCTGCGAGATCGATGTCGCGCGTAAGTCGAACGGTTGCGGCGAACACGGAAGCCCATTCGTTGCGGAACGCATGGACGAGGGCGCGTCGCGTTTGTTCGTCCATCACTACTCCGAAGTTGGCCTTACGACGAAACCTTCTACGGGCCGCACTTCGACACCTCCGCCTTGCTTGATGATGGGGTTACGTTGTGCTTCGGCAAGTGCGGCGTCGAGATCCGGGGCTTCAATCACGTAAAGGCCCAGAACGACTTCCTTGGCCTCGATGAATGGGCCATCCGTAATGCCTTCTGATCGAATTGACGTCGCGGTGTCGTACGACTCGAGTGCGAATGCCGCAATCATAGATCCCGCCTCTTGCATCTCTTCGGAGTATCGGTCGTGTTCTTCGCGCTCGCTACCGTTGACATCGTGCGTGATGTCATCTTTATTGGCGTAAAGAAAAATTGCGTATTCTGCCATCTGTCAATCTCCTTGCTGCAGTGATGACACCTTGTCATGTTCATACGTCGAATGTCGAGTGGCAAATCGACAGATGCGGGAAACCAAATCTTGGAAATTTTGTAGAGGTACTTCAGCGCAGCGAGCGAAACCGTCTACGTGGGCCATTGTCCAAATCCGAATTCCCCCGGCACCATCTTGATGCTGAAACGAACGAACCAAAGTGTCGTCGCTCACTTCTATTTGGTGCACGTGGGAGTTTTGCGGCCGCAGTCGACGCGAATTTCTCAGTGACGAATTTCGAAAATCACTTGGTTTCTGAGGGCTTTAGGTCTCTGAGGTTGCTGATTCATTTCGGGAGTGTTGCGATATAGACGATCTATGCTTCGAAAACCTGACTTCATCAAACGGTATCCAGTGGTCGGATGATTTCGTTTGGGTCGAGAACGAGTTCAAGTCCTGGGCCATTGAGGAGACCAATGAAACCTCTCGGATGGGCTGTTGGTGAGATTCATGGTGAAGTCGAGGGAAACACTCGGAATTGCTTGGTGACCATCCAACACTCCCTAACGACGTAAGTCAAGGAGCCTCCTGGTCGATCAAGGATTGAGCAACGTTGCCCTATATGGAGATTCTTGAATGTTACGGGCGTGTTTTATTAAAACCGTCTGTGGTTAGCCCCGGGGGGCTACTGCTAGTCTTGCGCCAAAGTCAAAAGGGCTTTGATGTTGCCTTCTCGTTTCATTCCGATCACTTAACTGGTCGCGGGTCGAAATTGAGGGGTGAGCATGGAAAGAATTCAAATAAGGGAGAGGACGTAGCCTATGAAGCTTCGTTTAAATAGAGCGGTCGTGGTGACTTCGGTTGGCGCGCTGCTAACTGCAGGAATTCCGTTGGTCGCTTTTACGTCAACGAGTTCGGCCGCTTCGGCCAAGGCCACGTACGTTATTGGCGTCGAGGGTCCATTCTCGGGCGCTGACGCGAACTACGGTGACTACATCTACGGCGGTGTCGAGCTCGCGATCAATGCGGCGAACGCCAGTGGAAAATACAAGTTCGTTCTTAAGCCCGAAAAGTTCGACGACCAGGGCTCGTCATCGTTGTCACCTGCGGCGGCCCAAAAGGCGACTGGCACCAAGAACTTGGTTGCGGTCGTTGGACCTGCTTTCTCGGGTGCCTCGGAGGCCGCTGCGCCGTACTATCAGAAGGCGCACGTCGCTGAGGTAAGTGCGTCGGCGACTGCTGTCGCTCTCGCGTCGGGTTCGGACAGCAGTTTCTTCCGCACCATTGCGGACGACTCTGTCCAGGGTAAGGCTGACGCTGACTACCTCGTCAAGGTCAAGGGCGTAAAGAGCCTCTTGGTGCTCTCCGACTCATCGTTCTACGGTGACGGACTCGCCAAGGTCGTCGCGGCTGACGCCACGGCGATGGGCGCGACAGTGACGACTGGGGACATCCCCAATGTCAACACTGGTGGTGGCGGAACGACGACTGAGTACGCCCCAGCGGCCACTGGCATTGCCACGGCCGACCCGGGTGCCGTGTTCTACGGTGGTTACTCGCCAGACTTCGGCCTGTTGCTGAGTGCATTGTCGAGTGCCGGCTACACAGCGAGCGCGCACGTGATTATGTCCGGTGACGGCTCGAACAGCCCTTCGCTCATCACGTCGACGTCGCCTTCTTCGGCTGCGAACGGTGTCTACCTCTCTGAGGGAGCCGCCGGTAAGGTGAACTTCCTCTCGGGTGCACTCGCGAGTGAGTACTTCAAGCTGACGAAGATCAAGGCTTCCGTGGCCGAGTACGCCGCACAGGCTTACGACGCGACGAACGCGATCATTGCTGCGTTGGCCAAGACTTCTGCACCGGCAACGGTGTCGTCGGGCTTGCGTGCACAAGTTGTTGCCAACCTGCACAAGGTGAACTTTAAGGGCATCACCGGCACTATCGCGTTCGCGGGTGACGGTGACTTAAGGAACGACACGGGCACTTCGGCTATCTCGGAAGTGGAGAACGGAACGATCACATTCCTCGTCAACGAGGGTTGATCGTATTATCCATTGATTGAACGTCGTTGGGGCCGGGGTGTTACCCCGGCCCCAACGGCGTTTGAGAACATAACGACGTTTGAGAATATTAAGGACGACGCGGCGACATGGGATTCGCACACTTCTGGCTCAGCGGATTTGATCAAATACATACGGCATTTTGGACGTACCTGGCGGTAGGCCTTCAAAACGGTGCGGTCTACGCCATGATCGCCGTTGGTTACACCTTGGTCTATGGCGTTTTGGGACTTATTAACTTCGCTCATGGCGAAGTGTTCATGTGCGGCGGATTCGCCGGCGTCTTTCTCACACGAGGAATTCTGGGGACCCGAGTGGGAAGCGGTTGGGGCTCCGTGGGACTCATCCTCGCAGGCATCGTGATCGGTGGGTTGGTGAGTGCCCTCGTCGCGACGGGAGTTGAGCGAGTTGCCTATCGTCCACTTCGCCAGCGCAATGCGCCGAAGCTTGCCTTCTTAATCAGCGCGATTGGCGCGTCATATTTCTTACAGACCCTCGCGGGCAAGGAGTTCGGATACGGCGTGAACATCTTTCCGGGGCAGGTTTTTGAGCCGGGTCAGGTAATGTTCACGCTCTTTGGTACGGCCATCCACACCATCGCCATCGTGAGCATCATCGCAGCCATCGTGATGCTTGTGGTGGCCGACCGCATCGTACGCGCCACACGTCTCGGACGCGGTATTCGCGCGGTCTCCCAAGATGCCGAGACGTCGTCACTCATGGGCGTCAACATCGACCGCACCATCACCATCACGTTCATCCTGGGAGGCGCGCTTGCGGGAGCCGCCGGCTTCCTCTATTCACTCCAGAGCGGCATTGTCCAGAACGCTGGCACTGAGATTGGCATTTACGCCTTCACCGCAGCCGTGCTCGGCGGTATTGGCAATCTCCGCGGCGCAGCGCTTGGCGGATTGTTCATTGGACTCTTTGGAAGTTTCTCCGTTCCCTTCGCCTTCGAGGGCAACGTCCAGTGGACCGAGATCTACACGTTCCTTATTTTGGTTCTCGTACTGATCGTGCGTCCGACGGGCATTCTCGGCGAGAAATCGGGGAGAACCGCGTGACGATTTTCTCGCTCGCCAATTTGAAGCGGCTCGCGATGATTCTTATCGTCACGGCCGTCATCGCAATCATGACCGGTGCCGCCGGCTCGAGTTCGGCGCCGCCGACGACTGGCATTCACGGTTCGTTCTTCGAGCGCGTCTCTTGGTTCGGACTCTTCACCGCGCCGCGATGGTTGCTATTTTTTACGCTCGGCGTCATTGTGTGGCTTCTCGTGTCGCTCTATCGTCCGCGAGCTCAAACGATTCGTCGCGGTGCGGAGAGCTTCTTCGCGCTTCCGAGAGCGGTGACGAGCAGGCGATGGGCGCGTGTGACACTCATGTTGGTCGCCCTCGCGATTGTCATAGTGTTGCCGAAGTTCGTACACGAGTCGTTTTGGATGTACCTCATTGTCGAGCAGATCGGTGTGTGGATTCTCCTCGCGCTTGGTTTGAACGTGGTAGTCGGTTTCGCGGGCCTGCTCGACCTTGGATTCGCCGCGTTCTACGCCATTGGCGCCTACACGACTGCGTGGTTGACGGGCGCGCTGCCCGCGCCGGCGCTCTTTCACCATCCGATTCCGACCCTCTGGGTTATCCCTATCGGCATTCTCGCCGCAATGGTTTTCGGCGTGCTCTTGGGTACGCCGACCCTTCGACTTCGCGGTGACTATTTGGCGATTGTGACGTTGGGTTTTGCGTTAATCATTGACGACTTCGTCGAGACACAAAGTGGCGTCACGGGCGGTGGGGTAGGTTCGTCGCCCGTTCCTCATCCGGCACTGGATCTAGGTTTTTATCACTTCAAATGGGGCCTTTCGCCCACGCCCTACTACTACCTCTGTCTCGTGTTCATCGTGGTGTTCATCATCGTGTTCACGTCGCTCGAGCATTCAAGGATCGGTCGCGCGTGGGTCGCGATTCGAGAAGACGAGGTCGCCGCAGAGTCCGTTGGCATCAATCCGCTCAAGTACAAGGTCATGGCATTCGCGGTGGGAGCGGCGAGCGGTGGATTTGGCGGCGTGATGAGTGCGGGGCTCGTGGGCATCATCAACCCGAGTCTCTTCACCTATCAGGTTTCAGTGAACGTGCTCGTTCTCGTCATTTTCGGTGGCATGGGCTCGATTTGGGGCGTGGCGCTTGGAGCGATTGTCATTCAAACTGCGACGAGTTATCTGGACAACTACCAACCGTGGGGTTACCAGATCAATGATCTCTACATGTACATTGGCGCGCTGCTCATCGTCATGATGATCTTTCGTCCGGCCGGCCTCTTGCCGTCGCGT
>Ga0302319_10025351_pt1 | contig 10503 bp, 8 predicted proteins | sample Bog_T0_2_FD_203319 | JGI IMG/M metagenome (GOLD analysis project Ga0302319, IMG submission 203319) | Peat permafrost microbial communities from Stordalen Mire near Abisko, Sweden - Bog_T0_2 | ecosystem: Environmental > Terrestrial > Soil > Wetlands > Peat | place: Sweden: Abisko, Stordalen Mire... | reverse complement strand
AAACGCCACTCCGTATGGAGTGGCGTTTCGGTCTCCTGCGCTGGTCACTGGCCTCCCAAGAATTGCTGCGGGCAGTGGTTGTTTCCACCGCGCCTGCTGCAGACTGCTTCCGGCCGGTCTCCCTCTTTTCGAGGGCCGCTTCGTTGGCGGAGGCGCTTGCCGGGTGTCTGCTGTTCTTTGGGCTGGCCGGATTTCTTTCCAGCAGCCGGTACATCACTGGCGCCCCATACATAGCAATCGACGTGCCATTCAAGATAATCCATGTTTTCAATGGCTTACAACTTCACGCTCTCTACGGTTTTCTGCATTCCTGGATGCCCACGACAGGAATTCTCCTTAAAATAATAGAATTGCCATTACCGCTGGCACTCTGGACAGTAGTGCGTCCCTCGTCCGGCCACCAGAATCCGCCGAATCGGCGTCTGGCACTTCCGGCAGGGCTGGCCCGTCCGCAGGTACACGCAGTGCTCAAGCTGGAAGAACCCCTTGACCCCATTCGCATCCACATAATCGGAGACTGACGATCCGCCCAGCCGGATGGCGTGCTCCAGAACCTCCCGCAGCGCCAGCCGCAACCGCTCCCGCTCAGCCCCTGTCAGCTTCCCCGAGGCCTTCCGCGGCCGAATCCCAGCACGGAACAGGCTTTCATCCGCGTAAATGTTCCCCACGCCGGCCAGCAGGGTCTGGTTCAGCAGCGCTGCCTTGATTGCCAGCTTGCGCCCGCGAAACAGCCCCGCAAACTCCTCTGCCTCAATGCGCAACGGGTCAGCGCCCGGAGCCATAAAGCCGTCGTCCCGGCCCAGGTCCCGAAACTCCAACCGCCCAAACCGCCGCGGATCCACAAACCGCACCTCGCGGCCGCCCGCCAGCGTGAGCCGCGCGTGCGTATGCGGCGCCTCGGGCGCCTCGGGCGTGGTCACCAGCAGCCTCCCGGTCATGCCCAGATGCACAATCCACTGCGCGTCTGCTTTTGGAGCGATCTTCCCCTTGAATCGGCCGCCCGCAAGGCTTAACTCGCAAACAATGTGCTTTCCGGTACGGTGGACGGCCACAATCTGCCGCCCCTCCAGGCCTTTGGCCTGCCGGGCAGGCGGTGTCTTGAAGGGCTCGCGGTGCGAGCCGAACCAGGCCTCCACAATCCGCTGGCCGCGCACACGCTCGTGAACGCCGCGCGCGATGGTTTCCACCTCAGGCAGTTCAGGCATTTGTCTATTGTAGAGAAGTTGTGCTCAGGCTCCGCACCAGGATCGTCGGCTGCGGCTAGTGGCGCTCTTCTGCGAACAAATCGTCTTCCTCGGCGCCCATGGCCTCAACAATACCCCACTCTTTGAGGTAGTAGACTCCCAATCCGAGGCCCACCAGGAAGACGCCAACCGAGGAATACTCAATCAGGTTGAGCCTCCGGTCCTCGTCTGCGGTCTGGTACACAACCACACCGTGGATATTGCGCGGCACGATGCGCGCTTCTTGCAGCTCCGGCCCGCGGGGCATTATGTCCAGATAATGGGTTGAGATCATTGCGGAGATGATCAGCCCAGCCAGGCCAGGCAACAGAAACAGCAACGAAATGAACCGAATCGTGGCTAGCTGCGCGTTCTTCACGTGTTTCCTCTGTCTGGTCAATTCACAGATATACCGTAGGTTCGCCGACCGGGAAACTGTTCTCTTTCCTTGCGGGTATGCCGTCACCAGTGGACCGCTTCACCCGGCAAAGGCTCCTCTTGCGAGAGGCCATTCCAAGGAGCGCTCATGAGTCTTCTGTTCTGCCAGGGCGACTGGTCGATGCCTGCTTCAGGGCCACTCAGGGCAGTACTCGTGCGATGCCGCCGCTGCGCGCAGTATAGAACAGGTTTTCGTTGAATGCCAAACGTTTTTGTAACTCGCCGCCCCAAAGAAGTAATGTCCCTGGCGCCAGAGTCACCTGCCCCGAGTTACCACCGCAATCGGTACTGGCCGGGCGACGGAGCCGTTTTCCCCGGACTGTGCCTTCTCTTTCTTATCGTATGCGGCCAGGCAGCCCACGGAAATCGCACTCCACGCAGCGGTGCGGATCCCGATTCAGGCCACTGTTCCGCCCTTGAAACTTGTCAATCCGAGCCATGCATTTTATGAGAACCGGCCAGTCGCACAGGGCCCCGGAACCCACAGAGCAACCTCTCACAACCGCCGATCCAATTTGAGATTCGTGGTGGAGCAGCCAGGCGTGTCCGCTGCCGCAGCTTCGTCTACTTGCGCTCGTCCAGATCGCGAATCCGGCTGGCCTCAAAGCTAACGATCTTCCACTTGCCCTGCTTGTCGCGCACGTAGACCCGGGTATACCGATAGCTGCCCGAAACGTCTCCGTCCGCGGTCTTGCCGCTTACCTCGGCCCGGGAAGTGACCAGCGCCGTTGTGCCGTAGAAGCGCAGCTTGCGCTCAGAGAACACGATGGAGTTGAAGTGGACGACGCCGCTGCGCAGGTTGGCGAGAGCCTGATCCTTGGTCTCCAGAGTGCCCGAGGAGGTGATGGCCATGTAGTCGTCGGCCATCAGGCCTGCCATGGTCGCGGCATCCCCTTTCAGCACGGCGGTGCGCCACGCACTCTCAATTTCCTCTATCTCGTGGCGGTTCTCGTGCTTCTGGGCTCTGGGCTGTCCCGCAGGCAGGGCAGTGGCGCACGCGGCAAGCGCGAGCACAAGGGCAAGCGCCAGCCTGCGGTTGATGGGTCTGACTGAATGGTTCTTCGTGGCGGGCATAAACGTAACGGATGGTAGTCCCGCAAGGGGGCGACGGTCAATGTACTTTTGGCCAGAAAGGTTCAAAAGGTAAATCAATTTTCCTGAAACGCCCCACCGGTTCCCAACCTCCCGGCGTTTTGACGCTCTCCCCGCCTCAAACGAGAGCGATCAGGTCTTCTTTGCTCCGTTCCCGCATCTTCTGGTAGAGCCCGCCCACCGCGTGTTTTTTGAAGTGCTCCGAGTCGCGGTGCGCCGCGAGCGCCTGCGCATCCCGGTACTGCTCGTAGATGACCACGGTATCCGGATCGTCCTCGACCTGGTGGGGAATGTAGCTGACGCATCCCGGCTCCTGGCGCGAGGCAGTGGCCAGTTGGCGCAGCGTCTCGGCAACATCGGCGCGATCCTCGGGTGCAAACTTCAGCCGGACGGAAAAACTGACCATGTGTACTACTCCCTTCCTGCCTGCGCAAGAATCGTCGCCGGCGGTTTTTCCAGTCTACGCGTGAATTGCATCCAGCGAAGCGGCGAACTCCGGAAGCAGCATCGTCTGGTCCCGGTCCGGCCCCGTCGAGACCATTCCGATCTTGGCTCCGCTCTCCCGCTCCTGAAAGCGCAGATATTCTTGCGCCGCTCTGGGCAGCTTCTCGAAATCCGTAATCCCCTCGGTCGACTGCTGCCAGCCCTTCATCTTCGTGTAGATGGGCTTGATCTTCTGTAGCCCGTAGACGTCGGCTGGAATCTCGTCCGTCACCTTGCCGTCGATCTCGTACGCCGTGCAGATGGGAATCTCCGCCAGCTCGTCCATCACGTCCATCTTGGTAATCACCAGCCACTCCGCCCCGTTCACCTGGTTGGAGTAGCGCAGCAGCGGAATATCCAGCCAGCCGCAGCGCCTTGGCCGCCCCGTGACCGCGCCGTATTCGTTCCCGCGCGCCCGCAGGTGGTCGCCCACCGCCTCGTGAATCTCCGTCGGGAACGGTCCCTCGCCCACGCGCGTCACGTAGGCCTTGGTCACAGAGATCACCGTGCCAATCGCCGTCGGTCCCACGCCGGTTCCCGTGGCGGCTCCGCCCGCCGTGGCCGACGAGGAAGTCACAAACGGATAGGTCCCGTGGTCGATGTCCAGCATCGTCCCCTGCGCGCCCTCGAACATCACGCTGCCGCCCTCGGCCAGAATCCCGTGCAGAATCCGCCCGGTGTCCGCCACAAACGGCCTTACTTCCTCCGCCGCCGCGGCGTACTCGTCGTACATCTTGGCCGGATCCAGCGGATCGGTCCCGAACAGCGCATGGGCAATCGCGTTCTTCTCGTTGCACGCTGCTTCAATATGCGTCTTCAGCAGCTCCGGCCGCATCATGTCCACAATCCGCAGCCCGCTCCGCGCCATTTTGTCTTCGTAGGCCGGCCCAATACCGCGGCTGGTCGTCCCAATCTTCTTCCGCCCCGGCGCGCTCTCTGCCGCCAGTTCAATCATGCGGTGATAGGGCAGAATGACCTGCGCACGGTTGGAAACGCGGAGCTGCTCATCTACGGCCACGCCCAGCCCGCGCAGCTTGGCCACTTCCTTCAGGAACGCGATCGGGTCCAGCACGACGCCGTTGCCGATAATCCCCCGGCAGCCCGGCCGCAAAACGCCGCAGGGAATCAGCTGTAGCACAAACTTCTGCCCGCCGATGATGACCGTGTGTCCGGCATTATGCCCGCCCGCATACCGCGCCACGGCCGTAAACCGCTCGCTCAGCACGTCCACGATCTTGCCCTTGCCCTCGTCGCCCCATTGGGCGCCCAGAACTACCGCCGTCTTTGCTCGCATATCCGTCCGCTTCCCTGGTTAGGATTCTCTGAAACCGTCAAAAAGGAGGGGCGCAACCCAAACGCCAAAAACTCTGGGCCGACATCCCGAGTGCAGCGTATCGAAGTAGCTCCCAGAGGGCGCCAGCCCGCATTTCTGCGCTCAAAACGAAGGCGCAGAGCCCTCGCCCTGCACCATTTCCGATGATAAACCCTCGGTCCAATCGCGGCGAGCGCAACCGCCGAGCTTCGGGTTGGCTCAAACCAAATGGCCTTCACTGCTTTCCGGAAAACAACTTGTTATAATTCCGCCACTTGACCGTTCTGTATTTCCATGGCCGGTATTCTCGAGTAACGGATGGCACGCATGCAGGTTATTCAACAACCTATATCCAAATCTCATCTATTGTTGGTGACGCTCCTGATCGCCGCCTGTGCCGCTGCCCTTGCGCAGACTATCGATGGACCTCCAGCCCGGTTGACGGTTGGTGCATCCCAAAGTGTTCGGGATTCGTCCTCAAGAACCCACGGCAACATTGTCGCTCCTTCTCTTTACCCTCCTTCATCAATACCCAGCCACGCAGCGGTCAAGTGCTCTTCGGTACCGCGACCTGAACTCAATGCTTCTGGCGTTGCAGGAACGCCTGTTGCAGGCGCATCCACAGCTCCTGTTTCTACAAAGACTTGGATCAGAACTGTAACCGGCGTGCCGCATCCAGGAGAGGTGGTCTGGGACGCTGAGCATCGCGCGCTCTATATATCGAGCCTGACGGTTCAGGGAGCTTCCACAACCACCCTCACTGCCGTCGATCCCATCGCTGGCAAGGCTGCGACCCCGATCAATGCCGGCCACAATCCCGACCTCCTCGCACTGTCCTCCGATGACCGCTACCTTTGGGTCAGTCTCGATGGAGACTTTGCAATCCAGCGCTTTCTTCTGCCTGGACTGACAAAAGACATCCTGGTGCCTTTGCCCAAGGACGTCCAGGGCAATGGGCAGGCCGCGTTTAGCCTGCAGGCTGCCCCGGTAAACCCGCATACCGTCGCGGTGATTCCCTCGAACGGGGAAGTTGGCAACGGCGTCTTCATTTACGACGACGACATACAGCGCCCTACCTTCATTTCAGGATGGACGGCCGCAGGCCCTCCCCCGGCAGAGATCGACTACATTCAATGGGGCCAGGACGATTCCACTCTCTACGGGACCTATTCCTACATTGACGTTGAAGGCGGCATTTCCATCCTGCAGGTTAGCTCGGCCGGAGTTACAATCGAGCGCCCTCCCCAAGGCATCACAATGGCTACACTCAGCCAATATGACCGGGGAAACGGACTGCTTTATTCGTGGAACGGGGTCTATGACCCCGTCCAGAATTCGCTCTTAGGCTGGTTCGATGGCGCCAGGAGTCCAGATTCTGCTTGCACCGCGGACTCTTCAACAGGACGCTTCTATTGCGTGGGACAAGTCTCTTCCGGCTTGAACACCATGGTCGAGATGGAACTGTGGGCCTACGATCTTGCATCCGGAGCATTAATTGAACGTGGTAGCCTTGGCTACACTGGTGCAGCGGACGAACTGATCTCCGGCACCCCATGGAGGTTAATTCGATGGGGCAATGCCGGACTTGCACTGATTACCTATCCAATTTCCGACGATTCAAACGACGGTGCGGTGTTTCTCATTGATGGCGCCATGGTCAATCCGAACGTTGCCCCCGATTCGACCTCAGGCACCGCTCTCACCTATGCACCCGCGTTGACCGCAATCAGCCCCTCGACGTCGCTCACAGGCGGCGCCACGGAACTCATCATCTACGGAAGAAACTTCAGTACGAACAGTCTCGTTCATCTCAACCTCTACGGCGATCAAGCCAGCGCAACACCGCATGCCGGACTCATCGACTCCAATAGGTTGCGGATCACGGTTCCACAACAGTATATGCAGACGCCGGGCAACACGACGATAACAGTCGGGGACACGACTACGGGGATGCTCTCAGCTCAGGAACTCGTATTGTCCGTTTCTCCCTGGACCATCACGTCACAAGTCACCCCGCTCAACCTCGCTGCATTGAGCATGGCGTGGGACGACAAATCCCAGGTGCTCTACGTGGGCACATCCAGTGCGGATCCGAACTATCCGAACTCAATCGTAGAATTCAATGGAACGACCGGCACAATCCAGGGTTCCAGAACCTATTTCGGCGATCCTGCGTTCCTCAGCATCAGCGCAGTCGAAAACTCCCCCAATCGCCTTCCTATCCCGGTCAGGGATGGTGCCAATCAACCAGACGTAATTGGGGTGGGTATCCATCCCGAGTTCGGCAAGGAGCAGAGATCCCTTTACGTGGGCTCTCTTGAATCCTCAAGCTTGTCGCAACTTAGACTTCCCGATCTGTGCGTAGAGGCCTCATGGCCACTCAATACGCCTGATTTGAGCGGGCCATTTTTTCCGCTGGACGTGAAGGCAGCGCCGGTCGATCCGTATGCCACTGCCGTTACGCTGACGAACCCCTCTTTGCAACCGCACGCGGCGGGTCTGGCCGTTTATGATGGCGCCACAGTCCGCTCAAAGATGATTCCCGGAAGGTTGCAGAATGGATACAGTGAGGTCTCCTACGGGGAAGTTGCATGGGGCAAGAACGATTCTTCCCTGATTGCGGCCGAGGACGGCGGAATCCTTTCACTCCTGGCCGTGGACCCCTCCGGTCTGTCCGTGGCCGATCTCAATCTTGGCTACAATGGCGCAAAAAGCAAGCTTCATACTGATTTCAGCACGGGGTTGGTCTACACCGATGACGGGGGAGTCATCGACCCTGCGAGGGATTTGGTAGAGAACTATCGAACTGCCTCTGGGCTGGTCGCAACCGACCCGTCGCTGAATCGAGTCTTTATTCTGTTCAGTTGGACCTCGGCGTCAAAGGAAACGGAGTATAACATCGAGTCATTTGACAAGACCACAGGTGTTGGAGTCTCCGAGATTACGCTCCCGCCCCTTTACGGAACCCCGATTGAGATGGCTCGATGGGGAACTTCGGGCCTTGCCGTAGCGACCCTGAATCAATCGAATCTGGGTCCTCCCGGCATGCTCTATATGATTCAGGACCCAATCTTCGTTTCGAATGCCACGCCATCCACCAGCTCGCAAACCTCGAAATGGCAGGCACGTTCGACCTGGAAGCCGCTCTCGAAAGCAGACATCCGGCTGATCGTGGAGAGAAGAAGAAGAGCAAAATAGCCCACTCAGGAAGTGGTCCCGACCAGAAGACAGGGCTAGTTTGAATTAACGGTTTGCCCGCGCAAACGCATACGGCCCCTCCGGCACCAGCGCTATCTTCGCCCCCATCGGCAACCCCTCCAGCACTGCGGCAACGGCCTCGGTCAAGCTGCTGTATGCCCAGTCCCCGAGAAATCCCAACTGGCCTCTGGAAACTCCGGGGGTAAAGAAGAACAGCTCGAACCGCTCTCCGGTTAGCGCCAGCTTCTCCAGTTGCCACTGGTCCACTTCGACCGGCGCCTCCCGAATCTCTTCGAGGTAGGTCCGGAAATCGCGCAAGCCGGCCAGGGACCGCGCAAACTCCGGCGAACCCACCCCCTCCCTGCACTGCGAGACAATCAGAATTCTCCCGCCCGGCTTCACCAGGTGCGCCGCCGCCGTAATCCCTTTCACAGTCTGGTAAAAGGTGAGGTCCAGCGGATACCCCGCTGCGCTGGCAATCACCGCGTCCACCGGCTCCGCCAGTGTCTCCAGCGATGTGGCCTTCAGAAACTCCACGCCCGCCGCATGCGCCTTCACCGGATCGCCTGCAAAGACGCCCGAAATCTGGCGGTCTGGCGTCAGCGTCACGTCCAGCAGGAAGTCGTGGCGCGCCATGGCCGCAATCTCCAGCAGCTCGGCGTGCAGAGGGTTCCCGGCAATCGACCCCTCGGTCGCCAGAGGCTCCCGCATGAAGCGTGGCGAGTGAATCACCTTGATGGTCTCCTGCGCCGCCAGGCCCGGCGCAATCAGCTTCCGCCCGCCACTGAAGCCCAGCATCAGATGCTGCTCAATAAACCCCAGCGTGATGTGCAGCTCCGCCGCCATGAAGCGCTCGTCGATCAGCACCGGCGTCCCGCGCCCCGTCGTGCCCAGATTCCGATGCTCGCCAAGCGCCCGCGCATCGTGGCTCACCACGCGGTAAGTCGCCGCGATCTCCGGCCCCAGAATCGTGTCGATCTCCGCCTCGGTGGCCGCACGATGCAGCCCTGTCGCAATCAAAATCGTGATGCCCTCCGCCGGAATTCCCGCCGCGTGCAGCCGCGCCAGCAGCGGCGGCAGCGTCACCCGGTTCGGCGCAGGCCGCGTGATGTCGCACACTGAGATGGCAGCCGACCGCTTGCCCTGGGCCAGCACCTCCAGAGCCGCGCAGCCGATGGGGTGGTCGAGCGCGTCGTCCAGCGCATTGCCCAACGCCCACCTTGGCCCATCCGCCAGCGCCGCTCCTGACCGGCTCCGAATCACCTGGCAGTCGAAGCTCTCCGGGACCGAGACCTCAATGCCGTCTTTGCCAAACGAGAAATGTGCTTTCATCGGATCCGTTCACCTGCCTGTGGGGATTCACAACCGCCTTCATCTTAGCCGTTCCGTCCACCGCTCAACCGGCGAAATGATAGCCTGTCGGCACGATGGAACGCCTCACCACCCCAAGGCTGCTCCTGCGCCGCTGGCGCGCTGGGGACCTGGTCCCCTTCCAGGCCCTCAACGCCGACCTCCGTGTGATGGAGTTCATGCCCGCCCTGCTTACCGCAGAAGAGAGCGATGCAATGGCTGCCCGCATCCAGCAGCACTTCGAGCGATACGGCTTCGGCCTCTTCGCCGCCGAATCGCTCGCAGACCATGCCTTTCTCGGGTTCATCGGCCTTTCCACGCCGGGCTTTGACGCGCCATTCATGCCGGCAGTCGAGATCGGCTGGCGCCTGGCGGCAGATTCTTGGGGCCGGGGGCTGGCCACCGAGGGGGCCAGCGCAGTCCTCTCCTACGCCTTCAGCACCCTCGGCATTCCCAGCGTCGTCTCCTTCACTGTGCCACAGAACCTCCGCTCCCGCCGCGTCATGGAAAAGCTCGGCATGGTCCACAACCCAGCCGACGACTTCGACCACCCCCGCCTGCCTCCAGGCCACCCGCTCCGCCGCCATGTCCTCTACCGCCTCCACCGCCAGGCCTGGCAAGCAGCCTCCCTCCCACAGCCGCGATGACTTGCTGCTTTTTTGTTAACCAACGCATCCCCTCATTCGTTGACTGTGCAGAAGAGGCAAAAATGGCCTCTTCGCCATGAGGGAAGAACAAAATGCTCACCAATCGCCGGATCATGCCCTGGCTTCTCCGCCCCGCCGCCGCGTCTCTCGTCCTCTTTGCCACCCTGGCCCTTGCTCAAACCCGGCCGGTGCCCGCCGCGCCCGCCGCCAAGCCAGTCCCCGCCGCTCCGCCCGCTCCCACGCTCGTCCCCGCGCCGCCGCCCTCTGAGAAGGACCTCGCCGTCACGCAGCGCGAACTCATCCGCCTGCTCCGTCTCAGCCCCACGCTCACCACCGTAATCGCCCACGACCCCTCGCTCCTCGCCAATCCCGACTACGTGGCCCGCAACAACCCGCAGCTCGCCCAGTTCCTGGCCGGCCACCCGGAGATTGTGCGGAACCCCGAGTTCTACCTCTTCACCCACGCCAACCCTGAGGACGGCGGGCCAGACGAAGCTCTGGAGCGCGCCGTCTGGCCTGAATACGTGCAGCCCCGCCAGAGTGCAGACCCCTTTGGAGAGTTCATGCATGACCTCTCTCCGCTGCTGGCCTTCGCCTGTTTTCTCGGCGCTCTCATCTGGATGATCCGCGTGTTTGTCGAGAACCGCCGCTGGAGCCGCATCTTCAAGCTGCAGAGCGAAGTCCACGGCAAGCTCATTGACAAGTTCAGTGACAGCCACGAGCTGGCCTCTTACATGGGCACCGAGGCAGGCAAGCGCTT
>Ga0302319_10025350_pt1 | contig 10503 bp, 10 predicted proteins | sample Bog_T0_2_FD_203319 | JGI IMG/M metagenome (GOLD analysis project Ga0302319, IMG submission 203319) | Peat permafrost microbial communities from Stordalen Mire near Abisko, Sweden - Bog_T0_2 | ecosystem: Environmental > Terrestrial > Soil > Wetlands > Peat | place: Sweden: Abisko, Stordalen Mire... | reverse complement strand
CGCGCCCGCCGCCGACGCCGCCCAGGGCCCCTCCTTGCTGGTGCTGGCCGCGGAAGACAACCCGGTCAATCAACTCGTGCTGAGCGCCGTGCTCGAGCACTTCGGCGCGGAATTGACCATGACGGCCAACGGCGCCCAAGCCGTGGAGGCCTTTGCGGTTGGGCAGTTCGATATCGTGCTCATGGACGTCCAGATGCCCGAGATGAATGGTGTGGAAGCCACCCGGGCGATCCGCCAAATGGAACGGGAAACTGGACGGCCCCGCACGCCGATCGTCGCGGTGACGGCCAATGTCATGCAGGATCAGGTGGAAACCTATCTGGCCGCCGGCATGAATGGAGTTGTCGCCAAGCCAATCGAAATTTCAAAGTTGTTGAGCGTCATGGACGCGGCTTTGACAGCGCAGGACGCCGCAGCAGCGCTTCCGCATCAGCGCGCGGTCTAGACCGCGTACGCCTTTGCCGACCATGCTCACGGACATGAGTCGGCCATGTCATCCCTAGAGGAGCAACTGTCAGCCCAGGCGGCCCTGTGCCGGCTGACGCCGAACGTCGCGCGACCCTGGGCGGCGCTCGCCCGCATGCTGCTGGACGCCGGCCGCGCCGCCGAGGCCATAAGCGCCGCCGAGACAGCCCTGGCGCTGGGGCCCGACGAGCCGGGGGCACTGGCCGTCCGGGCGGGCGCGCTCGCGGACCTGCAGGCGATGGACCCGATGCTCGCGGCGCTGGAAATTTCCGCCGTGCTGCGGCCGAATGATCCGGCCGCGCCCTTGGAGCTCGGCCACAGTTATGCCGAACTGGGCCAAGCCCAGGCGGCCGAGCGGGCGTTCAAGCGCGTGCTCGCGCTCGATCCCGCGTCCGCCCCAGCCCACGCCGGCCTCGGCGCCCTTTACCTGTCGGTCGGAATTGACGACGGAGCCGAGCATCACAGCCTGGCGGCTCTTGAACGCCAGCCCGGCCACGCCGTGGCAAGCCAGACCCTGGCGGCGCTGCTGGAGGCTCGCGGGGAATATGCCGCCGCCCAGGCCCGACTGGACGAGGCTTACGCCCGGCAAAGCCTATTCGTCGAGCCAGCGGCCTCAGGCCGCATGATGGTCCTGGTGCTCGCCACCCAGTCGAGCGGCAATGTGCCTTACCGCCATCTGATGCCGCCCAGGCTCTACAGCCGCCTGGTCTGGTACATGGAGCACGCACGGCCCGAGCAGATGGCGGACCTGCCGGACTACGACGTGGTGTTCAACGCCATCGGCGACGCCGATCTGGCGGGGCCAAGCGCCGAGGCGGTCGACCTTTTCCTGACCCATTGTTCCAAGCGCGCCCTGAACCAGCCCGATAGGGTGGCGCGCACACGGCGGGACCGCCTGCCCGCCGTTCTGGACGGCATCGACGGCGTGATTGCGCCCAAGGCTGTGCGCGTCTCATCCGCTACTGGCGCGCGGTTGACCGCCGCCGCCGCCGCGGCCGGGCTGAAGGCGCCGGTTCTGGTGCGGCCGGCGGGATCGCATGGCGGCAAGGGTTTGGTGCGCGTTGACCGGCTGGCGGATCTGGATGGGGCTGGCGAGGCCTTGGCGGGCGAGGACGCCTATTTGACCCAATTCCATGACTATCGCTCCGAAGATGGGCGATATCGCAAGGGCCGCGTGGTGTTCGTGGATCGCCGGCCGTTCCCCTATCACTGGGCCGTGGCCGACCACTGGCTGGCGCATTACGAGACCGCCGGTATGGCGAGCGCCGCCGAACGACAGGCGGAGGAGCGCCGGTTTCTGGAGGCTCCCCAGATGGCCCTGGGCGAAAGCGCATGGCGGGCGATCGGCCGGATCGGCGAAAGGCTGGACCTGGACTATGCGGGATTGGACTTCAGCATCCTGCCGGACGGACGGGTGCTGGTGTTCGAGGCGAACGCCACCATGCTGGTGCATCCGGAGGCGGCGGTGGGCGAATTCGCATACAAGAACCCGGCGGTGGACCGGATCGTCAACGCCTTCCAGGCCCTGCTGGCCGAAGCCGCCGAAGCCTAGAGCGTGACAGGCGAAAGTGGATATCGGTTTCGCCGCCCGTCACGCTCTAAAGACTGGATTTTGAGCCTTTCCGGTTCAAATGATTCCATTCGAACCGGAAAGGCTCGGGGCTCCGACGGCTTCAATCAACGCGATCACGGGCGAACTTGACGGACGAGGCCGGTTTCCGCGCGGTTCAGCTTGCGCTGCTCGACCTTGGTGATGTGGCCGCCGTGGCGGCGCGCGTCCAGGCGTTCACGGGCGCGGATGACGCGCGCTTCGGCGCGGATGAGCTTGGCCTTTTGCGGCCCGATCCGGCGTTCGCTGCGCGCGACCATCACCTTATGATCAATATTGGCCAGGCGCTGGTTCACTTCCGCGCGGCGCGGATGCGTCGCCTGGAAAGGGGTCTCGGCTGAAGCGGCGCCGGCGAGGGCGGTGCATAGGCCTAGGGCCAAGAGCAGGGTTTTGGCGGGGGTAAGCATGTCAGTCGTCTCCAAATCAATGAGAGCCAGATCGGCTCGGGAGACGGTATGGACCGGTGGCCCTGAACGACCGCGGGCAAGCCCGTTCAGCGCCGGTTCAAACCGATGAACGGCTTGTCAGGCTTGTTTCAACCCTTGACCTCGGTATCGGGCCGGTCGTCGCCCGAGGAGACCTCGTCGTGCCACTGGCCCTCGACGTCTTCGAACGAGATGCCCTCGGTCTCCCCCGGTACGGCCTGTTCGGCCGCCGCCCGTTCAGCGGCTTTGCGCGCGACGTCGTGCGAGGGGAAGGTTTCGGAATAGACGCCGTCCGCGCGATAGGCCCAGCCCCCGTCGTGCTCGACGATTTCATAGACGATCTTGGTCATGCGGGCTCTCTCGCGCCTGGGGTCCGTTCCAGACCGCAGACTACACCTTCGCGCGCGCCGCGTGCATGACCTTTGCGCGAAGAGGTCTAGTGTCCGTGGTGGATCAGGGCGCGCACGCCGACGATGACGCCCCACCAGACCAGCGCCGATGGGATCAGGGCGAACGCCACGCCACGCGCGGGCGATGAGCGTTGGCTTACGTCCCCCTCGGCGTCGATGTGGGACTGAATCTGCACCAAAAGGGCGTGGGCGCCGGAGGAAATCGACGGATCGCGCCCCTCGGCCAGCCGCAGAGCGGGGGCGTCGGCAGGCGGGACGTGGTGCAATTCGACGTGCGTCGAAACGCGGTCGCGTGTTTTGCGAACAGCCATGAGCGCCTCCTCCCCCGAAGATGCGATAACGTCGTTAAAAACTGATTTGGGCGGATGGTTAAGACCGCGATGACCCAAGTTGGGTTCTGCGACATTCCGACGCATGCCCAGCCAGCCCACGGTGTCTTGTTCCGCATCCGCGCGGTCGGGCTGGATTAAGCGGCTTTGGCCGCCAATAAGACGTGGATGACCCAGCTCGCCTTAAATCTCCAGCTGGCCTGGATTGACGAGGCCCTCGCCCGTGATCCGCGCCGGGCCGATCTGCGCTACTCGCGCGCGGGCCTGCTGGCTGGTCTGGGACGCGACGAGGAGGCCAGGGCCGACTACCTGGCCGTCATCGCCTTGGAGCCGACCCATTTCGGCGCGCTCAACGATCTGGGGTCCCTGCTTTACCGGACCGACTTTCGCTCCGCCGCGCGCCTGGCTTACGCCGAGGCGGTCAGGCATCACCCGGACAATCCAATCGGACGCATCAACCTGGGCAATGCCTGGCTCGCGGAGGGCCAGACGGATGAGGCGCGGGCCCAGTTCGAGGCGGCGCTGATCCTGTCGCCGGACGATCCCGACGCCCACCAAGGCCTGGCCAACCTCCTGCAGCAAGGCGGAGATTGGGAGGCGGCCGAGCAACACAGGCTGCGCAGCTATCAGGGAAGGACCATCACCCATCGGCCCTTTCGCGGGACCGGCGCGCCCTGCCGCGTCCTGCTGCTGATGTCCGCGGCGGGCGGGAATGTGCCGACGCGGTTCCTGCTGGACGAGACCCTTTTCCAGACGACGGTCGTGGTCGTGGAGGCCTTCGGGCCTGATGCGGCCCTTCCCGCCCATGATCTCGTGTTCAACGCCGTCGGCGACGCGGACCTGGGCGGGTCGGCGTTGGACGCGGTCGCGCGCGTTTTGACCGGCGCCCAAACGCTGACGATCAATCCGCCCGACCGGATTCGCGCAACCGGCCGCGCCGCCAACGCCGCCCTGCTCGCGCATCTGCCCGGCGTGATCACGCCTGAGATCGTGTCCTTGCGGCGCGCCGACCTCCCGGCGGCAGCGGCCGATTTCGGCTACCCGTTCCTGTTGCGCAGCCCCGGCTATCACACCGGCCAGCATTTCATGAAGGTGGACGATCCCGCGGCGCTGGCGCGCGCGCTGGCCATTCTGCCTGGGCCCGAGCTGCTTATGATCCAGTACCTGGACGCCCGGGATGGGCGAGGTTTGGCGCGCAAATATCGCGCGATGATGGTGGGCGGGGCGGTCTATCCCCTGCATCTGGCCCTCTCGCACGACTGGAAGGTGCATTACTTCACCGCCGACATGGCCGACCGCCCCGATCATCGCGCCGAGGAAGCGGCTTTCCTGGCGGACATGCCCGCCGTCATCGGGCCCCGCGCCATGGCCGCCCTGGGCGAGATCAACCGCGCCCTTGGGCTGGACTATGGCGGCGTCGATTTCGCCCTGGCGCCGGACGGATCCCTGCTGCTGTTCGAAGCCAACGCCACCATGGCGCTCTTGCCGCCAGGCCCAGAGGCGATGTGGGACTACCGGCGCGCGTCGGTGGAGCGCATCCTTGATGCTGTGAAGGCGATGGTGCTGGAGCGGGCGGGGATTTCCCGGACGGCCGATAGCCCTGAGCGGACTGAGTCCTGAAAGGCCCGTGCTTGACCCGATGGTGAGCGGGAGCTCAAATTCCGCCAAGGCGTTCAGGGATTTCCAGCGCCACGGACGCGCAGACCGACGGTTGATCAACAATAGCCAGAGGCCGCTCGACGGCCTGGGCGCGGTGCATTTCGGGGGAGGGGTCATGGCTCCAGCATGGGTGAGAATGGTCGCCGTCTTGGCGGCCGCGGCGTGGAGTGTTTCGGCGCCGGGGGTCCAGGCCGACGACGCGTCCGTGTGGATGCAGGCGCGGCAGGCTCGCTTCGCCGCCTTCCGCGCAGCCCATCCCCATCCAGACGCCGAGATCGCCGCCATCGGGGCCAGGACCGCCGTCCTGATCGCGGGCGCGCCTCCTCTGGCCGAGCTTCAAGCCCGGCTCGATGCGCCGTCGATCACCTGGCGCGCGTCCGACAGGCCGGTCGAGCTGTGGGATGGTCCGGACTATCCGCAGATGGTGGTGATCCCGGCGGGAGAAAACGTGCTCGGCTCCACGCCAACGACCCTGGATCACCAGCCTTATGAAATTCCGCGCCACCGGGTGCGCATCGCCTACGCCTTCGCTGTCGGCAAATATCCCGTCACGGTCGGCGAGTTCGCCCGCTTCGTGGCCGATACGGGTTATGACGCGGGCGATCAGTGCTACACCAGCGAGCCGGGCAAGCAGCCCATGAGCGGCCGAAGCTGGCGCAATCCGGGCTTCCCTCAGACCGAGGATTTCCCCGTCCAGTGCCTGAACTGGAGCGACGCCAAGGCCTATGTCGCCTGGCTGTCGGGGAAGACCGGCCACGCCTATCGGCTGTTGTCGGAAGCCGAGTACGATTACGCCAACCGCGCCGGGACCACGACCACCTACTTCTGGGGCGACGATCCGAACGCCGCCTGCGGCTACGCCAACGGCGCGGATTTGGACGCCAAGGCGCGGTTTCCCATGATGCTGGCGACGAGCTGCCACGACGGCTTCGCCTTCGCCTCGCCCGTGGGCCGCTTCAAGCCCAACGCATTTGGCCTTTTCGACACGGCGGGCGAGACGTGGTCCTGGCTGGAGGATTGCTGGAGCGAAAGCTACGTTGGCGCGCCCGTCGACGGCTCGCCCAACCGCGCTGGCGACTGCGCCCAGCCCGCCCTGCGCGGCGGCTCCTGGAGCGCCCGCCCCCAGATGCTTCGTTCGGCCCAGCGCCTCCGTTACGCCGGCGACCTGAGGATCGATGACCACGGGTTCAGGGTGGCGCGGCGGCTTTAGGTCCGCCCGACTTGGGCGCGCGAAGCGCGAGTGTTTAGGGCCCGGCGAGGTTCTTTGACCAACCGGAGAGAAACGACGCATTCAACGCCGTCAGGATGGTATTCCAGGGTCGCGTGTCCGCGCGCGGGCGCGAACGCGGATTTCAACAGGCGGGTGCCAAAGCCGGTTCTGTCCGGCGCCGTCACCGGCGGGCCACCGCGTTCGCGCCAAGTGAGCCGCAAATCATCTGCGACGTGTTCCCATAGAATTTCGACCGCGCCGTCGGTGACCGATAGCGCTCCATACTTCATGGCGTTGGTGCTCAGCTCGTGCAGCAGCAAGGCAAAGGACGTGCCCAGATAGTCGGGCACGGGCACCAGCGGACCCTCCAGGACGAAGCGGTCAGCGCCGAAAGGTTGGACAATGTGCAGAAGAAGGCTTTTCAGATCCGCGCCGACGGATCCATCGCTCGTCAGCAGATGCTGAGCCGCCGCCAGGGCTGACACCCGCCCGTCGAACGAAGCCTGGTAATCCTTGACAGATTTGGCGTTGCGGGCGGTTTGCGCGGACACGGCCTGGACCACGCCGAGCAGGTTGTTGACGCGATGATTGACTTCGTGGGCCAGCATCGTCGCGCGCTCTTCCTGTTCGGCGTGCAACTGCACCATGGTGCAGAGCAACCGGGCGAGAACGAGGCCGAACAAACACACCAGAACGAACGCGGTGAGGGTGATCACCTTGCCGTTCGCGGGCACCCAGAAGATATCAGCGATAACGGCTCCGAGGAAGGTGGCGGACAATCCGGAAAAGGTCCCGCCCCAAATGCTGGCGATCAGCACAAAGGGATAAAAGGCCACGACGGGGATATGGCCGCGCGTGACGGGGTCCACGGCGGCCCGCACGCCCGCGCCCCCGATCACGCAAAGGATCGCTATAAACTGTCCGATCCAGAATCCTTGTCGCCGATAGGGTATGCTGCGCGCGCAGCTTAGCACCAACGCGTGCGCGCCATCTCTGACCCTTGCCGCGAGTTGGTTTCCGAGGCGCCCCTCCGTAAGCGGACTATCCAACAGGCCCCCTTGTTCGAGCTGCTTACGACCTTCGACGCTCAAAATCCGTGGCGGCGGCGTCGCCCGTCCTTCCGCGGGGCCGCAGGCTTAAACCTACCGCAGCCTTAGGTATCCTTCCAGTAGACGCGCGTGCTTATGCACACCCGCCGCGTAGCACTCGCAGGCGCTCTCCAGCAGTCCGTCTCGGTCTAGGATTTCGATGTTTCCGCGCCGATAGCGGATCAACCCAGCGGCTTGCAGATTGCGGGCGGCGAGCGTTACCGTGGTGCGTTGGACCCCGAGCATGTAACCGATGAATTCATGGGTCAGTGGCAGGATTTTGACGCCGGCCCGGTCCTGGCTCATCAGCAGCCAACGGCACAGCCGCGCTTCCACCGAATGGATCGCGTTGCAAGCGACCGATTGACCGGTTTGCGCTGAGCTGGCCTGGACGTGCCGGATCAGAAGCTCAGTCAGGCCCGTACTCTTGGCGGCGGCCTGCTTCAGACGGGCGATAGGCAATTGATAGCAGAACCCCGGAACTTGGCAGATCACCCGTTCGCCCGCCCAGGGGGAGCCCACGGCGTTAGCCAGCCCGTACGCATTTTCGTGGCCGATCGTGCAAATTTCGACGCCTTGACCATTCTCCAATGAATTGATGACGGACAAAACCGCGCCCACCGGAAAATGGGCCATGTCCAAATCGGTGTCAGCTTCGTTTACAACGTGCCCACCCGAGAGAATCGTCCGTGTTGCGAACGACGAAAGCGCGTCGAAATCTTCACGCGCCATGGTTGCAAACACGTGATTGTCAGCAAGCCGACGCGAAGACTCCATCAACATTTCCCGGATCACATGGACCATGCGCGCCGGGCGAAGCGAATCCTACGGAAATCATCCGGCCGTCCTTTTTTGTGAAACGGCGGCGCAAGCGTCTGTGTTGAATCACACACAGACCAAAGGGCTAGGCCCATCCGAGAGTCAAAAACTCCCGCTTATGTCGGGAGCCCGACAGATGTCGACCGCGCCAAGGAATTAGATGACTCTGATTTGTCGAGCATCACCTGATTTAGAACCAAAAAAAAATTGGCTAGTTACCGTATTTACTCACTTTCCAAGAACGGTCAGATCGATCGCGCGGAGAATTATGAGTTCAACGAAGACTCTGAAGCCTTGCGCTTTGCTCAACAACTCCTTCAAAAAATCCCTGCAGTTGAGATCTGGCAGTCTACGCGACTAGTCAAATCTGTCTCAAAAAGTTCGGCGAGGGCCACGGATCACTAAAAGGAGCGGGTCACTTCGTCCGGTCGCATGCCCAAAGTTCAGGTCCGTCCCGTCACCGCATCGCTTTCGCCCACGCCTCGAACGCCCCACGATCGAAATCATTCGCCACCGCCACGAACTGTCCGGTCACCACCTCCGAAACCGGGATCGACCGCTTCATCACGCCGGCGTCCACTAGGAGCCGGATGTAGCGCCGAATTTCGCGTGGCTTGACCTCGCCGATGCGGGGGTTGGCCGGGTCCGACGCCGGAAGATCGTCTTGCCACGCGGTGAAGTCGGCCGCGATTCGCCCCACATCCGCTTCGGTGAACGGCTCGCCCTTGGCGGTCAGAAAGGCGCGCGCGGCGGCGGTGGGGTTGTAGCGGATCAGCAGGGAGGCCTTGACGATGGCGCGGGAGAAGCGGCCGAGCGCGTCGGGCTTGGCGGCGATCACCGAGGGGGCGGCGGCGTAGCCGATATTGGCGACGCGTCCGAGGGTCGGGTTGCGCAGGAGGCGAAGCTTGGCGCCCGCGGCGATGAAGGGAACCAATTCATAGGTGGGCAGGCCTAGCGCGGCCACCTTGCCGGAGGCCAGGGCGTCCATGGCCTGTTGGTTCATGCCGACGGTGACCATGGTGGTCTCGCCCGGCTTCACGCCGACCGCCGCCAGGGCCGACTGGGTGGGGAAGACCCCCGATGCGCCGGTGGACACATGCACGCCGATGGACTTGCCCTTCAGATCGGCCAGGGTCTTGACCGGGCTGTCGGCCGGCACCGCGATCACCACGTGGAAGCTGTCGGTGCTGGTGAGGAACATCTTCAAGCGCACGCCGTCGTCATAATGCTCCAGCAGCGGCTCGATGGGTTCCGGGCAGATATCGCTCTGGCCGCTGGTGCAACTCCCCAGCGTCTGGATGGATTGATCGGTGAACCGCGTGGTCACCCGCAGACGCTCTTCCCGGTACAAGCCCGCGCCCTCGGCCACGAGGTTGAGCGTGTTCATGAGAGGCGGGAGATTCTTGGCGAGGGTGAACGTCAGGGCGTCATCCGCCAGGGCCGGGCGCGCGGTCAGCGCCAGCAACGCGGCGGCAACGAGGGCCAAGTCGCGAATCCTATGCCTGACAAAGCCGCCCATGGTTTCCTCCGTTTTTTGTTCATGCGTCCACTCGGCGAAATCGATCGACGCCGGGAAGCCTCATTCGGGCCCGATGGAACACTTGAACGCAAGGACAATCGGGCCTTGGCGCGGTCAGCTGATTCAGAGTCCGGCCACAGCGCCAAGATCGCGGACCTCGACGGCTACTTTGGCCGTTCCGACGCGCCATGCAAAGTCACCAGCCGGGCGACGAACGTGGCAGGATACAGCTGGCCGATGACCGACTCCAAATTGGTCAGGCTGCGAATGAACGGGTGAACCGGCACGATATCGCCAAACCCGGACGTGGTCAGCGCCGTGAAGCTGAAATAGATCAGCTCTCCGATATTGCCGCCCCGCAAGGTCCGCAGTCCGCTGAATGACGGAGTCAGCCAGAAGGTCAGGAGGCGGTCCAGGCTAGCGAAAATCAACCCGATGTAGAGATAGAGGATCACCGCGCCCATGATCCTATGGACCGTGACCTGACCGCCGGCGAAGGCCGCCTGCGCGACCATGCACGCCACCGCGAGGTCGAAGGCGATCGTGACCGCGAGGTTGAACTGAGCAACCGCCAGGCTCACCGCCGCGCTGCGAAGATACAGACTGCAAATCAGCGAGACGACGAAGGTCAGCGCGACGCAGGCGCCGATCCAACGGTTGCGATTGACGACCAAAATGGCGGTGGCCGCCAGTCCGAAGCGCAGCACCTCGATGAGGTCGGCGCGGATCCAGCCGACACCCGCCAGGGGACTGACCACGAAAATAGTCGTGGTCTGCAGAGCCAGGATTACGCTGAGCCCGGCCTCGCGATAGCGATCTCGCCAATGGCTGAGCCTGGACCGCTCTGCGCGGCGAATGGCGGCGCCGAGCCGTGATGGAAGATCGACGAGTTTCATCTGGCGAAGGGTCCTGGCGCGTTTGCGCCTTCATATTAGTGCGCGGACGCGGGCGCGAAGCCCTCGCGCCGCGA
>Ga0302319_10025347_pt1 | contig 10504 bp, 11 predicted proteins | sample Bog_T0_2_FD_203319 | JGI IMG/M metagenome (GOLD analysis project Ga0302319, IMG submission 203319) | Peat permafrost microbial communities from Stordalen Mire near Abisko, Sweden - Bog_T0_2 | ecosystem: Environmental > Terrestrial > Soil > Wetlands > Peat | place: Sweden: Abisko, Stordalen Mire... | reverse complement strand
GGGCTCCCGCCGCAAGACCCCGCCCTCGACCAGGGTATTCAACCGTTCGCTGAGCAGATTGCGGGCGCATCCCACATGGGCTTGGAACTGCTCGAAACGCCGGGCCCCGTAGAACGCTTCCCGCAGAACCAGAAGTGTCCACTTCTCTCCCACGACATCGAGTGCACGCTTCACAGAGCAGTTTTCAGCGCTGTAGCTTTCCCGGGCCGCTAACACCTGACCAGCATAGCAGGGTTTGACTTTACAACTCAGGTCAACATAGGCTGCGTTGCAGAAATAAATCCAGGGCTTTGCCCAACGAGCTGGAGGTCCGCGATATGCCGATGCTGGATGCATACATTCCCGAGGGTGCGTTACCTGCCGAGGCCGAAAAGGCGCTGCTGGCAACGCTGACCGATGTGCTGCTCGAACACGAGGGTGCCGATCCCGCCAATCCGGCAGCTCGGGCGCTGGCCAAGGTGTGGCTGCACCGACCCGCGGCCGTGCTGCAGGCCGGCGAAGAGCCTGACGTGCCGCACTACCGCGTGATCGCGTCGGTGCCCGAAGGACAGTTTGACGATGAGCGTCGAGCGAGCATGGTCGCCGCGGTCACCGAGGCGATCCTCAATGCCGAGGAGGGGCGTTACGATCGCGACCCTATGCGTATTTGGGTGTTCGCCAACGAGATTCCGGACGGCACGTGGGGCGGCGGCGGACGCATCGTGAGGCTGGCCGACATCGCCGGGTTCGTATTGGGTGATCCGGACAAGGGCCGCGCATACGCCGAGCGGCGGCTGGCCGGGCGCCGGTCGGTGCCAGCCTGAATCGCGCGGACTGGCCGCCGCTCAGTAGGGCTGGCCGCCTTCGGGCATGACGTACTCGGAAACCGGCGCGGAGACACCGTTGATGGTTGTTCCGCCGTTCGTGATGCCCGGGGCCATCGTCAGCATGTCATGGGGGAAAACCAATTTCGGCCTGGTGAGAGTGCCGAGACGGGCGAGTTCCTCGGCGTTGAGGTTCACATCAACAGCGCGGACGTTGTCTTCGAGCTGAGAGAGCCGGCGTACGCCGATGATGACTGAGCTCACCGCCGACTGCGCGCCCACCCACGCCAGTGCCACCCTGGCGACGGTGGTCTCATGCTCCTTGGCGATGATCTCGAGTTCGTCGATGAGTTTGTAGGTCTTCTCGGTCAGGAACACATCGACCATCGCGCCGCGCCCACCCTGGTCCTCCCCGGCGTTGCGCCGGGTGTATTTGCCGCTGAGCGCGCCGCTTTTGAGCGGTGACCACGGGGTGATCCCGAGGCCGAATTCGCCGGCCATGGGAACCAGCTCCTGTTCGATGTTGCGTTCCAGCAACGAATACTCGACCTGCAGTCCCACGAACGACGACCAGCCCCGGAAGCGGGCGGTCAGGTTGGCTTCCACGATCTTCCACGCCGGGGTGTCCGATACGCCCAGGTAGCGCACCTTGCCCGCGCGAACCAGATCCTCGAGTGCGGCCATCGTCTCCTCAATCGGGGTGTTGGCGTCCCAGATGTGCAGCCAGTACAGGTCGATGTAGTCGGTCTGCAGGCGACGCAACGAGTTCTCGCAGGCGCTGATGATCGACTTACGACCCGAGCCGCCGCCGTTGGGATCACCCGGGTACAGGTTGCCGCTGAATTTCGTGGCGATCACCAACCTGTCCCGGCGGGCCGGGTCGTGCCCGATGTGATCGCCGATGATCTTCTCGGAGTGGCTCCTGGTGTAGAAGTTGGCGGTGTCGATGAAATTCCCGCCGAGCTCGACGAATCGGTCGATGATCTGTTGGGATTCCTCAACACTGGAGCCCCAGCCCAGGTCTTCACCGAAGGTCATCGCACCCAGACACAGTGGGCTGACCCGTAGACCGGATCGACCGAGTGTCACGTAGTGATCCAAGGGCATGCGTGGCCACTTTCTGATAGATTGTTCATCCATGCGTTTGTTTACCTATCAACTTAGTTTATGACTGTACGAACGAAGATTGCAAGGTCGATGCCGCACATCGATGCCGCCAAGATCTGGTCGCTGAACTACCGGGTGCTGGTGTCGGTGATCTCTGCCGCGGAGCCTGACATCGCCGCGTTGGGGTTCGAATCCAAGGAGCTGTTCCTGCTCGCGGAAGTCGATGAGCATCCCTACCCCGCCGAGCTGGCCGCCACGCTGTGCATGCCCAAACCGACGGTGACGCTTTACCTGAAACGGCTCGAGGCCGCGGGATTCGTGCGGCGCGAGATCGACCCCACCGATCTGCGGCGCCATCGCCTCCTGCTTACCGAGGCCGGGCGGCAAGCCAACCAGGACGGCCTCGCCCTGCTGTCGGACGCATTCAGTAAGCGCCTGGAACGCCTGACTGTCGCCCAGCAGAAGGAATTCAAGCGCCTGCTCGAAAAAATCATCTGATGGCCGTGAGTGTCACGCGTGGAGCTGCCCTCTGGGTCGTGGCAGCCGTCGGTTACCTGATTCTCGAGGCCGCCGCCGCCGCGAGTTTCGAGCCTTGCTACAGCTACGCGCGCGACTACATCAGCGATCTCGGGATCACCGACGGCGGGATGGTTCGCGGCCGGATGATCGACTCCCCACGGGCCTACTTGATGCAGATAGCGTTCTACCTGCAGGGATTTCTCTTCTTTGCCGGGGCACTGCTCATCGTGGGGTTCCCCGACAGTCGAAGGGCCCGAACGTTTTTGGGCCTCGTCGCCGTCAATGCCGTCGGCAATATCGTGGTTGGAACTGTGCATAGCGGGACGGTGCACGTCGCCGGCGCCGCGCTGGCGATCGTCGGCGGCAACACCGCCATTCTGGCGGGGTCCGCGGTCGTAGGACGAGTCAGCAGCCATCGTTGGTACCGCAACGTCTCCAAACTCGTTGCGGCCCTGGGTCTGCTGTGCCTGCTCATGTTGATGGTCAATTCAGCGACGATGAAGTCAAACCTGCTGGCCGACGGGGCGTCGGAGCGCGGCAGCGTGTACTCGATCGTCATGTGGCAGTTGCTTACCGCGGCCTCGTTACTGCCGCTGCCGTGGCTTCCGCCGTTGCGGCGTCTTAGTCGGCGTTAGAGCGCGCTCTGTCCGCCTCCGCCGGGGGGGCTACCGTAGGGGTCCTGCCAGGACGCGCCACCGCCCCCACCGCCGCCGCCGCCTCCGAAGTTGGCGCCGAGATCAAAACCAAAGAGGAAGCCCGGTCCGCCGGTCCCGCCGCCGTCACCGTTGGTACCGGGGTTACCGTCGTGCGCCGCTGCCGCCATCACCGCGCGTCAACTCGGAATTCGTTGCGGCCCTGTAGTGTTCTGTGTCTGATCATGTTGATGGTCACAATCCGCGGCAATGCAGTCCAACCCGCTGCCCGACGGGGCGTGGGAACGCTCACGACTGAATGCGGCGTCAGGCAGGCACCTTGACCGCGTAGAGGTTGTAGCTGCCCTGTAGGCCTTTGAGTTCGGCCTCGACGGGTGCGCAGAGCTCGATATCGGGCACGCCGTCGATCGCAGCACGCACCGGCTCGCTGACCAGGATCTCACCACCATTGGCTTGTCCCGCTATCCGCGCCGCCAGCGCGACGTTGCGCCCGAAGAGGTCGTCGCCGCGTCGGACCGAGGAACCCATGTGAATCCCGATCCGGACGCGGATTCCCGCCCAGCGGTCAGAGTTGTCGAGCAGGGCTCGTTGTACGTCGACGGCGCACAGCACGGCTTGCCCGGCATCGGCGAAGGCGATCATGAAGCCGTCACCCTGACTCTTGACGACGTGCCCCTCGTGGTCGTCGACAAGCTTTTGGATGAGCCTGTTGTGCCTCTCGAGCACCTTCACCCAGGCTCGGTCGCCCAACGCCTCGTTGTGTGCAGTGGAATCCTCGATGTCGGAGAACGCGATCACGACGTCACCGTCGGCGGTCAATCTGGCGAGATCGGGACGTTCGACCTGCGCCCAACCCGCCAGGTCTTCGACCGAGTTTCGGACCGTGGCGCCGAGGCCTTTCGTGATCAACGAATCGGCCGTCTTCCAAGCCGTCCGGATCGCAAGAGGGGCGACCCCGACGTGCCGTCGCCGTCGGCGCGTCCCAAGTGCGCGGGCGCGCTCGAGTTCGGCTCGTGTTCCCTTCAGCTGCCGTCGCGACACGACGAGCAGAACTCCGAGCGCGATGACGCCAGCGAGTTCGGTGAGGGCAACCGTCCCAAGCGTCGCGGTTAAGGTCATCGTGTGGCCGCACCCCTAGGCGAGCGTTGTGGCCAGATAGTTGAAAACGGATTCGCGCGGCGGTAGAACTCGGCCGACCGGTAGTAGCTCGATGCCCGAAGGAACGCTTTGCGCGCGCTGACGGTGTCGCCGACCTCCGGCGAATACTCGCCCCGTTTCGCCGTGCGTTCGGCGGTCGCCCGCCAGGTCTCGGTCCATGCGTCCTCATCGACCTCGGGAATCTGGGCGGTGGTGACGATGACTTCGCCGAAGTCAGCGCCTGCTGCGTCCCCAGCAAATCCGACGGCACGCAACGTCTCGAATTTGAAGGCTTCGTCTTTGAAAATGAACTCCACTCGGATCATTCTCCCCCCGTTGACCCGCCCTCCCCACCCTTAACGAGCACCTGGTTGCGCTAGCTGCGTCGGCGCACCATCCGATGCTCGAGAGCGGCGAACGCTGTGTCGCTGACCTTGCCTAATCCGGCGAGCAGGACGATCGCCAGCAGCATCACGTCGGTGCGGCCGGTGTTCTGGCTGTCGATCAGCAGAAATCCGAGACCTTTCGAGGAGGCAATCAACTCAGCCGCGACCAGGAACAGCCACGCGTTTGCCATGCCCAATCTGAGCCCGTTCACCAACTGCGGGGCCGCGGCGGGCAGCATCACAGTCGTCAACAACGAGCCGCCGCGCCGACCGTAGGCCCGTCCCACCTCTAACAGCTGTGCATCGACGTGCGAGAGTGCCGATGCCGTCGTCGTGTAGATCGGGAAGAACGCGCCGATGGCAACGAGAAACAGCTTCGGCGTCTCGTCAATGCCGAACCACAACAGCAACAACGGAACCCACGCCAGCGAAGGCACGGTGCGGAATGCCGCGACCGTCGGCGCAAGCAGCCTGCGCACGACGGCCGATAGCCCGACGAGCGATCCGAGCGCCAGCGCGGCAGCCGCGCCGGCCAGATAGCCGAACAGAACCCGCGAAACGCTCGCCCTCAGGTGGGGCCACAGTTCGCCACGGCGAAGCAGTTCGCCCAGCGCGGTCACCACGTCGACCGGGGGCGGCAGCTGGCTGGGCGAGAACAACGCCTTCGCGGTGACAACCTGCCAGATCACCAGTAGCAGTACCGGGACGACCAGCCCCGCCAGTACGAGCGGCAGTCTGGCCAGCGGCCCGGCGCCAAACCTCAGGAACTTTGCTGGGCGTACTTCGGCTCGATGATCGTGCTCAGAGCGCTGCGGCCGGCGTCGTCGGACTTGATATCGGAGTCCGCCACGGCGATCGGCAAGATGCTCGTCAAGACGGCGCGCTGCGGGTCGCCGGGCGCCGGCTGGATGTTCAGTGCCGTCCGCTGCAGCTCTTCCTGGGCCACGCTCAGTGCCACCTTCGCCTGCGAGGCTAGCAACGCCGCCAACTCGTCGGGATGCGCCTTCGCCCATTTCCGGGCCTCCTCATAGCTGTTGACTACCGATTGGACGGCATCCGGATGCGCGGAACTGAAGTCCTCGCGGACGTTCAATACCCCATAAGAGTTGAAATCGGGATTGCGATATAGAAAGCGCGAACCTTGTTGCTGGATCGTCTGGGCCATGAAGGGGTCCAATCCGGACCAGGCGTCGACGTCACCGCGCTCCAGCGCGGTTTTGCCGTCGGCGTGCTGCAAATTGATGATTTCCACATCGGCGGGCGAAAGTCCAGCTGCAGCAAGCGATTGTAAAAGGAAGAAATACGGATCGGTCCCTTTGGTAACCGCAATCTTCTTGCCCTTGAGGTCCGCCACCGAGTTGATGGTCGAGTTCTTGCCGACAACCAGCGCGGTCCACTCCGGCTTGCTGTACACGTCGATCATCTTGATCGGCGTGCCGTTGGCCCGCGCGACCAGCGCGGCCGAACCGGCGGTCGACCCGAAGTCGAGCGCACTCGAGCGAAGACCCTCGTTGGCCTTGTTGCTGCCCGCCGAAAGTACCCAGGTGACGTTGTAACCCCGGTTTTCCAGCGAGTGCTGATCGCGCACCACCAGACTCAGGGGGTTGTAATAGGCATAATCCAGATGGATGTCCTTCGTCGCCGTCGTGCCGGCATTCGAACCACACGCAGCGGCGACGGTGACGCCGGCGGCAATGAAAATTGCTGTCAGGTAACGATTATTCATCATATTTTTGCCGCCTCCTCGAGGGCAAACCCCCGGCTGGTAATGCTGCGTTGGGGTACACCGAGCTCGTCCAGCAGCTGATTGCGCAGCACCGTGATGCGTGGGTCACCGCGGTCACGTGGCTTGGGAATTGGGACGTCGAACGTCGCGGCAATACTCGCGGCACCGCCTGCATCGGCGCGCAGAATCAGCACTCGGTCGGCGAGGATCGCCGCCTCATCCACGTCATGGGTCACCAAGATCGTGGTGGTGCCGGCTTCTTGCTGCACGGTGTCGAGGAGGTCCTGCATCCGTAGCCTGGTCAGTGCATCCAGGGCCCCCAGCGGCTCGTCGAGCAGGAGGACGCTCGGGCGGCGGGCCAGGGCGCGGGCAAGGCCCGCGCGTTGCGCCATCCCGCCGGATACCTGTCGCGGGTGGTGATTGGCGAATTCGCGTAATCCGACGACATCGAGCCAGTGCTGCACTGCCGCCGAACCTTTCGACCGCGCCGTACCGCGGGGCAATCCGTACGCGACGTTGGCCGCCAGGGATCGCCACGGCAGCAGCCGAGGTTCCTGGAAGACCATGGCACAGCGGGGGTCGATCCCGCGGACGGCTTCGCCGTCAATCTCGATGCCCCCACCAGTAGTCCGGTCCAGACCGGCGATGAGCCTCAACAGGGTCGATTTGCCGCTGCCCGAAGACCCGAGCAACGCAACCACCTCGCCCGGCCCGACCTCGATGTCAACCGCGCGCAGCACGGTGTGCGCTCCAAACGTTCGGGCGACACCACGAAGGGACACGCGGGCCGGCGCGGGATCGGTCGACATCACCTGCGCAGCGTAGGGAGCGTGGCAGCCGACGACCATGTTTGCCTTGAACGTGATTCAAACCCGCGAAAGCGCGGGTCATAGCACGCAGTTCGCCGACGTGCGCAGCTACGCCGCTCTGAGCGTCGAGCTGTTACGCCGCTCGCTCCTTGCGTCGCATAGCACCCGCGACCGGTATCGGGTCGCTGCCGACAACGCTCAGCCCGGCCAGACGGCGCCCCGAGTGGATGGCGTGGCGCCTGACTTCGCTATGCGGCGAATGCCGCGTCGGCCCTTAGAGTGCGTGCGCCCGCCGCGGAGTGACCACCTGCGTTCCCGCCTCCTCGGTGTGCGCGCCCTCGACGCGGCCGAGCGCAATTGTCGCCGCCAGCATCGCCGCGACGGCTCCCGGCAGCGCCAGAATTCCGGCTCCATGTGGCCGCAAATGCTCGCCCAGCACGACAATGCCGAGAATCACCGCGACGACCGGCTCGCCAACCAGCATGACCGGTACCGATGCCTGCAAGGCTCCTGCCCGGAAAGCCCACTGCTGCAAGGCAGTCACTATGACCGCCAGCGCGACGAGCACGTATGGCGCGGGGATGGTGAGCAGGCCCTGCCAGCCCCCGACCGAGAACCGATGCGTGCAGATTTTGGTCAGCACGGCGATCATGCCCAGTCCGACTGCCACGGCCGCCCCCAGTGACGTCGCGCGGACGCGGCCGCCGCTGCGACGGGCAACGACCACGCAAATCATGACAACCGGCACCGCCAGGGTCAGCGCCAGCGTCCACGCCGGCACGGGGGGGCGGTAGTTCCCCTCACGCGGCTGTCCCACGAGGACGAACACCGTCAGACCGGCGGTCAGCAGCAGGGCCCAGCCCCACTCGAAGCCAGTGACCCGGCTACCCGTCCGCCAGGCGCTCAGCGGCAGCACGAACAGGAGCGAGGACACCAGTAGCGGCTGCACCAACAACAGGGAGCCGTGCGCCAACGCCATCGCCTGAAATGCGTACCCGGCCGCGGCGGCAACCGTTCCTGCCCACCACAACCGGTCGCTCAGGTAAGCCGGGATCGTCGTGCCTGAAGAGGCTTCATCAGCGGCGGGACGGTGCAGGGCAGCCTGCCGAACGACGATGCCCAGCGCGGCAACCAACGCTGCCAGCAAAGCCGATCCGATCGCCAATGCGTGCGACATCACCCATTCCATGTAGTTATGCATACCCGCAGTCGCGACGGCTGACTCAGAAGTGCCGTCAGGCGAACTTCAGTGTGTCGCATTACACGCGTCACCATCGTCATGTGGGCGAAAACAGACCCTGCGCACATCGCACGTAACACACCGACGGGATACTGATAGCGGACATAACAATGTGTGCTCTTCAAAATCTGAACGACAGTGACGCCGGGAGAAGAAAAATGAGCGGCCAGCAGCCGACCATCATCTATACGCTGACCGATGAGGCGCCGTTGCTGGCGACCTACGCCTTTCTGCCGATAGTGCGTGCCTTTACCGAGCCGGCGGGCATCAAGATCGAGACCAGCGACATCTCGGTGGCGGCGCGCATCCTCGCCGAGTTTGCCGATTACCTGACCGAAGAGCAGCGCGTGCCGGACAACCTTGCCGAGTTGGGCCGGCTGACGCAGTCACCCGACACCAACATCATCAAGCTGCCGAACATCAGCGCCTCGGTGCCGCAGCTGGTGGCCGCCGTCAAGGAATTGCAAGGCAAGGGCTTCAAACTTCCGGACTACCCACAAAACCCGAAGACCGACGAAGAACATGAAATCCGCAACCGCTACGCGAAATGCCTCGGCAGCGCGGTAAACCCGGTGCTGCGGGAAGGTAACTCAGACCGCCGCGCACCCAGGGCGGTCAAGGAGTATGCGCGTAAGCACCCGCACAGCATGGCGGAGTGGTCGCAGGCGTCGCGCACGCATGTCGCGACCATGCGACACGGCGACTTCTATCACGGCGAGAAGTCGATGACCCTGGACCGCGCTCGTGACGTGAAGATGGAACTGGTCACCAAGAGCGGCAAGGCGATCGTGCTCAAGCCCAAGGTGTCGCTGCTTGATGGCGACATCATCGACAGCATGTTCATGAGCAAGAAGGCGTTGTGCGAGTTCTACGAGGCCGAGATGCAGGACGCCTACGAAACCGGCGTGATGTTCTCGCTACACGTCAAGGCGACGATGATGAAGGTCTCGCACCCGATCGTCTTCGGCCACGCGGTGAAGATCTTCTATAAGGACGCATTCGCCAAGCACCAGGAGTTGTTCGACGAACTCGGCGTCAACGTCAACAACGGATTGGTCGATCTGTACAACAAGATCGAAGCGCTGCCCGCGTCGCTGCACGACGAGATCATCCGCGATCTGCACGCCTGCCACGAACATCGCCCCGAGCTGGCCATGGTTGATTCGGCCAAGGGCATCAGCAACTTCCATTCGCCAAGCGACGTGATCGTGGACGCGTCGATGCCCGCGATGATCCGCGCGGGCGGCAAGATGTGGGGCGCCGACGGACGGCAAAAGGACACCAAGGCCGTCAACCCCGAGTCCACGTTCTCCCGCATGTACCAGGAGATCATCAATTTCTGTAAGACACACGGGGCATTCGATCCGACCACGATGGGCACCGTTCCCAACGTCGGTTTGATGGCGCAGCAGGCCGAAGAGTACGGCTCACACGATAAGACGTTCGAGATCCCCGAGGACGGCGTCGCCAACATCGTCGACCTCGACACCGGGGAAGTCCTGCTGACCCAAAACGTGGAAGAGGGCGACATCTGGCGGATGCCCATCGTCCGGGACGAACCGATCCGCGACTGGGTCAAGCTGGCCGTCAACCGGGCACGGAACTCCGGCATGCCGGTGGTGTTCTGGCTGGACGTCTGGCGTCCGCATGAGAACGAATTGCGTAAGAAGGTCAACACTTACCTGGCCGACTACGACACCGAGGGCCTCGACATCTCGATCAGGTCGCAGGAACGGGCCATGCGGCACACGATCGAGCGGGCGATGCGCGGGCAGGACACCATCGCCGCGACCGGCAACATCCTGCGTGACTACCTGACCGACCTGTTCCCGATCCTGGAGCTGGGCACCAGCGCCAAGATGCTGTCCATCGTGCCGTTGATGGCCGGCGGCGGCATGTACGAGACGGGGGCGGGCGGTTCGGCGCCTAAGCACGTCCATCAACTGGTGGAAGAGAACCACCTGCGCTGGGATTCGCTCGGCGAGTTCCTTGCGCTGGCGGCCAGCCTGGAAGACCTGGGCACCAAGACGCAGAGCGAACGCACCAAAATCCTCGCCAAGACGCTGGACGCCGCGACCGGCAAGTTGCTGGACAACAACAAGAACCCGTCGCGCAAGACCGGTG
>Ga0302319_10025346_pt1 | contig 10504 bp, 12 predicted proteins | sample Bog_T0_2_FD_203319 | JGI IMG/M metagenome (GOLD analysis project Ga0302319, IMG submission 203319) | Peat permafrost microbial communities from Stordalen Mire near Abisko, Sweden - Bog_T0_2 | ecosystem: Environmental > Terrestrial > Soil > Wetlands > Peat | place: Sweden: Abisko, Stordalen Mire... | reverse complement strand
CAGCATACGTTGTGAAATGCCGGGGACGGCGCGTTCAAGCTCCGAGAATCGCCAGATAGGGCGCGCGAAGAGCCGGTTCAGAATAACGATCTTCCATTTGCCTTCGAGAATTGAGAGCGCCGCCTCAACCCTCTTGGCTCTCTCGAACTCGAAGGGAGTCGCCCTGAGATCTGAAGATTCGGCGATTTCCTCCGTAACTAACAAGTCCGTTCGTATACCCATCGCGCATCCAATCCTAAGTTTGAGAAGCGTCTCCAGAATATCCGAGGTGTTTGGCTTCGATACAGGAGGATAAATGGCGCAGGTATGGTTAGTCACCGGCAGCTCTCGTGGTCTGGGTCGTGCAATTGTTGATGCCGGCCTGGCCGCGGGCAATAAAGTGTTGGCTACAGCTCGGGACATTAAGTCGCTGGCTGATCTCTCGGAACGACATGGAGATCAGGTCAAGCTCTTCGCAATGGATGTGACCGACGAAGAAGCAGCAGCAAACGCGGTAATGGCGGCGGTCGATGTATTTGGCTCGCTGGATGTGGTCATTAACAATGCGGGATATGGCAATCTTTCCTCCGTCGAAGACACGCCTCTATCGGAATTCCGGGCACAGATCGAAACCAACCTCTTTGGAACGATTATTGTGACGAAGGCAGCTCCGAAGACGGAATCGCTGTCGTCAATTTCGATGCGTTTCTTCCTGCCTTGAGGAGGGGAACAGAGCTTCAGTGTCTGCTTACCGAATTGCTAAAGTATGAATGGTTGCCAGTCGAAGGGCGCGACTTCCGTGTGATTTATGCACCAGCCATCGTGAATGGTGCCATGCTTGAGTCACCTATCTTCAGTCCAGCCAACTGAGATAGGGAATTTCTATGAATTGCCCACCAATGTGGGTCTTTGTTCAACGTGAGGTTTGGTGTACCCCCCGGTTTCTGCCAGGTCACCGCATCACGGCATAGGCAGGAATTTTGAACTGAGAACATTTCGGGTGGTGACCAGGTGCTCCGCGCCGCCATCGATGGCTTTTGCCGAGAGGCGGCATTGGGTTAATTTATGCAGTACTTCGCCACCCCTTGGCCTCTTCCGGCCGATAGGAAACTGGCTGCGCCTTTCGAAGCCAGTTCGCTAATTCATGCGGATCGAAACGGATTGCGCCCGCCAGTCGAAAGGATGGGAGCCTCCCACCCGCTGCCATCTTATATACATGCTGGGGCGTGACTTGGAACAATTTTGCAACGTCCCGTGCGCGTAAAACGCGGGTTTCTTTTTCCAATTGCGCTATCAGATTCATATTTGGGGACCTCAACAGGGGACGATTCAACTTCTGCCAATCTCGCTGGTTTAGAACAGTCAGTGACGTGTGTCAAACGGCTTCGAGGTTCAGAGTCGCAGCGCGCCGCGATGCCGCGAAATCCGCGCGGCTCAAATTAGCCTGCATTGCGACCTGGGTTCGTTACGCAACGTACCTGGCCAACGCTCCAGCATTGACCTTGGCCAGTGCGTCTTTCGATTGCACACCTTTCAAGTAAACCATGGTGGATTTGATGTCGCGATGACCCATCCAGCTTTGCAGTGTCCGGATGTCTACTCCGTGCCTCAAATGCTCTGTTGCGAACGTGTGGCGGAACTTGTGGAGGAAGAAATGCCGGCAGTACGGTCCTTGGGCGCATTTGTTTCCGTGTTTGGTGACGCACTGTCCGCAGTTCAGTTCGGCGCGCTCGGCCACGCGCTTGACGATCATGTCATTTTCACTGTCGGGATTGCCTCTTGAGTTGGGAAAAACCAGTTGTGAGGGTAATCCGTTCCTGCGCTCTCGGAGTCTTTGCAACTGCTCTACAAGTGCACTAGGGAGCGGCACGGCGCGCTCCTCCCAGTTTTTCGGTCCAAACCCCCAGAGTGGTTTAGCAGTCACGCGTACCACACTATTGCGAAAATCCATATCGCGCCACGCAACATGACGAGCCTCACGATCCCGGAAACCCGAAGCGAGCAGGAACTTGAGAAATATGGCCTCATCTTGATCTGCATGTTCGAGCATGGTCCCGATTTCTTCCTCTTCGTAAATGGGACGAATGGTCTCGACGTAATGTGGCCAGTCACTCGACTCAATCAGTTTGATTTTTCCATACCGTTTGAAGAGTTGGAGCACAACGACCAGTTTGTCGTAGACCGTGCGTTTGCCAAGACCGTGTTTGTAGCAATCGGTCATGAACTGCAAGATGTCTTCGCGTGTGACCTGGTCCACATAGGATTTGCGGCACCATTGTCTAAGGAGTTTGTCTAGCGTGTAACGGTAGGTGACGTAGGTTCGTTCCTTGCGGTGAGCTTTAATGAAATCGAGATACTCGTCGATGGCTTGACCGATCGTGGCACGCTGCCCTTCCGGGAGAGGTCGGACCGCTTTGCACCAGAGTCTGAATAGCTTGGAAGCAAGATGCTCGCAGGCGGTCGCCAGCCCAACGGTTACGCGAGGCCCGGAGGAAGAGGCGAAAGAACTGCTTCCTTTGAACGGAAAATTCCCATTTTCCGCATCTTTCCGATGAGAGTCGTGCGTTTGAGTCCGAGTCTTCTCGCCGCACCCATCGGGCCTCCCACTACCCACCCGCATTCCTTCAGAGCTTTGAGAATGTGCCCGAACTCGGCCCTCGCCAGCGTCTCGGGCTGGGTATGAGTGATCTGTTTCGACCAATCAAGATCCTCCAGAGGCGCTCGAAGTTCGGAGCCTGGCGAAAGGATGACTGCGCGCTCGATGAAATTCTCGAGTTCGCGGACATTGCCGGGCCAGTCATACTCCATGAGGGCCCTCATCGTCTCGGCTGGAACAGTCTCGACTTGTCGATTCATACGGCGAACGCAATTGTCAGCGAATACGGTGACCAAGGACGGTATGTCCTCGCGCCGTTCGCGCAGCGGAGGAACTGCGATAGGAAAGACGTTCAACCGAAAGTAGAGATCGCTGCGAAAGTGTTTTTCCTGCACCATCTGTTTCAGGTCGCAATGAGTTGCCGCCACCACGCGAACGTTGACCTGTTGTATTCGATTGCTGCCCAGCCGTTCAAACTCCCGTTCCTGCAGTACTCGAAGAAGCTTAGCCTGGAGTTCGAGAGGGATATCGCCGATTTCATCTAAAAAGAGTGTGCCTTTGTCCGCCAGTTCGAAGCGGCCCATTTTTCGGGCAACGGCCCCGGTGAAAGCTCCTCGCTCGTGACCGAAGAGTTCGCTTTCCAGGAGGCCAAGCGGAATTGCAGCGCAGTTGAATCTTACGAAAGGGCGGTCACGCCGTGGACTGAGATTGTGAATCGCGCGCGCGATCAGTTCCTTTCCGGTCCCTGTCTCTCCTTGTATCAGGACGGTTGAGTCGATGGGAGCGACGGTCCGGACCAGATCCAACACTTCCTGGAGTCTGACGCTTGTACCGACGATCCCGCAAGAACGATCGGTCGCGCCGACGCGCTTTTCGGTGGGCGTATCGCTGTGCAACCGTGGGGGCGCCTCTGATGTCTCCTTTGGCAGCTGACTCTGAAGGTGATCCCTACCGACATAGCGGAACCGTGCCGCACTCGAATTTTCCGGAAAGGAAATTGCCTGTCCAATCATGAGCCGTCCTCCACAATGCAGCCAGTATGGGTTCAGGTTGGATCGACGTACATCGCCAGATCGTCCACTTGTCCACTGGTCATTTAGTGAAACCGGCCGCTACAACTTTTGGCGCAGCCTGGCACGTCTAGTATTGCCTGCCCTCGATGTGCTTCCTCCCGAAAAGTCGGGCGTCGACGGACCAGGCGCCGGGTCCGATCATCGCCAATGCTGCCCCAATCGTTGCTACCATGAGGGGAACTGAAGAGTTGCCTGCGACCGCGAAAACGATCCATACCTCGACAATGGCAACGAGTATTCCGACCACAGGAGTCCACAAGCCAACGAGCAGAAATATTCCCGCGGCAACCGCAATCATTCGGGGGACGATGACTCCAGAAGCGGATCTCTCGATAATTTGCGGGATCTCATCGTGAAGTAGAGCCGCGCTAACCAGAGCGCGCAGGAGTAGGAGGCCGGCTCCGGGCCAACCGCTCGCGAACGTGGAAAATAGGCGTTGCACAAATAATCCACGGTAAGAGTAAGCGAATTGCTAAAGGGGCCGAATCGCCTAATGGTAGATGGCTATAATGCGCCGAAAGTAGTAGTGCCTGCGCGTTCATTTGCTCTGCAAGTCGATGATTCCACGCCTTAGACCGATCGTTACAGCGTGCGTTCGATCGTTCGCGCCAAGCTTGGAAAGAATATTCGTAATGTGGCGCTTGACGGTCGCTTCCCCAATCGAGAGCTGATCAGCGATCAGTTTGTTGGCATTCCCAGCCGCAATCAGCCGCAGTACGTCCACTTCGCGTGGACTCAGGTCGTCATCCGCCGCATGTTCCGCCAATTCGGCGGCGATCTCGGGAGGAATCTGCTTTTGTCCGGAGTGCACGGCACGGATGGCACCCAGGAGTTCCCGATGCACTTTGCCCTTTAAAATGTATCCTCGCGCACCTGCCTTGAGCGCGCGCAACACTTGAACGTCTCCGGTATATGTAGTCAGGACTATGATTCGTGCACCAGAGAATTCCGCCTGAATTCGGGTGATTGCTTCGATGCCATTCATACCAGGCATCTGTAGATCCATTAACGTAATGTCGGGGCGGAGCAAGCGGAACTTTTCGATGGCTTCCTCTCCGTTCGACGCTTCCGCGACCAGCTTCATGTCGGGTTCAGCGTCAATGAGAGCGGCGATCCCCTCGCGGAGAAGAGCGTGGTCGTCAACCGTAAAAATTCGAATCAGTCCCGGATCGAGGCTCACGGTTTTCTCACTCTGCTAAACAGTCCGAATCGAGCGCCTTGGCGCGATGCTTGGTAAGCCGTAACTGCGGGAACGGTCAACTGAATTTCAGTGCCCGCTCCGACTTCGCTCCAAAAGTCCAAGCGGGCGCGGATGCGTTGCGCGCGTTCACGAATGCCAGGCAAACCCCAGTGTCCAGGGCGGCCACCTTCTTTCAGAATCTTCGAATCAATGCCGGCGCCGTCGTCACGAAAACGCAAGCGTAACACGCGACGATCATAACGAACCTCCACTTCAATCTGATGTGCCTTTGCGTGCCGAACGGCATTTCGGAGCGCCTCTCGAGCAATCTGGCACACCTCTTCTTGTACCATCGGGGATATGGTTCGCCGCTCGCCCTCAACCGTCACGCTGAACGTCGGCGAATCGCCATTCGCGTCGCGGGAAGCCGTTAGTTCCGTACCAATTTCCGTTAATAACTCGCCAAGATCGGTCTGAGCGGACGACTCAGAACGCAAATCCTTAATGGCATCCCGGCTTTCTGCGATTGCCTGCTCCGTCCTTGTAATCGCGCCGTCGAGAGCACCCATCGCTTCTTCGGGACGCTGGGGGAGCATATTTCGAGCCGCCTGAAATCGAAACATTAGCCCATGCAGACTTTGCAGTAGCGTATCGTGCAGGTCGCGCGCGATGCGCGTCCTCTCGTCAACGCGGGTCTCCATTGTCGCATTGAATTGTCTCGCAAGTTGATGGATACGGAAGCGGAAGAGCGCCCACAGAAGCAGGAAAAAAGAAGCCGCGCAGGCGATGCGAAACCAATCGCTCTGATACCAGGCGGATGCGACGCTGAAGTCTAGCTTTGCTCCATCCTCATTCCAGACGCCATCGTTGTTGCAGGCAATCACCCGGAACGTGTATCTCCCGGGACGAAGATCGGTGTAGAAGGCCTGTCGACGGATCCCCGGATCCTGCCAGCCCGTATCGCGCCCTTCCAGTCGGTAGCGAAAGCGCACTTTCTGGGGCGCAATAAAACTAAGCGCTGTGTAGTCGACTTCAACATCTCGTGTAAGGGGAGGAAGGCGAAGCCCGTCTTGCAGCAAGTATTTCCGATGGTCGGCTGTAATTCCCTCAACATGCACTGGCGGTGGGATGGAATTCAAAGCCGGATGATCGGGATCGATCATCTGCAGCACCACGCCGCTGGCGAACCACAACTTTCCGTCGGGAGACCTCGTCACTCCGCCAAACGGTGCACGGCCTGGCTGCGCCCCATCAAGCGCATCGAACAATCTCGGCTGGAGCTTGGCATCCGGATGATCCCACGAGTTTTGCAAATCCGCCTTTTTGATCTCAATCAACCCGCATTGCATATAAATCCAGAGGTTTCCTTGATCATCCAAAATGGAGGCGTACGTTATATCGCAAGGAAGCCCGTTCCGTGTAGTCAGAGTGAACTGCTTTCCGCCTCGCCAACCGACAAGTCCATACGCTGTGGCTCCTAGCACCGAACCGTCGGGATTCACGGTGAGTTGTTCCACCCTGGAGTTGGGAGTGTGTTGAAAATGAAACGTGTCGGTTCGGCCATCCTGATATCGTGCAAGATCGCCGTTTGTTAAGCCAAGCCAAATGCCCTTTCGAGGATCGGCAACAACCCTGAAGGCGTTGGGCATCTGGGGTGACGGGAATTCCTCCTCCACTTTGAAGTCTCGAATGCGAGTGAGCGGCCCCGGGCTCTCGACCCAGATGTTGTTCTCTGTATCTTCGGTGATCGAGTAGACCATGCCAATCGAACTGCCATTCCTTCTGGTAATCTGCCGGAATTTTCCACTCTCATAAACCGACAAAGTGTCATCGATACCAACCCAGAGGCGGTTGGCGTGATCTTCGAAGAAGGACGTAGCACCTCCTGACATCTTTCGTTCCGCCAAGATAGAAGAGACGTGGCCATTCCGGAGGAGGTCCATTGAACTGGGACCTCCGACCCACACCCCTCCGTCCCGGGAAGCGAAGACCGAATCGACCTCCTCCGCGCTAAGGCCTTCGGGAGTCGAAAAGGTGACGATTCGCATGTCGCGGAAGTTATCGATGCCTTTGCTCGTGGCAGCCCATACGTTTCCTTCCCGGTCTTCGAATATTCTGTATACGAAATCGCTCGACAGCCCATCCGTATTGCCGAAGTGCTCTACTTTGTCGTGATAAATCCGGTAGATTCCGTTCTTGGCAGTCCCCACCCAAAGCGCATTTTCGCGGTCAAGGAGCAATGCGACGACTGCGACCTTGCTTCCCTCAAATCCAGAAGTAATAAAGGATTTCCAAACGCCTTGGACAAATCTCTGCAGTCCCAAACCAGGACCTGGTACATTGATTCCAGCCCAAACCGAGCCGTCTGCGTCGATCGCGAGGGCGCCTACCGTCGTGCCTGTATTCTTTGATTCCTTCAGGTTGTAGATGTCATGGGAAGTCGGACTCCAGCGTAGCAACCCGAGACCTCGCTGACCACCAATCCAGAAATTTCCCTGCTCATCCTTGGCGAGTGGCCAGTAGACCCCAGAGGGGACCCCATCGGCAGCCCCGTAACACTGCATTCCGGACGCATTGATCTTACAGAGCGGGGCGTCGGCGACAGACGGGGAAAGGACGATCCAGACGGTTGAGTCCGTATCTTCGAAGATGGCGGTGACGACCCCCTTCTGATCTTGATAATTTGAGAGGTGGTTGTTGTGCCAGCGACTCAGCCCAACCGCTGTACCGATCCAAAGACTGCCGTCAGTTGCGCCGAGAAGCGAATTGATCCGCTGCGAAGGAAGTTTCTCGCCACTCGGCGGGTCCCACGGAACAAAGCGAACGCCATCGAAGCGAACCAGCCCCGAGGTTGTTCCAATCCAGAGATAGCCATCCGCTGTCTGAGCTAATACTCGCGGAGTGCCTCCGAAGATTCCATCCTGCACGCGCCACGCGGTGTGTGCGTACTGCGAGATGTGATTGTTTGGGTCGACGGCGCGAGCTGGGTTCGATGTGAGGAAGGCGAATAAAGCACAGAGCAAGATTTGCTCCAGGCGCGCCGGATGCTTCGATTGGTTCCCGAGATTCATTCCGGCCCGTGGTTAAATCACACCAACGCAAGGGAAATGGCAGGCCGTCTTGGACGGTACTCTAATCTTGGAGTCCCTTCCGCGCATGGAGACTCGAATCCTGTTATGGGGATCGATCGCCAAGCTGCCACCTGTCGACCACACCCATTACAGCACGTATTCAGATGGCGTGCGTATAAAGGCTTTCAATCTGCTTCAGTTTGTTTAGCCGGCGGACGAAGCGCGTGGCCGAGGTGTGAAAAGCGTTTCACTATTTCCTGTTTCAGGCTGAAACGTGCGTGATCGGACCCGACAACAATTTTCATCGCTGTGTCTTCCTTCAAGGTCTCGCTGCTTGCGAAACTGCAAAGCTGTCCTCCAGCATCTGGAAGCGGGTGATCTTGCCAGCCGAAATCTGCAGGATGAGCGCAAACGGTGAGTCGATAATCTTTCCAGTTGCGTTGACCTTTGAGATGAGGTGACCGAAGATGGCCGCACGATCGTCTTTGGCCATGATTCCTTCTACGTCGAAGCGAATGCGCTCAAGCAGCGAACGCATGCTACGAATAAAGTCCGCAACAGCTGTGCACCCAGTTCGGCGTCCGATCCAGGGTAATGCGCCAATGTCGCCTGGAACTTCGAATTGAACGTCGGCGCTGAAAAGCGCGGCGATCTCATCGGGGTCGACGCCAGCGCCAATGTCAGCTAGAAGTCGCTGCGCGATGCGGACAGCTTGTTCCTGGCTCATGCTCTTTCTTCTCACGGAATGTAGGTTGAAAAAGTGTAGTCCTGTTCCTTTTGTGGTGTATGGCAGGTGAAACACGCCGTGATAGCATGAGCGGCGTCAGGGACGAGCGCCTTCGACGGGTCACCACCGCCCCACACCTGGAATCCCCATCCGCCGGTCGCAGGATACCTCTTCGTATCCTTCACCATCACCGCTATCGCCTTCTTGCTGCCTTCGACGTAAGAACCGTCTTTCACCGAGAATTCGTGAACGTCATCCGCGAAGACGGTTCCGTCAGGATAGGGGAGCGGGCCGCCGTTCTTGAGCGTCTGCAATCCCTTCGCATTCACGTGGATCAGGTGCATACCGCCGAGTTGCCCGAAAATCGGGCTGTCTTTGGTCACGATCATGGAATTCACCTCGAACCAATCCCGTAATCCGGTGGGAAATGCAACGTCGTAACCCGTTGTCTGCGCGGAAACTGCGCCTAACAACAGCAGGGTTCCAACGAAGCCGAGAATTCGTCCATGCTTCCGTTGCATCGGCGCACCTCTAAGAGCAAGATTGTGAAACGACAGACATTCTTATCAATCCGTTTTGAAGCCGGTGCACGTGCCAGGGGCAAATGCACCGGCCGATGCCGGTCACGCAGCTTTTTCTTGTGTGTTCTGTTTGATGAACGCGAGCAGATCGGCATTGATGGTGTCCGCTTGGGTGGTGGGCATTCCGTGCGGGAAGCCGGGATACACCTTAAGCGTCGCACCCTTCACAAGCTTTGCAGACTGCAAGGCCGCTGCGCCGATGGGCACGATTTGATCATCGTCGCCATGAAGAATGAGAGTGGGCACATCAAACTTCTTTAGATCTTCAGTGAAGTCTGTCTCGGAGAAGGCCTTAATACAGTCGTAGCCGGCCTTCATCCCGCCCATCATCCCTTGGAGCCACCACTTTTCCCGGATGCCTTCCGATATCTTCGCCCCCGGCCGGTTATAGCCGTAAAACGGCAGCGTGATGTCTCGGTAGAACTGGGGCCGATTCTTAAGATATTCGGCGCGCAGGCCGTCGAACACGTCCATCGGAGCGCCCGCGGGATTCTTCTCGGTCTTCACCATGAGAGGTGGCACTGCGCTAATCAGAACGGCTGCGGCGACACGCTTGCTGCCGTGCCGGCCGATGTAGCGGGCAACTTCTCCACCGCCGGTGGAGTGGCCGACATGGATCGCATTCTTGAGGTCAAGCTTGGCAGTGAGGGCCGCAAGATCGTCGGCATAGGTGTCCATATCGTTGCAGTCCCAAGTCTGGGAGGAGCGGCCGTGACCGCGCCGGTCGGCTGCGATGACTCGATAGCCATGTTGGCCGAAGAACATCATCTGTCCGTCCCAGTCGTCCGCGGTGAGCGGCCAACCGTGGCTGAACACGATGGGCTGGCCCTTTCCCCAGTCCTTGTAGTAGATCTGCGTCCCATCTTTCGTCGTGATTGTAGGCATGGCATCTTCTCCTTTGGTGTGATTTTGAGTTAAGGATTTCCCTTCTTCTTGGCTGCTCGCGAAAGTTCCTTCCGGAGTTTCTCGTTTTCCCGCTCTAGCTCGCGCATCCTGTTCTCTGCGGGGGCGACTGCCTCTCGAATTTCTTCCTCCGTGTAACGAGGAACAATGTATTGTTGGCAGTTCCAGTCGAAGGCTTCAAGTCGGATTACATAGACTCTTTCGATAACTGCCTTATAGTCCCGGTCACGCACTGTTTCAACCCACCCGCTCGCTTTCTCCCCTTCGAAAATCTCGGCGCGGCCCAGAATCTTTAGCCGCAGTTGCCTGGGATAGTCCATCAGAATCAGAGCCACCCGGTTGTCCGTCGCCAGGTTCCCGGTGCTGATGTATTGCTTATTCCCGCGAAAGTCCG
>Ga0302319_10025344_pt1 | contig 10505 bp, 9 predicted proteins | sample Bog_T0_2_FD_203319 | JGI IMG/M metagenome (GOLD analysis project Ga0302319, IMG submission 203319) | Peat permafrost microbial communities from Stordalen Mire near Abisko, Sweden - Bog_T0_2 | ecosystem: Environmental > Terrestrial > Soil > Wetlands > Peat | place: Sweden: Abisko, Stordalen Mire... | reverse complement strand
CAATGCTCTCGTGTCTGCGGGAACGCTCAAGAAGTCTCCGCTCAAGCAACTGGTAGCCGCGACCTCGGTCGGCATCGTCGGCGGGACCGAACTGCTTGACCTTTGCTACGAAGAAGATTCGCAGGCCGAGGTGGACATGAACGTGGTCATGACCGCCGACGGCGGTCTCATTGAAACCCAGGCCACAGCAGAGAAGGGCTCCTTTTCTCGCGCGCAGCTGAACTCGCTGGTCGATCTAGCCGAGGTGGGACTCAAAGAGATCTTCGCTGCTCAGCGCGCAGTGCTGGGGTTTTAGAGAATGCCACGCCTGGAACTGTTCCCTCAACATCCCACGGCGTGCTAGCCTTTCCCAAGCGCACAAGGGCGCTTCCGGTCCGCGGAAAGGACTTGAGTCCACCTGGCAAGCACAACCTGTCTTTGCGAACTGACTTTCTGCCCTCAAACTGCGGACCGGGGCATACGAAAGGAAGTTCGTCATGCCGGTTCGAGTCCTCCCGTCCCACCCCAGCCTTGACCACCTCAAGCACCAGGCCAAAGACCTGGTGAAAACCCATGCCGCCCGCACCCTGGCCGCGGCGCAACTCATCCGCGAGTTTCACCCCCGCTTCTCAGGCGCGTCCGACGAAGCCATCTTTGCTGCCGAGTTCAAGCTCAGCGCCGCGCAACTCACCGTCGCCCGCGAACACGGCTTCCCAAGCTGGGCCCGTCTCAAGAGGCGCATTGAAAAGCCGGTTCCCAGCGATCGCCTCGACCTGCCGCATCACGAACGCATCGGAGACCCGGTATTTCGTCGCGCCGTGAACCTCATCGACACCGGCGACGTCGCTGGCCTGCGCGCACACCTCAAGCAGCATCCCAGGCTGGCACGTCAGCATGTAATCTTCGAGGGCATGAACTACTTCGAGAATCCATCGCTCTTGGAGTTCATTGCGGAAAACCCCATCCGCCACAACAAGATGCCGGAGAACATTGTCGAAGTCACGGAGGCCATTCTCGAGTCGGGCGTGGATAGGGAAGCGCTCAACGTGACCCTGGCGCTGGTTGCCACTGGAAGCGTCCCGGAGATCTGCGGCAAGCAGCTTCCGCTGATCGATCTGCTCTGCGACTGGGGGGCGGACCCCGACAGCGCGGTCCAGGCGGCAGTTTTGCACGGTGTTGTGGCAGCCGTGAACGCTCTTATCCAGCGCGGAGCCAAGATCACTCTTGCCGTCGCCGCGCTCGGTTCTGCCGAAGCCTTCCGCCGCATGCTCCCGGCCAGCAACCCGGCCGAGCGCCACCTTGCCCTGGCGGTAGCCGCGCAGTATTGCCAGGTGGAGATTGTCCGCATCCTGCTTGAAGCCGGCGAGGACCCCAACCGCTACAACCCGGTCGGCGGCCATTCGCATTGCACGCCACTACATCAGGCAGCGGGGTATGGGACTCTCGAACTCGTCAAACTCCTGCTCGAGTTCGGCGCCCGGCCCAATATCGAAGACGTTCTTTGGAATGGGACGCCGGCCGGCTGGGCCAACCATGTCGGCAGAACCGAGATGGAAGCCTTCCTGCGCCCACTTGAGGGAGCCGCCAGCAGGAAAGCGTAAGGTGCGGGCAGGCATCGGCAACGATAAAGCCCGGACGCCTGCCCGCTAACCGCTCGCAAATCCCCACGTTACTCCGAACTCACAATCGGCAGCTCGATGCTGCTGGCCGCACCTGGCGCGTGATAGATGCGCTGCGTTGCCTTCTTGTAATCCACGGGCTTGGCCCAGAAAATGTTTGGCACGAAGGTCTGCGGGTTGCGGTCGTAGAGCGGAAACCAGCTGGATTGCACCTGCACCATGATCCGATGTCCTGGCAGAAAGACATGGTTGGAAGGCGGCAGGGCAAAGCGGTAGGTGAGCGGCTTGTCGGGCTCAATTGCCTTGGGGTCGGAAAAGCTCTCGCGATAGCGCCCACGGAAAATGTCTTCTGCAATGGGAAGCTCGTAGCCGCCGAGCTCCGGCTGGCCCGTAACTTCATCCGGATAAACGTCGATCAGCTTGACCACCCAGTCGGAGTCGGTGCCGCTGGTCGAAGCGACGAGATTTGCGATAGGCTGCCCGCTGATATGCACCGGGGCCGTGAGGACATCGGAGGTAAATGTGACCACATCGGGCCGCCCAGAGGCCTCTCGCTGGTCATCGACCAGCCACTGGACCCAGGTCAGCGGCGGATCGTAGCCAATGGGCTGCGACGGCCGTGCACGGTAAGGTACTGGCCTGGCAGGGTCGGAAACATACTCGGTGTAAGCTGCGTCGGCGGTTGAAGCTGTAGTCGGCGAGAACCCAAGCTTTAGCCCCGGTTGGAAATAGAGCGGCTTCGTCGCAGGCGTCGCTGGCCACGCGGGAAGCTTTTGCCAGCGGTTCACTCCGGTCTCAAATGCGGTGACCGGGCTGACGGCGAGTGCGGGGCTGTCGTCCTTCAGGTAGTGGTCCAGAAACGGCCGAAGCACGTTCTGGCGAAACCACGTCCCCGTGTCCGATCCAAACCGAATCGGCCCCAAAGATGCGGCGTCCTCAATCTCCTGCCCGTGATGCCACGGTCCCAACACAAGGAACACCTTATCGTCGGTCGTGTCCAGCGGCTTGATGGCCTTGTAGACGGCGTTGGCTCCGTAGATGTCTTCCTGATCCCAAAGGCTATGCACCAGCATCACCGGGACCTTGAGTCCGTTGGCCGCAAACTGGGCGGCGAGCACCTTGTCCACTGCCTGGTCGCTCCAGAACGCGTCATAGGCCGGGTGCGCGAGAATCTTCCTCCAAAAGCCAACCTGTTCCAATCCGTGGATGCGTCCCAACTCCCCGGCCGAACCCGCCCGCATGTACTGGTCGTAATCGTCGAAATTCGCAGTCCACCAGTGCGCCTCATTGGATCGCCCTGCCTCCTGCTCGTAGACGTAGGGCATGTTCTGCTCGCGAAACGCGCCGTTGTGGAACCAGTCGTCGCCCATCCATCCGTCCACCATCGGGTTCATCGGCACTGCCACCTTGAGTGCCGGATGTGGATTTACCAGCGCCATCAGCGGCAGAAATCCGTCATAGGAGATTCCCAGAATTCCCACCTTGCCGTTGGTCTCCGGGATGTTCTTGACCAGCCAATCAATGGAGTCGTAGGTGTCGGTTGCCTCGTCTACCGGCGTTGGATTCTGCGGGCCATGGATGGGACGGTTCATCACATAATCGCCCTCCGAGCCATATTTGCCACGAATGTCCTGAATCACGCGGATGTAGCCGCCCTCGACAATCACATCCGTAGCGTTGTCGTAGCCGTAGAGGGTCGGCCCCAGGTGCGCGCTGTTGGCGTGGGTGGTCAGCCCGTCCGCGCTGTAGGGTGTGCGGGTCAGCAGGATCGGAGCGCGCCGCGCACCTTTGGGAACCAGGATGACGGTGTGCAGCTTAACCCCATCGCGCATGGGGATCATGGCGTCGCGGCGCTCGTAGTCGAAGCTCTGCACGGCCTGCTGAAGATGCGCGGGCGTCTCACTGGGGTAGTCGGGATACTTCGGCTTGACTTGCTCAGAGCTGCTGGACTGGGCGCCAGAGTTGGGCAGTAGGCAGCAGACCGCGAGGCTGGAAATGGCGATAGCCACAAGTGGGGCGCGAAGCGGGAACCTGAACATGATGCGAACCTCTCTGGGTGCCACTCTGAAGTGCGGCTTCGGGGTGCGGCGAAGGGGTGATTGCAAAGGCAACGAACCCCGGCGGCAGCAGTCACAATGCAAAGAGTTTACCGCAACACCGCGGCCAGAAGCAGCGTGGCGCCCAGCCCGGCGATGGAGAGCACCGTTTCCATCACCGACCAGGTCGCCAGAGCTTCTTTCACTTCCAGTTTGAAGAACGAAGAGATCATCCAGAAGCCAGGGTCGTTGACGTGCGAGAGGATAAGGGAGCCAGTCCCAGTGGCCAGCACCAGAAGTTCTGGCTGTACCCCGGCATGGCCTGCCAGCGGTGCCAGCACTGACGAAGCCACAGCCATGGCAACGGTGGCCGACCCCATCGATACGCGGACGACAGCCGCCAGTAGCCATGCCAGGACCAGCGGCGGAATGTGCGCGCCCAAGGCCAGTCCAACCGTGGCCTGTGCAGCGCCCGAGTCGCGCAACACCCCGCTCAGGCCGCCGGCGGCAGCCAGAATCACCAGCACGTTGGCGATGGGCTCGAAGGACTCGGTCGTGAGTTGGCGGAGGAGTTCCCGGCCGTGATGATGCCCCGTCTGGATGCGCGGGCCGAGGGTGATAAGGGCCACCAGCACAGCAATGAGGAGGGCAATGTCAGGGCTTCCGATGAAGTGAAGGACCTGGTTAGCAATGCTGGAGGGCACGGAGATGGAGTCCGCCCAACTGCCCAGGAAGATGAGCGCAATGGGAAGAAGAACCGCCGCGGCGGCGCGAATTGGGCCAGCCGGCTTCGGCACCGCCTTTGCGGGGACTTTTGATTCTTCCTGTCGCTCGATTTGCTTTTCTTCCTCGGCGGTGGCAGAAAAGAGGGGAACCGAGCCGGCAGAGTCTTCGGCGGACGCGGCCTTGTGGTGGTTGTCCCAGCGGCGGGTCAGGACCCAGCCCAAGCCTGGGCCTGCGATTGCTGCCGCGGGCAGCCCCACGGCCAGGCCCCACAGGATGGTGCGGCCCAGATCGGCGTGGTACTGGACGACGGCCAGCATGGCGGCCGGGTGCGGAGGCAGTGTGCCATGGACGATGGACAGGCCTGCGAGCAGCGGCATTCCCGCCAAAACTGGAGGTTTGCCGGTGCGCCGCGCAGCTTCGGCCACGATAGGCATAAGCAGCACCAGTCCGACCTCAAAGAACACCGGCATGCCCACCAGGATGCCGAGGCCGAGCAGTGCCCACGGCAAGCCTATGGCTCCGCAGCGCTCCACCAGAACCCTGCCCAACGAGGCAGCTCCGCCTGAGCCGGCAAGCAGCCGCCCTAGTACCGCGCCCAGGCCCAGAATGATGGCGATGTGGGCCATCAGGTTGCCGACGCCCGTCGAAAACGAGAGTGGCACCTGCTTGAGCGGCATGCCCGACACCACTCCCAGCGTCAGCGCGGCTAAAGCCAGGGCCAGCGCGGGATGCAGGCGGACGCGGGCTATGAGCACGAGCAGCAGCAGCACGGTCCCGGCGGCGCAGGCCACAAGGTACCAACTGGCGGGGGAAGAACTGGCGGCTAAAGGCACGCGCCGATTATTCCATAAAACCGGCGATCAATGATTTTCTGGGGTGTTGGAGAATGTTCCGGGTGCACGTCAGGACAATGAATTGGCGTGTTTTAGCCAGTTTTTTGTATGTAATTGCTTTCGTTTGATTGGGTTGAAACGAAATGGGGGGGAGGGGGTGGGGCTATGTAGATGTTTTTGGGGGTGCGAACTGGTCAAATCCCCGACAAGGTGGGTTGGCGGCTTTCTGCACAGGCATAGTGGTCATGGTTTAATTGTGCGCTTTGGAAGGATAATAGACTGCAAATTCAGGAAAGAAAATCGAGGGACTATTTCCGGGTTACAATTCGAGAAATTGCGGCCGATGGAGGAGACCACGTGGAAAAGCCCAGCTCTCAAACTGCCGGCCGTGGCCTTGGACGCATTGCTTCGATCGATATCGTGCGTGGGCTGGCCATGGTGATCATGGCGCTGGACCATACGCGGGATTTTGTCTGCAATATTCCCTTCGAACCGGAGAACATCGACAAGACGTGGGCCTTCTACTTCCTGGTCCGGTGGGTCACACACTTCTGTGCGCCCGCGTTCTTTCTTTTGGCCGGCGTGGGCGCCTACCTCTACGGCAAAAAGCACACTCCAAGCCAGCTGCAAGGATTTCTCGTTTCGCGAGGCATCTGGCTGGTGGTATTGGAGTTCACGGTGATTGGGTTTGCGTGGACATTTCATCCGGGCTGGGGGATGTTTGGGGTGATCTGCTGCCTGGGGCTTTCGATGGTGCTGCTGGCGGGGTTTGTGCGGCTGCCGCGGTACCTGGTGATGGCGGTTGCGCTGCTGGTGATTGCGGCTCACGATCTGTTCGATGGGCTGAAGGCTGCGGATTTCGCCGGACCGCAATGGCTGCTGGTGATGCTGCATAGCCGCGGCGGGGCGCATATCGGCGGGTGGAATCTGTTTGTGCTGTTTCCGCTGATTCCGTGGTGCGCGGTGACATTGCTTGGGTTCAGTTTGGGATTTCTGTTCGAGAGCAACTCCGCTGCAAGGCGGCGAGTTTTGATCTACGTGGGCGTGGGGGAGTTGGCGCTGTTCGGGCTGCTGCGGCTGACGAATCTTTATGGGAATCCGGCGACGGGGATTGCGCGATCGACGCCAGGGGATTGGCACGTGATGCCGACTTTGTCGAAGACTGCAATTCTATTTTTCGATGTGGAGAAGTATCCGCCGTCGTTGCAGTATTTGCTGATGACGCTGGGCGTGATTTTTATTTTGCTTGCGGTGGGTGGGATGCGGGAGTGGGGATGGCTGGGGCGGGTGCTGGAGACATATGGGCGCGTCCCGTTGTTCTTTTACATTCTGCATTTGTACGCAATTCATCTGGGGGCGGCGCTGCTGGGCTACCTTACGCATCAGCCGGTGAGTTGGCTTTTCCACGGAGGATTCTTTTTGAATTACCCTCCCGACGATGGGCCGGCTTATGGGCACGGGCTTGGGGTGGTTTGTGCGATATGGATTGCGGTTGTGGTTCTGCTTTATTTCCCGTGCGAGTGGTTTGCGGGGGTAAAGAAGAGGCATCCGGATTCGTTATTGCGGTTCCTTTGATTTTCTTTGAATGCGCCAGAACGACACCCAGGCTTTCCCGCCCTTGCGCCAGGAAAAAGGCGCAAGAACGGGGCACGGAAGATTCTTCGATTCATTGAGGCGCGCGAGTTACTGGAGCAGGGCGGCGGTGACTACGAGTTGCATTCCACCTTTGCTTTGGATGTCGTCAGAGGAGAAGACGGTGGTGGCCTTGCCGATGGGCACGAGGACATTGCCTTGCCATTTGTTCTGCTCCATCACAGGGGGAGCGGCTACGGCGGGGTCCTTTGGAGCGGCCACGGAGCTAACATCGGCAGCCAGATAGAACGTCAGCTTTCCGCCGGCTTCGCGGGCATTGCGGGCGTCAAAGTTGATGCCGACATCCTGATACTGGTACTGGGTATTTGTCCCGCCGGTTTGTATCGGAACGCGCGCTCCGGTGCGGATTTCGGTGTTGGTGCTGGCGTCGCGGCGATCGGTGCTGATGATGATGGCGAAGGTGCGGCTGTTGGTGGGCTTGCCGTCGGGGCCGACCTGCTGGAGCAAAAGATCGAGGTGATAAAAGTGGGCGGGCGGCTCAGGGGATTTGGCGGATTCCTGCGCTTTGGGGGTTGTGTCGGAGTCCTGGGCTGTTGCTCTTTGAGAGAAGGTGAGGGCCAGAGCCAGAAGGCAGATGAATACAGTGGTCTTACGCATGAGTTCTCCTTATTTTCCGCCCTCGTCGAGCGGTTGAAGCGGTGGAATTTCGAGTTCTTTGAAAGCAAGAGGGGCGTCTGCCTGGGCTTGAGCCTGGAGCAGTTGTTTGACTTCGCTGGGCGGGGCCTTTCGGATGAAGAAGGCCAGGGCTTCGACTTGTTCGTCGAGTGGAACTGGAGCCGGGAAGATGTCTTGCTTGGGGAGGGGGTCGGCTTTTGCGTTCTCGACGGAGGCAGGCGGGTTGGCGTGAGTGCCGGTGCTACTGTGCGGGGTTTGTGCGATGTGGCCGCCGGAGATTGGTGTTGGGCTCTTTGTCTCAACGGGAGTTTGTTGATGAGGAATGCCGGCGGTGGTTGGATCGTTCGCACTGTCGGCCGGAGTGGTTGATTGCCGTTGATTGAAGAAGATCAAGAACAACAGGCACGCGGCGGCGAGGGCGGCGGACCAGGAAAGCCAGCGGAGATGGCTCGGGGCGGGTTGATTGGCGATTTGTATGCGCACCGCTTGCAGCATGCGGTCTTCGAGGTAGTCGTTGGGGGCCGGGTTTGCGTAGGTTTCGAGTGCCCCGTCAATGAGGAGATCGAGGTCGTCTTTATCGTGCATGGTGGCTGACCTCCTGGCGGGATTCGATGGACTCGAGCTTTTGGCGGAGGACCTGACGGGCTCGTTGGAGGCGGGTGCGGACGGTGCCTTCCGGGATGGCGAGAATGCTGCCGATTTCGCGAGAGTTGAGTTCCTGGAAGGCGGAGAGGACGAGCGGAAGGCGCAGATCTTCAGGAAGGGCGTCGATCATGGAATGAACGATGGTTTGGCGATTGGCATCGAGGGTCGACTGTTCGGGGGTGGGGGAGGGAGAAGGCAATTCGAAGGCGGTGTCTGCTGAGTCTACGAGGGTAGGGTGATTGTGATCTGGGGTTGCGTGATGCCGGCGATAGTCCTGGGCCACTCTCCAGGTGGCGCGGGCAAGGAATGCGCGCTCGTTTCCAACTCCGCGCCAGCCGCCATTTCGGTAGAGTTTCAAGAACGTCTCCTGGGCCGCATCTTCGGCGTAGTGGGCATTGAGCAGCACGGCGTAGGCTACGCGAAAGACAAAGCGCGACTGGCGCTGGACCAGCGCTGTGAACTCCGCTTCTTCGTCGCTGGTCAATCCCGCGTACCCCGTATGCATAGGAAGACGGAGGGGATGGGCAGGGTGTTCGGATTTGTTTTGGGGGCACAAGCAGGCGACCGGCGCATTGCCAGTTCTTATGGGAATACGTGACAGGGTGGCCGGGTCACAGGCGCTGCTTCAGAACGCGGCGGAAGTTTCTTTTTCCTTGGAGGACGGCAACGACCTGAAGCGGGTGTGTCTCTGGCCGGTAGGCTAGGGAGTAGTTTGGATAGCGGGTCAGCGTCCAGAAGCGCAAGGGACGGGTTGTGAGGCCAGGCCGGGTATGGCTGCGCATGGGTGCGTCGGCAACAAATGCGCAGGCGTCGAATATCGCTTGCTCTACGCGGTTGGCGGCGTCTTCGTTGTCTGCGGCAATGTAAGTCCAGATGTGGAAAATGTCTGCTTTGGCAAGCGGCGTTAGAACGTAATTACCCATTTCCTCTTCAAGGTCTGGATGAGCGCCAGTCGGCTTTCATTGTCTGAATTTCACGGCGCGCTTGGGCACCGTGAATCAGTTCGCCTCGTTCGGCTTGCAGATAACCTTCTTCGATGTGTGCAGACAGGACGCATCGCTCCTCGTCGGTCAGGCTTTCTTCGGCGTCCTGAGCTTCAAGGGCGCGACGCAACACTTCTTCTGCGTTCGCATATCCACCGCTGGAGAGACGCTTGTTGATGAGCGTTTCAAGGTCGGGGGGAAAGGTCAACTGCATGGGCGTCTCTCCAGTCTTGCAATCATCGTAGCATGGGTAAAACTAGCTCACTTTCGTTATGCCTTGGCGGTGGTGAGGGCGCCGAGGTCGGCGGCGAGTTTCTCGGTGGAGAACGCTTCGATGATATCGCCTTCCTTCAGGTCGTTGAAGTTGCCCAGGCCGATGCCGCACTCCATGCCGTTGGTGACTTCGCGGGCATCGTCCTTGAAGCGCTTGAGGGAGCCGATCTTGCCCTTGAAGACTTGCTCCTCGCCGCGCATGACCTTGACTTCGGCGTCGCGGCGGATGGTGCCATCGAGAACCCGGCAGCCGGCGATGGTGCCGACTTTGGGGATCTTGAAGACGTTGACGACTTCCGCTTTGCCGACGTAGTTTTCCTTGAACGTGGGGTCGAGCAGGCCAAGCATGGCGAGACGCATTTCATCCTGCAGCTCGTAAATGATGGAGTGCAGACGGATTTCTATGCCCTCCTGCTGGGCAAGCTCGGCGGCCTTGCGTTCGGGTCGTACGTTGAAGCCGATGATGATGGTGTTGGAGGCGGTGGCCAGCAGGACATCGCTCTCGGTGATGGAACCGACACCGGAGTGGATGACCTTGACGCGCACTTTCTCCGTAGACATTCGGACCAGCGAGTCGGCCAGCACTTCGACCGAGCCGGTGACGTCTCCCTTGATGATGAGGGGCAGGTCCTTGACGCCGGCGGTGCGAATCTGCTCGGCAAGGCCTTCGAGCGAGACGCGGGAGCTCTTGGCGAGCTGTGCGTCGCGCTCCTTCATCTTGCGGTATTGGGCGATGCCCTTGGCCTTGTCACGATCGGCAACGACCAGGAACGTGTCGCCGGAGTCAGGCATGGCTTCAAGGCCGAGGACTTCGACTGGAGTCGAGGGACCGGCTTCTTCCAAGGGACGTCCACGATCGTCGAACATGGCGCGAACCTTGCCGAAGGTGTTGCCGACGATGTAGCTGTCATTGAGGCGGAGGGTACCGTCCTGAACGAGGACCGTTGCCACAGCGCCGCGACCGCGATCGAGCTTGGCTTCAATGACCGAGCCGACGGCCTTGCGACCGGGGGTGGCTTTGGGAGCGCGAATATCGGAAACCAGGCAGATCATTTCCAGAAGCAGGTCGAGATTCTTTCGCTTCTTGGCCGAGACTTCGACGAATACAGTACCCGCTTCGCCGCTTCCGGCCCACTCTTCAGG
>Ga0302319_10025342_pt1 | contig 10506 bp, 12 predicted proteins | sample Bog_T0_2_FD_203319 | JGI IMG/M metagenome (GOLD analysis project Ga0302319, IMG submission 203319) | Peat permafrost microbial communities from Stordalen Mire near Abisko, Sweden - Bog_T0_2 | ecosystem: Environmental > Terrestrial > Soil > Wetlands > Peat | place: Sweden: Abisko, Stordalen Mire... | reverse complement strand
CGCGGCGCGATCTGGCGTTCGAAACGACATGGCGATGCGCCATCACATTTGAGCAAACAATATTGGCGCACGCGAACGGCTTCCGGATCACGATGGTCTACGTCGCCGCCGGGCCTGTCGAGGAACACATCCGGCGAGTCGCCAACCGAGCCGACCTCGGGCAACATTCTGCCTCTGAGGCTAAAATTCGCGACATCTATTGAGAACAGCATGCGGAATCTCGTTACCGCGTTTCATGAGAACAGCGCGGCGGATTGAGTTTCTGCAAATCTTCGACAACTCCGGTTTGTGGAAGCCTCCGCGCGTTGTTCTCGAAATGCGCCGCGGGAAAGTCCGGTATCTCAACTAAGAAGTTCCGGAACGGCTGGAGATCGCGCTCGAAGGATCTGACTTCAATATTGCGGCCGTCCGCAAAGTGATTGCCTCGCAAGGGCGAGGCGTGTAGTTCCGAACAACTTGCCAGAATCATTCAGTGAAAGTCCGGCGCGCCGCTGACGCGCTGTCGTCTGATTTCGGGGGATCTTGTGGGCTACAGTAAGTTTGTCCAGCCTCCTGCGTTCATAATTGTCACAGAATGAAAATTCGCGATATCCGCGCCACGACTGTCACAGTCCCTCTCCATGCGCCCCTGCGCCACGCCAATGGATGCCACTGGGGACGCTTTGTGCGCACCATCGTCGAAGTGGAAACCGACACCGGACTCATCGGTCTTGGCGAGATGGGCGGCGGCGGCGAATCGGCGGAGGCCATGTTCCGTTCCATCAAGTCCTACCTCCTTGGCCACGATCCCGCGCGACTGGAGGAACTGCGCTTCCTGATTGCGAATCCCACCGCTTCGCTCTATAACAACCGCACCCAAATACTCGCCGCGCTAGAGTTCGCTTGCCTCGACATCCTGGGGCAGGCCTGGAACGTTCCCGTCAGCGAGATTCTTGGCGGACGCCTGCGCGACCACGTTCCCTTCGCAGCCTACTGTTTCTTTCGCTATCCGCATCCACACACAGGCCAGGGCGAAGTGCGCACCATCGATCAACTCGTGGAACACGCCCGCGAGTTGCAACGGCAGCACGGTTTCACTACCTTCAAGGTAAAAGGCGGCGTCTTCCCGCCCGCCTACGAACTAGACGCTTACCGTGCGCTCGCCAGGGCCTTTCCTGACGGCACCTATCGGTTCGACCCCAATGGAGTTTGGTCCACCGAGCAAGCCATCCGATTCGGGCAAGCCATCGAAGATCTGCGCAACGACTATCTGGAAGACCCGGTATTTGGGCTCGCGGGCATGCGCCGGACCCGGGAATTCGTTCGCGTGCCTCTGGCTACGAATACCGTGGTCGTCAATTTCGAGCAGCTTGCCGCCAACGTGCTCAATACGGCGGTCGACGTCATTCTTCTCGATACCACGTTCTGGGGTGGCATTCGCTCTTGCGTGAAAGCGGCCGCGGTGTGCGAGACTTTCCAACTGGGTGTCGCCGTTCATTCGTCCGGCGAGTTGGGGATCCAACTCGCCACTATGCTCCATCTGGGAGCGGTCCTACCCAATCTCTCGTTCGCCGCGGATGCGCATTATCATCATTTGACGGACGACATCATCGAAGGCGGCTGCCTGCGCTACCAGAACGGAGCGATTGCCGTCCCCGATGCACCTGGCCTTGGCGTTCGCCTCGATCGCGAAAAGCTCCGCGAGTACAGCGAACTCTACCGGCGACTGGGAGGCTATCCTTACGATCGCGACCCCGGCCGTCCGAATTGGACGCCGCTGGTTCCGAACGACCGCTGGGCCAACCCAAACGACGACCACGCAGTCAACATCCCTACGTAGAGTAGGCGTTATCGCCTGCTCTCAGCATAGGCAACATGTCGGCAAATACGTCCATCCCGCCGCGCGGAAAGTTATCCGAAACCAGCAGCCGCGGGCGAGGCCCTGGTTGATGAGCAAAGACGGAACGCGGACGTCCACGAGGGGACGTATCGTTGTAACGCTCAACGATAACGGCCACTGTACCACAGACGGCGTAAGACCTGTCGGCTTACATTACGCGGCGTTGCCGAGGGATTGCGCAGCCCGCTTGAGTGGTTGGGGTCCGGCAGGGGCGCACCCAACGCTTACGTCTTCAAAATTGCTGGCGCCGAGGAGTGAAGAGCACGAAGTTTGGGCCGAGCGGCTGTAAGTGACTGCTAGCATTGAGAAGAAAAATTTGCTTATTTTGCGACCCGGCTTTTCGCCGAGTCCTGTTTAACTCTCAGCTTGACGATTTTTTCGATAAGGACGTAAGGGATCGGTAGATCCAGGGGAAACTTGAGGCTGCCTTTGTCTCCCGTGTAGGGCGCAATCGCCTCCTCTAGCTTTGTGTCGCCCCTTATGGGGGGATAAAGCCCGATATGTTTCTTGAAAGCGGCAAAATACACAAGGATACCGTTCAGCCGAAATGCGGGCATTCTGTAGCTGATGGTTTCTTCCGCGCCGGGCGCGGCGTTCCGGACGACCGACCGTATCTCTTCGAGAATGGCCTGCACTGCAGGCGAAAACGATCCAATGTACTCGTCGATTGTCCGGGGCGGTGGATGACTCGATCCGCGCATGCTACATGTTATAGAAGAACTCTTCGTACACGATCTTGCCGTCGACGACCTTATAGACCGCCACTTCCTCCATGGCGAAGCGTCTGCTTTCCGGCTTAAAGGTGACGTCCATCTTAAAAGTCACTGCGAAGTGGGAGCCGGCGACGAGCGGCCCTTCGACAACATTGGAGTGAACCTCGTGGTTAGAGATCCACCATTCGCCCTTAGCCATTACCGCCGGTAAGCCCTTAGACTCGCGCGACATTCCGGGAGGCGCGCCGGCTTCCATGCTAACGATATCGGGTGAATAAAGGGCAGCCATGGCGTCATGGAACTTACCTTCAGAGCAATACTTTACGAGAGCATCCGCAACTTCTTTGGTAGTCATGAGGGTCAGGCTATCACATCTGCGCACGCGCTGCGTTAATCTTTAATGACGCGGTTCCGGCAAAATGACCAAGCTTGGCGGGCGCTTACGATGGACGATCTGCGGCTTATTATTCCTGGCCACAACCGTCAACTACATCGATCGGCAATTGATCGCTATCTTGAAGCCGGTTCTGGCGAAAGAATTTCACTGGCGCGAATCGGATTACGGGTGGATCGTGTTTTCCTTTCAGTGCGCTTATGCGCTGACGATGCCGTTCGCCGGCCGCTTACTGGATCGGTTAGGGACGCGTGTTGGATACGCAGTGGCGGTGACGGTGTGGGGTCTGGCGTCCATGGCGCATGCCTTTGCCCGCAATTTTGCCGAGTTCGCCGTGGCGCGGTTCGCGTTGGGGGTCGGCGAGGCGGCCAATTTTCCGGCGGCGATCAAGACCGTGGCGGACTGGTTTCCGGCGAAAGAACGGGCGCTCGCTACGGGGATCTTCAACAGTGGTTCGAATATGGGAGCGATCATAGCGCCCCTGCTGGTGCAGTTCGTGGCGGTGCGGTGGGGCTGGCGTCCGACGTTTCTGGTTACCGGGGCATTAGACGGAGTGTGGCTGATTGCGTGGCTGCTGCTGTTTCACAGGCCGGCGGAACATCCGCGATTGTCGAGCGAAGAACTGGCTTACATCGATAGCGATGCGCCGGCGCAGGCTGCCGAGAAAATCGAATACTGGTCTTTGCTGCGGCTGCCGGGCGCGTGGGCCTTCATCACCGGAAAGCTGCTGACGGATCCGGTGTGGTGGTTTTACTTATTTTGGATCCCCGGATTCCTGAACCGGACCTACGGGCTGGAGCTGGCGAACGTCGGTCCGCCGGTGGTTTGTATTTATTTGGCGGCGGATGCGGGTTCCATATTAGGCGGGGCGTTGTCCGGGCACTTGCTCTCGCGGGGTTGGACGTTGAACTGGGCACGCAAAGTGTCCATGTTAGTGTGCGCGACGGCTGCGTTGCCGGTGTGTTCCCTGTTGTTTGTGCATAACCTGTGGCCGGCGGTGGCGGTGATCAGTTTGGCGGCGGCCGCGCACCAGGGATGGTCGGCCAATCTGTACACGTTGGTTTCGGATACTTCCCCGCGCAGTACGGTGGGGTCCGTGGTGGGACTGGGCGGATTTGCGGGAGCGATCGGCGGGATGGTGGTTGCGCCGGCGATCGGGTATTGGCTGGATTTCTCGAACGGCGCGTATGGACCGTTGTTTGTGGGTGCGGGATCGGCGTATTTGCTGGCTTTGGGGTTGATTCAGTGGTTGCTGCCAAAGCTGAGAGCAGGCGATAACGCCTACTCTACATAGGTCCGAACGGCAAGATTCACATTGGCCTATTATGAATGCAGAGAACTGCGTGGAATTAAACCTACCCCCGAGATTTTGAAACGGATGCCGACGAAAGCTGGGCAAATGAGGAGCGCCCGGCGTTATCTGCTCATATCGAGGAAGTACCGGCAGGCGGAGCGAGGCGAACTAATCGACGGAGCCCAGGCGCGACATGAAATTCAGGCACTGAAAGACGACTGGCGTTTGTCCAGACGATGAGTGCCTATGTTCTTACGCCGCTTGGCAAAGACGATATCTCCGATGCGCGGTCATGTGCGCCAGTGAGGGCGCCAGAACGGCCTACCCCGAAGCTCGCTTTCCGCCTCGCTTTTTCGCGACCGGTTCTTCCGCCGGCGCAATCTCGGTGGCCGACGTCGCCGGCTTCTTCGAAATCAGTAGACTCTGCTTCAGCGCCTCCATGATATCGATCACCTTGGCTGGCTCCTGCGTGGGAGGCGCTACCACCTCCTGGCCGAGAATCTTCGCGTCGATCAACTTCTGCAAATTATCGCGGTAGGAATCGTGATACTTATCGGGTTCGAACGGCGCCGCCAGCGATTCCACCAGCATCTGCGCTAATTCCACTTCCTTCTCTTTCACCAGGCTGGTATCGGTGCGAAACTCCTCCACCTTCTTAATCTCGTTGCTGTAGTACATGGTGTGCATCAGCAGGCCGTGATGACCCGGACGGAAGATCACAATGTGCTCCCGGTTGTGCATGGCGATCTTGGCGATCCCCACATAGCCGGTTTTCTTCAACGTGTCGAACAGCAGCGCGTAAGGCTTCTCGCCCGCCGCATCGGGCGCCATATAGTAGGAACTCTCAAAATACACCGGGTCCACTTCGGTGCTTTTCACGAACTCCAGAATTTCCATCACCTTGGCGGTTGAAGGCGCCACCTTCTTGATGTCCTCGTCGTCGATTACGACGTAGCGGTCTTTCTCGTATTCGTAGCCCTTCACCAGTTCGCTGCGCGGAACCGGCTTGTCCTCCGCCGCGCAGAAGACCACCTGCTTGATCCGCGAATTGTCTGTCTTGTGCAGCTGGTTGAAGCTGATGCTTTCACTCCGTGCCGCGCTGAACAGCTTCACCGGGAATGAAACCAGACCGAAGGCAAGTTGCCCTTTCCAAACTGTAGAGGCCATGTGGCGATAATCTCCGAGCTTACATACCAATAGCACACTCGTCGAACATTCTCAATAGTTTATGTTCGTCCGGGAACTTTTTTCGACATCTTCCGGTCTAAGCATGCAGGCAGGAACATTTCAGTCTAGAATCGATATAGGCGAATCTGTGGCAGAACACCGTCTCAGCCTACAACTCGACGCCAGCGCCGGGACTTATCCGACGCCGGAAGATCGCGTCCTGATTGGGGCGCTCCAGGAAGGCCGCGAAGACGCCTACGAAACCCTCATCCTCCGTTTCCAGCAACCTGTCTATAACCTGATCTGCCGCCTTCTTTCCGAACCGAGCGACGCGGCCGATATCGTCCAGGAAGTCTTCCTGAAGATCTTCCGCAACATTCGTTCTTTCCGCGGCAACAGCAGCCTCAAAACCTGGATTTACCGGATTGCCGTGAATGAAGCCCACAATCACCGGCGCTGGTTCTCCCGGCACCAAAAGCAGGAAGTGGGGCTGTTGGGCGACGAAGTTACTCGCGGTTATCAGGACTCTCTGTCCGATCCTGGCCGCACGCCGTTCGAACTCACTTTGGATCATGAAACACGCGCCCTGGTGGAAGAGGCGCTCGCGAAGTTGAACCCCAACTTTCGCGCGGCCGTGGTCTTGCGGGATATCGAGGATCTGAGCTATGAGGAGATTGCCGTAGTTCTCGAGTTATCCCTGGGAACCGTAAAATCGCGCATCCTCCGAGGCCGTGAGTCTTTGCGCAAGATTTTGGAAGGACAGCTGGAACCGGAGCCGACTTTACACTTGTCTCCGCAACCCGTTGAATGATCTCGATGAGGTGTTGGACTGTAGAACGTAGATTGACCGCTTATCTGGACGACCGTGTCTCGGAAAGCGAAAAGCGGCAGGTGCGCTTACACCTGGGGCGCTGCTCGACCTGCGCCTACCAGGTCGAGACGCAAACCCGAATCAAATCGATGGTGCGCTCACTTCCTCCGAAGCCGGCGCCGGCGGATCTTCAAGTCCGCCTGCAAGTACTGGCCTCCAGGGAAAGGGCTGTCGATTACCGGCCCGGCTCCCGCTTGCGCCGCTGGTATCTTGGCTTGCGGCTCCACGCGAGGAATCTGATGGAGCCGATTGCCTTGCCGGCCGCCGGAGGGTTGCTCGCCGCGATCCTCCTGTTCATGGTCCTGATGCCGACTTTCGCGCTCAATAAAAGACTGGGCAGCGTGGACGTGCCCATCTCCCTATTTACCGAGCCTGCCATCAAATCGCTGAAGCCGATTGGTTTCCATTATGGGGATGCCGAGGTTGACCTGCGCATAGACAGTGACGGACGCCTGGTGAACTATTCCATCATTAGCGGTTCTTGTAATGAGCAGAATTTGCTCCGCCACAGCATCGAGAACAACCTGCTGTTCACCACGTTCACGCCCGCAACGGCGTTCGGCAAGCCGGTTTCAGCTACCCTTCGCCTGTCCTTCCGTAGCAGCAGCATCGACGTGAAAGGGTAGTTGGGACGACGGCTCGGTCAGCACTTTCTCGTTCGTTCTTCGCTGCTCTCTAAGATCGCCACGGCTGTGTGCCCGGACCGCACCGATCTGGTCGTGGAGATCGGTCCCGGCAAAGGCGCCCTTACCGATTACCTGATCGAGCGGGCTGAGCGGGTGATCGCCATCGAGATCGATCCCGTTCTGGTTCAGTATCTACGCGCCAAGTACCGGGATCAGCCGCGCCTGGAAATCATTGAGGCCGACGTTCTCAAGACTGACCTTTCGGCTTGGGGAAAAATGGCGGTGGCTGGCAACCTGCCGTATTACATCACCACTCCGATTGTCGAAAGAGTGCTGGGTCTAAGGGCGAATCTGATCCGTGCAGTCTTCCTGGTTCAGAAAGAGGTAGCGGAGCGAATCGCGACTGGGCCCGGTTCAAGGGATTACGGTTACCTGTCGGTGGCCACTCAGTTTTACGCTGAGACTCAAATGCTGGCGGTCGTTCCCCCGGCTGCCTTCCGACCGCCGCCCAAAGTCGACTCCGCGGTAGTGCAACTAACGCCGCGGCATACTCTTCCACTCGTGGACCCCGACAGCTTTTTGAAGCTGGTCAGCCGCTGCTTCCTGCATAAGCGCAAGACTATAAGAAACAATCTCTTAGGTTTCTACGACAAGGACAAAGTTGAGGGGTTGCCGGAAGCGAGTCAGCGAGCGGAGCAGCTGAGCATCCCGCAATTCATCGATCTTTACCGCAGGTTAGCCTGAGCAACCCGAGAGTGCGTGGGGGTCGGCGCTTTCGCCTTGTGAACCGCCACGCTGCCGAGAGGCGAGGGTTTGTCAGTGTTTGCCGAGCTATCGTAGTCTTCTACAATCTGGCTCGAATCGCTGGTCAGCCGGTAGTGAGTCGCCGCCGAGGCGGAGAACGGGTTGAATAGCCAGAACAAGAGAACAACATCCAGCAGGCCGAAGGCGAACAGAGTCCAGCTATAGATGGACCCCTTCACGCGCGGCCACACTGGTGTAGTGTAAGTATCTATGTATGAAGCATTTACGGATGCAGCTGGCGTCATGTTTGTCTTGTCCTCCGCTTCGTCAGGAAGCAAACACAAGGCCAAACACGCAAACTGTTGCACAGCTTAAGGAATCTCAGATTCCAGCGACCTTTTTGACGGTAGAATCTGCCGTAACAGGAGGTTAGTTCCGGCCGTTTAGTACCTTTGGAACCGCCAGGTATCCAGCAATCTGGTCCTTCTTTACGTCGTTGACCACGATCTCATAGGGCTGTTTCGCTTTCGACGTCAGGAACTGCAAAGGCTCGTTGATGGTGCGGTCCTTCTTCTCGACCGTCTTATCGTCAACCGTCAGTTCAATCGTGTAACGGTTATGTTTCGGATCCGCCTTCTTAAGAAGCAATGCCACATCGCCCACCTTCTGGGGTTGCTTGGCTTTGTGCATATTGAACTCGAAGTAGTTGCGCTCCCCTAGCGCCCGCAACGCCGAGAGTTCTTTCCCATTGGTCGCGATCATAGTCGAATGGCCGTCGACATCGCCCGACACTTGCTTGAGCTGGGCAACCGTCTTTTCCAGTTCGGACTTGGTGGAGGCGACATCGGTCTTCACCGCGCCCACTTCCGTGTTCACGCCTTCGATCTTGCTATTCGTCGAGTCCTGGGCCTGCTTCACCTCGGAGAACTGCGAGTTCACCGCTTGTTCCTGCCGCTTTTGCGCCGCTTCCAACTGCGCCCGCGTCTCGTCGACCTTCCTCAGAGCTTCCACCTTCGCTTCACCGGCCGCCATGTTGGCCTGGCGCCGCGCCGTCTCTAATTGGGCACTCAGAGCTTCCACTCGCTGCCGGTTGGTCTGCTGGGTCACCGCTGTCGTTTCTCGCACTTTGTCCAGTTCAGCTAATAGATCGGTCTGGTTCTTATTGATCTCGGTTCGCAGGCTGTTCACCTGAACGAACAGGTAAATGATGCCGGCCAGGAGCGCGATTACGGCTCCAAACAAGATCGGGATCTTGGCCGAAGTCGCCGGCGGAGGAGGTCCATACGCCGCATGTTGAACGGGTGGAGGAGGGCCATAGCTTGACGGCTGAGACGGCGGGACATAGCCGGGGGTGGTTCCAGGATTAATTGACATACAGTTCCTTCAAATCAACGATTTAGCGGATGGTTTATTTTAGCATCCAAAAACAGTGAGATGGTAGAAAGCGTGCAGTGCGTTTCAATTATCTCCGCCTGCCGGCTTTTCGGAGTCGGTTAACGTCCGATTTGAGGCCCAGTATTAAACCGAAGAATTCACGGTCTTGGTAAGTATCCGACATCGAACTGCAAAGCAATCGCGGCTATAGTGGCGGCAAAGCCACTACATGACCCTGGGAACCGCTTTACTCGATCTGGTTACGCGGCCGGGCGAACTTCTGATCCGGCGCTGGAATTGGAAGGCCGCATTTTTTAGCTCCCTCACTCGGGGCGTTATTTTCCTGCTTGCGAATTTGACTGCCGGATGGCGTGCGGGGGGGCCATGCTGGCGGAGTGGTGCTATCGCGCCATCACGTCCGGGTTCTACAGCGCGATGACCCAAACTTTGGCCGAAGTGGAACCAGAATGGGAGGCTGCGTTAGCCGCCATGGTGCTACTGCCTTCATCGTCCCACTCGCTCGAATTTGTGGCGCCTTAGCTGCGCCACACGCCGCTCTTCAATGCCAGCATTAGTTCTTCTATGGGCTTTACGGTGGTCTCCACGCTGTTCAACTTCTACGCCATGCGGCGCGGCACGATGGTGGTGGGCAAAGACGCCGTTTCAATTGACGCGGACATGCGAGCGCTGCCTCGCGTGATCGGTGGCTTCCTTGCTGGGGTTCCGCCGTGGGCCTGGCGCTCGCTACGGAGCCGGGAAGCGTGAAGACTCTTCATCTAACCAACTCCTGGCATTCCACCTCGGGCGGATTCCTACACGAGTGGTGGGCGAACCTGGAGAGATAGCCACAAAAAGAACCGGGCGCGGGGGATGGATTATCGCGCACCGACGCCACCAGGCCTTAAACCGAAGGACCTTATTGGTATACCGTGGACGATCGCTTTCGCCCTTCAGGCAGACGGCTGGTATCTTCGTTCCGACATTATCTGGAATAAGCCCAACTGCCAGCCCGAGTCCGTTAAAGATCGGCCCACGCGAGCTCATGAGTACGTCTTCTTGTTTTCGAAGTCTGAACACTACTTCTACAGCGCTGACGCAATCAAAAGAACCGGCTACTTCGAACGGGAAAGGCGGGCTTCGAAATCGGCGCTCTGTGTGGAGCATCAATACGGAAGCCTTCGCGGACGGTCATGTCGCAACATTCCCTCCCATCCTGGTTCGCTCGGCAATTCTCGCCGGCACCGAAGCTTCGGATTTTGTCCGGGACCCAATCCTAGGGTCTGGTACCGTGGGCCAGGTAGCGATTGAAGAAGGCCGCCGATTTGTTGGAATCGAACTTAAGTCGGACTATGCTGAACTCGCATTAAGACGCCTAGAATGGTAGCGTCATAGCGTCCCTCGCGATCAACACCCGACGCCTACCTTTGGCGGGCATGATGGAAAC
>Ga0302319_10025340_pt1 | contig 10507 bp, 11 predicted proteins | sample Bog_T0_2_FD_203319 | JGI IMG/M metagenome (GOLD analysis project Ga0302319, IMG submission 203319) | Peat permafrost microbial communities from Stordalen Mire near Abisko, Sweden - Bog_T0_2 | ecosystem: Environmental > Terrestrial > Soil > Wetlands > Peat | place: Sweden: Abisko, Stordalen Mire... | reverse complement strand
TCTTTTAAGAAAGAGATTAACTGCCCGATATAATGATACTGCCGTTCAAATGCCCTATCACGCATATTGCCTGTCATTTCGGGAATCCGGCTAATGTCGTCCTGTATTTTGTCCAGGTCTTTTTTATATATCCAGTGCACAACGGATCGCTCAATGGTTTCAATGGTGAAAAAACTCGGGATATTTTTCCTAAAGCTTTCCCCCGAAGACGCCACTTCGTTCTCAAAGAAAAATTGAAAAGTGATATCCTTGCCGTTGTTGTTAAACCAACCCCTTAAACATCCTTTTTCAACCATGAAGGCCTTTTTAGAAAACTCGCCTTCTTTTAAGAGAACGGTCCCGGCAGGCACTTCTATCCGATGGTAGTAACTCATATGCTTATCCCACTTGTCTTTAAGAAGAGGGAAATTGTCTTTGAATTTGTCGAACATATTATTTTTAACTAAAAGCGTCGTGGCCATATTTTTTCTGGTATTCCTTTGGGTTTAGGGCAACATTTCTTTTAAATATTTTTCTGAAAAACCCAATGTCTTCATAACCGCATTTCATAGCTATCTGGTCAATACTGTCGTTACTGTTTTCAAGAAGTTTTTTGGCTGCTTCAATACGTACACGTTGTAAATATTCCAGGGGTGTATTGCCGGTAGCGCCTTCAAAGCGGCGGATAAAATTGCGGTTGCTCATGTAGTATCTTCCTGCTAAACCTTCGATAGACAGGGAATGCTCATAATTTTTTTCGATAAATAGCTGCGCCTCCACAATCTTTTCATCCGAATGGTTCCGTTGAAGCTGAAAAACAGAAAAGGTATGCTGGGGCAGCTGATGGGTATTGATCATCAGGATTTTCGACACCGTGATAGCTTCTTCGTGACCAAAATATTTTTCAATGAGGTAGATCATAAAAGTGGTAAAAACGAAAGCGCCGCCGCAAGTATAAATATTCCCCTGGTCGATAATAATTTTGTCATCCTGTACTTCTACTTCCGGGTATCGTTGCCTGAACATATCGGCAAACCTTATATTGGTTGTTACTTTTTTACCTTTCAGTAAGCCTGTTTCCGCAAGTAAAAAAGCACCAATACAAATACTGGCTAAATCAGCTTTTTTATCGTGCTGTTGCTGCAACCAATCAACAAGCATGCGCTCACCCTTTATAACATCATCAATTTTCGCGGAACGCATAGCAGGGATGATCACCAGGTTGTAAACATCGTCGATGGCCAGTACTTCTTCCTTACCGGTATCCAATGCTTTGCGCCATAAGTTTTCTTTGTCCGCTCTTATATAATCTATCCCGATAGGATTTTTTAAGGGACTGCCAGTAAGCAGTGGTACAGTATAGGCTAACGCGCTCCATATTTCGGCAGGCCCGGTTAAACAAGTGGCAACAACGTGTTCATAGTTAAGCAGGGCTATGCGCATAATTTATAAAGTTATCACTCTAAATGGCAAAATCAACTAATTTAATTGTCATTTCTGTCACGCAAATCGCGCTGCAAATCCATCTAATTTTGACTTGTTGAAAAACTAATCTTTAAAATTATCAAAAAATCATGAAAACAAAAGTCATTTTAATTACAGGAACAAACAGCGGATTTGGCTGGCTTACAGCCAACAGTTGCGCTGCTTTAGGGCACAAAGTATACGCCACTATGCGCGATACAAATGGCCGCAATGCCGCCAAAGCAAAAGCCTTGGCTCAACGCACAAACATTGTAGTATTAGATGTTGACGTTACCAATGGAAAGTCGGTAACTGATGCGGTAACCACTATCATTAAAAAAGAAGGCCGGATTGATGTCGTGGTAAACAATGCAGGCATATACGTTACCGGAATTGCCGAAACATTTACAGAAGGCGATTTGGATAAAGTAATGAATGTGGATGTGTTAGGCCCATGGAGGCTCATCAGGGCCGCTTTACCGTACATGCGCAAACAGGGCGAGGGTTTAATTATCAATATTTCGAGCGTAGCGGGCCGTTTCTCCTTTCCTTTTCAAACCGTTTACAATAGCGCCAAGTTTGCTGTAGAAGGTTTGACTGAAGGCTTACATTATGAAGTACGGCCGCTGGGTGTGGATGTTGTGATGATACAACCCGGCGCGTTTCCTACAGACGTTTGGGGTAAAATAATGGTTGGTTCAGATGCCGCCGTAATTGCCGGATATGGTGACCTCGCAAAAGTTCCCGAACGAATTGGGGCAGGCATTGGTCAAATGTTTGAAGCCATGAAGCCAAACCCTCAATTGGTTGCCGACGCAATCATAAAACTAATTAACACACCCAATGGCAAGCGGCCTTTAAGGACTGTGGTAGACCCTGCAACCGGGAATTTCTCGGAAGTTGCTAACATGCATGTAAAAGAGCAATACGAAAATTTTTTAACCGCATTTGGCATGCAGGCAATGCTGAACTAATTTAATTCATTTAACTAAAATTCTAAATTCATAAGAAAATGAAAACATCATATTTTACCGCTACCATATTGGTAGACCAAACCCCAAAAGAAGTTTTCGATGCATTCAAAAACGTTCGCGGATGGTGGTCCGAGAATATTGAAGGGGGCACTGATAAACTTAACGATGAATATATCTATCACTACCAGGATATTCATTACTGTAAAATTAAAATAGTTGAACTGGTCCCTGATCAAAAAGTGGTTTGGTTGGTGCTCGACAATTATTTCAAATTCACCAACGACAAAAACGAATGGATAGGCACAAAAATCGTTTTTGAAATTTCGCAAAAAGATGGTCAAACAGTCGCCACGTTTACGCATGAAGGTTTGGTCCCTCAATATGAATGTTTTGAGATATGCCGCGAAGCATGGACCAATTACATAAAATACAGTCTGCGGAACCTGATCACTACCGGCAAAGGGGAGCCCAGCGGAAAAGATCATGACGACTTTGATGTGCAGATGGTTGAGAAATGGAAGCTGGACCAATAAAAGCGATTCAAGGCGCCGATCCGTGCGGTTCCCCTCTTGCGCCACCGCTAAAGCTAAGGCGGCACGCGGTGAGAGGGGTTGGGGTGTGTTAACCTACATGCTAACTGACACACCCCCGCCACAACACCTTCCGGCACACCCCCTCTCAACAGGGGAGTCGGAAAATATAAATTTAAAAATCAAATAAAAAACGAAGAAAATGAAAACACCAGATTTCACCGCTACTATATTGGTAGACCAAAACCCGGAAGAAGCATTCAATGCCATCAATAACGTTCGCGAATGGTGGACAGGAGAACCTGGAATTGAAGGCAGTACAGACAAACTCAATGATGAATTTACCTATGATTACAAACCGTACCATCATTCCAAACAAAAGATAATAGAATTAATCCCTGGCAAGAAAATTGTTTGGCTTGTTACCGACAGTAACATCAGTTTTGTTGAAGACAAAAACGAGTGGACAGGCACAAAAATTACTTTTGAGATCACCAAGAATGGTGACAAAACAGAGGTCCGCTTTACCCATGCTGGCTTAGTACCAGGCATTGAATGCTATGACGGATGTTCGAACGCTTGGGGCTCTTACATCAGCAGCAGTTTATATAATTTTATTGCTAAAGGTAAAAAAGCGGCATAACAGGAAAGCCGGAGACTAAACGATAAAAGTTGAAAAACAGGCGCCCGGTTTTTCAACTTTCATCGTTTTTTACAAACCTGTCGTATTCCGGCGGTATGGGAAGGCCAAACTTATGTGATAAAACAAGCACATCATGGTAATCATTTTCATCAAGGGTATAACCCGTGTGGAACTTCATGGTCCATTCCGGTGAAATGCATTTAACAATATAGCCGTTTATTACCCCTGTCCCGGTAAGATGAATACCTTCGTAGGGAACGCCAAATATATTGTCGCCTTTTTCATTAAGCTCATACGTATGCACATCGACTAATAAACCATTGTTGTCTTTGAGAACATAATTGCATTCCCACGAATCAGGGACATAAAACTCTTCAAAACCTTTTTCTTTGAGAACAGCCCGCAGCTGTTTTTCAAATTTATGAGGAAGCGCAATATCGAGGTCGTTATGCTCACGGGTTTGCATTCCCACAAGCGCATCAACACACCATCCCCCGTCAACATAAACTTCAATATGATGACTCTTCAGCAACCTGATGATATTTACAACGTCTTCGGCTTTCATATGGGCTGCATTTAAAATTGCTTTGGGCGCGATTCAAACCGTCGCGTTTGCACCAGACGTTCCGATGGAACGCTAAGCGCTATTTTGAATTCGATTCTACCAACCAGCCGTCCCTATGGGACGATTATCTTAACATTCGTCCCATAGGGACGGCTGGTCGGTAGAAAAAAAAAGCACAAGCAATTTTACGTTCCATCGGAACGTTTCGTGCATGAGCGACAATTTTGAATTGCGCTCATTGCTTTAGCTGCTTTTATGGCGTTTAAAAAATCAATTATTCTATTCTGCTAAATTTAGTTAATATTACACAACAAAATTATTGTGTGTTACCATTATAGCCAATTATAAATTAAAGTGCCTCGCGGATGGGTCTTTGCTAAGGCACATTTTTAAAATGAAACCTTGCTATGGATATCTCTCCGTGTAAAATATTATTTCCGGCACTTTTTCTTTTTTTTATCCTGTCAGGCCAATATGTACATGCAAAGGATTGGAAAGCCAAATGGATAACCGCTCTCGAAAACCAGAATGCCACCAACACCTGGATTTCTTTCAGAAAAGACTTTACGATCAATACACCGCCGGCAAAGGCCATAGCAAGCATCGCTGCGGATTCCAAATACTGGCTTTGGATAAATGGCAAACAGGTAGTTTTTGAAGGTGGCCTTAAACGGGGGCCTAATCCGCATGATACCTATTTTGATGAAATTGATATTGCGCCGTACCTGGTTAAGGGTGAAAACACGGTTGCAATATTATTATGGTATTTTGGCAAAGATGGCTTTTCGCATAACAGCAGCGGCAAAGCCGCATTATTATTTGATTGCCAGGCGCACGGCTTTTCGTTATTGAGTAATAAAAACTGGAAGGCTGTTATTGATTCGGCCTATCAAACATGCGCCAGCCCACTGCCTAATTTCCGGTTGGCGGAGTCGAGTATTTTATATAATGCGCATTTGGAAAAGAGCGGATGGGAACAGCCTGATTTTAATGGCGGCTGGATGCAACCTGCATCTGAAGTTGGCAAAGCCGGGGATGCTCCCTGGAATAACCTGGTGTTGCGCCCTATTCCGTTTTGGAAGGATTACGGGTTAAAAAAGTATGTCAAAATTTACCTTCGTCAGGATAAAAAAAATCACCGGGATACCATTATCGGCTACCTCCCTTATGACGCCCAGGTAACACCGTACATTGAATTAGAGGCCCCGGCAAATAAACAAATCGATATTTTTACTGATAATTACCTTATTTACAATGGCGGTGCCGAAGGTATCCGAAGCGGGTATGTTACAAAGCAAGGGTATCAAATTTATGAAAGCCTTGGCTGGATGAATGGTCATAAGGTATATTATATAATTCCCGAAGGCGTTAAAGTGCGTTCGGTACAATTCAGGGAAACGGGGTACGATACTGGTTTTGCAGGAAGCTTTTCCTGCTCCGATATTTTGCTCAGCCGCTTATGGCAAAAAGCTGCCCGCACGCTCTATTTAAACATGAGGGATAACTTTATGGATTGCCCCGAACGCGAACGGGCCCAATGGACCGGTGACGCGGTTATTGAATCGGGGCAAACATTTTATGCTTTGTCAAGATCAAGCGACCTCCTGATAAAAAAATGGATGCATGAAATTGCCGGATGGCAGCGTGCCGACAGCAGCATGATTTCGCCCGTTCCCGAAGGAAACTATGCGACAGAATTACCCGATCAAATACTTGCAACAGTGGGTTATTATGGCATCTGGAATTATTATTTGAACAGCGGTGACAAACAAACCATAGAAGACCTTTACCCTGCAATAAAAAAATACCTGTCCCTGTGGAAGACCGCTAAAAAAGGGACTGTAGAACTCAGGAAAGGTGATTGGACCTGGGGCGACTGGGGCGAAAATAAAGATATGCTGCTTATTTATAACCTGTGGTATTACCTCGCTGTTAAAAGCCAATACCTTGTGGCAACCGAATTGCACTACGATGGGGATGCAAAACAGGACTTTTTGTTTATGAAACGTTTTAAAATTGCTTTTAACAATCAATTTTGGGACACCAAACTAAAAGCCTACCGCGACACGGCCTATAAAGGAAATACAGATGACAGGGCGCAGGCCCTCGCGGTAGTTTCGGGGATTGCCGGCATTGATAAATTCGCGCCGCTGCTACGGGTTTTTGAAAACGAAATGCACGCGAGCCCCTATATGGAAAAATATGTATTCGAGGCGATGATGCAAATGGGCTACCCCGACCAGGCTATAAAAAGACAAGAGTTAAGGTATAGTGACATGGTTAATAACCCCGTTTTTACAACGCTTTTTGAGGGTTGGGGAATTGGCAGGGATGGTTTTGGAGGAGGCACTGTAAACCATGCATGGAGCGGTGGCGGCTTAACTGTTTTGAGCCAGTATTTATGCGGCGTTTCTCCCCTGGTACCGGGGTATAAAGAATTTCAAATTCTTCCTTTGCCCGGGGCTGTTAAATACGCGAATACTGTCGTACCTTCCGAACAAGGCAAAATTTATAGCGCCTTCAAAAATACAAAGGATTACTTTGAACTCGATTGCATCATTCCCCCGCATACGGAAGCCATTGCCGGCATACCGGCAAGAAAATATAATGAAATTACAGTTAACGGTAAAACGGTATGGAAAATTAGCGCCTATACGGGCGATGCAGGCGCTTTTCATCCGGTAAATGCAGCCGGATATTTTAAATTTTCGGTGCCTTCGGGGAATTATGTAATTAAAGGGATTTATAAATAGTGTTTTTTATTACTGACACTGAAAAAAAAGGATCATTAAAAAATGACTCAAAAATGCGTCAGGGCATGAGTGGCCCACTTCATTTGGCCCATGCGAATACGTTGCGCTTGAAGGGGCCTTTGGAAATAGTCAAAAAAATAAACAATGCAAAAGTATTTGAAATTTGAAGATCGTGCGCTACTTTACCAAAGTTTGATAGACAGCATTAAATTAAAAAAAATCGGGGAAACGCAGATTGGAGGTAAAGATCGTAGCTACGTTATCAGGTTTTCTGCCGGAGCTTTTTTAGTGGAGTATTTTAATTCATGGTACGGGGCTATGTCGGAACTTACGGTGTCTGTAGCCGGTCTTTCCAATCCAGATCAATGGTATCCCGTGCACATAATAAAGAATTTTCTTAATGGTGCAGATATCCTTAATACTGATGAAGGCTTAGCTTTGGATCAAATTTTGAACTCAAACGATTTTCTTCGAGATAATTTTGACAGAGTTGCTGCGGTGCTTGACAAAGACCACTACCAAGCCACGATTAGCCAAAAATTTATGAGAAATTAACAGAGGAGATGAGAAAAAATTTCAGGCGGGGTTAACCTCGTGTTCTGAAAGAAGGTGCCAAACTGGCTGAATTAACAAAAGGAATGGATATTTCCCCACCCGGATAAGGTGCCGCTTGGCTGGGCTAACGAAATGTTTAAAGGAAAGACAAAGCCCGACGGCATAAAATCAAGTTAACAAGAAAACAGGGTTTACACAGGGTTTACACTTTTCAAATTATTATAGCTTATATAATTGACAATCAAGTACTTAATAAAATGATGGGTTTACACAAAAAAGCAATTGTCGTTTGCTAAAAAAGTCTGTCCTGGCACAATTAGCCGGGTTTAGTTTCTTAATGAACCTTTCGTTATTTAGTCCAAGCCAAACTTAGACCGGTGTGAAGTGTTTTATTTTTTATCGGCCGCACGTTTCAGGGTGGCATGGAATGGACTTCCATTGTAGTCTATATTCAGGCTAATTGAATCACCGGCAGCAAAATATTTACCGGTATGGAGTATATTCATGCCACCTGCATCGATCGAAAACCATAAGCTATCCCCTTTAACTTTGCCGTCAGACAGGTCAGAAGTGCCCCGGTCGTTAACAGAGGTTCCGGTCAGTTTATTGCCGTCAATTTTAAAGGTATAGTTCAACGGGAACTGCTGCCCGTCGGATATGTTTAGTGTTCCGCTCCAACTGCCGTTCAAATCGGCAAACCAGGCAAAAACAGCAGTAAAACTGCAAAGCAATACCAGGGCGATCAACATTTTTTTCTTCATGATTTTGGGAGTTAGGTGTTAACATCCTTTAATACCATAAAGGTATGCCTATTTTGTCAAGCATCAAAAAAAATCGAATACAAACAAAGACTAACCTAATAATTTGTATCCTATTTAATACCAGCCTCTTTTTAGCATGCCGGATAAGGCCGTCAATGTAATACATGATGTGATCTTTGCCTTCCGTGCCGCGCTGTCAGGTATGCAATTAAATGCCTGTGCATTTTTGCATTATACTTTTATAATTTACTTTTATGGTGACTGTGTTTTGTCAACGTGACAGGTCGTTTTTCGTCAATTTTATCCAGTAAAAATCCGTAAATGAGGCACTCTAAATATCAGTTATGTGAAAAAACGTGGACACATCGGATTCCGTTAACTATCGGAACAGATGTGCAGATTTAAAATGTGCTGTTGTAGCTTAATGCATCGTGCAGTTGGTAGTCTTTTGACCACGGATACCGGGATAGCCGTTATTGAAAGTTTTGTACAACGGTGCAGCCTTCAGGATTTTTTTGAAAAAATAATGTCCAATTGCAGAAATGTCAGTTCTTATTGGGGGAAAGTCAATTATTTTAAAAAAAATAAAAAAAATAAAATGGAAGACTTCGTATTTTTATTCCGCCAGCCTGTTGGCGGTGACAACCAGGTATCACCAACCGAAATTCAGGCTATTTTTAAAAAATGGGATGACTGGTTTGGCGGCATTGCCGACCAGGGAAGGCTGAATAATACAGGTATCAGACTCGCGGACCCAGGGAAAGTGCTAAAGAAGGGTGGTATTGTCACCGACGGGCCCTTTGTTGAGATCAGGGAACGCCTGAACGGTTTTATTGTTGTGAAAGCTGAAAACATAGATGATGCAATTACCCTTGCCCACGGCTGCCCCATTTTAGAAATTAACGGCACTGTCGAAATTCGGCCTTTCTTAATGAGTGAGCAGCGGCAATATCACCTGCTTTCGGGTAAAAGCGCCCTGAAAAGCTAATATGGAACAGGAAGCGTTAAAAGATTTATTTCAGCATGAATTCTCCAAAATTGTTGCTGTTATCAGCAAGCTTTTTGGGTTGGAACATATTGAAACTGCAGAAGATATTGTGAGCGAAACATTTTTGCTGGCCCTTGAAGACTGGAAGGTAAAGGGTGTCCCTCCTAATCCGGCAGCCTGGCTTTACACTGTTGCCAAAAGAAAAACTTTGTACCACCTCCGAAGGAATAAAATTCTCGAAAATAAAGTCATACCTGCGCTCAGCCTGCAGGAAAAAATTAGTACAGGCTTTGCCGGGCCTGATTTTTCTGCTGCGAATATTAAAGACAGCCAGTTGCAAATGCTTTTTGCCATATGCAACCCGGCTATTGCATCCGAGGCACAGATTGGGCTCGCGCTGCGTATTCTTTGCGGTTTTGGTATCGACGAAATTGCCGAAGCATTTCTGTCGAATAAAGAAACCATCAACAAACGGCTGTTCAGGGCAAAAGAGAGGCTGCGCATGGAACATGTAAAAATGGAACTGCCACCACCAAAAGAAATTGAAGCGCGGCTGGATAACGTACTGCATATTATTTACCTGCTTTTTAACGAGGGTTACTATTCCAAAACCAAAAACCAAATTTTGAGAAAAGGCCTCTGTTTAGATGCCGTGCGGCTTGGCGTTATGCTGTCCGGCTATGATAAAACGAACCGTCCGAAAACAAATGCCTTGCTGGCCCTCATGTGTTTTCATGCTTCTCGGTTTGCCTCCCGGCAAGCCGAAGACAATTCGTTTATCCGGTTCGAACAGCAAAACACAGGCCTTTGGGATGCCGCACTCATCAAACATGGGTTCAACTATCTAAGTCTTTCGGCTGAAGGGGGCGAAATAAGTTCTTATCACCTTGAAGCGAGGATTGCCGGTTTGCATAGTATTAAAGAAGATACCCTGGAAAAATGGGAGAATATATTAAACCTCTATAATCAGCTTCTGCTCATAAATTATTCGCCGGGTGTAGCCCTCAACCGTACATTCGCCTTGTATAAGGCGAGGGGGCAAAATGTAGCCTTAACCGAGGCTGAGAAACTGAAATTGGAAGGGAATCATTTTTATCATATCCTCCTGGGCGAACTATACCAGAATATTGATAACCAAAAAGCAATATTCCATTTACAAAAGGCGCACAGCCTGGCGCGTACCGATACCGAAAAACAAATACTCCTTGTGAAGATATATAGTATTCAATAAAAAAATCGCCGGTTTGTCCAATTCTTGATTTCCCGGTCCTTGATGTGATATAAAACACATAATT
>Ga0302319_10025338_pt1 | contig 10507 bp, 9 predicted proteins | sample Bog_T0_2_FD_203319 | JGI IMG/M metagenome (GOLD analysis project Ga0302319, IMG submission 203319) | Peat permafrost microbial communities from Stordalen Mire near Abisko, Sweden - Bog_T0_2 | ecosystem: Environmental > Terrestrial > Soil > Wetlands > Peat | place: Sweden: Abisko, Stordalen Mire... | reverse complement strand
CCTGGCCCGCGCTCCTCGCCCTCCAGGCACGTTGGCCTGACCTTACGCTCAAGATTGAGGTCGCCTATGCCTGACCCGACCGGCTTCAACCAGCCCAGTCCCATTCATCGTCGCCTCGCGCGGCGCATCCTGACTGTGGCCACGGTCAGGCGTCCCGCGGACTTCATCGTATAAGGAGGTCGCTTCCAGGAGATTCATCAGGCGCGAGATCGGACCGGTCACCTCGGTGCGTCCGGTTTCAGCGATGCGCCCGGCCATCCCGGACAGCCCGCCCATCAAGATGGTCGCCAGCCGCCTGTGTTTGTCGCCGCCCCAGGCCGCGCCCTGCCGCAGACGATCATCAATCATTACGCTCATCCGCCCGCATCTCGGATGCTGCATTTCGATGGCCGCGAAGGCATGTCCCGCCGCCGGTGCAAATGTCTCATGCCGGGCCAGCAGCGTTTCGAAGTGCTCTTCAAGAGCCTGGTCGAGGACCGACGTGCCCGGCGCGCAGAGGAACCCGTCGATCGCACAGATGTCGTAGATGACTTTCTGCGACCATGGAACCGGGTCATTCGTGTCAAAGCGGCCATCGCGTATCCAGGCAACGATCCTGTCATCGATCCGCGGTCGTTCATGGCCGGCCTCACACAGGCAGTGCATGGCGTCCACGCCGAAGAACCTTGCACCATCGGCCGAGCGCAGCAGGAAGTCGGTGGCCCGGCGAGCCAGCGCGGCATCAAAGTTCCGGGCATTGTGGTTCAGGAAGCTGTAATACTCGAAGCCCAGGCAATCGGCCCGCTCAAACGCTGATTGAACAAGAACGAGTTGGTCAGTCGGCAGGACAGAGAACCAAGCATTGCACGGCTTGTCCGGGCCAAGGACCTGGGCAATCTCGTCTGTGAGGCGTGACATCCCGGGTCTCCGCGAGCGTTGCAATCCGTTCCAGGTTGAGGGATGCGGGCACGCCGTGTCACGAAGTCTTTTTGGAAAATCCCGGATTGGGTCGCGATGGCGGTCCTCGCGACCGCTCGGGTTACGCCGGAGGACCGCGGTGGCGTGCTCGCACGCGGCTCGTACGGTCGGATGGCGCCGGACGGCAGCCAGCAATCAGTCCGCCGGTTAGTCCGGAAATGTGTTGCACACCGCGAATTCCGCGTTACCCGCGCCAAACAGCATTGCCGAAAACGTGTTACCCCCAGGTGGAGTAACGGGGGGAGCAGAAGATTCTGCGGAACCAGGCGGACATGCAAGCGAGTGACCGCGGCGAGAACGGGAACCCGGGAAGACCGCGCTCATTGCTGGCGAAACCGTCCAAAACCCGGGGGTGCTATGCCGCTTGCCGAAACGGACGGCGGACCCAACGCTCGGCGACCGCATGGTCCCGGTCGAGCGTCCCGTTCACGACGGCGGTTCGCACCTTCAGCATCAAATGGGCGCCCCCGGGCGACCAGCGCATCTGCTGCTGGGCGTTCATTCGGCGGTGCAGCAGCCACTGAACCGTGCTCTCGGTGATCGCCGTTGAGATCGGTTCCTCGCGTCGGCGGCTTGTCGCGTAGTCGATGATGATATCGGATTGTCCGGATACGTAAGTCTCAAGATCGTGCAGAAGACGCGCCACCTTCCGGGCAGCCGCGGCAAGCGACGATGTGTCGGCGGCGGTGTCTTCCACTGCGGCTAGAGTTTCGTCGATGAGATCGAAAGCGCGTCGGACTTGGCCATGCCAGAGACGCCAGCGGATCCGCTCGATCGTCTCGGCAAAGCGAGCACCGGCCTGGCGATCGCTCTCCGTGGCATCGGGCCAGCCCTTGGCCGCCTGAGCGACGTGCTGAACTCGCATCGACAGATGAAACCAGTCCAGCACATGATGGGTTGGACCGGGGCTGGCCGCTTCGCCGAGCGATCGCGGACCGTCGGCGCCATCACTCAAGATGGTGACCGGTGTCGCTGCCGTCGCTCCCAGTCCATGAAGCACGCCGCGCAACTGTCGCGTCTGGGAAGTCGCCTCCGCCGGCACGCTGGCAAAAACCTGCTGCTTCCCTTCATCGTTGCGCACCTGAGCGAGCAGAACCTCGAACGAGCGTCCTTGATACTGGCGGGCCGCCCGCACGTGACCGCCGTCGATGGAGAGAACGATCGATTTCGCAGCCACCGCCGGCTTCGACCCCGCCGTTCCCGCGACGGCCTCCTGCTCCAACCTGGCACCAACTCGCAGTGTTCGCTGCCGGGTCGTCTCTACGGTTTGCAGGGTATCGAGCGGCAGAAACTCCGACAGCAGCGTACGGGCCCGGCGGCAGGGCAAGAGAGCGCCCATCTTCGCAATGACCCGCTCGTATTCGGGCGTGCATCGGTCGGGCATTATCTCAGCGACCGGGCTGAGCGTCCGGCGGCAGGTCACCGCACACCGGCACGGGGTGAAGCGGGGAGCGCGGACCTCCACCGTACCGAACAACGACACCAGCCGGCGAGAGCGCTGATCTTTGAGAGGTCGCTGCGCTCCGCACCGCTGACAGCGTCGCCGGCGGCGGCAATGATCCTCCGTCTGGGCCCCAACGAGATGGCGTTGCACCGCTGCCAGCATCTGCATGCCTTCCGCCAGCGTCAGCCCGATCATCCGCGGAGCGTATTCGGCCACCGCGGCGGCACCGCTGACCTCATGAATGCCAACCGTCCCATCTGCACCGACCAACTCCAAGACGACCCGCCACTTCATTCCGCACTCCCGGTCACCACACACGGGCCGTCCCATGGCACCCCCAGGTTTTGGACGGTCTCCCCTCGTCCACGAAGGCAGGTCCATAAGCGAGGTTGCCAGGACCTTCAACGTCCACCCAGCTACCATCCATCGCTGCCTGAACGCATCACAGGCGTCAAAACCGGCCTTATGACAGTACACCGTTCCGCTCAGACGCACGGGCCGCGTAGGGGGGCCACCGCAGCCCAGCCGCGCGAGGGTCCGCGGAACTGTTCGACGGCGCCCCAACATCAGGGGAGGGGGGGGTTCCTGTGACGCCCGGGGACGGTTTCTGCGCCCCCCCCTCGGCATCCGTGTTGCCCACCTCGATGCCAGCCTTGCAACACAATCCAGATTAGTATAATCCTAATTAGTATATTCTGGATTATACAATATGTTCGTCGGCCGTATCCGAGAGATCGCCCGCCTGCGGCAGGAGTTTGCCACCCCTCGCGCTTCGCTGCTCGTAATCTATGGGCGGCGGCGGGTCGGAAAGTCCACGCTCCTTCGGGAGGCGACGCGCGACGTCCCGCACGTATTCTACCAGGCTACGCGAGTCACGGCAGCGTTGAACCTGGAATCCTTGAAGGTGGAGATCGCCCGCTCACTCGGCACGGATGACCTGCTGACCGGCCTTGGTGACTGGCTGAGCGTGCTGACCTATCTCGCGCGTAAAGCCGACGTCACACCGGGCTTGGTCGTTGTCCTGGACGAGTTCCCGTATATCGCCGAGGCTGACCCGGCCATCCCCTCGATTATCCAGAAATTCTGGGACTCCGGCGCGCCGCAGACGGGACTGCTGAACCTTGTGCTCTGCGGCTCGATGATCGCCCACATGGAGGATCTGCTCGCCGAACGGAACCCGCTCTACGGCCGCAAGACGCTGGCCATGGATGTGGAGCCGCTACCATTACGTGATGCCGTCAGATTTTTCCCGGGCTACTCAGCCGAAGATCGGTTGATCGCTTACGCTATCTTCGGCGGCATTCCGTTCTACCTTCAGCTTTGCGACTCTCGGGTCAATCTCGAGCTGAACGTGATCAAGCTGCTCCTGACCAATGCCGGGGCGCTGGTTGATGAGCCGACCGTGCTGCTTCAGTCCGAGCTTCGCGACATTCAGCGGTATGCCAGCATTATGGCGGCGATTGCCGACGGTTGCACCAAGCTGGGTGAGATCTGCGGCCGGGTCGGTGACATCGGCGATTCCACCAGGCTGACGCCCTACATGGAGCGGCTGAGCCGGATGCGCTTGGTGCGCGTCACCCGCTCGCTGGACGCTGAACCGAAGTCGCGCGACCGGCGCTACTTCATCGCCGACTCGCTGATGTCCTTCTGGCATCGCTTCGTCCGGCCGAACATGTCGAGCGTGACGCAAGGATTCGGTGCTGACGTTTGGAGGCACCAGATCGCACCCGGGCTGGATGGGTTCATGGGCGGCGCCTTTGAGGAAATCTGCCGCGAGCACGCCCGCAGCCACTCGCAAGAGTGCCTGCCAGCACCGGCTCAGCAGATCGGCCAGGTGTGGGGTGCCGACTACGACATCGACGTCGCCGGACGGCTGTTGGACGGCTCGATGCTGTATGGGGAATGCAAATGGCGCCGGGCCACGGTGGGCGAGGATGTCCTGAATACGCTCCTCGAGCGTGCTGAGAAGACGGCTTATGGCAGGGGCGTAGAGGACCGTCATTTCGTCCTCTACGCTCGGACTGGATACAAGGACGGCGTTCTGGAGCGGGCGGAGGAGGACAAAAGGATTGTTCTGCACACACCAGATACCATCCTGGGCAACGTCCAAAAGCGTTAGCCAAGGACAGAAACCTCTGACCCTTTTCGTCGCTCTCAAGGATACAAGCGGCGTGGTCGTCATCCGCCGACGCGACGACGACCCGGAAAGATCTCACTCTTGCGGCGCCTCCGACTCCGGATCAATGCCCAGTTCCTGGCGAATATGTGCAAATTTCATAGGATCGGCGAGGCGGCGGTCGCTCATCATTGCGCGCAGAGCGTTGATCCCCAACTGGGTGAAGACCAGCCGCGGAAAGCGTTCGCTATCGTCGAGCCGCATCAGCCCGCGGTCCAGAAGGCCCCTGGCGGCGGGAGAGATCTTCGGCTTGCCGCGATCGGGGCCGCCGCGCCATGTCTTGAGTTGGAAGCCCTCGGCAACGGTCGGCAGCGACGAGAAGAATATGTCGAGTTCGCTGCGGATATACGCCCGCTCGCTCGGCGTGAACTCGGTGCTCGGTGCGGTCCGCGTTTCGAGAACGGGGCGTGAGCGAGCGGCACGCCCGAAACCGCCGGGATCACCGCCGGGCCGCGGCGCAGCGGGTCGCACCATCGGCCCCCTGGTATCTGTAGCGACGCGCAATGATGAACGGCCCGGCGCGCAATCAAGGGTCGTTTTCGGCGCACAATCGGTGAGAATATCGATGGCCATGAGCGCACGCTATCTGAGACTCAACGCACGATCGTTGAGACAAACGCGAGATCATCGGGTTCGACGCAAATTAGTTGAGACAGAGTTGCCGAACGGCAAACGCTTGTAAAGACAGAAATAATCAACGACAAAAGGACGAACCGTCCCGCGTGCCGCCTCAAGGGCATGCTTGCTGCCGGGGTATCGAGATACCGGTCAAGGCGATGAGCGGGGTGATGCCACACAGCCATCAGGAAAGATGGGAGTACGTGGTGCCAAGCTGGTGATGAATTCCGCAACGGGTTTCCTGGTGGATTTCCGCGGTCTGCGACCAAGCCGTTGAGACCGTAAGGAAACCGTCCGTTTTTCTGGCGAACCGGGCGCAGCAGACTGACGGGGCTAATATAGGCAGCGGGCGGCAGACGGGCGGGTTGCCCGTTGTCCAGCAGGCTCGGAAGGCAGGCGCGACCACATTGCAGGCGATTGCCGATGGCATGACAGCACGCGGCATCCGGATACCGGCCGCGGCGCTTGGCACCCGGCCACCGTGAAGCGGGTCATTGAGTATACGGAGGCAGCATAGAGACGGGGCGCCTCTTGGCCTTCTTGGTTGTCGGGATTCTTTACATTTTTACAAATTCGCAGAGGACCGCATCCGGTTTCTATTGATTTGATGCATAATTTTGGATTGGCATAAGGTTTGCTTTGGATAGGCCTGGACCCAGGACGGGTCGCGTAAAGCCCAAAATGGGCAGCGACTTCCTTACGCGACCACACATTCATTCCCGGGACCCTGCACGTCATGATGAAAAAGCTTCTACTCGCCTCGGCCCTGTCATCGTTTTTGGCATCCGCGGCAACCGTCCAAGCGAGCGTAATCACTGACGACACCCGCTATGATGCATCCGGCATTCCGGGCGATGGAAGTTCGGCGGCCTACGTCAGCAACTGGAATAGCCTGGCGGCTAGCGGCGCAACGTCCGGCTATGGCGGCTCCACCCTCACCACTATGGTCGGTATCAACAACCCTGGCTCCAACACTGATATCGCCAGCCACGTAGAAATCTCATTCGATGCCAGCGTTGCCGGCACCTGGTCGTTCAGGATCGCTATCGATGCAGGGTGGGGCGGAACCATGCTGGTCGATGGAACGGCGCTGGATACCAGGACCAACGACATGTGGTGGAACGGCAGTTGGGCCGACACCACGCAATACCTGTCGGGGTCACTGACGCTTGACGCCGGCAACCATACGATCGACCTCTATACGGTGGAACCCTGCTGCAATGGTGGCGGCGACGGCCAGTTTTCGGGACCCGCCGCCAGCGGCGCCTTCACATCGTTTTCTTCAACCGACGGGGCCGATCCCATCCCGGAGCCCGCGTCGATGGCTCTCCTCGGCACCAGCCTGTTCGGCCTCGGCCTGATCCGCCGCCGCCGCGGTTAACGACAGTCTGTCGGAAAACTTTACACTCTCAAGAGGGCCGTCCCATCGCTGGGGCGGCCCTTTTCAGTCCTGCGCAGCAGGCTTCGTCTCAATGATCGTGCGTCGAGATGCATGATCTCGCGTCGGTCTCAAAGACCGTGCGCTCATTCTCAAATAGCGTGCGTCGGACGCCCGCTTCAGTCTCAGCTAATGTGCGTCGGAAATGGGCCTTGATTGCGCGTCAGGCCGTTCATCATTGCGCGTCGCTACAGGTATCATTGATCGATGATCAGTTCCTCAGGCCGGCTCACACCACCGGGCGCTCCCCGAGCCTCGGACGCGGCTTCCAGGGGTGCGGCACGGGCTTGCCTTCCGGCGGCTCCGTCGCGGTAGCCCGCGTGGCGGTAAGGCAGCAGGTGCGCCAGACGCTGCCCCGGCTGAAACCGCTTGGGGACTTTTTCATCCCAGCCATTCATCCCGGCGGCTCGTCCGTCATCATACGCCGCGCGCTCGGCCTTCGGGATTTTGAGGCGATCGGCGACGATCGGCAGATCGTCGGGCCGGGCCTCGGCCGGCTCCGGCGGCACGACATTGTCCGACACCGGCAGCGGCACCGCGACGGCGGGTTTGGCCGCATCGAGGTGCCGGGCCGGGCGCCCGCGCGCCGCCGCGGCGGCGCGAGCCTGCCTGCCGGTCTGGCTGTATGACGGCCGCGGACCGGCTGCCGCCGCTTCCGGACCAAGCGTGTCGGCTCCGGCGGCACGCCGCATCTCCTCAACCGCCGCGCGGGCGGCTGCCGCTTCAGCACGTGCCGTCGCCACGTCCGCGACGGCCTGCTCACGCACCGCGGTTGCTGCCGCGGTCGCTGCGCGGGCCTCATCGCGCGTCTGCCGAGCGGCCGCGAGCGCCGTCTCGCGGGCCGCTTCGGCCGCCGCTGCCCGGCACTCCGCCTCCGTCAACGCCGCCCGGGCGGTCGCCAGCTCGGCGGCAATCGCGTTCCGCTCGCCTGTGGTTTGCGCCAGGGCGGAGGACGCCCTGTCAGTCGCGGCGACGGCCTGATCACGCTCGGCCGTCAGCACCGTCATCGCGGCGTCGGTGGCGGCGAGTGCCTCATCGGCCTCGCTTTGAGCGAGACGGGCGCTTTCTGCTGCCGCACGTGCCTGCGCCGCCTCTGCGCGGAGGCGCTCCGCCGCCCGCCGCTCCGCCGCCGTCCAGGCGCCGGTGATCGCCGCCCGCACCCCGGCCGCCAGCTGATCGCACAGAGCCGTCGCCTGCGCGTCGAGATCAGGCGGCAGCGTCACGAGGGCTTCCGGCTGGTCCGCCGGCGCCGCTCCGCCCTGCCGGGCCTGTTCCCAGACGGCGATGAGGCGCCTCGGATCGCCTCTGTTCCCCAGCTCCACGCGCAAACTGTATCCGCTGACGGCGCGGTTCGCTGCGAGCAGGGCCTTGCCAGCCCGGTCGATCTCGTCTGCGGTGACAGTCACGGTTGCGGCCACGGCTCATCTCCCGGCAAAAATCCAACGGAAAAACCTGCCAAGCCCGACAGGGATGCAAAGCTTGGTAAGCATGGAAAGCTTGCCATGCTTGATGCACGCCAAGGCCTCGGCCCCGATCCTTCGGATGAGGGCGCACGTAGCAAAATCGGCTCAGGTAACGATAGTCTTTTTGCAGCCGTGCCGGGTGACGGTGAACCAGCCCTCCGAGAGCGTGCCGACCGTGGCCGGAGGCCCGCTCTCAGCTTTCGGGCGGATCGCGTCGCCGGGCGGCTCCGCCGCGCGGCAGGACGGTTTCACTGGCGGGGCGGCCAAGCCGGTGCTTCTCCAGGAGATCGTTGAGCGCCCGGCCGATCAGCGCCTGCGCCGTGGTGCCCTCCTGCAACGCCAGCGTCTTGAGCGCAAAGGCAACAGCCGGATCGAAATGGCCGCCGACCCAGACGGTTTTCTGCCGCGAGGGTTGCCCCGGTGCAGGCGAAGCCGCGCCGGGAGGCGGCGGCGACGGGCGCTGACGATCAGCCGCCGGGACGGCATCGTCTGGTTTCAGCGTCGGTGCGATTCCGGCTGGCGGTCGGGTCATGGTGCTGGCGCGTGACGTATTCTCTGCAGGGAAAGGGGGCTCGGCCGGTCGCTGCGCCCCGGGGAGGCCGTTGTGCTGACGCAATCAGGGGGCGCCGTCAACATAAAAAGTTTATAAGTAGATAAGTCGATTGACGTCGCGTCGGATCGGTGTCAAAACAGCCTCCTTTCCCAACCGGCATGATCGGAGACAGCACCAATGCCCTCGCAAAACGGCGGAAATCCCGCCGCTCCCCCGATTCCCGCGATCACCGATCCGCCCGCCGCGGCCTCCGACGGCACCCCCGAGCCGGTTGCGACGGGGGCGGCGCCGCCCGGTGCCGCGGTCCCCCGGCGGCGGCATCGGCGGCAGCGCCGGCTGATCTACCACATCAGCCGCCTGGCCGACCGGCGCGGCTATGTCGGCGTGACCAAACGCCCACTGCCGGTGCGGCTGGCGGTGCACTGTTGCATCGCGCTCCGGCGTCCCAAACTTGGCGGCCCCGGCACGCTGGCCGAGGCGATCCGCCAGGCCCACGCGGATGGTTTGTCATTCGAATCGGCTTTTCGGGTCGAGATCCTGGCGGTGGCCTACTCCCCCGACGAAGCGCGGCGCCTGGAGCGCGCATGGATCGCCGCTCTGGGAACCGCCCGTCCGCACGGCTTCAACATCATGCCGGGGGGCGCCAGCCTCGGCGGCCCGGCCAACGCCACGCCCGTGGTCATCGAGCACCCGGCGCGGGGTATTCTGTATTTTGCCTCGCTGATGGACGCCGTCGCCGATATCGACCGGGAACGGCGGGACCACGGGCTGCCGCCGCTCCAGCTCGGGTCGATCTACGCCCGCCGCGCGATGGGCTGGCCGATGGAAGAGGCGCTCGAACTGGCCGATCACGCGGATGGACGGCGCAAGCGCCCGGCCTTCCTGTGGCACGGCCGCAGCTACGACACCCTGCATGACCTGGCGGTGGCCGAGGGGCTGCCGATCGACACCATTCGCTCCAAGCTGCACCGGGCCCGGCAGGCAGGCTGCGACGCCGGTCACGACGCGGCGCGGGACCGGCGACTGCCGGGCGGAGATCGGACCGGCGGCGTCGGCTGCGGCCGCCAGCCGCCCCTTGCCCTGCCGCATCCGCTGGACCCCGGGGCAGCCCCGGTCGACGCAACGATGTTCGCGCGACTGACCGGCGTGCCGAAGGGGACGGTGTTGCATCGGTATCACCGTTTTGTCCAAGCCCGCGGCTCGGCCGCTTCGACGCGGGATGAGATGCTGGCTGCGCTGACGCGGCACGAGGACCGCCGGATGCGGGTCAGACTTCAGTTGCCGAACCGGCAGCGGTTGAGCGGCGGTGTGCGGGAGGTGATCCGGGCGGTGCTCGGCAACGCCGATCTGGAACAGAGCCGCGCGGAGCGTCTCAGCCTGTCCGGTATCCGCGCCCGCCTGCGCCGCGTGCCCGGCTGGCCCCGGGGCATGGCACGGCAAGGCGTGCTCTGGGCCTTCGGCTTCCGGCCGGATGCCAAGCCATTGGCCGGCGGCTGGCCGGTGGCCGCGGAGTAGGAACTCAGGTCGCCGCGAGGGGCGGCGACAGACAGTCACAAGTCGCGCGGATCGTCAGGCTGTGCCGAACGGGCACGGGCGGACGACCCGCGTGCCAAGCGGAGAACATATCATGTACAGAAAGACAGGAGTTGCCGCTCCCGGGCGTGCCGACGGCCCCGGGCCGAAGCCGTTCGATCAGGATGCGGGATGGCCGACGTGGCCGCGCGAGCACCTGTGGCTGTGGCCTGATCCGTCGCCATCGCCCGTCCGCGCCCGCATCAGGTCGGTGCTTGCGGATGCGCTTGGCACTCTGCCGGTGACCGATATTGAACGCGTCGCCGCTCTCGCCGAGGCGGACGAG
>Ga0302319_10025335_pt1 | contig 10508 bp, 6 predicted proteins | sample Bog_T0_2_FD_203319 | JGI IMG/M metagenome (GOLD analysis project Ga0302319, IMG submission 203319) | Peat permafrost microbial communities from Stordalen Mire near Abisko, Sweden - Bog_T0_2 | ecosystem: Environmental > Terrestrial > Soil > Wetlands > Peat | place: Sweden: Abisko, Stordalen Mire... | reverse complement strand
CTTCCAAGAAGCTCCGCAGGTCGCCGCCGCCGCCGGCCTGATAGCCCTGGGCCAGGGCCCCGGCCGCGGCGTAGCCCAGCGTCGGCAGCAGGGCCGTGACCACCGTGGGCGCCTGCCACACCCGGCGGGCGCAGGCCGGGGCGTCGGCGGTCAGGCCCTCCAGGTGCCCCGCCAGCATCCTGTCAGCCTGGGTCAGGCAGTCCAACATGCCCAGCAGGGCGTCCGCCGCCAGCGGCATGAACTCGCAGATCTGCAGGCTGGAGCCCTGCACCGCCCGCGCCACCAGGCCCTCCTGGGCCTGGGCCCACAGGCTCGACTGGATCACGCATTCCAACGCCACGGGGTTGACCTTGCCCGGCATGATCGACGACCCCGCCTGCAAGGCCGGCAGGCTGACCTCGCCGAAGGCGGCCAGCAGCCGCAGGTCCTGGGCCAGCTTGTACAGGTTGCAGGCGTGGGCCTTCAGGATGCCCGCCACCTCCACCAGGGCATCCTGGTTGGCGGTGGCGTCCACCAGGTTCTCGGCGCGGCAGAGGTTCAAGCCCGTCAGGCCCCGCAGCGCGTCGGTCACCTGGAAGATGTACGCCCTGGGCGCGCCCAGGCCGGTGCCGACGGCCGTTCCGCCCAGGTTCACCACCCGCAGGCGCTCCTCGCACTTGGCCACCCGCCAGCGGTCCCGCGCCAGGGCCTCGGCGAAGGCGCTGAACTCGGCCCCCAGCGTCATGGGCACGGCCTCCACCAGCTCGGTGCGGCCCATCTTGATGACGCGCCCGAACTCGGCCTCCTTGCGCTGCAGCAGGCCCTGCAGGCCCGCCACCGCCGCGCCCAGCTCGCCCAGGCGCCCCAGGGCCGCCACCCGCAGGGCCGTGGGGGATGCATCCCCGCGTAGTCGCCCTTGGGCCGGCCCAGGCGCTCCAGCGCCAGGTTCGCCAGCACCTCGTTGACATTCATGTTGGTCGACGTGCCGGCCCCGCCCTGCAAGGCGTCCAGCGGGAACTGGTCCGCCAGGGCCCCGCCCGCCACGGCCTCGCAGGCCCCCAGCAGAGCCTGGGCGCGGGCCGGGTCCAGGCAGCCCAGGCCCCGGTTGGTGAGGCAGGCCGCCTGCTTCACCAGGGCCAGCGCCCGGATCAGCGCCGGCGCCACCGGGCGGCCGCTCACCTGGAAGTTTCGCCGCGCGCGCTCCGTGTGGATGCCCCAATAGGCGTCGGCGGGCACCTCCAGGGCGCCCAGCGCGTCGGCCTCCATCCGCGTCCGTGATGCGTTCAGCATGAGCCCTCCATCGTCAGACCCACTCCACGGTCACCAGCTTGCCCATGCCCTCCAGGGCGGCCGCCATCAGGGGCACCACCGTGCTCCGCGCCAGGATGCCCTGCTTCAGGAAGCCCAGGTCCCGGTGCGCCGGGTTGATGGCCCGGCCCACCGTGAAGCGCACGCAGTCCGCGCCCGCCAGCAGCCCCGCCAGCTCAGACGCCGCCGAGCGGTCCCCCGCCGACGACAGGCCCTGGTCCAGCAGGTTGTAGGCCTGGGTCAGCGTCACGGCGCCCTCGGTCACCAGGTCCACCTGGCGCATGAAGCAGCGCGGCGGCGTGCTGTAGTCGCTGACGTCGCCCTCCATCTCCAAGGGCAGGCCCGCCTCGCGGGAGACGATGTCCGCGGTGGTGGCGCCGCAGAGCACCTTCACGGCGTCCTCGTCCAGGAAGGCCCGGGCCACCGCCGCGTCCTGCGCCCGGTCCAGGGGCGGTCCGGTCAGCACCCTGACCTCGCTGCCCTGGCGTGTGTGGGCCAGCAGCACGGTCTTGTCGTCCCCCGGCAGCGGGCCATCCAGCTCGGCGGCCTCGCGCATCACGTCGCGCGCCAGCGCGTGGAAGGGCTGGCCCAGGCGCGACCATTGGTTCAGGAACGCCTCCAACGCCTCGCTGGTCCAGCCCTGGCTGGAGGCGCCGCCCATGCCCGCCTGGACGATGCCGTCGCTGACCGCCAGCAGGCCCTCGGACGGCAGCACCCGGCACTGGTACTCGGCGGCCAGGCCGGCGGGCACCACCAGGGGCTTGCCGTCCAGCACCCGCGCCCCGCGGCTGTTGATCAGCAGCGGCGGCGGCATCTCGTAGGCCAGCACGCTGCACATGCCGTTGTTCAGGATGCGCCCCACCAGGAACGCCGCGAACGGCAGGCTGTGGTCGCGCCAGCCGCTCATGGTGGCGGCCACGCGGGTGAAGGCGTCCCGCGGCGAGGCCCCGCCCTTCAGCAGCCCCCCCAGCCGGGCGGCGCTCATCTGCGACGCGATGTGGGCCTTGATGCCGCTGCCGATGCCGTCGGCCAGCACGAAGGTGGTGTGGTAGACGCTGCGGCGCACCCAGGCGCTGTCGCCGCAAGCCTCCCCTTCGCGCTTGGAGGCCTGCAGGGACTCCACCTCCACGTGCCGGTAGCTCACGGCAGCTCCGCGGCGTCGGCCCCGACGGCCTCGATCAGCTTGTGCACCAGCGCCTCGCCGCGGGCCGTGTGCTCGCCCAGGTAGACCGCCAGCTGCTTGGCCATGCCGATCTGCTGCTGGTGCAGCTCGCGGGCCTGCTCCACCGTCTCGGCCTTGAAGCGCTCCAGCCGCTGGGCGTCGTCCCCCGGCGCCGCCAGGCCCACGAAGATGCCCACGAAGCGCTCCTCCTGCGGCAGGGCGTAGGCGATCAGGCGGGCGCGCTGGCCCCCCAACGCGTTGCTGGGCCCGTCGAAGAGCTCGGCCTGGCCCGTGGCCAGGCGCTCGAACGGCTCAGGGTCCACGTACTGCGATATGGCCTGGCCGCTGACGCCGGTGGCGTGGAACAGGCGCTCGAAGGAGGCGTTGGCGTCGCGGATGACCAGTCCGCGGTCCAGCACCACGATGCCGTTGGGGCTGGTCTCCATGATGCGGTTGGACCGCTGCTCGGCCAGGCGCCGCATGTAGGGGATGCACATCTCCCGCTCGGCCATGCCTTGCAGCACCGCCTCAGCCTGGTCGCGGCAGCTGGCGTAGCCGCAGGCGCCGCAGTTCAACTGGTTCTCGGGGCGGCCGCGGCCGGTCTGCTCCAGCACCGCGCGGACCTGGTCCTCGGTCACCGCCGCCCGGCGCGCCGCCACCCGCCCCTGAAAGGCGGTGGCCAGGCTCACGGCGGTGGCGGCGCCCTCAGCCGGCGGCCTCGAGCGGGCGTAGCGGACCACCTTGGCCCGGCGCTCAAAGGCGTTGCCGCCCTTGCGCAGGCCAGGGCCGTTGACGCAGCCCTGGGCGCACAGCAGGGGCTCCACCAGGCGCGGGCCCGCGCCGCCCTCGGCCGCCGCGAAGCCCTGGCGCAGGGCCTCGAAGCCGCTCAACTGAAGGAAGCGCTCCTGGGCTGCGCCCGCCGCCAGGCCGGCCGCCGCCAGCGATCCGCCCTCCACCGGGAACAGGCGGGCCCCGCCGCCGGGCAGCTCGTCGAAGCCGCTCTCCTCGCACAGGCCCAGGTCGATGCCGCTGGACTGCAGCCAGTCGCCCAGCTCCTCGAAGGTCAGGACGCAGTCCACCAGCCCCTGGTGCTCGGGGCGCTCGGCTTCGGCCTTCTTGGCGATGCAGGGCCCCACAAAGACAAAGCCCGCCTCCGGGCCGTGAAGGGCCTTGAGATGGCGGGCGTGGGCCAGCATCGGGGACACCAGCGGCAGGAGGCTGGGCAGCAGCGTGGGGCGGTACTTCTCAACGTAGCTCACGGCCGCGGGGCAGGCCGTGCACAGCTGGGTCGGGCCATCCTCCCGCATCAGCGCGGCGGTGGCCTCGGCCACCCAGTGGGCCCCCACGGCGGTCTCGGCCACGTAGCCGAAGCCCAGTCGCCGCAGGGCCGCCGGCAGCCGCTGCAGCTCCCAGGGCTCGAAGACCCCCGCGAACGCCGGGGCCAGGCTGACCCCCACGAACTTGCGCTCCGCCAGCAGGGCCTCGGCCCGGTTCTGGTCGCGCCGGTACGACTTGGCGCCCTGGGGGCACTCGCGCACGCAGGTGCCGCATTGCAGGCAGCGCCCGGCGTCCACCTGGGCCTGGCTGTGCTCCACCCGGATGGCTTTCACCGGGCAGACGCGCACACAGCGGTAACAGTCCCGGCAGCGCGCCTCGTTGGTGTAGATCACCGGTTGTGCTTGCGCCACGTTCAAAGCCAGCCCTTCTTCGGCGGGCCGTTGCGGCCCGCCAGACCATCCCCCGGGGATCGTCCTCGTCCATCGCGCCTGGCTCAGGCCTCCGCGCCCATCCTCCGCTGGCGCAGCGCCAGGGCCGCCTCGATGGCGTCCAAGGCCTGCTCGTAGGTGCAGTGGTGCAGCACCTGCTCCCCGATCTGCACTGTGGGCCCCCGGTCGCAGGCCTCGAAGCAGAACGTGGCCTGGGGCTGCACCTGGGCCTGCCACTGCTGCTCAGCCACGTGGCGGGCCAGCCGCTGCATCAGCGACTGGGAGCCCTTCAGGTAGCAGCTGGTGCCCATGCACACCTTCACCAGCAGCTTGTCGCCCGCGGGCCCGCCCGCCAGCTCCAGCGTCTGGCCCTGGATGCGCCGGCGCGCGCCGAAATGGGTGTGCAGCATGTGATGGGCCTTGCGGCCGCCGACGGAGCCCAGGCTCTTCTCGTAGAGCTCCAGCACGCAGGGATTCTCCTGGGACTTGTGCAGCTGCTGCGCCTTGTCCGCCTGGTACAGGCCCTCGGTCCGCTTCTTGCGGGCGTCCCGCTTGAAGCTCACCGGCTGCCCGCCGCCATTGATGCAGCCGCCGGGGCAGGACATGACCTCGATGAAGTGGTAGCCGCTGGTGCCGGCCTTGACCCGCTCCATCAGCTGCCGGGCGTTGTCCAGCGAGTGAACCACCGCCAGCTTGAAGGTCTGCCCCGCCAGCGTGACCTGGGCCTCGCGCAGGCCGGCCTCGCCGCGGACCTCGTGGAACTCGCAATCCTCCAGGACCTTGTTCTCCACCTTCTCGTAGACGTAGCGCAGGGCGGCCTCCATGACGCCGCCCGAGTTGCCGAAGATGACGCCGGCGCCGGTCTTGAAGCCCAGGGGCATGTCCATGGCCTCCGGCTTCAGGTCGCGGAACTGGATGCCGCACTCCTTGATCATCTGGACCAGCTCGATGGTGGTCAGCACATGGTCCACGTCGCCGACGCCGTCGCGGGCGAACTCGGGCCGCTTGGCCTCGAACTTCTTGGCGGTGCAAGGCATGATCGAGACCACCACCATGTCCTCGCGGCGCAGGCCCATCTCGGGCGCCACGATGTCCTTGGCCACCGAGCCGAACATCTGCTGGGGCGACTTGCATGTCGACAGGTGGCCCAGCAGGTCGGGTTGGAACTGCTCCATGTACTTCACCCAGCCGGGGCAGCAGCTGGTGAACATGGGCAGGGTGCCGCCCTGGGTGACGCGCTGGATGAACTCGTTGCCCTCCTCCAGGATGGTCATGTCCGCGGCGAAGCAGGTGTCATAGACCTTGTCGAAGCCCATCATCTTCATGGCCGCCACGATCTGGCCCGTGGTCACCTCGCCGGGGGCGTAGCCGAATGACTCGCCCAAGGCCACCCGCACCGCCGGCGCGATCTGCGCCACCACCGTCTTCTTGGGGTCATGCAGGTCCTTCCACACCGCGCCGGTCTCGGGCATGGGCGTCAGCGCGCCCGTGGGGCAGACCCGCACGCACTGGCCGCAGAAGACGCACGACACCTCGTCCAGGCTCTTGCCGAAGGCCGGCTGCACCCGTACGTCGTGGCCGCGGTAGGCCAGGTCGATGGCGCCGATGCCCTGGACCTCGCCGCACATGCGCACGCAGTCGCCGCACAGGATGCACTTGTTGGGGTCGCGCCGGATGGCCACGGTCTCGTCGATGGGGGCCTGCTGGCTGACGTTGCGGAAGCGCACCTTCCCCACGCCCATCTTCTTGCTGATGTCCTGCAGCCGGCAGTCCAGGTTCTTGGCGCAGCTGGGGCATTCGCGCTCGTGGTTGGCCAGGATCAGCTCCAGCGCCACCTTGCGCAGCTGGCGCACCGGCTCGGTGCTGGTGCGCACCTTCATGCCGGCTTCGGGCGGGGTCGAGCAGCTGGTCTGGAGCCCGCGGCCCTCGATGTCCACGGTGCACATGCGGCAGGCGCCGTAGGTGCTCAGCTCGGAGACGTAGCAGAAGGTCGGGATGTCGATGCCCGCCTTCCGTATGACCTCCAAAAGGCTCTTCTCCCCCTCCAAGGGGACGTCGCGGCCGTCGATGCTGATGGTCTTCTGGCTTTCCATGGTCACACCCCCACAACGGCTTCGAATCGGCAGGCCTGGGCGCAGGCCCCGCACTTGATGCACAGGGCATCGTCGATGGAATGCGGCTTCCTCAGCTCGCCGCTGATGGCGCCCACCGGGCATTTCTTCATGCACAGGCCGCAGCCCTTGCAACGCTCAGCCGCGATCTCAGGCTTGGCCAGGGCCTTGCACTCCCCCGTGGGGCAGCGCTTCTCGACCACATGCGCCAGGTACTCGGCCCGGAACTGCCGCAAGGTCGACAGCACGGGGTTGGGCGCGGTCTTGCCCAGCCCGCACAGCGAGCCCCGCTGCACGGCCGTGCCCAGCTCCTGCAGCATGTCCAGCGTCTCCAGGCTGCCGCGGCCCTCCACGATGTCCTCCAGCAGCAGCAGCATCTGCTTGGTGCCCTCGCGGCACAGCACGCACTTTCCGCAGCTCTCCTGCTGGGTGAACTTCATGAAATAACGCGCGATGGCCACCATGCAGGTCCCGTGGTTCATCACCACCAGCCCGCCCGAGCCCACCATGGCGCCGATGCTGCGCAGCGAATCGAAATCCAGCGGCAGGTCCAGATGCTCCTGGGTCAGGCAGCCGCCCGAGGGCCCGCCGATCTGCACCGCCTTGAAGCCCTTCGCATCCAGCTTGCCCTGCCGGTTGGTCACCCCGCCGCCGATGCCATGGACCACGTCGCGCAGGGTCAGGCCGAAGGGCACCTCGATCAGGCCGGTGTTGAGCACATGGCCCGACAGGGCGAAGGTCTTGGTGCCCGGCGACGTCCCGGTGCCCATGCCCCGGAACACCTTGGCCCCCATGGCCATGATCAACGGCACCGTTGCCAGCGTCTCCACGTTGTTGATCACCGTGGGCTTGGCCCACAGGCCGCTCTGGGCCGGGAAGGGCGGCTTGGGCGACGGCATGCCGCGCTCGCCCTCGATGGAGCCCATCAAGGCGGTCTCCTCGCCGCAGACGAAGGCGCCCGCCCCCTCCATCACCTGGACGTCGAATCGCCGGCCGGTGCCGAAGGCGTCGTCGCCCAGCAGGCCCGCCTCGCGCGCGTCGGCGCAGGCCTGGCGCACGCGCTTCACCGCCAAGGGGTACTCCGCCCGGACGTACACGTAGCCCTCGTCCGCCCCGATGCCGCGGGCGGCGATCATCATTCCCTCGATGACCGAATGCGGGTTGCCTTCCATCACCGAGCGGTCCATGAAGGCGCCGGGGTCGCCCTCGTCACCGTTGCAGATGACGTACTTCTTGGGCTCCGGCTGCACGCGCGTCAGCTCCCACTTGCGCCCCGTGGGGAAGCCCCCGCCGCCCCGGCCCCGCAGCCCGCTGTCGAGCATCTCCTTGCACACATCCTCGGCCGTCAGCTCCGTCCAGCAACGCTTGGCCGCCTGGTAGCCGCCGATGGCCAGGTATTCCTGCAGGCTCTCGGGGTCCAGGTCGCCGCATTGCTTCAGCACGAAGCGGGTCTGGCTCTTGTAGAACGGGATCTCATGCTGGGACCGGCAGCGCGTCTTGTTGACGGGGTTGGCGTAGAGCAGCTCGGGGATCAGCTCGCCGGCCTTCAGCGTGCGCTCCACGATGGCCTTGACGTCGCTGGCCTTGACCTTGGTGTAGAGGATGTCCTCGGGCTGGATGCTGACCAGGGGCCCCATCTGGCAGAAGCCCTGGCAGCCGCTCTTCGACAGGTAGGCCGAATCGTCGCCGCCCTTCAATTGGCCCAGCTGCGTGAAATGCTCCACCGTGGCGAAGCCCGCCGCGGCCAGCTCGCGCTGGAAGGCCTCCTTCACCTCCAACGCGCCGTTGGCGATGCAGCCGGTGCCGGTGCAGATGACGATCTTTCGCAAGCCTTCCCTGCCCTCGAAGGCCACTTCCATGGGCGACCTAAGCGTCTGCATGGGCGCCCTCCTTCTTCACCAGCTCATCGACGATGCCCAGCGCCTGCTGCACGCTGACCTGCCCATAGACCTTGTCGTTGACCAGCAGCACCGGGGCCAGGCCGCAGGCGCCCAGGCATGACACGGTCTCGATGGTGAACAGCAGGTCGTCGCTGGTCGCCCGCTGGGGGCTGAGCCCCAGTCGCTCGTAAAGGGCGCCCAGGATGGGCTCCGAGCCTTTGACGTGGCAGGCCGTCCCGTCGCAGAGGCGGATGACGTACTTGCCCTTGGGCTGCAGGGCGAAGTGGGCGTAGAAGCTGGCCACGCCGAAGACCTTGGCCGGCGACAGGCCCAGCGACATGGCCACGAAGGTCATGACCTCCTCGGGCAGGTAGCGGTACTCCTCCTGCACCTCCTGCAGGATGGGGATCAGCTTCGCGGCCTGGCGGCCGTGGCGGTCGATGATGTCGCAGACCTTCTCGAACTTTCGCAATTGCACGGTGGGCATGGTCTCTTCCTTCAGCGGGATGCTGGGATGGGGGCGGGTCCGGCGGCGGATGCCGCGGCGCGCAAAGCCAGGCTGCTCTCCTGGAAGGCGTCCAGGTAAAGGCTCCGGATCTCCGAGATCAGGGGGTAGCGGGGGTTGCATCCGGTGCATTGGTCATCGAAGGCCTGCTCGGCCAAGGCGTCCAGGCGGGGGAGGAAGTCCTCCGGGGCCACGCCCGCCTGGCGGATGTTGATGGGCAGGCCCAGCCGCGCGCGCAGGCCCTCCACAGCCTGGGCCAGGCGCTCGGCCTTCTCGGCGTCGTCGGCGCCGCCCAAGCCCAGGGCGTCGGCGGCGCGGGCGTAGCGCTGGCGCGCCATGGGATGGGTGTACTGGGAGAAGGCCGCCTGCTTGACCGGGGCTTCGGCCGCGTTGAAGCGGATCACATGGGGCAGGAATATCCCGTTGGCCGCGCCGTGGGGGATGTGGAAGGCCGACCCCAGCTTGTGGGCCATCGAGTGGCACAGCCCCAGGAAGGCGTTGCCGAAGGCCATGCCGGCCAAGGTGGCCGCGGTATGGGCCTTTTCGCGGGCCAGCGGGTCGTTCGCCCCCTGGTCGTAGGCCCGGGGCAGGTACTTGAAGATCAGGCGCATCGACTCGAGCGCCAGGGCGTTGGTGTACTCCGACGCGGTGACGGCCACGATGGACTCCAGCGCGTGCGACAGCGCGTCCATGCCCGAGGCGGCCGTGAGCCCCTGCGGCATGCCCATGGCCAGCTGTGGGTCCACGATGGCCATGTCGGGGGTCAGGGCGTAGTCGGCGATGGGGTACTTCACCCCCTCCTTCTCGTCCGTGATCACCGCGAAGGGGGTCACTTCCGAGCCCGTGCCCGAGGTGGTGGGGACCGCCACCATCAAAGCCTTGCGCCCCAGGGTCGGGAACAGGCAGACCCGCTTCCGTATGTCCATGAAGCGCATGGACAGCTGCTCGAAGCTGGCCTCGGGGTGCTCGTAGAGCAGCCACATGACCTTGGCCGCGTCGATGGGCGATCCGCCGCCCAGGCCGATGATCACGTCCGGCTGGAAGCGGTTCATCGCCTCCAGGCCCTGGCGCACCGTCTCCAGGTCCGGATCCGGCTTGACGCCCGTGAAGGCCTCGCTCTCCAGGCCCAGCTGCCGCAGGATCTCAGCCGTGCGCTTCAGCAGGCCCATCCTGGCCAACTGGGGGTCGCTGACCAGGAAGGCCCGCTTGCGCCCGGCCAGATCCTTCAGGGCCTCGGGCAGGCAGCCGGCCTTGAAGTAGACCTTGGGGGGCACGCGGAACCACAGCATGTTCTCGCGACGCTCGGCCACGGTCTTGGTGTTGAGCAGGTGCCGCGGCCCAACGTTGTCGCTGACGCTGTTGCCGCCCCAGGTGCCGCAGCCCAGCGTCAACGACGGCTCCAGGCGGAAGTTGTACAGGTCGCCGATGGCGCCCTGCGAGCTGGGCATGTTCAGCAGCACGCGGCAGGTCTTCATGCGCCGCCCATAGGCCTGCACCCGGTCCACGTTGCCGGGGTCCGTGTACAGCGCCGAGGTGTGGCCCAGGCCTCCGAAGGCCACCAAGGCCTCGGCCACGCCCACCGCCGCCGTGAAATCCTTGGCGCGGTAAAGGCCCAGGATGGGTGAGAGCTTCTCGTAGGCAAAAGGCTCGTCAGGGCCCACGCGCTCCGCCTCGGCCAGCAGCACCTTCACCGCGCCCCCGACGCTGAAGCCCGCGTCGCGGGCGATGGCCTGGGCGCTCCGCCCCACCACCGCGGGGTTGAGCCGGCCGTCCTTGATCAAATGGGCCGCCAACTGGGCCCGCTCGGCGGCGTTCACCAAGTGGGCGCCCCGCAGCTCGAACTCGCGGAGCACCCGC
>Ga0302319_10025333_pt1 | contig 10509 bp, 6 predicted proteins | sample Bog_T0_2_FD_203319 | JGI IMG/M metagenome (GOLD analysis project Ga0302319, IMG submission 203319) | Peat permafrost microbial communities from Stordalen Mire near Abisko, Sweden - Bog_T0_2 | ecosystem: Environmental > Terrestrial > Soil > Wetlands > Peat | place: Sweden: Abisko, Stordalen Mire... | reverse complement strand
CAACACGTGATTAGATCCTAATTCTCGGGTCTAGATAGAGTCGGTAAAAACCTCGTGACAATCTCCCTTTCTATTCGGGACAATGCAAGAATAAGAGTCACCCAACTACTCGGCCAAAACCCTGTACCGTTCTCAGCCGTCATTATCAGGAGAGACTTTGAACGGAACCAAAGCGCAGAATTCGATCAGCCCTTGGATAGATGTGATCGGAGCGATGAAGAAAATCTATTTCGCTCTTAGATATGGGGAAAAAGTTCGCCTGAATCCCCTGGTTGCGAAAGCCGTTTATGTTTGCCAGAGCTTTCGCCGGTCGAATAGTGGCGCCTTTCGGCGTATGGTGATCGACGCCAAACGCAACGCGGCGCCTGGAAAAGGTGTGGCTCTTTGCTGCCGCATCCGTGATGAGGCTCGCTACCTTACGGAGTTGATTGAGTACTACATGGCAGCGGGTATCGATCATTTTTTCTTTTATGAAAAGTTAAGTACTGACAATTATCGAGAGCTATTGGCGCCATTCATTGCGCGGGGTGTTGTTACTCTGGCAGACCACTGGCCAGAAGAAACGATGTCGCCGTCTGCCGAATGCGACTGCGTGCTGAAATGCGTGGGCCGGTTTGAATGGATCGGTTTTATTGATGCCGATGAATTTGTAGTGATAAAAGACGGACGAAGCATAGGCGAGTTTCTGGCAGATTTCAAAGAGTATCCTGCCGTCGCTCTGCACTGGAACATCTTTGGATCAAACGGACACAAAACCAGGCCCGACGGTCCGGTGATCAAAGAATATTCACGCCGCGAACGAGAGCCAAACATGCATGTGAAGTGCTTTGTTCGTCCTGAGCGGGTGGCCAATTACCGGAATTCGCACTCTTGGTACTACCTGGGCATGCAGCGAGCGGTGAACGAGAATGGGAAAGCCGTCTACGGAAGCGTATCGTTTCCGCCAACGGCAGCGAATGCTTGGATTAACCATTACCACCACAAAAGCGATGAAGATTATTTCGAGAAAGCGGCGCGAAAATCAATTGTCGATAAAGGAACAATGGAATTCGGGAATCGCAGTATCACGCGGCACCGCATCACTGAAAAAACCTCTAATGAAATCAACGACCAATCCGCGCTTGCTTACTATCTGGAGAGATGCAAAAGGCAATTGAGAGAGCCCACACTGCCTATTCGCTCGCTAACTTCTGCGGCGGAATCGGGTAACTGATTATGGCCGATCCGCAAGCGCATCTGGCTTGGGCGCCCTTCTGACAGCGGCTAGGAGTAACACGGAGGTAAGACCCGCCGTACAAGCCCAAAGGTCATCGCGGATGTCCCATGTTTCAAGAGGATTTAAATAGATTACATGCTGAAGATACTCAATGCCAAGTCCTAACGCAGCCACTGTAACCGCAGCCAGTACGCGTTGTTTCGTGTTGCGTCCGAGAATGCCAAACACGAAAGCTAAACCGCCAAACGACACCCAATGCAGGATACGATGCCTGTTATTCGCGTGGACACCCACCTTCGGAGTATAAGACGCAAGCCCCGCCTTAAAGCGGTCTACCGGCGAAAGTGACGCTACCGTCAACACGACCATCCAACAGATCACGATTACCAACAAAATCGAACGCAAACGTGGACGGATGATCACCGATTAAAGGCCAATCCTCTTTTCATGAAGTGTTAAACGACGAAACTCTTTGCGCTGAGGCAATTTGAAGCGAATGGCGATAACTCGGACTCGCCGCCTTGATCGTAGCAAATCGGGGCGACGAGGATCGTTGTGAGTGTTTAACCGCCATCTACGGCACGAGAGTCACATTATCGAATGTGGATATGGCCAAAGTGCCATTGATACCGCTGGCTTGGAGCAAGCCAATATAGACGGTAGACGGCATCGTGACACTAGTAGAACCGAGCGTGCTCCACGTGGTCCCATCTGCGGAAACTGAACCCGTAAACGTATTCCCGGAACGAACGAGTTTGACCCAATAGGGTGCTGTTCCCGCGCCAGAGATCGTAGCGGGATTGCCCGTATCGGCGCGGTATTGGAACAGCGAGCCTCCGCCGTTCGGGTACAAGGTAACATCAACAAAGCCGGCGCTATCAGTTAGCGAATCGCGGATAATTACACCGGCATGCGCATAGGGATTGGAGTTAGCTTGCGTCGCTACTCTGGCAACAATACTGCAATCCCCGCTGGCCGCTTGATAGGCAAACTGAAAGCGGTCGGGTGTGTAATAAGCCCCACTGCCGGCGCCATTCAGAGTGAAAACGCCAGCGGAGTAACTTGAACTTCCCGTTGCGAATGTCGTGCCTACATCCTGATTCAGCCATGGGGACGGAAGTGCTCCGCTACTGGCAACCGGCGTTCCGCTCGCTTCGTTAGAATTGGCGGAAGAACCGAGGCTATTCACGGCCGCAACCTTATAGAAATAAGTCGTACCATTTATGACAGATGTGTCCGTATACGACGGGGAAACGACTCCAGCGACTAACGGCGTTTCGCCGCCAGAAGAGGTACCACGTAAGACGTTGTAAGTCGTTGCTCCCGAACTGGCGGTCCATGTTAATGAAATCTGGGCGTTGCCAGCGGCGGCAGATAACCCGGTTGGAGCTGACGGGATCGTGACGGTTGCAGCGGGCGTCGCACTGGCTTCATTCGAATCACCCGAGGTACCGCCGCTATTGACTGCGGTTACCTCGTAGAAATAGGTTGTGCCATTAGTCACGGAACTATCTGTGTAGGACGTTGACGCGACTGCGGGGGTTAATAGAGTTTCCGCTCCTGAAGATGCGCCGCGTAAGATGTTGTAGGTAGTGGCCGTGGAACTAGCTGTCCACGCCAAGTTAACCTGACCGCTGCCGCCGACGGCCGATAAACCGGTAGGGGCGGCCGGGGCAGTTGGGATAGATGTTCCGCTCGAAATTGAAACATTATCAAAAGTCGCCTGAGCAAGGGTACCGCCGATCCCGCTGGCCTGTAGCAAGCCAATATAGACCGTTGAAGGCATGGAAAGCGTTGTGGATCCGAGAGTAGTCCAAGTGATGCCATCTGGCGAAACAAAGCCCGTAAACGTGTTAGCCGAACGCGTCAGTTTCACCCAATATGGCGCGGACCCGGAACCTGACATAGTGCTGGGGTTACCGCCATCGGGCCGGTATTGGAAGAGCGATCCTCCGTTATTAGGATACAGAGTGACATCAGCAAAACCAGCATTGTTAGCGAGACTGTCTCGGATGATGACACCGGCGTGCGCGTACTGGTTCGAATTTGCCTGCGTCACCACGCGGGCCACGATGCTAGAGTCTCCGCTCACCGTCTGATAGGCGAACTGAAAGGCGTCGGGTACGTAGTAAGCGCCGTTCCCTGCTCCACTAAGCGTAAATGTGGTGCCTGCGAAAGTGGAACTTCCGGTGGCGTAGGTGATGCCAACGTCTTGATTGAGCCATGGCGACGGAAGCACACCGGTTCCAGCCACGGGCGTTGCCGAAACTTCACTCGAGTTGGCAGAAGCGCCGGCACTATTGGCCGCCGCCACTTCATAGTAATATGTAGTTCCGTTAGTAACGGAAGTGTCACTATATGACGCCGTCGTCACTCCGCTCAATAATAGTGTCTCGCCACCGGAAGAAGTGCCGCGATAGATGTTGTACGTTGCTGCGCCAGAAACGGCTCCCCACGCTAAGTTGACTACTGAGTTACCGCCAGTGGCACTCACCCCGCTTGGCGCGGTGGGAGGGGTAGTTGTCCCGGTCGCGGCGCCGATGGTGACATTACTAAAGGTAGAAATGGCCAAGCTGCCCGTGCCACTTGCTTGCAGCAATCCAACATAAACAGTGGATGGCATGGTTAAGGAAGTCGAACCTAACTGAGTCCATGTTATGCCATCGGGTGATATGAAGCCAGTGAAAACGGCGCCCGACCTCGTCAGTTTCACCCAATAGGGCGCGGTGCCCGCACCTGAAAGCGTACTGGCGGAGCCGCTATCGGGACGGTATTGGAATAACGAGCCGCCACCGTTGGGATACAACGTCAGATCGGCAAAACCCGCATTATTCGCTAAGCTGTCGCGAATAATGACGCCCGCATGGGCATATGGGCTTGAATTAGCTTGCGTTACAACCTTGGCAACGATGCTGCAATCGCCGCTGACGGTTTGATAGGCAAACTGAAATGAATCCGGCACATAGTAGGCGCCACTACCAGCGCCGCTCAGTGAAAAAGTGCCGCTGGAGTACGCGGAACTGCCGGCGGCCCCAGGCGAACCTATGTCGGCATTGAGCCAAGGCGCAGGTAGCGTGGACAAGACCACGGCGGTCGGTGTAACACTGACTTCGTTAGAGTCTCCCGATGTCCCTGCGCTATTTGCCGCTGTTACAACGTAGTAATAAGTTGAGCCGTTGGTCACAGTGGTATCGGTGTACGTCGTGGCCCCGATCCCGGCGATTAGTAGGGTTTCAGCACCAGAAGAAGCGCCCCGGTAGACAGTGTATGTCGTAGCGGAGGAACTGCTGTTCCACTGCAGGGTTACAGTCGAGCTTCCGCCGAGTGCGCTCAGACCAGTTGGTGCGGCGGGAATGCTGATCCCAGCTCCTGATGGTGTGCTGCTGACTTCGTTAGACTTGCCGGAAACACCTCCGCTGTTCGCGGCGGCGACGACATAGTAATAGGTCGTGCCGACTGTGACCGAATAATCGGTGTAGGTAGGAGAACTCACTCCGACCACTAAAACTGTTTCGCTTCCAGAAGAAGTGCCTCGGTAGATGTCGTAATTTGCTGCGCCCGCACTGGCGTTCCATTGCAACGCGATGGTTGTGCTCCCGCTGGCGGCCGTCAATCCTGTAGGTGCTGGTGGGATAGCAGTGACCGCGGCAGGGGTGGCACTAGCTTCATTTGAGGCGCTGGACGTGCTTGCGTTGTTGACCGCTGCGACTTTGTAATAATACGTGACACCATTAGTTGCAGACGAATCGTAGTAAGCCGTAGGGCTGATGCCGCTAGCGAGGACCACTTCTCCGCCCGATGATGTACCGCGATAAAGACGGTAAGTCGAAGCATTGGCGCTTGCATTCCATTGTAAAGTAACCTCAGAATTGCCACCGACGGCGGTTAGACCAGTCGGCGTCGCAGGGGCTACGCTGACACTCGTTCCAGTAATAGTCACGTTATCAAAAGTAGAAGCGGCTAAAGCGCCATTGTTTCCGCTTGCTTGCAACAATCCAATGTAGACCGCAGCCGGCAGACTTAGACTTGCGGAGCCCACCTGCGTCCAGGTGGTCCCGTTGGGCGACACAAAGCCTGTGAATGTGTTGCCAGATCGCGTGAGCTTTACCCAATATGGCGCCGTTCCCGCTCCAGATACGGTGCTCGGAGAACCGCCGTCAGCACGGGATTGGAATAGGGACCCCCCTCCGTTTGGGTAAAACGTCATGTCGGCAAATCCACCACTATTTGATAAGCTGTCGCGGATGATCACGCCCGCGTGCGCATAAATGCTCGAATTGGCCTGAGTGGCAACCCGGGCGATAATGCTGCAATCACCAGTGACTTCCTGATAGGCGAACTGAAATCCGTCGGGAACGTAATAGGCTCCACTTCCTGCACCGTTGAGCGTGAAAGTACCGCCAGAATAAGTAGAACTGCCTGTCACCCCTGGCGAGCCGATGTCGGTATTGATCCACGGCGCAGGGAGCGCTTGCGGGCTGTTGACGCTGGGAGTAGCACTCACTTCAACCGAGTTACTCGAAGTTCCAGAACCGTTCACTCCTGTTACAACGTAATAATAGGTTGTTCCATTACTCGCAGTCGTATCGGTGTAGGAAGTACCGCTGAGGGCACTGGCGAGAAGCGCCTCGCCACCAGACGAAGTGCCGCGATAAACGTTGTACCCGGTTGCGCGTGAGCTTGGATTCCATTGTAAGACGACCGAAGCGTTTCCCGCGGTGGCCGATAGCTCCGCTGGAGTGGCAGGAGACGCGCCCAGCGTATAGTTAGGGCTGTTCGGACTGGCCCAGACCGCAACGTATTGGATTTTGAGATCGGCAGGATTCGGAGTTAACGCCCAATTGTAAGCCGTGCCGGTAGAGTTATTGAAATTGCCACCACCCAAAGCGAAATCCAGGAGCACGTACATAGGCTGTTCAACCGCGCTAAAGATGGGGGCTTGCCAGACAAGCTGCCGGTCGAAATACCAGCTGATACCTGTGGGCTCGATATCCACGCCATAAGTATGGTAACCAGTGGTCATACCCGGTTCACTAATAAAGCTTCCGCCGCTGGTGGTGGTGCCACCTGCCAATCCATAGTTGTGCCAGGCAACGGAATCTTCATTGGGATTGCCGGCGGGACTCTGATTAGGCCCGGTTAGATAGTTCCCGTAGGATTCAGTGATGTCGATCTCTCCCTTATAAGGCAGGCTGGCATTTGTCAGGATCGGCGCGCTCAACAGCCAGAAGGCTGGCCATGTATTGGGATTGCCCGGCGTCCACATGGAACATTCGAAATAGCCATACTGTTGCGCGAAGCCAACGCCATTACCGTCCATGGAAGAGAGCAATCCGCCACTGTAACCGCCAAAATAATTGTTAGGATCGTTGCCGTCCACCTGGACGCGAATATCCAGATATCCACCGCCCACGCCGAAAGGCTTGTAGTTAGCTGAAGGGTTCTCAAATGTGAAAAAGTCTTGGCTCGTTGGAGTGTGCGCGATCCAGGTTCCGTTTCCCATCGCTAAGGAATTGACTCCCAATTGGGAAAGGGTAGTCATTGTGGTGAAGTCCTGAGCGAATACCAACTGATACTGCGAAGCGAACGATGGCGCTGCGGGAGTGGTTGCATAAACATCGCCGGCCACCGTCAGTAACAAGACTATGAATGATAGAAAATATGACTGCATAAAAGTTTGTCCCCTCCTGCTGAAGAAATTCACTGGTTGCCTTCGCAACTTTTGATCGCCGTTATTTCCGAATGCTACTACCAACCTTGCACTCGAGGATTTGCGTCTTTAACGTAATTTGGACTGGAGGGGCTTGCCCACACAGCAACATACTGAATCTTAAGATCGGTTGGATTGGGCGTAAGCGCCCAGTTATAACCTGTGCCATGGGCGTTGTTATAGTTGCCGCCACCCAAAGCCAGATTGACTATGGCGAGTAACGGCACCTTTGCGGCCTCGAAAATGGGCGCTTGCCAGACAAGCGCGCGGTCGAAATACCAGCTAATGCCAGTGGGCTCAACATCGACGCCGTAACTGTGATAGCCGGTTGTCAAGCCAGCCTCATTGAGAAAAACACCAGCCTGGGTAGTGGGATTACCATTCCTGCCCCAATTGTGCCAAGCCACCGAATACGCGTTTGGATCGCCCGGAGGAGTTTGATTCGGCCCGGTATGATAATTGCCATACTCTTCCATAACATCGATTTCGCCCAAGTAAGGCAAGCGGCTATTCGTAACACTGGGAGCGCTTAGTAGCCAGAAGGCCGGCCAACTGTTAGGGCCGCCGGGATTCCAGGCAGAGCATTCGAAATATCCATACTGTTGAGCGAAGCCAGCGCCGCTTGAATCCATGGAGGACAGTAAGCCACCGCTGAAGCCGCCAAACCAGTTTTTAGGATCGTTGCCGTCTTGCTGCACGCGAATTGTGAGATGGCCGTCTCCTAGGCCAAAAGGCCTATAGTTAGCCGACGGATTTTCGAAGGTGAAGTAGTCTTGATTTGTCGGCGTATGGGCTATCCAAATGCCCGCGCCCATCGTAGAGGCGCTCACCCGCAATTCGGACAGCCCAGCCATGGCAGTGAAATCTTGATTGAACACAAGTTGATAGTTGGCCGCAAACGCTGGCGGTCCGGGCGTGGCACTGCGCGCGGCGCAAACGCTAATCTCCCAAAACACGATTAGAAAAACATAGAATTCTGGCACTTTTATGTACACTGCTTTGCTCGCCCACTGAAGAATGTTCACTGATTGTTTGTTTCTGGTAGCTGTTTGCGGGCAAACGAAGGAACCGGCCCCAAAACCGGTTGAGATCAAATCTGACTACCTGCCCGCTAAAGCTAAGAGCGAAGCGACGTGGCTGAATTTCAACTTGCAATCTTAGCTCATGTTGGAGGGATATGCACGTGAAGGGCGCAGAACGGGCGAGTGACACAATTAAAATAGATTTTTGTGTGTAACATCATTGAAAACGATTACCGCATGCGTTATATTACTAGTGTTCGCGCGGTAGGGTTTGGTGTGAGAGCACTACTCCCTCTAATCAGAGTTTTCAATGACGATGATTTTTTAAGGTACTGGAACTGCAACACTAGCCTTCCAGCACTCAGACTAAGAGCCAATTTTTTCAATCATTTAAACGCTAAGCGTGCGCGGCTGGCGAGGCGCGAAAGAGCCTGATAGCACAGTTGCGTACTAGCACTCGTACCGTCTTGACAGGTGTAAATGGCGCTGTTAACTTGGTTCTACAGTTCTTCAAACGTCGTTCGTTCAAGCCAAGTGCGCCAACACAACGTCGACGAGATAAATAAGCGTTCCGCCTCCGTTGGCGATTAACTCAACCACAATTGACTAACTCCTGTATGTACCAAAGATGGGCGTAGCCTGCCTTGCTCGTTGGGATTGGCGTGAATTGACTACAGCATCGCTTGTTCTGGCCTTGTGCGCCGCAGAGATCCACGATTTCAGCAGACGTCGCGCTTCGTTGCCGGCCGACTCATCAACCGTTTTGGGATAACTACCGATGTATCAAAAATGGGCGTAGCCTGCCTGAATGTGCTGCTTGGTGTTTTGCGCCTTTGTTCAAAGAGTTTTCATTTTCCAAAGTTATCGTTATGTCAACATCTTGTTCTCCATGGTTTGCTCTAAAAGTAAGTAATCGGTCGGAGCCGGTAGCGGCGAGTGCCCTACGAATGCGCGGTTTTGAGGTTTTTGCTCCCGTCATCACCGAACGGCGCTTGTACGCCGATAGATACAAAAACATAGACGTTCCGGTGCTTTCTGGCTACGTGTTGCTTCGTTGGGACGGAAAAAGAAAAAACGATATTCTTAGTGCGCCCGCAGTTCAATATCTCGTCTCTTTCGGAAACAAGCCAGCCGAACTAAACGATGCGGAGATATCAAACATACGCCGGATGATCGAAAATGGTGGCCAGCCCGTTCCGTTCTTATCAGCCGGCGATCGAGTAAGGGTTGAGACGGGAGTTCTGGCAGGAGTGGAAGGAATTTATTTACGGCGTTCTCGCGGACAACTGGTTGTGTCCATCGACCTGATTGAAAGATCGGTAGCCCTTTATGTCGATGAGGATCGGATACGCCCTGTGGAAAACCTTTCACCATCATCAATGTCTTTGGCGCGCGCCGAAGTTTAACCAAAGGTTGCCGAGTCCTCATTTATAAGACGACCGCACCTCATGCGCCATTTTAAAAGCAGATTTTTGCATCCGAATTAATCTATTCGTCACGCCGCGATGGCTCACGAACAACAAAAACTCAAACCCTGACATTGCCCCGAAGCATTTTGTTATCGGAGGGTAAAGTTTCGCCAATGTCACTTTCCAACAAAACATACCCACTATGGAAGCGGCTATTCTTAACAGGCGATCAAAAGTCATATTTTGCAGAGTTTCTGAACAAGAATTCAAGGGCCTTCAGGCGCAATGCGTCGGCCTCGGATTACCGAGCGTCTCTGAGTGCTTACGAATTGCTGTTCAGCGCTTACTAGCAAATTCCGCCAGCAATTCTGATGATTTGCTGCAAGATTTACGAAAAAAGCTGGACGAAGCACTCCACCTTCTGCAAGAAAACGCGGCTCGAGAGCGCGCGGCGGCTATTCCCCAGCGCCGTGCGGATCCAGCTTTTCTAAATTCCAATGAACAACAAGCTTAGCGTTGCCGCCGCCGACGGAGACAGATTCGCTTCACGCTCGCATTCCTTAGCTGTCACATCAGCCGGATCGAGTGAGCTTCGCGAACTGTCATCTCAGGGCGGGGCGAAGACCAAGATTTGTTTCTACAATCATACTGGCCAGGTCAGCGGTGCCGAAAAGGTTTTGTTTGCAATCTTTTCGGCGCTGGCTACCCTCGATTGCCAAGGGGTCGTTTTTGCTCCCCAAAGCGAGCAGTTTGAAGCTGTCTGCAAATTAAACAAACTGGACTTCAGGCCAGTGACAGAGCTGAACGCGCGATATACTTCAAATCCTTATAAGCTGCTTGTCTATCTTCTCTCGGTAGCACAGCTTCTTAGGGAACTGCGCAAGAACATCCGTCTTGAACGCCCAGATTTAGTTCACGCTAACACTACGCGTGCGGCGATCGTCGCCACCCTGGCGACGGTTGGCACTAAGATTCCCGTGTTGTGGTATTTACACGACATTTTGCCTAGACATCCGCTGAGTGCCCTTGTTAAGGTCTTAGCGGTTCTGTCAGGGAGAAATCGCCTCATCGCGGTTTCGAATGCGACAGCCTCGGCGTTCGTTGGGGATCTGCCGTCTTGGGCTCGCTCGCGAGCGCCACTGGAGGTTATTC
>Ga0302319_10025330_pt1 | contig 10510 bp, 6 predicted proteins | sample Bog_T0_2_FD_203319 | JGI IMG/M metagenome (GOLD analysis project Ga0302319, IMG submission 203319) | Peat permafrost microbial communities from Stordalen Mire near Abisko, Sweden - Bog_T0_2 | ecosystem: Environmental > Terrestrial > Soil > Wetlands > Peat | place: Sweden: Abisko, Stordalen Mire... | reverse complement strand
CGCGGTTTCGAACTGCTCGACGAAAGCGGCATGCTGGCGGATATCCTGCCGGAGGTGGCCGCAATGAAGGGAGTCGCACAGCCGCCCGAATACCACCCAGAAGGCGACGTTTGGGTGCATACCCTGATGTTGCTGGAAGGACTGCGCCATCCAACGGTCGCGCTGGCGCTGGGGGCGCTGTTGCACGATGTGGGCAAGCCGCCCACGTTCCGCGTGGCGGAACGCATCCGATTCGATGGCCATGTGGAAGAAGGGGTGCGCATCGCGCACACGATCTTGAACCGGCTGCGCTTTTCCAACGACGAGATGGAGCGGGTGGAAGCCCTGGTGGCCAATCACATGCGCTTCAAGGACCTGCAACACATGCGCGATAGCACGCTCAAACGTTTCCTGCGCATGGCGGATTTTCACGAGCACCTGGAATTGCACCGTCTGGATTGCCTGGCCAGCAACAAGCGGCTGGAGAATTACGAGCTGGCCAGGCACAAACTGCAACAGTTTCCGGACGAGCACCTCAAGCCTCCGGCGTTGGTTACCGGAGCCGACTTGATCGCCGCGGGTTACCATCCGGGGCCACTTTTTTCGACCATTCTTACCGCGGTGGAGGACGCCCAACTGGAGGGCCGCATCCATTCAGCCGGCGAGGCGATGGCGCTGGTGAGGGAGAGGTTTCCGCTATAGCCGGGCTACCGCTTTACCGGCGGCTGGCTGGAGAGGAGAGTCATGACTTCGAGTATCTGAGCGCGTTTGGATGGGTCCAGACGCAGGTACCGCCGGTCGCCATTGCCGGGGGTGAAGCGGGTGGCGCCGTTCGGTTCCACCAAGATGGTGCCCGATGCAGAGGCGGCGAAATAGCCGTGATTCTGCCGCACGGCCTGGAGAACGGCGGTGAGATCCCAGGTGGGCCGGTTGTAGGGCATCTTCTGATAAGCGCGATAGGACTCCGCGATGGGGTGGGGGAGCGCGTAGGCGAAATCGTGTTCGATACTGGCGGCGGGGTAGAGGAGATCGCGGCCGATTTCAAAGCCGCTAAAGACGATGGGAGTTGGCCAGCGTTCGAAAACAGCCTTGGCGGAGGCCACGTCAATACGCACGTTGTATTCCGGGTCTCCGCCGCCGGTGAAGTTACCGGCCATAGCGACCACTAGCGCAACCTTTTCTTTAGCAAGGGCGACCCCTTCTGGGGAATCCAGGATCGCGGCGAGATTGGTGCTGAAACCGGTCTGCACGATGACGACTTTTTCGTGCGCGGCCGCGAGAAGGCGGCGCAGGAGCACGGGCGCCGGTTCCGCGGAGCCACCATTGCCGGCGGGGGCGGAGCGCAACGCGGCGGTCATATAGCCATCGCCGGCGCCGTCTTTCAGTGCTTTGATGGCAGCGCCTACGGGCAAATCGGCGCGGCCATAAAAGCGATTGATCATGCGGATGTAAGGGACGGCGGATGGATGTGCGTTGGTGAGGGTGACGCCGATCAGTTCACACTCGCCGCGATCGCTCAGAGCGTGCAGCATGGCGAGCGCCAGAGCGTCGTCAATATCGTTGCCCATGTCGGTATCGAAGATCACCGGCTGGGCGGCCAGGCCAATCCCGGCCATCAGGCAGGCTAAGAGGAGAATCCGCCGCATGTCGAACGGTTATTTTAGCGCCGCGCCGACGGCGGAGCGCAACTCTTGAATACCGAGCAGTTTTACCTGTTGTGGCGTGCCGACAAATATGGCGATGGCGCCGGATTCACCCGGTATCAGATTGACTTCGCGCCGAATGGTATGGCCATTGATTTGGACGCTGACGAGGAATCCGGTCACGGAGGGATTGTCCGACCAGATCACCAACTCGGTAAACCACTGGTCGTAGAGTGCGCCAGGAAGAGGAAGAAGCGCGGGGTTATAGCTGCCTTCCAAGTAGCTGACGGAAGCCAGGGCGCTGGAAGCCAGGGTTACGAATAGTAATACGACGAAGAGTATTCGGAGCATGTTGTTCTCGTTTCAGATGCCGGGGATTGTGACCGCGAATTCAATGTACAGCGAGGAAGTGGAATGGTACCAATAGGACAGCCGTCGAAATCACGCAAACCAGTACCACCGGGTGCGGAGAGAAATCGGCCGGGGTGGATACTATGCGGAAAGGGATACGGATATAGTTTCGCGCGGCGGCTCCTATAGTTGCATCGTTCAGAGGCGCGACCGTAAGGGAGCGTGGGGGGGTACGCCTGCTAGCGAGGCGCGCGCATGATCATCCCCAGGGCCAGGGAGAGCAGCTTGGCGTCGCTTTGATCGGCGCGCGAGGGAATCAAGATGGGAATGCGGGCTCCTATAATCACGTGCGCCAGGCGCGCGTTGCCGATGTAGGTGGTGGCCTTGGCCAAAATGTTGGCCGACTCGATATTGGGGCAGACGAGGATCTCGGCGGCGCCCGCCACGTCGGAGCGTATTCCCTTCTCGCTCGCGGCTCGCGGCGCCAAGGCGTTGTCCAGAGCCAGGGGGCCGGCCACCACACAGCCGGTGATCAGCCCGCGCAGATTCATTTCGGCCAGCAGGGCCGCGTCGGTGCTGGATGGCATATTGGGCTGGACAAACTCGGAGGCGGAGAGCACCGCTACCTTGGGCGTGGCGTTTCCCAGCGCGTGCGCCACTTCCACGGCATTGCGGATCAATTGCGTTTTGGCCTCCAAATCGGGCGCGATGTTGAGGCCTCCGTCTGTAATCATGACCAGCTTGTTGGCCGGGCGCGGGGCATATTCAAAGAGAAAGACGTCACTGAGCAGGCGCCCGGTGCGCAGGCCGCTCTCCGGCTTGAGGGCTGCCTTGAGCAAGGTGGCGGTGTCGAGGCTTCCCTTCATGAGGATGCCGGCTTCGCCTTGGGCCAGCAGTTCCATGGCAGCCGTCAGAGAGCCGGCTATATCTGGACGGTGGACGATCTCGATGCCGTCTAGCTCCGGTAAAGCGGACTTGATGGCTTGAAGGTCGCCGGTCAAGAGGAACTCCAGCCCCAGGCGCCGGCGGGCGTTGCGGATGGCGTCGAAGGTCTCTCCGTTGGTGGGCGAAACCACCAGGGCCCTGGTGGAGCCGGAATGGGCGGCGGACTCGAGCAATTCGTCGAAATTGTGAATCATGGGTTCAGTAGTCCAGGGCGGGGATTTCACCGCGGATCGCGGCGAGCGCGCCCGCGGCCAGGGCTGCCATTTCGTCCTCGCCGGGGAAAACTAGAACGGGGGCGAGGAACTCGACCCGTTGGCGAATCCAGTTCACCAGGAGAGCGGAGGCGGCCAACCCGCCAGCCAGTACGATTGCCTGTATGTCTCCGGCGAGGACCGTCGTCATGGCGCCGATTTCCTTGGCGATCTGGTAGGCCATGGCTTGGTACACGTCGCGGGCGAGCCCGTCACCGGTCTGAATGCGGCGCTCCACATCCAGGGCGGAATTGGTGCCCAGGTAGGCTACCAGGCCGCCACGGCCCATGACCAGTGAGCGCAGGTCGCGTTCCGAGTGGGAGCTATGGAAACAGAGGTCGAGGAAGGGTTGCAAGGGTAATCCGCCCGTGCGCTCGGGGGAAAAAGGGCCGTCGCTGGAGGCGTCGTTCACATCGATGATCTGCCCGCCGCGCACCGGCGCCACGGAAATGCCGCCGCCGAGGTGGGCGACCACCAGCCGGCTGTGGTCGAGTGGGGTGGCGAGCTGCGCGGCAGCTCGCCGCGCCGCGGCATGAATATTCAGGGCGTGGGAAAGGGTTCGGCGCTGGATGGAGGGATGGCCCGAGTAGCGTGCGAGCGGCTCAAACTCATCCACCGAGATGGGGTCGACAATATAGGCTGGGCAGCGGTATCCCTCAGCCAGCCGGTGGGCCAAGGCGCAACCGAGATTGGCGGCGTGTTCGCCCTGCAGGTTGGCGCGGGCGTCGGCCAGCATGCGCTGGTTTACGAGGTACGTACCACCCTTGACGGGCCGCAACAGGCCGCCCATGGCGGCCACCGCGGAGGCCGAGGGCACATGGCTCGCGGCCCATTCGTGGATGGTTTGCCAGCGGCGGTCGAACTGATCCCAGAGGGTGTTGTGGGGGCCTGAGCCGGCGGCGTCGTGATGGATGGCTTCGCCGGCCACCTGTTGCTCGTCGGCAAACAGCGCCAGCTTGGTGGAGGTGGACCCAGGGTTCACCACCAGTATATTGTGCAGCAAGATTCTACTCCGAGTTTAAGACCCGGCAGCTCAGAAGTCCAAGCGGAAAGCCACCTGCATGCGACGGGCGCCGCTGCCCGTGGGGGAGGAGTAGTCGCCGGTTGGAGTTCCCAGCCCTATGGCCGGTGTGAGAGTGCCGTTAGCGGCCGTGTAGGCGGTGGTATTGACGCTGGTATTGTTCTGATGGTTAGTAGCGTTGAACAGTTCGAGCATCAGTCTGCCTCTCAGGCGTTCGGTGAAGGGTAGCGAACGGCTTAAGCGGGCATCCACATGGAATTGTGCTCCGAGGGGTATGGTATTCACGCTTTGGACCGGCGAGCGCGACCAGCCGTCGGTTCCGAACAGGTTGGAGGTGTAGTCCATGACTATACCGGAGAACTGCTGGCCTTGCACCTCCACAGTGGGTGTAACGTGCATGGACGATGCATAGTTGGCGATGCCGGTCAGCGCCCAACCATTCAGCAGAAAGCGCGATACGGCGTTGTTTTTCTTGCTCACCACCGGCTGCCAGGTAAAGTCAATGACGGCGCGGTGACGCTGGTCGAAGGCAGAGTGGGCCTTATCGTCGGTGTACGCGCCGGGAAAGAAAGTCGAGGGCACAAGGGAGTAGGCCGGGGGGCCGCTCATATCATCGGTAGCGATCGAATAGGTGTAGGATGCCTGCACGCTCAGCCCGAATATGGGTACGGTTCGCATCTGGGCGGTGGCCCCGCGGTAGCGCGAGTAGCCTTCGGTATCCACCTGATATTTGTGGCCGGCGATAGCTTTATTCCAGACCAAGGCGCTGTAGTTGTTGACTACCAGGCCCTGCGCATTGTCGATGACATAGTTCTCGGTGGTGCTGGTGCCGCCGGGCAGATTCTGATCGGTGGCGGTCCACAACTTGAGGCCCTGGCTGAGCACAATGTTGGCCGCCAGGCTCATATAGCGGTTTAAGCGACGCTCAATCGCCAAGGAACCTTGCTCGGTATAGGGATTGCGGAAGCGGTCCGCGGTATAGAACTGTCCGAAATAACCCAGAGCCAAAGTGTTGGGAGCGGTGGTCGGCAGGGGTTTAGGAAAAACGGGAGCGCCCACCGACTGGGGGACCAACTCGAAGTAGTTCTGGTAAATAGCGCCGCCGGTAAACAGGTCGCGAATCAATTGGCCCGAGAAGGGCTGGTAGTAGGTGCCGCCGCCGGCGCGGATCACGGTGCGCTTGTCGAGCATGAAGGCGAAACCGATGCGCGGGTTGAAATTGGTGTTGGGCGAGGGGATGAATCCGGATTGGTAAGTGGTCGGATTGGGTTCGGTGGGTTGCGGCAACCGCTCTTTTTCCCACCGCAGACCGACGACGACGACGAAACGAGGGGAAACCTTCCAGGTGTCCTGGGCGAATAGATGGAATGAAAAAGACGTCAGGTTGGTATCGGCATTCCCAAAGGTCTGGACAAAAGTAGCATAGTCCTTGAGCCCCTTTACGTCGGCGGTAAAGTCGGTTGCGAAAGCGGAGAAGGAATCGAAGTTGTACTGGCCGAAGGAGGAGTAGAGCTGGCTCATGGTATCGGTGGTGCGGGTGATATCCGCGCCGCCCCGAATGGTGTGTTCGGCTACCGTCTTGGTAAAGATGTCGGTGCCTCCGAAGCGCGCCTCCCGGAGAGTGAACGGGTAAACCGGGTTTCCGCCGAGGGGCGTGCCATCAACGGTGATGGCGATCGGTCCGGTCCCGCAGACCTGGCAGACAGGCGTGCTGGTAGGGAAATTAACGGGGTTGGTGATGGCGGTGATGGCGTCTCGCATCCAGAAGCCGTGGAATTCATTGACGGCGTGCGTGCTCATCACGTGGGTCCAGGCGAAGGTCCCGTAGCGGAAGGAGTCGGTGACATCGGCGTTGGAGCCGAAGAGGCCGTTGTTGGGATCCACGGTAGCGTTATCCGCTTCGTTGACGCCGCGACGAGTGAAGATAGCGCCCGCCAAAGTGAAACTCTCATGCTCGTTGGGCCGGAAATCCATGCGGGCGAAGCCGGAATCGGAGATCTGGGACATGGGCACTTTCACATTCATTTGCGAGCCGATGAATTGGGCGGCCGAGTTGCACTGGGCGGTGGTGGCAGTGCAGCCGGAAGTCAGCACGGTATTACCGGTAGGATCGGTGAGCTGGGGATTGGTGATGCGGTTGAGGCCCTGAGAGGAAATATTGCCCCTTTCCAGGTCGCCAAACAGAAACAGGGTATCGGTGGAGACGGGCAGGCCGACGCTGGCGCCGGCGAGGTTGCTGCGTCCGGTGGGGACGAAGCCGTGGCCGAAGGGATCGGTGGCGTTCCACGAGTTCTGGTCGTAGTAATCGTAGGCATTGGCGTGTAAGCGATTGGCTCCGCTCTTGGTGACCGTATTGACGATGCCAGTCATGGAGTGTCCGAATTCGGGCGTCGCGCCCTCGGAAATTACCTGCGTTTCCGATACGGAGTCCGCCGAGAGGAAGGGAGAGATGCCGGGTCGATTCAGGAAAAAGGTATTGGTGGTATTGATCCCGTCGAGATAGAAGGCATTGGTCCTGGGTACGGCGCGGAAAACCAGTGTTCCGTCGGGAGCCTCGGTGAGCTCCGGCGCCAGCAAGATCATCTTGTCCACGATACGTGCGTCGATGGGAAGGTTGTTGAACTGGTCTTCGGTGACGAGTGCGGTGATGCTGGTTTTACTATCTTGTACGGGGGCCAGGGATCGCTGGGCTTCCGCCGGCGTGGCGGCCTTATCGGCATAGAGGGTGATGCGGAAGTTCAGGGTTTCACCGACGGAAAGATCGAAACTGGCGAGCTCCCAATCGGCGTAACCGCGGCGTGTGACCTTCATACTGTACGAGGCGGCTGGAATCAGGCCGGGCGCATCGAACACGCCGCTGTCGCTGGTCATCATGATGCGGGAGACCCCGGCGACCTTGTTCGTCAGGGTGACGGTGGTATCGGGGATACCGTCGCCAAAGCGGTCGTAAATGACTCCCGTGACGGCTCCGGATCCGACAACCGCTTGGGCGTACACCGCCGTCGAGCAGACGAGCGCGAATAGAGGGACCGCGAGTGTTCTTCTCATGCTTTGAAGGCCTTTGGGCAAGTACCCATTGTATGTTAGATTTGCGGGCGATTGCGATGTGAACTGGCGGTGACACTGTGAATCATGCGACCGGGTTGGAAGTTGGGCGCCAGAAGGCGCGGCAGGCCGCGCAGGCCGATATAATGAGCGCGGTACAGCTTATGAAGAAAGGTCTCGCCTTGCTTGCTCTGCTGCTGCAGGGTACGGGCAGCTTTGCCCAACCGGCGGTCTGGACTGCCCGGTGGATCGATGTTCCCGGGGTTTCCGGCCAGGATTACGGGGTCTACCACTTTCGCCGGTCATTCGACCTGGCGGCGGTTCCCGCCAGCTTGCGGGTCTACGTTTCGGGCGACAATCGCTATGAGCTTTACGTGAATGGCGCACGTGTTTCCTGGGGGCCGGCGCGGGGCGATCTGCTGCACTGGCGCTACGAGACGGTGGATATCGCGGCGCGGCTTCGCAGCGGAAAGAACGTACTGGCGGCGGTGGTATGGAACGACGGGGCGAACAAAGCGGTGGCCCAGATTTCGCTGCAAACGGGGTTTGTCGTACAGGCCGAAGACCCCGCGCTGAACAGCAATCGAAACTGGAAATGCCTGGCGGACAAAGCCTACTCGGCGCAACCGCTGCCGCGCGATCAGAACACCGGTTATTGGGCAGTGGCCGCCAATGAGAGGCTCGACGGGGCGGCGTACCCGTGGGGTTGGAACCAGGTGGAGTACGACGATTCCACGTGGGTGGGGGCGCACGAGATTGGGGCGGCGCTGCTTCGTTCGACGAGCGAGCAATCGCCGCGCAGGCTGCTGGAGCCGAGCCCCATCCGACTGGAGGAACAGACGGTGGAACGATTCGCTGCCGTTCGCCAATCGACACTCGGGGCTGGTTCCGACGGTTTCCTGAACGGCCGGGCGCCCTTGACCATTGCGGCGAATACGAAAGCCTCCCTCCTGGTAGACCAGGGATATGAGACTACTGCGTTTCCGGAATTGACGGTGAGCGGGGGAAAGGGCGCGCAGGTCGATCTTCACTATGCCGAAGCGCTGTATCTTCCGACGGCGCCGGGGCAGCCGCGCGACAAGGGAAACCGCAACGAGGTGGACGGCAAGCGATTCGTGGGGCCATCCGATACGTATCTGGCCGATGGCGGCGGGCACCGCCTGTACCGTCCCCGCTACTGGCGCACGTATCGCTACGTGAAGGTCGACGTGGCGACCGGGGAGCAACCGCTGGTCATCGAGGACCTGCACGGGGTCTTCACTTCATACCCGTTTCAGCGAAAGGCGGTCTTCCAAGTGGAAAACGGCGGGGGGGCGGATGGCGAAGTACAGCGGATTCTTTCGACCGGATGGCGGACGGCGCGCCTGTGCGCGCATGAAACCTACATGGACTGCCCGTTTTACGAGCAGCTTCAATACGGCGGCGACGCGCGGATCCAGATGCTGGTGTCGCTGTATACGGCGGGGGATGCGAGTTTGATGCGCAATGGAATCGCCCTGCTGGACGCAACGCGCAACGCCGATGGGCTGATGTACAGCCGGGCGCCATCGGGGTTGGTGCAGTATATCCCGCCGTTCTCCCTGTGGTGGGTAGGGATGGTACACGATTACCTGATGTACACGGACGATGCGCAGTTCGTGCGGCAGATGCTGCCGGGGGTACGCGCGGTGCTGAGTTATTACGCGGGTTTTCAGAAGGAGAGCAGATCGCTGGGGCGGATGCCTTTCTGGAATTTTGCCGATTGGGTTACGGGTTGGCCGACGGGTTCGCCGCCCGACGACGAGACCGGTTCGGCGGCGGTGCTGGATCTGCAGTTGGCGCTGGCCTACGATTGGGCGGCAGACCTGGAGAAGTCGGTGGGGAATGGCGGCATGGGCGAGAGCGACCGGGCGGAAGCATCCAAGCTCAAGGCGTGGGTGGTGCGGAGCGATTGGGATGCGGGGCGGGGGCTGTTTGCCGATCAGCCGTCGCACAGGACGTGGTCGCAGCACGCCAACACGCTTGCGTTGTTGGCGCACCTTGTGCCGCCGGCGCAAGGGCGAAGCATCTTCGAAAAGATGATTGCCGACTCTACGCTGGCTCCGGCTTCCATCTATTTCCGAGCCTATACGAACGCCGCGCTGCGGGAGGTTGGCCTGGGCGACCGGTATCTGGAGATGCTCGACCCGTGGCGGAAAATGCTGAACATCGGGCTGACGACGTGGGCGGAAACAGCCGATCCGGCGCGTTCCGACTGCCACGCATGGGGCGCCAGCCCGAACTTCGAATTGTTGCGCACGGTGGCGGGGATCGACTCGCTGGCGCCGGGATTCGCGCGTGTCCGTGTGGCGCCGAACTTGGGCAATTTGACGCAGGTTCACGCGCGCATGCCGCACCCACGGGGTGAGATCGACGTGCTGCTGGTGCGCCGTGAGGGTAAGTTGACCGCAGATGTGGAACTGCCCGCGGGGATTACGGGAGAGTTTGAGTGGGCCAACAAGACGCGGCCGCTAGCAGCGGGGAAGAACCACCTGGTGTTCTAAGCGGAATTTCGAGGTTATGTAGCCTGCTACCGTAATTATGCGTTCTCGAGGCGTGCGAATGATTGCTTGAATTGCGCTTTGACCGCGGCTTCGCGCTCATTGGCAGCTTTCTCAACCTGGCGGCGGATGTCGGGCGAATCGCGATGCAGGGCCAGGGCTTCGACGGCGGAAACGGCGTCGGCAGCGCGGCCCTGGCGCACGAGGTTGAACAGGAACTCCAGGGCGGGCGGCTGGCGGGTGGCACTGAGAGCGCGGAGGAGCACCTCGCGGAAAGCGGGGTCCCGCTGGCGGTTCCAGGATTCCTGGAGTAGCGGAGCAGCGCCGGGAAGGCGGGAAGATCCCAAGGCCAAGGCCGCTTCCTCCGCAACAGGGCCGAGCTTGGGTTGAAGAAATTCCGCCACGAAAGGCAATGCCCGATCATGTTCCAACTGAAACAAGTAGTCGAAAACCTGACCGATGATTTCGGATTCCGCGTCGCCGAGGCGGGCTTTCAGACGTAATAGAAGAATGGCTTCATCGCCTTGCATTTGGGCAAGTGCGCGGGCGGCATCAGAGCGAACAGGGAGGGCGCGGTCCGCCAGGGCATCAACCAATTGGCGCAGCACCTCGGAACGGGAGATATCGGTGCAGGCCGGCAGGGCAAGGGCGCAGGTTCCGCGGAGAGTGGCGGCGGTATCCTCTTCTCCTCTCCACACTGGCTCCATCTGAATGTGGTGAATGCCGCGAAGGAATGGCGCGGCCTGACGGTGATCG
>Ga0302319_10025328_pt1 | contig 10510 bp, 8 predicted proteins | sample Bog_T0_2_FD_203319 | JGI IMG/M metagenome (GOLD analysis project Ga0302319, IMG submission 203319) | Peat permafrost microbial communities from Stordalen Mire near Abisko, Sweden - Bog_T0_2 | ecosystem: Environmental > Terrestrial > Soil > Wetlands > Peat | place: Sweden: Abisko, Stordalen Mire... | reverse complement strand
GGTCGTCTCGGTTTCAAAGATAGCCACGGTCGGCGCGGTCTTGCTGATGTTCAACCACGGCATCCTCACGATTGGCTTCTTTCTCATCATTGGTTTCCTCGAACAGCGACGCGCCAGTTACCAGATCGCTGATCTACAGGGACTGCAGGGCCCCGCCCCCGTTTTGGCGGGCGTCTTTACGATCGTGATGCTGGGGTCCATTGGACTTCCCGGACTCTCAGGATTCGTGAGTGAGTACCTCATTCTCATCGGTACGTTCGCGGTGCACGCGTGGTGGGGGGTCGTGGGAGCGACCGGCGTTCTCGCGGCGGCGGTCTACCTCCTTTGGGCCTACCAACGCGTCTTCCAGGGGCGCGCGGTGGGGGCGAACGCGACGATACCCGACGCCACGACCAAGGAGCGCTGGGTGCTCGTACCCATTGTGGTGCTCATCGTCGCGCTCGGCGTCTTTCCTCGACCGGTCCTCGATCGCATCTCACCTTCAGTGCAGCAGTTGATTGAACACGTCGCTCCCGCGGGGCTGAACAAGTGATGCTCGCCACCGCTTCGATCACGCTGCCGAGCATTCACTATCTGGCGATCTTGCCGGTGATGATCTTGGTGGGCACGTCGCTCGTGCTGATTTTTCTCACCTCGTTGACGCGCAACAAAGTGAGTCAATTCGTCGCGACGTCGATCACTTGTGCGGCGTCGCTCGCGGTGCTCGTGGTCACGTACTTTCAGTGGCGCAACCTCGACTCGTCGGGAGCCTCAACGACGATTGCGCACGCGATCGTGCTCGACGGGTTCAGTGTCGTCGCGACCGCGACGGTGGCGATCAGCATGCTTATGGCGACGTTGGTGGCGCACGACTGGGCGATTCGTGAGCGCGTGGTGGGGGCCGAATATCAGATACTCGCGCTCGCGGCCTCGGCGGGCGCGGTGCTCATGACCCAAGCGAATGACCTCGTCGTGGTCTTCCTTGGGCTCGAGATACTCTCGCTCGGTCTTTACGTACTGGTGGCTTTTGACCGACACCGCGCGAACTCGGGCGAAGCGGCGCTCAAGTATTTCTTGCTCGGAGGATTCGCGTCGGCCATCTTCATCTATGGAGCGGCGCTCGTCTATGGCGCGACGGGCAGTACAAACCTGACGACCATTTCGTATTTTCTCGGATCGAACGTGCTCTTGCATCCCGGTCTGCTCTACGCCGGCGGAGCACTGCTCATCGTCGGCTTTGGCTTCAAAGTAGCGGCCGTACCATTTCATCTCTGGTCGCCCGACGTCTACGAGGGTGCGCCCACGCCGGTGACGGGATTCATGGCGTCGATCGTGAAGGTCGGCGCCTTCGCAGCGTTCGTGCGCGTCGTCATCTCCGCGCTTGGAACTCAAAGTGAGACGTGGCGGCCAATCTTGTGGGTGCTCGTCGTACTCACTGCCGTGGTCGGCGCATCGTTGGGCCTGGTCCAACGGGACGCCAAGCGAATTCTCGCGTACTCTTCGATCAACCACGCGGGCTTCATCCTGCTTGGTATCTGGGCGGGCAGCGTGCGCGGCGTGTCCAGCACGCTGTTCTACCTCATCACCTACGCCCCTACGGTCGTGGCGACGTTCGCCATCGTCACGCTCGTGGGTGGCAAGGGCGACGAGAAACATTCGATTGACGCGTACCGTGGTCTCGCGCGTCGTCAGCCTTGGCTTGGTGCGTCATTGGCCGTACTCTTGCTCTCCCAACTCGGCGCACCACTCACCACAGGCTTTTACGCGAAGTACTCGGTGCTCGCCGCGGCGATTGATGTCGGCGGTACACCTATTGCGTTGATCGCATTACTAAGTGCAGCGATTGCCGCGGTGTTCTACCTTCGCTGGTCCACGTCGCTCTACGCCGAAGACCACCTTGACGTCGCGAGAGTGGTGGTGCCGCGTGCGACGGGCGTCGTGATTGGTGTGGGTGTCGCGATGACGCTGCTCTTTGGTATCTGGCCCGGCCCGCTGGCGACATTGAGCCAGCACGCGACGTTACTCTTTAATCCGTGAGCGTGATTGGTATCGCGAGCTGCGCGGGCGTTGACACCAACCCGTCCTCACGCTTCGTTGGCGCCAACGTCGATCCGGACTCTCCTTTTTTGATCGACGCGCTTAACTCGTTGGGTCTCAGCGCCGAGCTCGCCGTGTGGGACGACCAGAGCGTTGACTGGGACCGGTTCGACCTCACCGTCGTGCGTTCGACGTGGGATTACTCGTCGCGCCGTGATGAGTTTCTTTCGTGGGCGAAGTCAGTCCCTCGACTCCTCAATCGTTACGACGTGCTCGAGTATTCATCGGATAAGCACTACCTGGAGGACCTCGGCGCGGCGGGTCATCGGATCGTGCCGTCGTTCTTCTGTGATGTGGGAGAGGCACCGTTCTTTCCTTCGGGCGACTTTGTCGTGAAGCCGTGTGTCGGCGCGGGTTCCATCGACGCCGCTCGCTACGGACCCGAACTGCTCGACGACGCGCGTGCGCACGTTCGCCGCTTGCACGAGGCGTGGCGTGATGTGTTGATCCAACCCTACGAATCGTCGGTCGACGAGAAGGGTGAGCTGGCGTTGGTATTCATCGATGGCGTGTTCAGTCACGCCGTGACCAAAGGCGCGATGCTCAATACGCCGGCCAGTGAGCGTGACGCGCTCTTTCGCCTTGAGCAATTGTCGAGCGCGCACGTTGAGAGTGACGCGTTGGTCTTTGGCGAGCGCGTTCTAGGCGACCTCGAATGGGACGATTTGCTGTACGCGCGCGTGGACCTCGTACGCACCGAGAGCGGGTGGGCGCTCATGGAGCTCGAACTGGTTGAACCGTCCTTGTTCTTGCAGTTCAACGAGGGCGCCGCGCTGCGCCTCGCGTCGGCCATCGCGCGCCGACTCGAACACGACTAAAAAGGCGCCCCTTAAGACTGGTTGATTACGTCACACCGGATTCGGCCAGTGCAGCTCGTGCAATCGAGCGCGCCGCGCGCCACGTTGTGAGCCCATCTCATTGACCGGGAACGGTGCGTCGAGCACGTCCAAGTTGTCGAAGTGTTGACTCATCGGACGATGTGAGACAACGAGGTTGGTGACGATGGTGACGCCCGCGACGATCCCGAGCGCCGCCGAAACCGAAAGATGGTCGGCCAACAGGCCAACGAGGACTTGGCTGATCGGTCCTACGACGAGCGGAATGAGCGCGAGCAGGGTGTACATTGAGGCGCGCTTCTCGCGTGGCGTGCCAATTTGGATGACCGAGGTGACGATGGACGCGTTCATAAGGATTGCGAAGCCGATTGGTATCGTGACGAGAAAAGCAGCGATGTCCGCCGCGTGCGAGTGCGTGCCGCCGAGCACTTCGGTAATCGCCATCACGGCGAGACCAATTCCTGCGCCGAAGTAACAGATACGTTGCACCCGGCTCCATCGAACTCTTCCGTGAATTCGTCGTACCGCGAGTGCGACCAGGATGCCGCCGAGTAACGATCCAGATTCCAGGATCGAAAGGATCTCTGCGTTGGCGTTAATGCTGGCCGCAATCGCGGGCAACGTGACGGTATAGCTCGCGACGAAGAAACACAACATTGCGAAGCGGCACGCCGCCCACAGTCCAGGTTCGGACCGAAGGAGGGTCAACGCGTCGCCAATGGATTCTGAGGACGCCTGCACGTGATGCGCGCTCGCCGTGACACGGGCGGTCGCAAAGAAGACGAGTACCTCGGGTATCGCCGTGAGTGCACACACGAGGAACACCCATCCAGGCCCCACGGCCACGAAGATCCAGCCGCCCATGAGGAGTCCGAACACTGCCGCCATGGCCACGTTGCGCGTATAAGCGCTATTTAACTCGGGTAGACGTCGGGGCGCGGCGAGTAATTGGCGAACGAGATACGAGTTGGGCGCGTTCAGCCCCTCGAGTACGCCGTAGCCGAGGACCCACGCGAACAGTGCCAGCACATTCAAATGGTTCGCTCCGGCGAGCGCCGCGGGCAGCAGCGCCCAAAGACCTTCGGCCGCGTTCACCCACGCGTCGACGCGCGCCGCGCCGTAGCGTCGCGAGATCGTGGTGGCGGAACCGGCGAGAATGACCGAGGGGAGGTTGAAACACAACAGAATGAGTCCGGTGTCGAGAACCGAGTGAGTCTTGTGAAAGATGAGATAGGTGGTGACAAGCATCGCCATGTATTCGCCCGAGTGCACAATCCCCGCGCCGAGCAAGTACGCGGCGCGAATCTTTGACAGTTGGTCATCGGGTTCGTGCGGCGTTGGTTCGAACTTCCTACGACTGTCCATTGGTCGATGTTAGGAACGTTCGTGTTGCCTATCCCAATTTTGCGGTAATCCGCGTGTGACAAGTGTGTGATTGTCTGGCGCGCGGTAGCGTGGATTTCATGGAGCAATCCAACAAACCGAACGAGGAACCGCCTTCGGATCCAGAGACGTGGTCAGACGAACAATGGATCACGTGGCTAAAGGCAACCGACGACAGCGCGGAGCTCGAACACGAGAGTGACGAGGCGCCAGTGGCGGTTCGTCTCGCGAGGTCTTCGGCGGGTCAGGCGCTGGGCCAAGCGATGCTTGGACTCGCGCAAGCAATGTACGGCCAGAAGGACGAGGATCTGGTCATCGTGGTCGAAGGAAACTCCGATGACCTCGACGACGAACCTTTTCGCGTGAACTTGGACTTTGAGAATCCCGAGCAGTCAACCATAGTTTTTCGCCAGGCTGACGCCGAGCGCGACGACTAGTTAGAGCCACTTCCAATTCGACGCAACGTCCTTCAATGTTTGCGCGTTCGAAGTGCCAGTCAGTGACGTGATGGTGAGAAAGTAGACGTGCGTGGTGTGCTCGAAGACCACCTGTAACCCTGACGCGGGTACACCCGCCACGCTCTTTGGTAGCTCATAGGAGACTTCGACGGCGTTCGCGAAAGGCAGCGCGACGTCGCGCACGTGAACGTCACCAATATCAGCGGCGGCTAATTGGGATTTTTCTTGGCTTTTGACGGCGCTGAAGAATGCGGCGCCCGTTGGAGCCCCAGCCGAAGACTCCACGCCGACGTTGAGATTAGCGGCGAACTTATTGGCGATTGGACCAATGGCAAAAATTTTTATGCCTTCTTTTGCGGCGTTCTTCACTTGGTTGTCGATGGACTTCTTAAGTGATGGATCGTTCTTCGTCGCTTGGGTGAGCAGCGCCTTAATATTGGATCCGTTGAGTGGAACCTCGATCCACTTTGGCGCCAGCAAAAATGTGAAACCGTCTTTCGTGTCGGTCACACGCGCATCCGCGCCAGCCGCGAGAGCACTCGAACTGAGCGTGAGCAAGGCGCTCAGCGCGAGAATGCTCGCGACGCGCGACGTGTTCTTTGTCTTCATTGTGTGGTCCTTGCGCCAGAAACGGAATGGAACGGAACTTCGAAACAGCGAATCTCAACCTTAGCCAAAGTGATCACGACGCCTGCAGCGACCCGTGCGGGAAGAGTCTTCTAGGGACGGGTCGCCACTCCTCCACCTTCTCGCTTTGCCGCGTCGAGCACTTCTTTTGGCACCACGGTGCCGGGCCGGTTCGATGGGTCGTTCGCGAGGAATCGACCGATTACGGGTATCTCGGTGATCGACTCTGCACGAAGAATCGCTGTCACGACCGGCACGAAGCTCTCGGCGGCCGGATAGACGAGGTAACGCGCCAGCCACTCGGGTTGGTACTTCGCATTAAAGGTCCACAGGGATTCAATTGGTAAGACCCCCGAGAGACGCTTGAGGGCCCACCGCTCGACGCGCGTGAACGTGCCGTCGCCGCGCTCGCCATCGAGCACCGACCGAAACGCGGCGAAGTTGAGGCTGAGACCTCGAGATCCCTGCCTTGCGAGGTGCTCGATGGTTGAACACAGGACGTAATCGATCAGTCCGTTGGGGTGATCGCCCGGGTCGCGGCGCATGAGGTCGAGCGAGTAACCGCCAATGGCTGGTGAAGGTACGAACTGGCAAAGTGCGGCGGGTTGTCCGTCTGGCCCGTGCACGATGGTAAGCAGTAACCCCTTGTCCTTGGGGTCAAAGAGTCGACCGAGCATCATCGAGAATCCGCGCTCACCTTCTCCGCGGCGCAACATGCCAATGAGTTCCACGATGGCGCCGACCTCACCGGGCTCGATGAGTGCCGGATCGATGAACTGGACCGTGTAACCGTGGCGCGCCAATCGCGTGCACGCCTGGCGCAGGCCCTTCATCTTGCCGCCCTCGAGTGAGAAGTTTTGACAGTCCACAATCGCTTCGTCGCCGAGGTAGATGTGATGCATTCCCGCCGCGCGGTAGATCGTGGTCCACTCTTCTGAAGCTGCCATGATGCCGATTGTCCAACCGCGTGACTCACCGTACGCACGAAAGGCACTAAACGCTTCTGTGCGCTCGGCCTCGGGGCCAATGGGATCAGGAGAGATCAACGCGACACCTCCGTATACCGCGTAGGCAACGAGCGAGTCACGAAAGAAGAAGAACTGCTTGTCGTCGCGCAACGCAAAGTAGTCGAGTGTCCCGCGTCCGTGACGACGGACGATTTCGCGTGCGCGCAATTCGGCGAACCGGCGCTCGGTGGTGGTCCCCTTTTGGGAGAGCCGTCGGTCGACGACGGGTCGCGTGAGAAGATAGAAAAGCGTCACCAACAGACAGACGCCAATCGTGACGAGTGTGGGATTGACGAAGTCGTCCACGCCATCGGGGAGTTTTATGGAAAAGATTCCGATCAATCTCTCGGCACATCCAATGAAGACGACCCCGAAACTGGGAAGGTGTTGGCGTCCTGAAGAAGCCTCAATTCCTAAGGTGGCGGCAAGCAACGTGATAAAGACGATGAGTCCCAGCCGCGGCAGTGCGGCGCGCAGGCTTGTACGATCCGTCGTCGCCTGAAACTGCGTTCGCTGAAGGACGAGAAAGACCAGAATCGCCACTGCGACCACTGAGGATACGATCGAGCCGCCGCGAGCCAGGTGAGCGACCATCGTGAATGCAAGCGCTCCCACGGCGAAGAACCAGGAGCGTCGTTGTCCCCGACGGATACCGCGCGCGGTCATGATCATTCCAATTCCCGCCGCCGCGGTCAATGCCGCCGCTGATTGGGCGACGCCCAAGGGCAGCACGCTGAGCACAAGATGGAGTCGATGACGTAGAGGCGGTGACGCGGTGACGGCCACGTTCACTAATCCATCCAAGAACAGCAGGCCACTTGCCCAACGCCGCACCGAACGCTGACGACGTTGTGCGCGAAGTCGCTCGACGTTGACGGGAAAGGGGTTGCTATTCGGCCACGAACCAACGGTACCGGTGCGTGATGGCGGGGGTGGTTGTAGGGGTTGGCCGGCAACGAGATGTTCGAACCAGGTGCCGCGTCGTCGTGGGGTCTCTCCCGCGACCAGTCGCACCTGCAACGTGCTCGCGGCCTCGATCTCGACAATCCCGAGTCGATCCACGGAACTAAAGACGGGCGGAAATCCAAACCAACTTCGCCGCTCAATTATCACGGTGCGCGATGGTCCTGGCGCTGCGCAAACCCCGTGGTCGAGGAACGCGAGGGCGGGACGCGGGGCGCCACCTATCACTGCGCCTGCACCACCTCGCTCGACTACCCGACGTGCAATTTCGAGCGCGTCGACGTCGTAGGCGTAGGTGATCGCGAGAGGCTCGCTGAGCGATGCCGTTCGTTCGCTCCTCGAGTCACGGTCGAATCGTCGCCGCACGATGAGACCCGCCAAACTTACGACGAGTGCCTCGAGAAGCACGATGACGATGACGTTCACGACAAGATTGCCCCAAAATGTGGGCGTGTGCGGGGCGTGCACGCGGTAGCGATGGTGCGTAAAGTGTCCAACAATTTTTGCGATGGTATTGAAGAAATCGAATCCGACGAGTGCGAGTACCGGGAGCCACACCCAAGGACCGAGGCGCCGGTAGAGGACCCTTGACGTGACGAACCTCGTGAATGCGGATGGATCTTCGAGGCGATCCGCATCGGATCGCTCACTCGCGTCGGCCAATTCGAGGTCGACGTCGGCGCGTCCCGCACAAACGAAGACGTCGCGCACCCCTGCGGCACTCGCAACTTGGAACATGATGTCCTTGGCAATCGACACCCCGAGTGCCTCGAGGTTCTGTTGTGCTCGTTCGTGGTCGCGAAGCTCGTAGTCGTCCTTGCCGGGCAACACAATAAGTTGGTGGTTCGCGTTCTCACAGAATTGTCGTAACGCTCGAGGAATTTCTGGAGACGCAACGAAGGTTGCCTCGATGAATTTTGCGAGGTCGGCGGTTTCGTCGGGATAAAAGAGATTGCCCGCTACCACCACAACGGCGGCGTCGTCGATGTCGCTGAGCAACTCGATGAATTCTGCGACCGGACGACTCGTAACATTCGTGGTGGGAGATAATGAGAGGTCGCTTACGACATAGACGTGGTGTCCGTAGGGGATTGGTATCGTTTGTCGTTCAATCTGCGTCACGAGGTCTAGTCTCGCAGACACCATCGCCGAAGGCTCCGAAAGGCGCAAATCAACCGTGTTAGAGAACAACGAACAAAGTAATTGGCGTTGGCGCGACGAGCCACGCGACGCCAGTCGAGTGGTCATTTTTGATATTGACGGTGTTCTCGCTGATGCCGCGGGGCGCCAACACTTTCTTGACTGGGGGGACTGGCGAAGCTTCTTTAATGCGGTGGGCGCGGACCCCGTTATCAACGAGATTGAGCGTTTACTCGAGCTGCTCGATTCATCGCTGCTTATCGTGCTCGTCACCGGGAGACCCCGGCGCATTCAGGACCAAACATTGGCGTGGCTGGAACGCTTTGCCATTCGTTGGGATCTTCTCGTCATGCGCGAGCACGGTGACTATTCGGGCGTCGATTCGTTCAAACGCGATGTATTGCGCGACCTACGCGATCGAGGCTTTGACGTGCAGTTGGCCCTCGACGACGATCCGAAGAATCACGCTATGTACGTCAGCGAGGGCGTGCCCTGTATCTACATACATTCGGGCTACTACTTGTAGTTCGGCACATCCGTGCCCCCTTTAGGCTCGAATACTTAGGAGCGAGCAGTAATGGAGAGGCCAGAGTGAAGATTGCGGTTGTGGGTGCGGGCGTGAGCGGCCTGACTGCTGCGTACCTCTTGAGCGAGCAGCACGACGTCACGTTGTTCGAACGCGAAGAATCACTTGGGGGCCATGCGCACACGGTCGACGTACCAGGAGGCGACGGCGACTACCCGGTTGATACCGGATTTCTCGTATACAACGATCAAACCTATCCCTCTTTCATTGCTCTTTTGGATCGCCTTGGCGTTATATCCAAGCAAAGCACTATGAGCTTCAGCTATCGCGACGTGCGACGGGATTTCGAATGGAAGGGGAGCACCCTCAACTCCATTTTTGCGCAGCGGCGTAATATTCTTAGTGCCAAATTTTTACGAATGGTGAGAGACATTCTTTCGTTCAATCGAACCTTGCGTGCCGTTCTCACAGAGCCTCCCGATCCTGATCGCACGCTTGCCGATTTGTTAAACGAGCATCGTTGGAGCAAGGAATTTCTTGATTGGTACTTGGTGCCCATGGGTTCGGCTATTTGGTCGGCTAACCCGCTTACGTTCACTGAGATACCGGCACGCACCTTCGCCGAGTTCTTCTCGCGCCACGGACTACTGAGCGTGCGTGGCAAACCAGCGTGGCGCACAATCGAGGGCGGGTCGCGCACGTACGTTCTGCGTCTCGAGCAAGCAATCGCTGAGCGCGGCAAGATTCACACGTCCGCATCGGTGGTGGCTATCCGACGTAGTAGCGATGCAGTCGAGATCACTACCGCCGCGAGCGTCGAAACTTTCGATCACGTCGTGGTGGCGTGCCACAGCGATGAGGCGCTGGCATTACTCGTTGACGCGAACGAACAAGAGAATTACGTACTTGGGTCCATAGCCTTCCAGGAGAATGACGTGACGTTGCACTGGGACGATGCAATGATGCCCCGCGCCAGTCGCGCGTGGGCTGCCTGGAATTACCGGTTCGACGGAGGTCCGAGTGCACTCGCGACACTCACGTACGATATCTCGACGCTGCAGTCCCTCGACGCTCCACGACGGTTCTTCGTGTCGCTGAACAGTCACGACAAGATCGATCCCCGTAAGGTGTTAGCCCGCTTTTGCTATTCACACCCGGTCCTCGATCTGGCATCAGTTCGTGCTCAGGCACGACGCCACACTCTCACGGGTAATCGGACATCCTTTTGCGGTGCGTACTTCGGTTACGGTTTCCACGAAGACGGCGTGAAAAGTGCCCTCGAAGTGTGCGAGTCACTTGGTGTCACGTGGTGAGTGACTCCGCCATCTACTGGGGACGGGTGACACATGACCGCTTCTTGCCTCGTGAACACAAGTTTTCGTATCAGGTCATGATGTTCGACCTGTACACCGATGAACTCGACACGATTGCGCGCAGCGTGAAGGGGATCGTCCTCGAGGGGAACGTTACCGCGACGACGGCACCAACAAGTTG
>Ga0302319_10025326_pt1 | contig 10511 bp, 10 predicted proteins | sample Bog_T0_2_FD_203319 | JGI IMG/M metagenome (GOLD analysis project Ga0302319, IMG submission 203319) | Peat permafrost microbial communities from Stordalen Mire near Abisko, Sweden - Bog_T0_2 | ecosystem: Environmental > Terrestrial > Soil > Wetlands > Peat | place: Sweden: Abisko, Stordalen Mire... | reverse complement strand
GCATTTTTGCTCTGTTGACGAATCAGTAACTGCAAACCCCGTATTTTGCCCGCTTTTTAGCCAAAAAGGTACCATTTTGGCCCCAAAATCCCTCATTTTCGCGTTTTCTGAATACCCGCAAGTATCGCAATCTGGGATATTCAGATCTCCGCGACAACCAACTTTTTGCGAGCGAAGAGCGAGCGGCTGCCGCACCAAAGGTGGCTGCAGGCGCAGGATTAGAATGAAGGTTATGAGCGAAGCAATCTCTCTCGAAGCACAGGTCAGCCAGCAGGTCATCCTCGCCATGAAGGCCCACGACGCGGTGCGCACCACGACGCTCCGCCTGATCAAGAACGCCCTCAAAAACAAGTTCATCGAGAAGCGCGAGCCATTGACTCCAGCCGAGGAGCAGCAGGCCCTGGCCACCATGATCAAGCAGCGTCGCGACTCCATCGAGCAGTTCACCAACGGCAACCGCCCCGAGCTGGCCGCCGCCGAAGCCGCCGAGATCGTGGTCATCGAAGAGTTCCTGCCCAAGGCCCTCGATGAAGCCGCTCTCGGCGTTCTGGTCACTGAAGCCGTCGCCGAAGTCGCCGCCGCGCTCGGAAAAGCGCCCACGCCCAAGGAGATGGGCGCGGTCATGAAGGCCGTGCAAGCCAAATTGCAAGCCGCCAGCCTCCGCGCTGAAGGCCGCGTGGTCAGCGATATGGTCAAGAAGGCGCTGGCGGGGTAAGGTAACTTTCCCAGGCCTCCATTGTGAGATTTGGGATTCCGCTTATGACCGCGCAAACTCCATCAGCGGGCCAATCTCGTTTTGATCCGCGGCGTGCAGTGCCTCGATATAGCGCCGTCGAAAGTCTCCGGCCTTCACAAGCTCCGCCCCACCCCAGGTGAAGATAGGCCTGCCTTGCCGCTGCGCCAGCACATCGGCCATCAACCGCGCGTGACGGCCATTGCCGTTCGCGAAGGGATGAATAAACACCAGGCGATGATGCAGGCGAATGGAGATCTCATCAGGAGTGTAGGTCTGGTGGCCCAGCCAATATCGAGCGTCGCCCACAAGCGCCGCGAGCGATGCCTGGATTTGGTAGAAGGGAATGCCGATATTCTTTTCCGTCTTCCGGTAGCGGCCCGCCCACTTCCAGGTCTGGTCGAACATGCGCCGGTGCAAATCGCGCAGATAAGGCTCGGTGAGCGGGTCGAGACGCCGGATTACTTTTTCATCAAGCGCCCAGCCGTAAGCTTCCAGAATGTTTTGCCGTTCCCACTCGTTCAATTCTTCCCTGGTGGCCAGGTTGGGAATCAGGTCGGCTTGCTCTTCCGGGCTGAGCGGTGTGTAGCCGTCCTCCGCAGCGAAGAGCGTCATTGCGCGGCACGCTTCCCGGCAAGGCGGTGTGCCTCCGCCTCGACGGCTTCGTCAATGCGCCCCGCGGCCTGATCTTCAAGCGCCATGGAATGCTCGACGCCGAGGACGCGCTTGCGAGCCTGGGCGCGGGCACGATTCTCGATCAGATCTTGCATCGTGCCGGTCCTCGGCACCAACGCATAGACCAAGTCGCAATCAAGTGCGTTGGCAACGTTGCGCAGACTCTTCAAGGTAATGCTGCCCTCGGCCTCTGCCTTCTCGAATTGCAGCGGAAGCTGGCGGCTGGTGCCGAGTATCCGCCCCAGCTCCCCAGACGAGGCGCCAATCGCCTCCCGTATGGCGCGAATCCAGCCCTTCTGAGGCCGGGAAACGGCATGGGCCGCGCGAAAGCTTTCCAGACTGCGGTCCAGCTGCTTGAGCCGAAGATTTCTGAACTCATGTCGCATCTTGTGGTTACCATTCATATGACAATTTAAATATAGTCTTTTCCGGCCAACAAGACAATGTATATATTTACATTAATAGATAAATGACAATATGTAAATTGCCATAGAGTATAATTAGACAATATATACATTGTCATATGCAGCCACTGTTAGCTGTCCGCTACTTTCAGATCACTTCCGCCTGCCCATTTGCAAGGCTAATGCTTGAGCAGCCCGAGTTCGCCAGCCAATTGCTCGAGCTTCTGCCGCGTGGCGGCCGGGGGTGGGACCAGCGGCAGGCGGACGTGGTCCGTGCAGCGGCCCATCAGCGAGAGAATCGTCTTCACCGGACAGGGATTGGAGTCCCAGAAATTGGCGTCGATCAGCTTCGCGTAGCGGCTCTCCAGAGAGCGCGCCTCGGCCCAGTCATTGCGCAATGCGGCATGAATCATGCGGCTCATCTCCGCCGGGATTTCATTGGAGGCTACGCTGACCAGCCCGCTGCCGCCCACGCTGATCGTGCCCAGCGCCATGTTGTCGTCGCCGCTGAATACCTTGAAACCGCTGGGCAGCAGACGCACCAGTTCGGCAATCTGCGGCAGTTTGCCGCTGGATTCCTTGACCGCCTGGATGTTGGCGGCGGCCTCGGCCAGGCGCACGACCGTCGAAGGATCAAGGTTCACGCCGGTGCGTCCAGGAATGTTGTAGATCACCACGGGTAGCGGGGCAACAGCCTGCGCCAGAGCCAAAAAGTGCTGGAACTGGCCCTCCTGCGAAGGCTTGTTGTAGTAAGGATTGGCCGACAGCACCGCGCCCAGGCCGCGAATCTGCTTCAGCTTAGCGGCTAGCCGCACCAATGTCCGGGTGTTGTTGTGCGTACAGCCGGCCCACACCGGCACGCGGCCAGCAGCCGCCTCCACCACCACGCTCACGGCCTTCAGCCATTCGTCCTCGTCCAGCGTGGCCGCCTCGCCGGTTGACCCGCAGGCCACCAGAAAGTCGATGCCCGAGTCAATCTGCCAGTTCACCAGCGCCGTGAGCGCCGCTTCGTCAATCGAACCGTCCGCCCGGAAGGGAGTAACGATTGCAGTACCGCAACCAGTGGTTTCCATATTTAGAGAATATAACGAAAACGGCGCTGAAAAGCTTTGATTGGTCTGCTAAACAGCAAGCGGGCAGGACATAAAAAAGCCGGCGGAGGGCTGTGGCTGTATGCTCGAAGCAGTTCGTTGGTTTCCCCACGCTATGCGCTATACGACACAATTTTTGCTTTCGGCCCTGGCGGCGGCGCAGTTTCCCGCGCCGGATGTGCCGGAGATTGCGTTTCTGGGCCGGTCGAATGTGGGCAAATCGAGCCTGCTGAATAAGCTGGTGGGCGAAAAGGCGGCTAAAGTCTCGCAGACGCCGGGCCGGACTCGAGCCATCAATTTTTTTGCGTTATTGGACGCTAGCCGGCGGCCTAAGCTGATCTTTGCCGACCTTCCCGGCTATGGCTACGCGAAGATTTCAAAGTCAATTTCGGAGACCTGGCCGTCGTTTATCGAGCCTTATCTGGCGATACGCTCCACGCTGAAGCTGTGCGTGTGCCTGGTGGATGCGAATGTGCCCGCGCAGCAGAGCGATCGGCAGTTGATCGACTGGCTGCGGGCCGCGGGGCGCGAGTTTGCCGTGGTAGCCACCAAGATTGACCGGCTCAGCGGCAATGAGCGCACGCGCAGCCTGTTGGCGCTGAAGCAGGGGCTGGAACTGGACGAACTTCTGCCCGTCTCAGCCAAGTCCGGCTATGGGGTGAAGGAACTCTGGACGCGCATTGAGGCGGCCGGGGGAAACGCCTGAATCTCCACTGCAACGGAAATTTCCCCGCCTTCCACCTGCTCTTGAACCTTCTTCCGAAATCTTGCGGCGGTACATTCATCGCAGCGCAGTAGGCGCAGGCCCTGCGACCTTCGGCCCAGGTAGCGCGGTGCGAGGCGGAGCCAGCGGCGGGATTGCGCGGCGGCTGGACTCGAATCAGAGCTGAAGCAATCCATAGCGAGAGCATCGAGTTTGGGCAGCCATTGTGCCGGTGCTGCTGCCACGCTCCAGGTAAGCAGCACCTGGTTAACATCGGGATGGATAGCCACCACAGGCCGCGCACCCTGATGGAGAAAGGCGTCGAACTCCGGCGCGGGCGCGGAGTGAGGCGGCAGCAGATCGGGGAGCACGCCGCGCTCGAGCAATAGGCGGGCGAAATCAGCTTCGCTATCCTGAGCCAGGGTGGCCACGCAGACAGCGACCGTGGTTCGCTTGCGAATCTCGTTTTTAAGAATGCGCAGGGCTTCATCGAGCGAGGTGACAAGGAAGTCTACGACGCCGTCGCGGATGGCCTGCTTGCCGGCGGCGGAATCTGCCGAGACGGCCAGCGAGGCGGCGCCGGCGATGTTGGCCGCTACCAGCAATGCGCTAGCCTGGGCGTCGAGCGGGCCGGCGTAGAGCAGTTTCCCGCCCAGGCTGGGCTCCGCACCCGGGCCGTGGTCAGAGGACAGGATAAGGCCGGCGTAGCAGCGCTCAGCTTGCAGGGCGAACTCGAACGCGGCGGGCGGATTGGCAGCCATGGAATTCATGAGAGGTTGACCGGCTAAGCCGGCGCTGCGCCTACCAGGTGGAGTAGGCTTGTCCGCCGGTGCTCAGCTCCTGAGAGCCGGAGTGGACGTCGTTGATGCCGGATTCGGTCTGGTCCACCGAGTACAGCGCTCCGTTGGAGTCGTTGACCCAGGTGTCTTTGGAGTGAGTAAAAGGATCCTCGGGGATAGCTTTCAGGTAGCCGTCTGAGATGAGATCTTCAAGCGTCTGCGGCGCCTTCTGCTTATCCATAGTGTAGGAGTCGATGGCTGCCCGCATCACGTGCAGGTCTTCCTTGAGCACGGATTCCCGGGCCATCTTCATGGCAGCCGTGAATTTGGGGACGGCAACCATGGCCAGCACGCCGATGATGGCCATGACGATCATCAGCTCGATGAGCGTAAAGCCCGCGTCTTGTTTGCGAATCCTGCTCACTGAATCCTCTACTGCCAATCTGCGGCTACCAGTCAGAATACTTGGTCCCGTCCAGGGCCGTGCCCGTGGACTTGGAGTACACATCGAAGACGCTGTCCCCGCTGAAGGAGGTCGAAGTGGGATCGTCCTTCATCGAGCGCAAGCCCCACTCCGCCTTGCCGGTCATGGGGTCTACGGGAATGCGGCGCAGAAACTTCACTTTCTTTGTCTGAACCTCCACGCCGTTGACCAGCGTCTCCAGGTCTGGCGGATAACCCTGGCTGTCGAGCTTGACCTGGAAGGCGTTCTTGTCGGCCGCGTCCTTGTAGTGGTCGATGGCGTCGCGCATCATCCACAGATCGTAGCGCAGGTAGCGCTCGTTCTGGCGCTTGACCTGGAAGCGGGCGACTGGCAACGCGGCCGAGGCGAGGATGGAGAGAATCGCCACGGTCACAATCAACTCGACCAGAGTGAGCCCCCGCTCTCCGGGGCGGACGTTCCGGATTGGCCGGGCTTCCTTCATGATAGGCCCCTCATCGGCTTACTTCACCTGAACGTTGATGCGCGCGCCCTGTGCCGGCAACTGCTGTTGTGAACTGTTGACTGCGCCTGGCCGGGTAATGGCGATGACGCTGTTTCCGGAGGCCTTGGCCTGGAATGAAAGCACACAGATCACGCCGGCTCCGTTCACGCCGGCCGCTCCCGGCGGAAGCGAAGCATTGATGTTGATGGAGCCGGGTCCGTCGTCGCGATGCACCAGCGCTACTGCCTGTCCGTTGCGGCCCAAAAAGTCACCGTTATCCACATTGAGCAGGGATAGCGTGGCCGGATCGTAGGAAATCTGCAAAGGAACAGCAGCTATATCCTTTCCTCCGGTCAGCACCACGGAGATCTGGAAGGTAGCGCCGGGAGCCACAGGGGCGGGCTGCGGAGCAAGCGACAAGCTCACGCCGGGAGGTTTTGGGGTAGATTCCGGCGGCTTGGCCTGGGCGGTGTTCCCGGTGGTCTCCGCGGCCTGGTGTAACTGATCCAGCGCGGCCGGGACAGCGGCCAGGGCGCTTTGGCCTGGAACCGTGCCAACATTGGGCTGAACGCTGGAAGATGGGTGCGGAGTGGGAGCTGGGCTGGAGGCCGGTTTCGATTCCGGCTCCGAGCTGGCGCCCTCAGCCGGAGTGTGGCGCAACTCAATGGACGTGCCGGATCCAGTGTCCACGGTGCGCAGATTCACCTGCTCCAGCGCCTGCGAACGAACCACGTGCGGCACCACCAGAAAGACCAGCTCGTCGTCCTGAATTGTGTGATCCTTGGAGCCGAAGAGGTAAGAAAGGCCGGGAATCTGACTCAGCCCGGGAATGCCGGACTTGGTTTGCGATTCCTGCTTGTTCTGAATACCGCCGAGGATGCTAGCCTCGCCCTCGCGCAGCCGGATGACGTGATCAACGCTGCGCTGGCTGATGATCGGCTCGGTCACGCCGCTGATGGTCACCGAACCGCTCTGCGAAGTGACCTCGATCTTGATCTTGAGCGTGACATCGCGGTCAAAGTGGACGGTCGGCGTCATTTCGATATTCACGCCCACGTCCTGGTACTGGAACTGCGTGTTGACCAGCGAGCTGACCACGGCGGTGGCGGCGCCGGTCTGATAGGAGCCGGTGGCGATGGGAATCTTGGAACCGATCTTCATCACCGCCTTCTGGCCGTCAGTGGCCCGGATGCGAGGATTCTGCAAAATCTTAGTGTTCGTGTCTGTGAGCAGCAGGTTGGCCGTGGCAGAACCCACAGTTACGGCAAAATCCGTGGCCTTCAGGTGGGCCAGTTGATAGAGTGTGGGGCTGGTCGTGCTGGTGGTCGAACTGGTCGTGGATGTAGTGGTCGAACTGGTGCTGCTGGAGGGCGGCTGCAGCGCGACACCTACGCTGCTGGGCCAGGCGATGCCCAGCGTTTTCTCCCAGTTTTTGCTCACCTCCATGACGGCGATGTCCACCACCACCTCGGGACGCGCTTTATCCAGGTCGTTAATCACTTTTTCAGCCAGCAGAAGTTCGTCGGGCGTAGCGCGCATCACAATGGCGTTCTGGCTGGGCACCGGGTAGACCTTGGTGTTGGGCAACAGGTTGCGGATGGCGGTATTTACGTCGGTCAGGTCGTTTTGCTGCCATGCATTGGAAAGATAAAAGGTCTGCACGGCCTGCTGATCGAGCTCGGTGTGGCGTGCGCGAGTGTTGGCGGCCACAAAAAGCGTGTTTTCGGTGACCGGCTTCCAGAAGGTGTTGGAGATGGTGCCCACAATGCGCAGCGCATCGAGCAGAGAAACGTTGTTCAGGTCCACCTGAATGCGCTTGGAGGTGTACTCCGGGTCAAACAGGACATTGACGCCGGCGGCTTTGCCGATAGCCTGGTAGACCATCTTGGCGTCTTCCTGGATGTGCAGGGTGAGCGGTTCGTTGGAGACCGGCTTCAGAATGGCCGGCGCGCTCATCGATTCGAGGTCCTCCTGCTTGCCCTCGATCTGCGGGAGGCTGGTCTCAGAGGTCAGGGTAGCCTCGCCGTGCTTCTTCCGCACCCGGGCTATGGCTTGCTGTGCGGCTTCATTGCTGGGGTCGATCTCGGCGGCGTGCAGAAACTCCGACAGCGCACCCTGTTCATTGCCCGCGTCCAGCAGCTTCTGGCCCTTGGTAACGTGCGCGGCAGAAGCGGTGATGCGCACCCGGTAGAACGCGGCGCGGAATTGCAGGTCCTTGGGAGCCTTGGCATGGGCCTTCTGGTAGTTTTCGTAGGCGCCGTCGTAGTCCTCCTTCGCCTCTGCGGTTTGGCCGCGCTTGAAAAACGTGCTGGCCGACTCGGCGCGCAGGGCAACGCTCGACAGGCTGAAGACTGCCAGAACGGCAAGAAGCGCAATCCAGAAAAAGGCTCGTGAAAAAACGGATCTGGAGGCAGCCTGTGCTTGAACGCGGCTTTTCATCAAACTCCCCGGCGTCTTCGCCAGCCCGCACTGCTCATCGGGCTCTTGTGGACAGCCTTGGCCGTCCCAGACGCGCATCTTGAAGCAATTTCGATTGGTTAAAACTCCCATTCGATGCAGCCCCATTCTAACAAAGCCCGGCGCAAAACTGCCTGAAACCAGCGCCAATGCTAGGATTGAGATTTGAGGAGGCTTGCGGATGGCTCGCCAAACCAGCCACGTCATCGTTCAGCCGGCCAGTCCCGGCCCGCAGAAGCCTGCCAAGCCCCGCGATCCGGTGGCCTCGGGCGAGCGGGATGCCGCGCACAATCGCGTCGCCAGCCACAACTACTTTCTTCTCGAAAAGTTCGAGGCCGGCGTCAGCCTGCGTGGGACGGAGGTCAAGTCCATCCGCGAGGGCAAGGCTAACCTCAAGGACTCCTACGGCCTCATCCAGAATGGCGAGGCTTTCCTGCTCAACCTGCATATCGGCCCCTACTCCCACGGAAACCTCTCCAACCACGACGCCACCCGCACCCGCAAGCTGCTGCTGCACAGCGGCGAGATTCGCAAGCTACTCTCCAAGACGCAGATCAAGGGCCACACGCTCATCCCCACCCGCCTTTACTTCCGCAACGGGAGGGTCAAATGCGAACTGGCTGTGGCCAAGGGCAAGCAGGATTGGGACAAGCGCGAGACTGAGAAGCGCCGCGAGGCTGACCGCGATGCCCGCGCCGCCGTCAACGCCAGTAAGCACAAGATGGGGCGCTAGAGGCAGCCTCCACGACATAATCGCACGGAAAACCATGTATCTTAAAGAAAACACGCCGGTAATGCCGCAACACGCAGGGCTGGCCACACAGTTCTCTGTGTTAGTGCGGCGTTGACCACTCCGTCCCCATATTGTCGTCGGTGATCAACCGTGCACCCTTGAACCGGTGCAGAATACTGTCGTGCGATTCGAGCATCCCACCGGGAACATCCAGTTCGTCAGCCAGATGTAGAACCTCCTCAAGCCGCGCGCGCTGATCTAGTTTGGCCAGATCGAAGACTGGGCGCCCGTCAATTTGATAGTGTGTGAGCGCTATTCTCCAGCGGTTCTTGTCGAGCGTGATGGGGCTGTCGCTGACGGCAACAAAGCTGTGGACGCGCAGCGCGTATGGAAATGCTGTCGCGCCCGTAGCCAGAGCTTCGCCGGAGAAGGTCGTGTTGTAGTACGCTATTCCGCCGGGATTCAAATGCTCCCGCATCTGGCCCATAAACTCCGTTGACAAAAGGTTGGAGACATTGGCGCGATAATTCCACGTGGTGTTCATCAGGATGAAATCGAAACGGCGATCCGGATGCCCCAGCAGCCAACGCCGGCCATCGTCGGTGACGATATGAATCTTTGGGTTGCGCAGCAGGCTCTCAACAACGGGATACTTGCGGATCAGCGAGAGGAAGCCGGGATTGATCTCGACGACGGTGACATCCTCGACCCTCGGATCGTTCACCAGCACTTGCGTCCATGCTCCGGTGGCCAGGCCAATGACTAGAACCCTCCTGGGATTGGGATGCATGCCACTGATCGCAAAGGCACGAAAGAGCAGATTGGAATCGTGCATCATGTCGATTTTGATCTGCCCGTCATAGGCGCCGCCGCTGAAGACCACCGGGATCAGGTAGCCGTAGTCGGCGATGGATGGGTATACGGCAATCACGCCGCTCCTGTTCTCCGCCACGTCTGAAAATTTCATGCTGTTGTTGAAATTGATCTTGAAAAGCAGCCGTTCATAAATACCGGAGTAGAGCGGCCCTGATCCCAGGGCGAGAGCCACGCAGGCCACGCCGCCGGCAACGAAGATGCGCTTCGGCCACTGTGGCCCGGAAAGGACCGCAAGCACGGATGCAGCGAGGAAGCCCAGCCCGAGCAGGAGCAGCGATGTAGCTTGTGTGGACCAATGATCGAGGAGCACAAAACCCACCAGAAAGCTGCCCAGGGTTGAACCAACAATATTGCACATATAGATAAGGCTGATGGATTTGCCCGAGTTTCGCGCCGGATCGATGGCCGCGTGGCTCAGCAGTGGGAATGCCGACCCGAGCAGCGCTGCTGCAATGAACACGAAGACATAATTTATAGAGTCGAAGTGGACGATCCAGAGAGCCAATGCTGGTCCAACAAGAAAAGCTGCGATCGTTCCCAGCATTACGACACTGGAACTGATTCCAAGTGTGCCGCGCAAATTATTGCCGACCTTCTTGCGGCTGGCTTCGCACACCTGCAACGAACCGTAAGCAATTCCCAAAAGGTAATAGGCAAGCAGATAGGCAAAACACGGCGCTAGTCCGCCGGAAGCAAAAGCATAGAGACGATACCAGATGATTTCGTAGGCCAGCGCGATAAATCCCGTGATGCCGGCAAGCAGCATTCCGATCCAAAGCGGAATAATCTCCTGCGGTATTCGAGACTCCTCTATTGGCTTGCGCATGGCCGGAGCGGAATCTCTGATCTGCAATACCAATGCAGTGGCGCCAACAAACAGATTGAAGCAAACCGCAAGTCGAACCGACCCCGCTTCTCCGAGCAAGCGCATGAGCAGCAGTGCGGCAGCGAAGCAAGCCGCGGCGGAGCCAAAGGTATTGACTGAATAGAGCATGCCAACCGACTCTCCGATATTCCCTGTGCGGCGGACAAAATGCTCCACCAGAAGCGGCAGTGTGCTCCCCATGAGCATCGTCGGAATCAGCAGCAGTGCAAATGAAATAAAACCGGTAGCGGTCGTAGAGGCTCCAGCTG
>Ga0302319_10025325_pt1 | contig 10511 bp, 6 predicted proteins | sample Bog_T0_2_FD_203319 | JGI IMG/M metagenome (GOLD analysis project Ga0302319, IMG submission 203319) | Peat permafrost microbial communities from Stordalen Mire near Abisko, Sweden - Bog_T0_2 | ecosystem: Environmental > Terrestrial > Soil > Wetlands > Peat | place: Sweden: Abisko, Stordalen Mire... | reverse complement strand
GAGAAGGCGTTGTTGAGCGAGACGTCGGGTGTATCGATACTGGTGTGCTGCGCGCTGAAGTTGCGATAGTAAAGGGCGTTAGCGTCAGCGAGGGACTGCGCGGAGGTATCGAGATCCAGCAGCGATTTTGCGAGTGCGGATTTGGTGGCCTGCTCGGTGGTGTTGGCGAGGGTGATGAGGAGGGGGAAGGTCGTGTTGGCGTCGGTTGAGGGATCGACGTGGAGGACGAATTGCAGCGGCCAGGCGTGGGCGAGCTCCTGGTAGGGCGGCAGGATGCCAGCGTGGGCACGGGGCATGGAGATCGCTGCGGCGTGGTCCGGAAAGTTTTCATGCAGAATGTAGAACCCCGAGCCATCGGCCGTGGAAACCCATTCGGGTGACGGGACATCATCGGAGGCTGCAGGCCACATGCGCAGCATGACGGGATCGAAGCTGAAGGTGAGGGTGAGCGGACGCGTGGCCTGCACCTGATAGAAGACTAGAACCCCCGAGCCGTCGGGTGAGCTCTTCGGCGCCATCATGATTTGCCGGATCGTGAAGTTGGCGTGGGAGTAGGTGATTGTGGTGCGATCGGGTTGAACGTCGATCCATGCGGCGTGGTCGTTGACGTCGATGGGGATGGGATAGTCGTCCATGTTGGCCGTGATGCGCATGCCGCTGAAGATCTTCCACGGGAAGACCCACGCTTCATACTTGCCGTCCTGTTCCCCGAGCAGCGTACCTCGCGGACCCACGACGGAGAGCGGCCGGGAAGGAACGGCTTGCTGCGAGATCGTAAGCGGAGAGGAGCCCTGCGGTACGGGTGTCTGCAGAACGGGAATGGCAGGGAGTGTGTTCTGCGCGCGCGCCACGGTGGCGCAAGCGCAGAACAGCAGGAACGAGAGACGCGAAAGAGCTCGCTTCATCGGTACGCTTTCTTATTCATCGGCACGCCTTCTCATTCGTCGGCGCTCCTAGGGATCAAGGTTGCCGTCACGGTATGGCTTGCGATGAAGTGTATACAGGGTAGCTCTTCCGCGTCTCGATTGCGGTTAGAAAGTCACCTTCGCGCCGAACTGCAGCTGACGCATGTAGGGCTGGCTCGAACCACCGATGGCACCATCCACCGAGGTGATGAGGCCAGCATTGGTGCTATCTACAGCGCAGTCAATACAGCGAGCGTCCGTGGAGCTGGGCACGCCAAGCGGAACATGGTTGAAGACGTTGAAGGCCTGAAACTGGAACTGACCTTTGACGGTCTTTGTGATGTCGAAGTTCTTGAAGATCGACGCATCCGCGAAGTAATCGGAGGGGCCACGGAGGTAGTTGCGACCGACGTTGCCGATGGTTCCAAAGGCAGGACGGGCGAAGGGGCCGGAGGTGGCTCCATTGCTTGTGAGGGCCGCAACCGGTGTGAAGATGCGGCGGCTGTGGGTGATGGGATCGAAGGATGAGGCAGAGTGAACGAAGCCTGTAGGACTATCGACCTTGTCAGGACGGCAATCGCTGGACGTGCCGGGGCTGGCGAAGTTCGTATCGACGTCCTGATCCGAGCCGCATTCTGCGTAGGTGGGAGTGAACGGCAGGCCTCCTTCCCAGGTGGTGGTGCCAGCGATCTGCCAGCCGCCGATGGCATAGTTGACCAGGCGACCAGACTTGCCGCCGATCAGCTTATTCTTGCCGAAGGGAAGCTCATAGACACCACTGAGGACGAAGAGCTGGTTGCGGTTGGTATCGCTGGGTCCCTTTTCAACCTTGGGATCATTGGCGAAGTAGTTGGAACCGTAGTTGATGGCGCGCGACCAGGTGTAGTTGGCGAGAAGCTGGAGGCCGTGCGCGAAGCGCTGCTCAATGGTGGTCTGCAGGGCGTTGTAATGCTCACGCGCTGCGGGTGCGGTTGAGTTGATGTCTTGCGAGCAGCAGATCTGGGTTGTGCCGTCGTATACGTTGCTGAAGCGGTTGTAGTAGGGGCGACGCTGATCGAGGCTGCGTACACCGGGTGTGGTGTTGGCATCGGTCGCGGTGAGATCAGCCGGCGTTGCGGGCAGTACCTGCCGATTCACGTCGAAGCCCTCGGTCTCGCCGGGATAAACGCGCTCGCCGATATTGCCGACGTAGGCGATCGTGAGCGTCATGTTCTGCGTGAGTTGCTGTTGAACGCTGAGGTTGAACTGGTCGACCTTGGGCAGGATCAGCCGGTTCGGGCGGACGTTGTAGCCGATGCCGGGAAGAATCGGGATGATGCCGTTGGCGGGGACCGGGAACTGCGCGGTCTGCGCGGGGATGGAGTTGTAGTTGTACACCGGACTGGACGCGCTCGAGGAGCCGACGTTCTCCGAGTTCTCGACAGGGACGTTCTGGGTCAAGGCAGAACCGAAGATGGTGCCGTAGAAGCCTACGTCGTCGTACACCTGACCGATGGCTCCACGAAGGACGGTGCCGGGGCGTGCCTGAAACGCAAAGCCGAAACGGCCACCGAGATTCTTGAGGTCAACCTCTGCATTGCCGTTGGTACCGATGCCGCCGATGCCTGCGACGCGGATGGTTCCGTTGGTGAGATCAGTGAAGCCGCCGTTGCCTGGGCTGTTGACGGTCTCAGGAAAGATGATGTCCCAGCGCACACCATAGTCGAGTGTGAGCTTGGGGGTGATGCGCCAGTTGTCTTGCGCGTAGAAGGCACCGCGCTTCTGGCGGCTGGCAGCGTCGTTATTGTAGACATCGAAGCGCTGGAACTGAGCAATCTGTCCTAGCAGGACGGACTCGATGCCGACGCCGCTGGTGGAGTTGTTGAAGGTGAGCAGGCCGGCGCGATTGTTGTCGCTGGCGTTGCGCAGGTTCAGCGCATAACGAAGATCAGCACCGAATCGGATGGAGTGGTTGCCGAGGGTTTTGGTCCAGTTGTTGTTGACCTGGAAGACCTGCTCGCTTTCGCGAAGCGGGCAGTTACAGTTGACGGTGCCAAACTCGCTGACACTCCCGTCGGTGACGTTGTAGGTCGGCGAGCCACTGGCTCCGAGCAGGCCGGTATCGAGATTGGGGATGCCGTCGGCTGTGGCGGGCGCGGTCCCGGCGTCGATCTTGTTTTCGTCGACATGGTAGGAGAGAAAGCCGAAGCGGAGGTCGGTGAGCAGCGAGTTGTTGACCTGGTAGTCCGCGCCGACGGCTGCGCTCTGGTTCTGTACGACGTCTGTACCGGTGGTATTGCCGAGGCCAAAACCGGTGCCGCCTGCGGCGCCAAACACCGGCTCTCCGAGGAGCGAGAAGCGCGCGTAATCGTAACGCCCGAAGATATGAATCTTATTCGAGATGATCTGGTCGAGGCGGAGGTCAGCCTGATCCCCGTTGTTGTTGCCGTTGCCAGAGGCTACGTAGTTGTTGGTGGTGCCGGTGCCGGAGTTGGGAGCGGGCAGCGCAGCGAGTAGAGCGCGTCCCTGTGGGGTAACCAGCGTATTCGCGAAGATTACGCCGCCGGTGTACTGGGAAAGATTGCAGGTGGAGCTGGCCGCGGTAAGGCAGGTGCTTCGGACCAGCGCGGTGGGAACGCTCTGCTGCACGCTGGTGCCGATCTTTTGACGGGTGCCCTGATAGTCGGCGAAGAAGAAGGCCTTGTCCTTGAAGATGGGACCGCTGACGGAGCCGCCAAACTGGCTGTAGAGCGCGTCAGGAATGAACTTGCCGGTGACCGCGTCGGGCTGGTACTGCGTGAAGGGATCGCGGGCTTCGAGCGCTGAGCTGCGGCGGAAGAAGAAGGCGTCTCCATGGAGGTCGTTGCCCCCTGTGCGAGTCTGCGCAGAGACATACCCGGCGATGGCTCCGCCGAACTCCGCGGGGAAGTTCTCCGTGTCGACCTTGGATTCACTGAGCGAATCGAGGGTGGGGTTGATGACGATGATGCCGTCGATGGGCTCGCGATTGTCGGTGCCGTCCAGGTAGTAGCCGAGCGAGCCGTAGTTCGAGCCGTTGACCTCGAGGGACTGTGTGCCCTGCGGGTTCTCGGTGGGCGAGGTGTTGTACGAGCCGCGCTGCACGCCAGGGGTCAAGAGAGCGAAGGTAGTGAAGTTGCGGTTCTGGTTGGGAAGATCCTGTAACTGCCTGCTGGTGATAACGTTGGCGACGTCGGCACTGCTGGTTTGGAGTGCGGGAGCGCCGGCACTGACCGTAACTGTTTGATTTGTGCCTTCAACCTGAAAGACGAGATTCGATTCAGTGGCGTCGCCAGCGTTCACCGCGAGGTTCTGCACTTCGGCGGGAGTGAAGCCCTTGGCCGTGGCCTTGATGGAGTAGGAGTCGGGCACGAGGCGGTAGACGTTGTAGTTACCGCTGGCATTGGATTCAACGGTCTGCGACACGCCTTTGCTGATGTCGGTGACGACGATCGTCGCGCCGGGGATCGCGGCGCCGGTGGGGTCCGTGACGGTTCCCACGATGCTTCCGGTTACGGCCTGGGCATGTGCCTGATGCAGGCCTGCCAGCAAGAGGACGAGGAGCAAACCGCTGCGGAGAAGATACTCACAAATATTTCGGGGGTTGCGCGCAGGGTGGTGTCCGCTTGAATCGCACGCACCACAGACCGTTTTAGTTACTACCATTCCTACTACCTCCAAGATGCTACGGCTAAACCAAATAAACCAAACTTACCCACAGCTAGACCTGCATTCTGGTCAATAAGAGACACTGCGCCAGAAATAGCGTCTGACAGGACATGCGCCACAGAGAGTTGCGATTCACAATCGCGAATCGAGTGCGTTTCAGGTGAGGCCAACTGCAAACTCGACAAGCGTCGCCCTTCGCGCCGGCATCTGACAATGGGTTAAACGGTGAATTGACATGTCAAACGGCGCCACCTAGAGTTGAACGGTATGGCAACAACGGCCCCTAGTCCCACAGATCACCAACAAAATCAAAGGGCTGAGCGCCTCGCACTCGTTGAACGGATCGTTGGGAGCCAGTGCCTGCAAGGCTCGGCTCGTTTGCGTGAATTCCTGAGCTACGTTGCCGACTGTGTCTTACGCGATGCGCCCGAGGACGCCACCGAGCAGCAGATCGGGATCAATGTCTTCGGTCGAATGGCTGGCTATAACTCCAGCGAAGACAGCATCGTCCGAACACACGCCCGCCTGCTTCGACAGAAGCTGAAGGAGTACTTCGACGGGGAAGGCGTGGACGAACCGGTTCTACTTGAAATTCCAAAGGGACATTACGTCCCTGTCTTCGAGCCTCGCAGAAAAGCACAGGAGCCGGTTCAGCGGGATGAGTTCGCTACTTTTGAACTACAAGAGTCTCCTGTTGCCGCGGCGCAACAAATTCCATTCCAGCGGGAACGCCGGTTTTCTCGATGGACTCTTCTACCATCCGCCATCCTTGTGCTGGCCTTGATCTTAGGAGGCTGGTGGATAGGCAGCAGGCGAGCTTCGCCTATGGAACGCTTCTGGAAACCGTTCATGGCAGACGACTCCGCTCTGGTCATTTACAGCAACGGGCTCTTCTCCGGAGACTCTACCTCGGGTCTGCGGTATGCCGTGCCGCACGGTGTAGAAGGCTCGGCAGATTCTTCGAACTACGTGTATACCTACACCGGCATCGGCGAACTCGCCGGGGTCTATGAGCTTACGAAGCTCTTTGACAGCCGTCATGCCTCGTTCCTTCTCAAGCGTAGTTTGCTCGTCACCTGGGATGAGGCCAAGCTCCACAACCTCATTTTTCTTGGCTCGATTGTTGAAAATCTATCCTTGCGTGATGTGACCTCGGCGACAGACTTCACCATTGCGACCGCTAACGGTTATTCGGGCGTCGTGAATCACCATCCCAAACCTGGAGAGTCGCGGATCTATTCGGTGCCGGTAGTCTCGGCGACAGACGATTACGCCATTGTGTCGTACCTGCCTGGGGTTCAGCCGGGCAAGCACATGCTGATTTTTAGCGGCCTGACGACCTTGGGGACACAAGCCGCAGTGGACTTCAGTTGTCATCCCGAAACCTTTGAGCCGGTCTTGAGAGCCGCTATCAACTCCAAAGGGGAGGTGCGGCCCTTTGAAGCCGTCATCGAAACAAGCATCCGCGGGGGCGTCCCCCTCCAGACTCATCTGGTAGCGTTACACGTTCATTGAACTTGCGAGCCTCCTATCGGGCATGATCTGAACTGTAGATCGAGTGATTGCGCTAGGTGGGATCGAATGTACTGGATGCAGATGCCCTCTCTTTTGAGGAGAACCCAATGAGCCGAGTCCATGTTCTCAAATGCCGCCCAGCAGAACACTCTCATACCGAGCGTGCGCGCGACCATGGCGACTGCTTTCCCGATTGCCCCATAGCCGATAATCCCGATGGTGAGTCGATCCAGTTCAATGATGGGGTAACTCGAATAGCAGAAATCTTTGGAATGCGTCCAACGGCCATCTTGCACGCTCGTAGAGTGGGCGCCGACGTGATTTGTTAGCTCGAGAAGGAGTGCGATAGTACCTTGCGCTGTAAAAGCAGTGCTGTAGCCAAGGACTGTACTCTGATGTCAAACGGCGCGAACGTTGGTTACCGGTGCCAGGTCTTCGGGAGGTCTTGAGTTACACATGGATCTGCGTAGTATAGCGACGGGGCTCTTCCTGCAGGCGTTGAAACACGTGACTGTTGCGGAGGCAGTACGGGCCCGGGTTCACACTGACGGGGAGAAACTAAGAATCGGAGAATTGTCGTACGCACTGAACGAATTTAGACGGGTGATTGTGGTTGCGGTTGGAAAGGCCGCTGTGCCCATGTGCGGAGCGATCCTCTCAACGATTGAGCCTTCCCTATTGAGACGTCAACTCGTTGAAGCGGTTATCGTCGGTTCTACTACGCCGGACTGGCATGACCCCAGAGTCCGATTTTTTCGCGGTGGCCACCCCCTTCCAAACGCTGCTTCGCGAGAAGCTGCGGAATATATTCTCCATCTGCTGAAGTCATGCGATGAGACTTGCCTGGTTTTATTTCTCATCAGCGGCGGAGCTTCGGCGATGATCGAGTTTCCCATTGACCCCAATAAGACCACGGAAGAGGTGTCTGCATTCTTCGGTGCGCTAGTTAATTCTGGTTTACCCATCGTTGCGATGAATGCCCTGCGAAGCCACTTCTCTCGAGTGAAGGGAGGGCGCCTCGCAGTTGCTGCGCGGGGATCGACGCAATGCACTCTCCTGATTTCGGATGTTCCTCACAACTTACTTCACGTCGTGGGTTCTGGACCGTCGCTGCCGGACCCATCAACGACGGAGGATTGTCGGGAGATTCTTCGTGCCAGGGCGAAGGAGCTAAATCTTCCGAAGAATCTAGTTAATTTCTTCGCGGATCCGGAACTTGAAGAGACGATCAAGGCAAATGATCTCGCTTTTGAAAAGAGTGAATGCCGATCGCTGTTGTCCAGCGAGGATCTTTGCGCGGTGGCGCGCGAGGCGGCGATGCAATTTGGATTCGAGGTGGTCGTCGACCATCAGTGCGACGATTGGGGCTATCGAGAGGCAGCAGCCTATCTTCTTGGCCGACTGCAAGAACTGCGAAAGCACCATCCGCGAGTTTGCCTCCTATCCGCCGGCGAGATTGCTGTGCAGCTTCCAAAGCACTACGGTATCGGCGGCCGCAACCAGCAGTTCACGCTGGAGTGTGCGCGATTATTGCCCACCCTGGGTTTAGAGGCAACGGTTCTCAGCGGTGGCTCTGATGGAATCGATGGGAATAGCCCCGCCGCAGGTGCGGTCTGTGACGAAACAACCGTTGCTAGAGCGGGTGATATGGGATTGAACGTTGTTGAAGCACTGGACGGGTTCGCCAGCTACGAGTTGTTTGAGCGGCTTGGAGACGCGATTGTTACGGGGCTTACGGAAACAAACGTGCGTGATCTCCGCATCCTGCTGAGCAGTGCGTAGAAGAAAATCGCACTTCCCGTAGCCGATAGCATTACGTAAATCGGGATAGACGGTAGAACGAGAGAAAGTGTAATCTTTACGCCAACCAGGGGCTGCTCATGTTGCGTCGTGACTTCGTTCGTGCAGTGATCACTGTTAGTCTTGCGCCGAGGGGGATGTTGTCTCAGCAATCCTCCACTGCAGTGCCGGCGCCTGTGCCGTGGACCCTGGGATTGAATTCCAAGACACCACTGCCCCTAACTGAGACAGTTGATATGGTCGCGGAGACCGAGGCAAGTTTCTTCACGAAAGCTCAAATGGGAACCTTTGAACGTCTCTGCGATGTGCTTTTGCCACCGATTGGAAATTGGCCAGGGGCGCTGCAATCCGGGACCCCTGCGTTCCTCGATTTCCTCATTGGCAGTTCGCCAGAGGCCAGGCAGCGAGTTTATACCGTTGGTCTGGACTGGCTCGATAGCGCGTCCAAGGATCAATTTCAATTGCCATTCGCGGGACTTAGTGATGTTCAGGCCGGCGCACTCTTAAAGCCCTGGCTACGCACGTGGATGACCGACCATCCTCCGTCAGAGCGCCACGCCGACTTTGTCAACATTGCGCACGAGGACATATTAACAGCGACGATGAACTCAGAGGCGTGGAGCGCCGCCAACCTGGGTGCGAATCAAGACTTGATAACAGAGGGTCTTTACTGGTTCCCGATTGAGCCTGATGTCGATCGCGTACGTGCAGCATGCGCGCGCACGCCAGCCAGGATTATCGGGGCGCCGAAGGCCGCCCACACCTTCCCTTCTTATCCGCGGTAGCGAACGTTGAAACTTTGAATCCTCATGAGAGACACCCTCTTCGATGTGCTGATTATTGGGTCGGGACACTCTGGCGGCATGGCTGCCAAAATCCTGACGGAGAAAGGCGCGAATTGCCTCATGCTGAACGCTGGACCGGTAGCCGATGTGGCCAAAGATGCCGAGCGCAAATCTGCATACGAGCTACCCTACCGCGGCTTCAAGCCGCCAGGCCGATTGGAGCATGTATTCCAAGCAAGCGAGTTCAACGCAAATGTCTGGGTGAGCGAGCAAGAAGTTCCTTATACCTTCGACCCGGCCAACCCATACAACTGGGTTCGAGTACGTCTGTTCGGTGGACGCTCCCTTTTCTGGTCGCGCCAATCGTTTCGGCTGAGTGACTACGAATTCAAGGCCAAATCACATGACGGCTTTGGCGAAGATTGGCCGATCAGCCTCGCAGACCTTTCGCCGTACTACTCGCGAGTGGAAGATATCTTCCGCGTCTCGGGAGCGTTGGATGGTCCGCCACAAATGCCGAATGGCAACTTCGTTCTGGACGAGACGCCGTGGTCAGAATCGATGGAGCGGTTCATCGCGGCTGCCAAGGTCTTCGACGTGCCGGTGTGCAAGCAACGCCGCGCAGAGGGTCGCGACGGCCTGGCCAGTTCTGTAAATCTATTGCTACCCGATGCGGAGCGGACGGGGAAACTCACTTCGGTCGCAAATGCGGTCGTCCGGCAGTTGACGGTCGATAGCCATACAGGACAACCGAACGGATGCCACTTCGTTGACAGGCTGTCCCGTCGGGAGATGAAGGTGAAAGCGGGCGTCATAGTTCTTGCCGCTGGGACGCTGGAGAGCACGCGCCTGCTTCTGAACTCGAAGCTCGCCAATTCCAGTGGCCTCATCGGACACTACCTGATGGACCAAATCTACGGTCCGGGCGTGGTCTGCTCGGTACCGGAGGCGCGCAATGGCAGGGCGACGAAAAATTTGATGGGGAGCAGCGCAATCGTTCCGCGCTTTCGGAATATTACAACCAGGAGTGACAAGTTCCTGCGTGGCTATGCGCTTAACGTAACCAGCCGTACGGGCGCAGTCGAGCCGCGCAATTTCGCCGCCTATGGAGCGGAACTTCAGCAGAAGCTCGACGAATATCATGGGAGCGCGTTCCAAATGACCCTCATGGGAGAGGTGCTGGGGCGGTATGAGAATCACGTCAGGATCGACAAAGAGGCCGTCGATGCCTGGGGGATCCCCGCGTTGCATGTCGAGACAAAGTATACGGACAATGAGTTCAACATGGCGAAGGATGCGGTGGAGATCAGCTCCGCAGTAGCCGAGTCGGCTGGATTCGAAATCCTTTCGAAGAACGCTGTTCCGAACCCTCCCGGCTACAGCATCCACGAGGTCGGAACCTGTCGCATGGGGGACGATCCGAAGACGAGTGTACTGAACAAGTGGTGTCAGAGCCACGATCATAAGAATCTTTTTGTAGTGGACGGAGCCAGCTTTGTTAGCTCCGGATGGCAGAATCCGACGATGACCATTCTGTCGTTGTCGATGCGTGCATCGGAGTATCTCGCTGACCAAATGAACAGACTAGAGATTTAGGAGAAACGTAAATGAAGACCTCGCGTAGAGAATTCGCAGCCCTTATAGCGGCGGCCGCAGCCGGCTTCGGAGGACGGTTTGCCTTCGCCAATCCGCTGGGCTTGCCACTGGGAATTCAACTCTATTCGGTCCGTGAGCAGATGGCGGCGGATCTGGATGAGGCACTGGCGGCCATCAGCGCTGCCGGTTATACCGAAGTGGAAGCAGCTACGCTGCCGCAGAAGAGTGCAGCGGAAATCCGGGC
>Ga0302319_10025324_pt1 | contig 10511 bp, 9 predicted proteins | sample Bog_T0_2_FD_203319 | JGI IMG/M metagenome (GOLD analysis project Ga0302319, IMG submission 203319) | Peat permafrost microbial communities from Stordalen Mire near Abisko, Sweden - Bog_T0_2 | ecosystem: Environmental > Terrestrial > Soil > Wetlands > Peat | place: Sweden: Abisko, Stordalen Mire... | reverse complement strand
GATTTTGTCTTCGATGCCAGCCAGTTTCTTCAGCGCTTCGGCCTTCGTAGCAGCGGACATCCAATCGAGGTGGGCGATGTCGTCTGCCATGGCCTGATTTAGAGCGGTAACAAGTTTAAGCATTCGCTGTTTGGCTTCGGGGCTGAAGGCGCGTTCGACGTAAGCCTGCCCAAGCGCTTCGCCCAGGTCCCGATCGACGCCACGAACGCAGCGCTTCCAGAGAGGCTCCAACTCTTTCTTGCCGAGAAGATCGCGGCCGTAGAAGTCGAAGTTGGCGTTGACGAAATCGTCGCTCAGTTGATTCGAGGAGTTGTTGATCAGGCTCCAGCGCAGATAGGTCTTCCAGTTATCCAGCGATTCTGTGGCGATGAGCCGGTTCATGCCTTTGAAGAAATCTGGCGTCGCGACCAGATAATGTGCAGTCGCTGGCGGCGAGAGTGGGCGAAGATAGTCGTCCCAGGAAAAGAGTGGAGTTAAGGCCTTCAGTTCCGGGGCGGATAATTTGTGGTTTAGGTTCGCGGGGTCGCGGCGCATGACTATGTCCATCGAGAATTTCGCCAGCGCGGTTTCCATGTGCATGATGACTTCCGCGTGCGCTTTAGCGGAGTCGGCGCTGTCGCCCGCGAGTTGGAAGAGCTTTGCGATATATTCCTGATATTGTTTGCGCGTTTCGACTGACTTGGCGTCGTCTTTCAGGTAATAGTCGCGATCCGGCAAGCCGAGGCCGCCTTGGTCGAGTTGCGCGACGACTTTCGTGGCGTCGTCCAGGTCCTGGCCGGAGCTGAATCCGAAAAGCGCTGCTTTGGAGCCGGAATCGGTGCTGGAGGCTAATGAGAACGTGTTCTGATGCAGGCGCGCGAGTGCGGTGGCGAGTTGCGACTTGTCGGAGAGCGCGTCGATTCGGTCAAGCTCCGGCTTAATGGCGGCGATGCCCTTGCTGTTGCGACCGGACTCGTCCATGCAAGAGAAGTAGTAGTCGCCGATCTTTTGTTCGACAGGAGTTCGACTGGTATCGTTCTTGGCCGCCGCCTCTAGAACCTCGTGCAGGACGCTCTCGTTCCACAGCGTCAGCTTGCCGTCGGGCCCCCAGAAGGCTTCATCGCCCGGGATGGGATTGTTCGCGATCCACTTCTTGCAGGTGTATTGGTAGAAGTTAGCGCAGGGATTGATCGAGCGATCGACTTGATCGAGGGTGAAGTGATCGAGCGGCGGCAGTTCGGAATCGTTGGCGGTCTGCGCGAAAAGCGCGGCTGACAGAATCAGAGAAGAACTGCACAGAAAAAATGCGGCGTTGAAAAAGCGCAAGACGTGTCTCCTGGGCGGCGGTAAACGCCAGCGCAAGAATACACGAAGCGGCAATCGTTGGAGAACAGCTATTGCTGTGTGACGAACCTGAAAGCCGGCTTACTTGGCCGTAACTAACGAGTGCGTGATCGCGTGGACCGACAGCGCAATGCGATTCTGCACGCCGACTTTACGCATCAGCTTGGCGACGTGGGCTTTCACGGTGCGTTCCTCGATTCCCAGCGCGGAGCCGATTTCTTTGTTCGAGCGGCCGGCAACAAGCATCTCCAGCACTTCTTTTTCGCGGTCGGTGAAGGTAACCCGTCCTGCGGGGAAGACGCGTCCCGGAGAGTTGCTGACCCGCTCGATGAACATGGAGAGCACGTGCCTTGGCGCCCAAACCGAGCCTTCATTGACGATGCGAATCGCCTGTACAAATTCCGTGGGAGAGGCGGCTTCGTCAACGTATCCCTTGGCGCCCGAAGCGATGGCCTTCAGAATGGTTTCTTCGTCGATCCCTGAGCCGGTTACGATGATGCGTAGATCGGGGCGCGTAGCTTTGAGGCTGGCCATCACGTCAAATAGATTTTGGCCGTTGCGATTGCCCAGCAAAATAAGGTTGATGCCTTCGAGAGCGCTGATTTCCGACATGGAGGCCGAGATCAACTCGAAGTCGCTTTCGGCATCAAACAGAGCGCGGAATCCTACAAAGCGCAGAGGATCGCTTTCGACGACGGCAATACGGATTACGGGTTTTTTCACGGGGGCGGTTTTAGTTGCGGCTGCAGACTTCATAATTGGGCACACCTGCTGTTAAGTAGTTCCAATTAAGAATAACTACCGGGGCAGGGTATGAGAAGCGAAGTAACGGATTCGCAATTACGGGAGTAACATGGAAAACGAGGCGTAATTGAACGTATGCAAAGGACTTACAAGAGTGGAGCGAAGGCAGCTGTAGGCGTGTTGTGCTGTCTGGCGATGGCTTCAGCTATGGCAGTCGCGCAGACGCCGTATCAGCCGAAATTTAAGGGCGATCCGGCGCGGTCGGACTCGGAGGCGGCAGCACTGGGCTATATCCGGACGGTCGTCCGCGCGGAGAACGCCTACAACCGAAAGAACGGGCATTTTACTCATTCCTTGCTGGAACTGGTGCATACCGGTTCGTTTACCAAGCGCATGACGCAGACGGCGCAGGGCGACTACACGGTCAAGTTTCTCGCCCGCAAGGATGGCTACGAGATCTGGCTGACGCCCAAGCAAATCGACGCCCAACATCGGGCGTTTTACACGAATAGCAATGAGGATGGCGCCATCCACGCTGACGAGCAGCAGGAAGCGAACGTAGCGTCGGGTAAGGTTTAACGTCGCGTGGATTAGAATTGAGGTTGGAGAATACGATGCCAGCCACGCTCAATGAAGAAGAAGTTCGCAGCGCTCTTAAGTCCTGCTACGACCCGGAAATTCCAGTGAATATCGTGGACTTAGGGCTGATTTACAAAGTGAACTTCGAGCCGGCTCCGGAAGACAAGCAGGATGTCACGATCGATATGACGCTGACCTCGCCCGGCTGCCCGGAGCATGTGAACATCAGCGCGCAAGTAAAGGCGCGGTTGGAGCAGTTGCCTGGAGTCCGCAATGCCGCAGTGAATATTGTGTGGGATCCGGCATGGAGCCCGGAGCTGCTGAGTGCAGAGGCGCGGAAGCAGTTGGGGATCGACGCGTAGTTTTCGATTTTCGAGACCTCGACACCCTCTTTGTCACTAGCGGCAATCCGGCTGTGCTTTATACTTCCGCCCTGATGGCTAGCAAAGTATTTGTCCGACTGACTCGGCGAAGCGCAGTTAGACTCGGTCTTTTGCTTGTGTGCTTGGCTTCTCTGGCAGCCGCCCAAACTAAGCTACGGGCGCGCGATCTAGGAGTTCCCTTCGATGGTACGCCTGGACCGTACAACGCCATCTCCGACGTTAAAGGTGTCGAAGTTGGTAACACCACGCTGATCTCTGGCAGCGGCAAACTCGTGGTCGGCACGGGCCCGGTGCGGACGGGAGTTACCGCCATCCTTCCTCGAGGCAAGGCGTCGCGCGACGCCGTCTTCGCCGGATGGTTCACTCTGAACGGGAACGGCGAGATGACCGGAACAACATGGGTGGAGGACTCGGGATTTCTCGACGGCCCAGTCATGATAACCAATACGCACAGCGTCGGAGTAGTCCGCGATTCGGTGATTGCATGGAAGGTCAAGCGCGGCGACCCTGATATGGAAGGCTACTGGTGGTCATTGCCAGTCGTAGCCGAGACCTGGGATGGTTGGCTGAATGACATCAATGGCTTTCACGTAAAGCGCGAGGACGTGTTTCATGCGCTCGATTCATCTCACGGCGGCGCGGTGGAAGAAGGCAGCGTCGGCGGCGGTACGGGCATGATCTGCAACGAATTCAAAGGGGGGATCGGTACCGCGTCGCGCCTGCTCGGCGCAAAAGACGGCGGCTACACGGTCGGAGTGCTGGCGCAATGCAATTACGGCGAGCGCAGCCAATTGCGCATCGCCGGAGTTCCCGTCGGGAAGGAAATTTCCGACCATCTGGTTTACGACCGCGATACAGGATCGATCATTGTTGTGGTCGCTACCGACGCGCCTCTGATTCCGACACAATTGAGGCGCGTGGCGCGGCGCGTTTCTTTGGGATTGGGTCGTCTCGGAAGTTATTCCGGCGACGGCTCCGGCGATATCTTCATCGCGTTCTCGACGGCGAATCCAGGCGCAGCTTCGCCCAATGGATTGCGGCCGCTCACGATGCTGCCCAATGATTCGATCGATCCTATATTTCAAGCCACGGTTGAGGCTACGGAAGAAGCGGTGGTGAATGCGATGGTCGCGGCGGAAACGATGACGGGCATCGACAATCACACCGCGATCGGATTGCCGCATGATCGGCTGCGAGAAGTATTGAAAAAATATAACCGGTTAGCGCAATGAGGCGTCCGTGCGAGTAGTGCTGGCGGGAGGCGGCACCGGCGGCCACGTGATTCCGGCGCTGGCGATCGCGACTGAGATCAAAACACGCCATGGCGGCGAATTTCTTTTTATCGGCACGGCGCGCGGCATTGAAAATCGGCTGGTTCCCGCTGCTGGGTTTACGTTGCGACTCATAGAAATCGGCGCGCTCAAAAATGTAAGTTTCGCGACTCGATTGAAAACTGCTTTCGATCTGCCGCACGCCATCTGGATGGCGTGTGCGATGCTGCGCGAGTTTAAGCCGGATGTCGTCATCGGCGTCGGAGGATATGCCTCCGGGCCGGCGATGCTGGCGGCGATTTTGCAACGCATTCCGACTTTAGCGTTTGAACCCAACGCCGTGCCAGGATTTGCCAACCGCTTGGTCGCGCGATATGTTTCGGCAGCGGCGGTGCACTTTGAATCGACGGCAGCCTACTTTCGGAATGCAAAGGTCACGGGCGTTCCGGTGCGTCGTGAGTTTCTTGCGGTTGGGGAGGAGAATTGGGGTGCGCCGCGTCTGCTGATCTTCGGGGGAAGTCAGGGGGCGCATGCTATCAATGTGGCTGCGATGAAGGCGTTGCCGGAACTGTTGCGCCAGATGCCCCACTTGCGTGTCGTTCATCAAACTGGCGAGCAGGACTACGAGGAAGTGCAGGCCGCTTATGCGAAGTTAGGAAACGCTGCCCAGGTGCAGCGTTTCATCACCGATATGCCAGGGGCGTTCGCAAGCGCGAGCCTTTTGCTATGTCGCTCCGGAGCGAGCACTGTCGCGGAAGTTGCCGCAGCGGGCAGGCCTGCGATTTTTATTCCTTTTCCCCGCGCTGCCGACGATCATCAGAAACGCAATGCGGAAGCATTTCAGAACGCGCAGGCGGGAGTGATGCTTGAGGAAGCCAACTTGACGCCCGAGCGGTTGGGCGCGCTGCTTTTAGATTTGTTGCAAGACCCGCCGCGACTGCGGCTTATGGGTCAGGCGGCGCGCAAACTCGCGCATCCCGAAGCGGGTGCGGAGATCGCCCGAATTGCGGCTCAGCTTGCGAGAGTAAAATCGGCTGAGCTTCACTAGGTAAAGTCCGCCAAATCATGTTTGCCAAAATCCAGCGCATCCACTTCGTAGGCATCGGGGGCATCGGCATGAGCGGCATTGCCGAAGTGCTGCTGAATCTTGGCTACAAGGTCTCCGGCTCCGATCTGAAATCGTCTTCGGTCACCGAACGATTGGCCGCGATGGGCGCGATCACTTTTGCTGGACACCGCGCGGAAAACATCGCCGGGGCAGAGGTTGTGGTGACCAGTTCCGCGATTTCGTCGGAGAATCCTGAAGTGATTGAAGCGCGCCGCTTGCATATTCCCGTGATTCAGCGCGCCGAAATGCTGGCCGAATTGATGCGCTTGAAGTACGGCATCGCGATCGCCGGCATGCATGGTAAGACCACGACGACGTCTATGGTGGCCGCGGTATTGGCTGCTGGCGGACTTGATCCGACCGTAGTCGTCGGGGGACGCGTGGATGCACTGGGATCGAATGCCCGGCTGGGCAAATCGCATTATCTTGTCGCGGAAGCGGACGAAAGCGACCGGTCGTTCTTGAAGCTATCGCCGATCTTGTCCGTGGTGACGAACATTGATCGCGAGCACATGGATTGCTATCGCAGCATGCGCGATGTGAAGCAAGCCTTTCTCGACTTCATCGATCGCGTTCCGTTCTACGGAACGGTCGTGCTGTGCAATGACGATGCGGTGCTGCGGAAGATGGTGCGAGTAGCACGGCGGCGTGTGGTCACTTACGGGCAGCGCGACGATTCGCACTTTCGCATCACCGTCGGCGAGTTTTCCTTCGACGCGGCAGATAACTCGCCCGTTAGCACCTTTAAGGTCGCGTATCAGAATAAGAGCCTGGGGACGTTTCGCCTGCATGTACCCGGCGTCCACAATGTGTTGAATGCCACAGCAGCGATTGCTGTTGGGATCGGACTCGATGTTCCGGTCGATCAAATTCAAGCTGCGTTGGCGAGTTTTCGAGGCGTGGATCGCCGCTTTCAGCTGCGCGGCGAGGCTGGCGGGGTTCGCGTCATCGACGATTACGGACATCATCCTACCGAGATTCGCGCCACTCTGGCGGCTGCGCGCCAGTGCGGTCCGGGCAAGATTCATGTCATCTTTCAGCCGCATCGCTACACGCGCACACAGGACTTGCTGGATGAATTCGCGACCGCGTTCGAACATGCGGATTCGCTGTTCGTGCTGGATATTTATGCTGCTAGCGAGCCGCCTATCGAGGGAGTGAGTGGCGAAATTCTGGTTCAGCACATCGCAGAGCAAGGAAATCCGTCGGCGCGGTACGTTGGGTCCTTTGGCGAAGCCGTCGACGCCGCGGCAGCAGTGGCGCATCCCGGCGATTTGATTTTGACTTTGGGTGCGGGCAGCGTTTCCCAGATCGCGCCGCTTCTTCTGGAAGAACTCCGATCGAAAATTGTTTCCAGTTCTGCGGCAACGTCGAAAGCCTAATCGCATTCCGTTAGTGGGTGAGTTTGAAAGCAGCCGCATAAAAGGCGAGGTAACATGATTGGCATTCTCTTCTCAGTGTTAGTGGTCGTGTCGATCTTGAGTATCTTCGGCGAGTTCTTTATGCGAGTTCGCCTCACAAAGAATGCTACGCACGACAAAATCGCGTGGTGGAGACGCGGCGGTGACGAGGTTGCCGCTAGTTATTCCGAACTGTTCCCGGATAGCCGGCTTCTGTTTTTCAGGCAGTTGGTATTTTGGCTCTTAGTAACGTCCGCTGCCATTTTCGCTCTCTCAATACTCCTACGCAAATCGCACTGACTCGACATGCGCCATTCCAAGAAATTTCACTACCGAACCAAACTTTCTCTTACGTCCTCCCCGTCCGACCATTTATATTGATCAAGCTCGCGATTGCTCCACGACAAACTGACCTGGGCTGATGGCTCGGAAATCCGGCTCGACCATCTCGCAGGAAGAGTTGTACCCGCCGCAGGAGTCTCCCATGCAGGGGGACTTCGACGAAGCGCGGCTGGTCGACCTCGAAGAACCGCAGGAGAGCCCTTTCCTGCGGGCGCAAAAGCGCGTCTCGGTGCGGCGTGGCCCGCTGCCCAAAAAGACTGCGGTACGCATCGGCTGGGTTTTAGGCGGAGTGCTTACGCTTGCGGTCCTTGGCGCGCTTGCAGCCGGACTTTACGATTACGGAGAGCACTCGTGGCGTTTTCGCGTCGATTCCAGCGATGACATTGAAACCGCCGGCTTGGATAACGTTACGCGTTCGCAGGTGATTGAGGTGATGGGCGGAGACATTGGCCGCAACATTTTTTTCGTACCCCTGGCGCAACGCAAAGAGCAGTTGGAGCAAATCCCCTGGGTGGAATCGGCCAGTGTGATGCGCTTCGTGCCCAACCGTCTAAGGATCGAAATTAAAGAACGCACACCTGTGGCTTTCGCGCGCATCGGCTCGCGCATCATGCTGATCGATGCCAGGGGCGCACTCATGGATTTGCCGCCGCCGGGCAAGCACAAGTATTCGTTCCCGGTGATCGTGGGCAACAATCCCTCGGAGCCGTTGTCGACTCGCGGTCCGCGCATGAAAATTTATAACGATTTGATCGCGCAGCTCGATTCCGATGGAGCGCATTACTCGAAGGATATAAGCGAAGTCGATCTGTCTGATCCCGATGCGGTGAAGGTGTTGGCGAACGACCCTGGCGGGCAGGTGCTGGTCATCCTGGGATCGTCGAATTATCTGGAACGGTACAAGATTTATGTCTCGCACGTGCGTGGCTGGAGGCAGCAGTTCGACAAACTCGATTCCGTCGATCTGCGTTATGAAAACCAGATTGTGGTGAATCCTGAAGGCTCGAGTTTGGCTCAGGAGCCGGCGCTGTCGGCGGCAGCGACGAAAGCAGCTATGTCTTCGGGCGTGCAGCGGGCGGCTTTGGTTGCGCCGGTCGTTCCGAAACCAGCCGCTCCGGCAACCCCGACTAACAAGAAAAAAAATTCCCCGCACGCGAAAGCTAAGGCGAAGAAATTTACGAAGGATCATTCTTAGGCATGGCAAATCCGTACCAGCACTTTTTGACAGCGATCGATGTGGGTAGCGCAAAGACTTGCGTTCTCGTGGCGGAAATCACAGATGCAGGCCTGCGCTACCGCGGCCACGGAACCGCGATTTCCAGAGGCTGTCGCAAGGGCGTGATCGTTGAACTCGACAAAGCCGTAAGCTCGATTCAGGAGGCGGTCGAAAAAGCGGAAAACTCCGCGGGTGTTCCCATTGAGCACGCGCTTCTCGGCACCGGCGGCGCCCATGTGCGCGGGGTGAACAGTCATGGCGGCATCAACTTTGGAGCGCGTTCGCGTGAGATCGGGCGCGACGAAATTCGCCAGGCGGTCGAAAAGGCCCGCGCAGTGCCGATTCCCGCCGATCGCGAAGTGCTGCATGTGCTTCCCCAGGAGTTCATTCTGGATGAGCAGGCTGGCATTCACGATCCGCTGGGGATGGTCGCCACTCGGTTCGAAGTGCGCGTTCATCTGATCACTGCCTTGGCCAGCGCCACGCAAAACGTCGTGACCGCCGTGAACCGTGCTGGAGTTCATGTCGACGACACGGTCTTCGAGCCATTGGCGTGTGCGGACTCTGTCCTGCGCGCCGATGAACGCGAACTTGGTATATGTCTCATCGAAATGGGCGCGGGATCGACGAGCCTGATTATTTTTCAGAGTGGAGCGGTCGCGCATTCCGCTTCAATCCCGATCGGCGGCGATCATTTCACCAGCGATCTTTCCGTGGGGCTTTGTACACCGCTGGCCGAAGCTGAGAAGATCAAGCGAATTTATGGCAACACGATTGTGACGCTGATTCCAGAGAGCAACGAAGTCGAAGTTCCGTCCATCGGCGATCGCGCTTCGCGGCTGATTTCGCAGCGCATGGTCGGAGAAGTCCTTGAGCCGCGGGCGCGCGAATTGTTCGAGATGGTTCGCGACAACCTTCGCCACGCCGGAATGCTCGATATGTGCGTCGGCGGTTTCGTATTGAGCGGCGGTGGGTCTCGTCTTCCGGGGATCATGGATGTGGCGGAGTCCGTGTTACGACGATCGCTGCGACTTTCCGGGCCGCTGCCGCTGGCGAAAATGCCATCGGAATTGGCGGAGCCGGAATACGCAACCGTTCTGGGGATGATTTTTTATGGGCATCGTTCTCGCGTGGCGCGTGGTCTGCAAGACGACCGTTGGAGCACGCGTTTGAAAGCGATGCTCATTGGCAAGAGTGCGTCCGCGTAGCAAATGAAAGAAAGACAAATTTAATTCGAGGCTGAATCATGAGTGAGCAAAACAATATTCGCATCAGTTTCAACGAAGAAGCGCGCAACGACGCCAGGATTAAAGTGATCGGAGTCGGCGGCGGTGGCGGCAACGCGGTCAACCGGATGATCGAGGCGGGCATGGAGGGGATCGAATTCATCGTCGCCAATACCGACCTTCAGGCGTTGCGCATGTCGCACGCTCCGATGAAGATTCAGCTCGGAGTAAAGCTCACCAACGGGCTGGGTGCTGGCGCGAATCCTGAAGTCGGGCGGAAAGCGGCGCTGGAGGATTCCGAGAAGATCATCGAAGTGTTGGAAGGCGCTGACATGGTTTTCGTCACGACTGGTCTCGGCGGCGGAACGGGCACAGGCGCGGCGCCGATCATCGCTTCGCTGGCCAGCGAAATGGGCGCGCTCACCGTCGCGGTGGTCACCAAACCATTCGCGTTCGAGGGCAAACGCCGCATGCAACAGGCCGAACGCGGTGTGGCCGAGTTGATGGAGTCGGTGGACACGACCATCGTCATTCCCAACGAAAAACTGCTGGCCGTCGCTCAGGATGCGGGCTTCTTTGAGTCCTTCCGAGTGGCTGACGATATTCTTCGGCAGGGTGTTCAAGGCATTTCCGACATCATCACGATTCCTGGAATTATCAATCGCGACTTCGCTGACGTGAAGACCATCATGGCAGGAATGGGCTATGCCGTGATGGGCACGGCGACGGCGACTGGCACAAGGCGCGCGCTCGAGGCCGCACAAAAGGCGATTGCGTCCCCTCTGCTCGAAGCAGGAGCGATCGACGGGGCTCGTGGAATTCTGATCAATATCACGGGGTCAAGCTCTTTGAAACTAGCCGAGGTGCAAGAAGCCTGCGGAATTATTCAGGACGCGGCTGACGACGACGCCAACATTAT
>Ga0302319_10025323_pt1 | contig 10511 bp, 5 predicted proteins | sample Bog_T0_2_FD_203319 | JGI IMG/M metagenome (GOLD analysis project Ga0302319, IMG submission 203319) | Peat permafrost microbial communities from Stordalen Mire near Abisko, Sweden - Bog_T0_2 | ecosystem: Environmental > Terrestrial > Soil > Wetlands > Peat | place: Sweden: Abisko, Stordalen Mire... | reverse complement strand
TCTTGCTGGGCCATTAAGAATAATTGAGCGCCGGGAATGCGCGCCAGCTTTCCGCGCAGGCGGTTGATGACGCCGTCAGCTGAAACCTTGCGTTCGTTCAAAGGCTTCAGTTGGATTTGCATGTTGGCGGTGTTGAGCGTTCCACCGCCGGTGAAACCGGTGACGTTATCAACAGCTGGATCTTTCTCGACGATGTTGAGAAAGGCATGCAGTTTCTCGCGCATGGCGGCGAAGGAGATGTTCTGGTCGGCCACAATAGCACCGCCAATTTGACCTGTATCCTGCTGCGGGAAGAAACCCTTGGGCACAATGATGTAAAGGTAAATGTTGACGCCGACGGTGACAATAGCGATGATGAGCGTGAGTTGCGGGTGAGTGAGCACTACGGCGAGGCTGCGGGCGTAGCTCTTATGCAGCAGTTCGAAGGCGCGTTCGCTAATGCGGTAGAGGCGGTTGTGCTTCTGATCATGTTGCGACTTCAGGAACTTCGAACACATCATCGGCGTGGTCGTTAACGAGACGAGCAAAGAGATGATGATGGCCGCGGTGAGGGTGACGGCGAATTCGCGAAACAGACGGCCGACGATGCCGCCCATCAAGAGGATGGGAATGAACACCGCCACGAGCGAGGTACTCATGGAGAGGACTGTGAAGCCGATTTCCTTGGCGCCTTGCAGCGCGGCGCGCATGGGGTTCCAACCCATCTCGAGGTAACGCGTAATGTTTTCGATGACGACGATGGCGTCATCTACGACGAAGCCGGTGGAGACGGTAAGCGCCATCAAGGAGAGGTTGTTGAGGGAGTAGCCAAGCAAGTACATGACACCGAACGTGCCGAGGAGCGAGAGCGGGACGGCGATGCCTGGAATAATGGTGGCCCAAGTGTTGCGAAGGAAGACGAAGACGACTAGGACAACCAGGATGACAGAAATGACGAGCGTACGTTCGACGTCGTGAACCGAAGCGCGAATGGTGGTGGTGCGATCTTGCGCAACGGCGAGTTTCATCGCCGGTGGAACAGAAGCTTGCAGTTGCGGCAGGACTGCTTTGATGCGGTCTACTGTGTCGATGATGTTGGCATCGGGTTGCTTGGTAACCATCATGACGACGGAAGGCTGGCCGTTATCGGAGCCATCGTTACGGGTGTCTTCCACGGAATCCATGACGTTGCCCAAGTCGGCGAGACGAACCGGGGCTTGGTTGCGGTATTTGACGATGAGAGGGGCGTATTCACGGGCTTTGAAGATTTCGTCGGTGGCGGCGAGTTGCCAGAATACATGATCGTTGCCGAGCGCGCCTTTGGCTTGGTGCGCATTGGCGTTTTGTAAGGCCGTGGCGACGTCGGTGATGCTCAAGCCCATGGAGTTGAGCAAGTGCGGGTTGAGTTGGACGCGCACGGCGGGGCGCGAACTGCCCCAGGTATGAACCTGACCCACGCCGTCGATTTGGGCGATCTTCTGCGCGAGGATGGAGTCGGCGATGTCGTACATCTCGCCGCGGTCGTAGGTGTCGGAGGTGAGTGCCAACGTAAGGATAGGCGCGTTGGCAGGATTCATTTTCCAGTAGCCGGGGTTGCTCGGTAAGTTGGCCGGGAGCTGGCTGCGTGAAGCGTTGATGGCGGCTTCTACGTCACGCGCGGCGGCATCCGGGTCATGGTTTAGATCAAATTGGAGGGTGATGGACGTGCTGCCGAGTTGGCTCGAAGACGTCATCTCCGTCACGTCGGCAATGCGGCCGAATTGACGTTCGAGCGGCGTGGCAATGGACGAGGCCATGGTTTCCGGACTGGCACCCGGCAGATTGGCGTGGACGTTTACGGTAGGCAACTCCACGGCTGGCAACGGCGCGACCGGCAGATATTGGAATGCGAGAATGCCGGAGAGAGCGAGGGCAGCGGTGAGCAGTGTGGTGGCGGCAGGGCGCTTGATAAAGGGAGCGGATAGGTTCATCGCGCTGACTCCAGTTCCATGGCGGCGTTGAGTTTCGCCGTTTCGGCCGCCTCGAGACGGCGGCGGCTACCCGTGGCGCCATTCGCTAAGCGGTCGAAGAAAAGGTAAACAACCGGGGTTGTATACAGAGTGAGAAACTGACTGACAATCAATCCGCCGACGATGGTGATGCCAAGCGGACGGCGCAGTTCAGAGCCGACGCCCGAACCCAAAGCGAGCGGCAGGCCGCCGAAGAGAGCGGCCATGGTGGTCATCATAATGGGCCGGAAACGCAGCAAACAGGCCTGATAGATGGCTTCGATGGGCGTCTTGCCGGCTTGGCGCTCGGCTTCGAGAGCGAAATCGATCATCATGATTGCGTTCTTTTTGACGATGCCGATGAGCAAAATAATGCCGATGAGTGCGACAACGTTGAAATCGTCGTGACAGATGAAGATGGCGAGAATGGCGCCGACGCCCGCGGAAGGCAGGGTAGAGAGGATGGTGATGGGGTGAATGTAGCTTTCGTACAAAACGCCAAGGACGATGTAGACCACCACCAGCGCTGCCAAGATCAAGTACGCTTCATTGGCCAGTGAGTTTTGGAAAGCGGCGGCGGTGCCTTGGAACTCAGTGTGAATGCTGGGCGGCAGACCGATGTCTTGTTCGGCGTTTTGAATGTCTTTGACGGCAGTGCCGAGGGACTCGCCGGGCGGCAGATTGAATGAGATGGTGACGACCGGGAACTGGCCCTGATGATTGATGGTGAGCGGTGATGACGATTGCTCAAAGCGCGTGAAGGAACCGAGCGGCACTTCTGTGCCAGCAGCGGAACGAATGAAAATATCGTTCAAATCGTCAGGGTTGTTGCGGAAATCTTTCGCCACTTCCAATACGACGTGATACTGGTTCGATTGCGTAAACATGGTGGACACGAGGCGCTGGCCGAACGCGTCGTAGAGGGTGTCGTCAATCTGCTGCATGCCGATGCCGAGGCGCGAAGCAGTGTCGCGGTCGATGACAAGGGTGGTTTCGAGGCCGCCGTTCTGCTCGTCAGTGGCGACATCGCGCAGGGAACCGAGGGTGTTGAGCTTTTCGACGAGGCGAGAGGTTTGAGAGGTGAGTTCTTTGGCGTCGGCATCTTCCAGTGTGTACTGGAATTGGGTGCGGCTGATGCGGTCTTCCACGCTGAGGTCTTGTACGGGTTGTAGATAAAGGCTGATGCCTTGGACGCTGCGTAGTTTGTCTTGCAGGCGGCGAATGATTTCGCCAGCGCCGGCCCGTTGCGCGAGCGGCTTGAGGTTGATCTGAATGCGGCCGCTATTCATAACGGTGTTGATGCCATCGACACCGATGAAGGACGAAAGACTTTCCACGGCGGGGTCTTGCTGAATGACGGCGGCCAAAGCTTGCTGCAGGCGCGACATTTCAGGGAACGAAACGCTGGGAGGTGCTTCCGAGACGCCCAAAATGACGCCGGTATCTTGGACGGGGAAGAAGCCTTTGGGGACGATGATGAAGAGGAAAATGGTGACGCCGAGGGTGGCGGCCGTGACCAGCAGAGTGGCCGTTTGGTGGCGCAAAACCCATTTCAGAGTGTGGGCATATTTCTCAATGACCCAGTTGAAGGCGAACTCCGATTTGCGATAGAACCAGCCTTCTGACTCTGCACGACGGTGCTTCAAAAGCTTGGCGCACATCATGGGCGTGAGCGTAAGAGATACAAACGCTGAGACCAGAATTGTGACGGCGAGAGTGATGGCGAATTCGCGGAAGAGGCGGCCGACAATATCGCCCATGAAGAGCAGCGGAATGAGCACTGCAATGAGAGAGACCGTGAGCGAAACAATGGTGAAGCCGATTTGATCTGACCCGCGCAATGCGGCGCGCAGAGGGGTTTCGCCTTGCTCGAGGTAGCGGGCGATGTTCTCGATCATGACGATGGCGTCGTCAACCACAAAACCGGTGGAGATGGTGAGTGCCATCAGGGTGAGGTTGTTCAAGCTATAGCCGAGCAGGTACATGACGCCGAACGTGCCGACGATGGATAGCGGAACGGCGACGCTGGGAATGACGGTGGCCGCGAGATTGCGGAGGAACAGAAAGATGACCATGACCACCAAGCCGACGGTGAGGACGAGAGAAAATTTCACGTCGTCAACAGAGGCGCGAATGGTGGTGGTGCGGTCGGTCAGAATTTGGACGTCGATGGCTTTGGGTATGGATGCTTTCAACTGTTCGAGCAGGGTATGAATGCGATCGACTACGGAAATAACGTTGGCGCCGGGTTGGCGTTGAATGTTGAGAATGACTGCGGGCGTGGAGTTCATCCAAGCAGCTTGGCGTAGATTTTCGGCGCCATCGACGATGGTAGCGACATCTTGCAGGCGTACGGGGGCACCATTTTTATAGGCGACGATGATGGGCTTGTAACCGCCGCTGGTGAGGATCTGGTCGTTAGCGCCGATGATGTAAGACTGCTTGAGGCCGTCAAAATTGCCTTTGGCCTCGTTGATGTTGGTTTGGTTTAGAGCGGTGCGGAGATCTTCCATGCCGAGGCCATAAGCGGCGAGCGCCGTGGGGTTGACGCGGATGCGCACGGCGGGCTTTTCGCCACCGCTGATGCTGACGAGGCCGACGCCTGGAAGTTGTGAGATTTTTTGCGAGAGCGTGGTGTCGGCGAGGTCTTCAATTTTAGTGAGTGCCATCGTCTTCGACGTCAGCGCGAGGGTGAGGATGGGCGCGTCGGCGGGGTTGACTTTGCTGTAGATGGGAGGGTTCGGGAGGTCGGGGGGCAGGTAGGTGCCGGCGGCGTTGATGGACGCTTGGACCTGCTGCTCGGCGATATCGATGTTGAGGTTGAGGTCGAACTGCAGGGTAATGATCGAGCTGCCAAATGAACTGGTGGAGGTCATCTGCTTCAAGCCGGGCACTTGACCGAAGGTGCGTTCAAGCGGCGCGGTTACAGATGAGGCCATCACTTCCGGACTGGCGCCGGGATAGAAGGTGGTGCACTGAATGGTGGGATAATCCACCTCTGGCAGGGCGGCCACCGGGAGCTGTTTGTATGCGAGAGTGCCGGCAATCAGGATGCCCGCCATCAAGAGTGACGTGGCAACCGGCCGCAGAATAAACGGCCGTGACGGACTCATTCTGTTGGACCCTTTTTCGCGGCTGGCTTGGCTCCCGGTTGACGGAAGGTGACGGCCATGCCTTCAGCAAGTTTTTCGGCGCCATCGACAACGACAACATCGCCCGCTTGCAGGCCGTCGTCAATGGAGACATCGGTGTCTTGCGAAAGACCAACTTTCACGGCGCGCACGGAGACCTTGTTCTCGGCACCCACGAGATACACAAATGTTCCTGAGGGGCCACGCTGAATGGCGACGATGGGCACGATGACGGTGTTGCGCTTGGTATCAAGGGCCAGGCGGATGTTCACGAACTGGTTTGGAAAGAGGGCGTGATTGTCGTTGGAGAAAACGGCTTTGAGTTTGGACGTGCCGGTGGTGGCATCGATCTGGTTATCGACGGTGAGCAACGTGCCATCGGCAAGCTTTTTAGTTTCGTCGCGATCCCAGGCTTCGGCATGAAGCTTGACGCCTTGGCGAAGTTTGGCTAGGACCGGTTGCAACTGATCTTCCGGAATGGTGAACAAGACGGCGATGGGCTCAAGCTGTGCGATGACGGCGACGCCGCTGGCATCGGTTGAATGGATGAGATTGCCGGAATCGACTTGACGGAGTCCGATGCGGCCGGTGATGGGCGCGGTGATGTGCGTATAGACCAGGTTCAGCTTGGCGCTGTTGATGGCGGCTTGAGCGGCTTCGATGGCGGCGTTATCAGCTTGAATGGAACCACGGATCTGATCGGCTGAGGCGAGTTGGGTATCCAATTGCTGCTGGGCGATGATCTGCTCTTTGAACAGTTCTTGGTCGCGGACATAGTTGGCTTGAGCATCGCGGAGGGCGGCTTCGTCTTTGGCGAGCGTTCCTTTGGCTTGCGCCAGGTTGCCATTGGCTTGATCGAGCGCCACCTGAAACGGGCGCGGATCAAGTTCGGCGAGGACGTCGCCTTGATGCACTTCTTGTCCTTCGCGGAAGTTGACGCTGATCAGCTGGCCATCGACGCGCGGCTTGACGGTGACGGTGTTGTTGGCGGTGACTGTGCCCAAACCTTGCAAATAGACGGGCATATCGCCGGAGTGGGCGGTGGCTGTCACCACTGGCACGCTACGCGGACCTTTCATGCCTTTCTTGGCCGTCATGTCCGCTTTGCGGGCATTTTCCGACTGATACAGTTCGTAGCAGCCATAGGCAATCAGGCCGAACACGATCAGCCAGACCCACCAATAGTTTTTGGTTGGTCCGGGATGATCCAGATCGAGATCCGGATAGAGTCCTGGTTCATTCTTAGGCGAGAGCGCTTCGGCTGGGCGCTCCTCATGCGGTGGTTCTAGCGCGCTGGGTGGCTTCATCCCTCATCCACAAAAAAAATTAGACGGCAGACTAGAGAAGACGTCTTGATCTTTGTTGATGTTACCGCTTTCAGGCGAGCTTGGTTTCGACCAAAACGATGGATAGCGGGGGGAGTGTGACCTTGATCTCACTGCCTTTGGCTATAGCGGCGAAATCTCGCGGGGTGAGGGTATCGGGAGAGTCGAACGTATTGCAGGCGTTCATATCAGAGTGATAGAGCGCACGCGCTTTGGCGGCTTTGAAGCTGCGCGCTTTTACGGTGCAACTGATGTTTAACGCTTCATCGTGCTTTGGATTGACTAGCAGCAGTACTAGGTTTTCGCCATCGATTCCCGCTGAAACGGAAAGGTCGGAACCCGTTTCGGAAGGTGGATTGGCTTTGATGGCGGTTTTTCCACGCAGAGGCTTGGCAAGTTCGAAGGCGTAGTAGGAGGGGGTGCGAACACATTTGTCTTCGGAGGTGAGCAGCATGCTGTCGAGAACGTTCACCATTTGCGCGATGTTGCACATGACGAGCTTGTCGGCCTGGCGATGAAATACGTTCAAGCCCATGGCCGTGGCGACGCCGGCGCGCATGGTGATTTGCTGCCAGAGCCGGCCATGAGCCTTCTCCTCTTCGGGCACCATGCGGTCCCAAACGCCCCATTCATCGACCATCAAGCCGATTTTCTTTTGCGGATCGAAGGGATCGATCAAGCTGCGCTGATGGATGATGGCGGATTCTAACTGCGGAAAGGTGGCGAACTGGGCGGTCATGTCTTCGACGGTAAATTTGGTAGCGGGCACCTTGCTATTGGAGTAAAAGTGCATGGCATAGCCATCGGGCAGTTTGCGTTTGCCGTGCATGCCGGTGAAGAAATCCTGGGTCCAGTCAGTATTGTCTTTGCTGGGGCCGCAGGCGATGAGGAAAGGCTGTGGGGCATTGCCGATTTTCGGAAGGAAGGTGGCGAAATTGCGGAAGTCGGTGGCGTATTCGTCGCCGGTGAGATTGCCGCCGCAGCCCCAGAGTTCGTTGCCCACGCCCCAGTACTTTACGTTGAATGGCTCGGGCGATCCGTTGCGGGCGCGTTCGTCGGAAAGCGTGCTGCCGGAGGGATAGTTGCAATACTCCATCCAGTTGCGCAGCTCTGAGGGAGCGCCACTGCCGACATTGCCTGCGAAATAAGGCTCGGCGCCGATGAGCCGGCAGAGGCCCACGAACTCATGCGTGCCGAAGCTGTTGTCTTCGGTGTATTGGCCCCAGTGCATGTTGACGGTTTTGGGACGCTGTGCAGGCAGACCGATGCCGTCACGCCAGTGATAATCGTCGGCAAAGCAACCGCCCGGCCAACGCAAAACGGGTACGCCCAAGGCCTTCAGATATTCGACGGCCGATTTGCGATAGCCGTTGATGTTAGGAATCGGCGAAGCAGGGCCCACCCAAAGGCCGCCATAGACGCAGGAGCCTAAATGTTCGGCGAAGTGGCTGTGCAGTTCGGGCCGGATGGTGGCGATGGCTTCGTCGGGCAGGAGTTCGATGGAGTGATCGGTGGTGGTGATGCCGAAGCCTTTGCGAGGGGTGAGAGCGGTAAAGAGAGAAGCGGTGGCGGTGGAGAGGAAGGTTCGGCGGTTGGTTGTCATAGATTGGCCGACTGCCATCCTATCAAGCATGCTTCGAATCCAACAGCGCCATAGCGACCTAGGAGAGGTGGCTGAGTGGTCGAAAGCAGCGGTTTGCTAAACCGATTCAGCGTCTCTTGCAAGTTGGTAATTTCGAAGGAAATCCTCTTTCAGCCCAACAACTTGCACCGTTTTTCGACTTCACTGGGATTCACTCGTATTCACTGAATTTGAAGGGGTTATGGTGACAAAGTAGTGACACCGGCCCAGTTTAGCGCGTATTTTGGAGAGGCCACTGTCACTATCGTCTCTTGAGACTTTGAGGCAACGCCGCTGTTGCAAATCTTTAGCAAAATGAGAGTTCAGAATTACGAGACCGAGCAAGCGCTCAGCCTTGCGACTTATCCCTGCGCTTCTCGCTCGCTGAGAGGCGTGTCTCCGATGATTCTCCTTCCGATGCCTTGGCGTGTCCGTTCCGGGAGAACGGACATGGCGGCCAAGCGTAGTAGTGACTCCTCTCGTTGTTTTCGTGGACGAATATTCGTGTCGTATGCAATGATCCGTCTCCCCGCTGCTCTGACCGTCACCTCGCCGTTGATGCAGAATCAAATGTGTCTCAAAGGCTTTCGAGAGACACTCGGTTAGCTCATCGCACGTGGAGAGCGAAAGTTTGCATCGGCGTGCTCGACAAAACGCAAATTGCTTTTTGTGGACGATGGGCAAAGTCGGGTATGGAAGATCTCCGCACTCATTTGGATGTCTTCTGTCTTCTTCGACCGCTACTACAATGTGGCGCGCCTACACTCTGCTCTTGGTTACCGATCACCAGACGAGTTCGAAAGACGAGCGGCCGCATCCGCCAAATCGGAAATTCCGCAGGCTCCCAGCATGAGTTTCAAAAGGCATTAGGAGATCTATCCACCCGATGTGAGACCCTGATTACCAGTAACAGGAGCGGTCGACTTCACCGCTCCTGCCTCATCGTTTTGGATAAGTCTCCGGTAGGCTACTCCTGGCGAGTTGCTCTCCAGCATTGCTCGCTTCCGCTTCGCCTACCGCACCCATCTTGGATCATAACTTCCCGTTCGTCGAGAGAAAATCCGCGAACGGTTACTGTCTCAAAACTCGCCTGTCTCAGGTTAGGGGTTCAGTCCACCGAATTATCCATCCTAGAACTTCTGTCACTAAAGTCCGATATTGAATCGCGTGGAGTCTATTCAACTATTCGATCCCTGGCAAGGTCGGAACTACCAAGCAGGTTACGACGGAGTACGAACGCTCGTTTTAGGTGAGTCCACCTATCTGGGCCGCAAGACGAGTTAGCAGTTCGAACACGAGTATCGTTTATATGGAAGGTCTTGGTTTAACTAGCTCATTCGGGAGTATCAGGCAGGAGAATGGGCCCATCAGTACTGGACCAAATGGATCAAGACTTTTCCTGGATACTTGAACCGCCAGAAGGACCGCCAAGAAATTCTGGATAAGTCGCTTTCTACAATTTCGGAGATGTAGTGGTTGATGGCAGTCGCATGCGGCGCTCCCAGCAGCGCAGACTACGAGACCGAGAAAGCTAGGAAAAAGTTCCAGCGAACTTGTGAGGCACTCGGGCCGCAGCTAATTGTGGTTCATTCCTATAGGCTGTGGGGAACTCTGCCGCTGTACGGCAGAATGGGCTGCACTGTAGGACACTTCGACACATGGCACTATGCCTTCGGGTCGACGGATTTGGGAAGGCTGAAAGGCCTGATGCTCGGCATGGAGGAGTTGACAAAGCAGAACGGAGAGGAGCGCCGGGCGCGATTAGGATTAGGCGTCAAGCCGTTAAGCGCAGCGGTGCCCGATGAAAGCGTGCAGCAAGAGAAGATGACCAATGTTTCTCAAGTAGGCCTCTTGGGGGCACCACGGGATGCAGAAGAGACCCAACAGCATTGGTGTGATCTATCGCATGGGAACGGAAGATTTGTTGGCGGCGAACTACGTCCGCGCTGCGTTCTTTGCTCGTGGCACGCGGCCTGCAGTGCCCGGATGATCGCTACGACTAGGCCCCCAAAGGAAGACGGTGGCGGTCAAGAGCAGGCAGTGTCGAGCACAGAAAGGGTTTACTTTCACAGGAGAGCTGTTTGATGAACACGCAACTGATGACCGACGAGATTGCCTGGAGCCGCATGCCGATCATTCCGGAGCTTGCCGAAGCGCTTCCTGAGACAGGGTTGGTTCAACCATTGGACGTAAAGCAAGAGCAAGGGCCTCCTCGGTCCGAGTTAGATGAGAGGAACGACTCGAAGCGCGGAGTTGGCGTGAAACAGCGGCGGTCTGATAGTGAGCTGTTTTCGATTTGTCGCGCTTCATTCGGAACGAACTGAGGAATTTCCACGCGCATTCAATTAGTCACGATCTGGAGGTGCCGAGGATCGTTTCAAGTTTTCCAGTAATGCTGTGCTTGGACGATACACGGGGGGACTTTGCAAACTCTTTACTGAGACGATGGTCGCGGACTCTCGTTCGG
>Ga0302319_10025319_pt1 | contig 10512 bp, 9 predicted proteins | sample Bog_T0_2_FD_203319 | JGI IMG/M metagenome (GOLD analysis project Ga0302319, IMG submission 203319) | Peat permafrost microbial communities from Stordalen Mire near Abisko, Sweden - Bog_T0_2 | ecosystem: Environmental > Terrestrial > Soil > Wetlands > Peat | place: Sweden: Abisko, Stordalen Mire... | reverse complement strand
CCTGCCGGTGCCGGCCGTGATGTTGGTGCTGTCGGGTCGGTCGGGTCGCCTGTCCGGGGTGATCGGGCCCCGGCTGCAGATGACGGTCGGTCCGCTGGTGGTGGGTATCGGTCTGCTGCTCCTGACTCGGGTGACCCACGGATCGTCCTACGTCGTCGACGTCCTTCCGGGGGTGCTGCTGTTGGCGCTCGGCCTGGCCACCACCGTCGCGCCGCTGACCGCCACCGCCATGTCGGCGGCTCCGGTCAACCACGCTGGCATGGCATCGGCCGTCAACAACGACGTTGCCCGGATCGGGGGGCTACTGGCGGTGGCGGTGCTTCCGGCGGCGTCGGGGATCACCGGGATGGCCTACCTGCATGCCGCTCAATTGGCCTCCGGGTTCGGTACCGCCATGGCGGTCAGTGCCGGCCTGTGCCTGGCCGGGGCCGTGGTGTCGTTGCTGGGGATCCGCAATCCGAACCGAACCGACCCGCCCCGTCATCAACATCTCCACCCCTTGCCGGTGCAGTGCGGGTTGGACGCTCCCACCCTGCGCCGCTGATGGGCGCTCAGCTGCCCTTCGGATGACCGGTGGGGGAGGGGAGGTACTGCTCCACTGCCCGGGCCAGACCCTGGGCGATGACCTCCTGGCCGTGGGCGCTGGCGGCGAGGGAGCCCTCGAATGGATCGGTGATGAAGAGGGGCTCGATCAGGGCCCCGGGCATGGTGGAGGGCGTGGTGAGGAAGCCCGCCAGGGCCGGTCCCAGCAGGACCACGTGTCCGTAGGTGGCGGCCTGGGCGGCGATACCGGTGGTGGCCGAGCTGGGTACCAGCGATCCCACGTCGGAGTCGGGGACCACTCCGGCGTCGGGTATCTGCCACCCTTCCGCATTCATGGCGTGCAGCACATCGGCTTGGACCAGGTTGGCGAGCTGCAGATTGGCCGCCGAAAATGGCCGGTCGGCGTCGTAGGTGGTGAGGCTCCCGGCGTTCTGGGTGGAACCACCGCTATCGAAGTAGATCCCCAGCAACACCGAGGCGTCGGCCAGGTCGGCGCAGGTATCCCGGGCCACCACATCGTCATGGGCGCCTTGGAGGGTGAGGAGCTGGCCGTCGACGTCGGCGGAGGTGAGCTTGACCACCGACGAGTCCCTGGTTCGGGAGACGACCACTCGAAACCCCCGAGCCCGGAGGAGGGAAGCGGCGTCCAGCTCGACGGGAAGCGTGACAGCCGCTTCGTCGATGGTGGCACCCGACGAGGTGGTTCCTACCGCTCCGGGGTCGAGGCCGCCATGTCCGGCGTCAAGGAAGACGGTCTGGTGGCGGTCGCCGTGGGTGGGGGAGAGCGCCACGCAGGCCCCCTTGGCGAATGCGGCAGGATCGAGGGAGATGGCGTCCCGGCCCTCGGAAGCAGCAGAATCGTGGCTCCAAACCAGTGCCGAAGTCATGAGGAGGACGGCCAACACCGTGACCACCAGTAATCGGTGGCCGGCCCGGTGGCGACCCGGGAGCTGCGCCGGTCCCCGGGTATCCGTCCGCATCTGTCGAGTGAACCACGACCGGGCGGTGCAGTGGTGGCACCCTCAGTCCGGTGGCGGGCAGGAGGCGCGCTCGAGCATGGATCGAAATCGGCTGGCGAAGAAGTAGGCGTCGCCGGGCCAGCGGGCCGACAGGTACCGCCGGTCCTCCACCACAAAGGCGGGACGGGTGTCGGTGGCGGTGTCCCGGGCCAGGGAACGGGGTCCGCGCTGGAACTGGACGGGGGAGCCGAGGGTGGCCCGCACCTCGTCTTCCACGTAGGCGGGATAGGTCCGGTAGTACCGGCCGAGCCGCCAGGCGGTCAGGACAAAGGCGCCTCGCTCCATGTACTTGGGCAGGCAGGTGGTCCGGCGGTCGGCGAGCACGCTCCGGCCAGTCAGCGGGTCCTCGGTCCGGGCCAGCACCAGCACGCCGTGACAGATGGCGGCTACCGGACGGTCCAGCCCCCAGAAGGCGGCCACCTGGTGCTGGAGCTGGGTGGAGCCGAGGTACTGGCGCATGCCCGGAGCGTGCCCACCGGCGAGGAGGAGGGCGTCGAACTCGGCCGGAACGAGCTCGGACCAGGGGAGAGGTGAACGGAAGCCAGTGTCGGCCGTCAGCTGGCGGTAGAACGCCTTCGGCTCCTCGGCGGCGCCCAGCTGACCGAACAGCACGCCGTTGAGCAGTCGGGGATCGCCCACCGGTGGGTGTCCACCGGCCTCGGTGGCGAAGACCACCTGGTGGCCGGCGTCGGTCAGGATCCGCCACGGGACGGAGACTTCGGTGATGTCGAAGTCCCGATCGGGCAGCGGAACCAGAACCCGGGCCATACCGGCAGTCTCCTACGGACCGACCCCCCACGGTGCGGTCAGTCGAGCGGGGCCTCGAAGTCGAAGGTGCCACCGTCGGAGGCCACCATTCGGTACCCACCGGTGGAACGGTCCGGGGCCACCCCGATGATCGGGTTGCTGATCGCCACCGAGCCCATCGACCCGTGGAACCCGGCGTCTCCGAAGGCGAAGATGCCGCCGTCGGAGGCGACCAGCAGGTACCCGAGCCCGTCGGCGCTGGTGACCATGGAGCTCACCGGTCGGTTGAGTCGGAGGTTGCCGGTCGATCCCTCGAAGGGGGCGTCCCCATAGGCGAAGACCCCGCCGTCGGCCGCCACGAACCAGTACCCGCCTCCGTCGGCGGTCCCCGACATGGCCACCACCGGCTGGTTCAGATGGATGTTCCCGGTCGAGCCGAAGAACGGTGCGTCGAAGCTGAACACCCCGCCGTCGCCGGCCACCTCCCAGTACCCACCGGTGGCGGGATCGTCGGCGATCCCGACGATGGGTTGGTTGAGCGGCCGACCCCCCATGGAGCCGGCGAAGGGGGCGTCTCCGAAGCTGAACACCCCGCCGTCCGCTGCCACCAGCCAGTAGCCGCCCCCGTCGGCGGTGGCTGCCATGCCGACGATGGGCTGGTTGAGGGGGTGACCACCCATGGAGCCGAAGAATCCGGCGTCCCCGTAGGTGAACACCCCGCCGATGGAAGAGACCTTCCAGTAGCCGTTGCCGGAGGGTGTGGAGGCGGTTCCCACCACCGGGGGAGTGGTGACGGGAGGTGAAGGAGCCACCCCGCCGGCGGCGATGAAGGTGGGGTTGGCGAAGCGAACGACGTTGGCGGGAAGATCGAGTGAGGACTGGAATCGACCCTGGAGGTCGAGGATTGCGTAGCCCTGTGCAGGACTGCTGCTGTCGGGTACGAGCATCCGCTGACCGTCCGGGGCCCAGGACGTCGATCCTGCGGGCCCGTCCGACCCCTGGTTCGGCTGGGTGAATGCGAACATGGTTTGGAGATTGGAGCCGTCGCGGTCGATCAGCATCGTGGTGAACGAAAAGGTTGACGGTCTTCCCGACAGGCCCGGATCGACCGGAAATGACGTGTTGAAGGCGATGTGGGCGCCGTCTGGTGACCAGTATGGCGACCCGACATTCTCCCACGACGAGATGTGGGTGAGCTGGGTGGCGACGCCACCTCCCGATCCGACGCTGTAGATCTCGTCGTTGAAGAGGAATGCCAGATGGGTGCCGTCGGGAGACCAACTCGGACCGGAGCCTGCACCGATCAGGATGGGATCGGAACCGTCGGGATTCTCGGTCCACACCTCCGGCTGGTCGGTGGCGATATCCGTGGCATCGATGGCGAGCCGGTTTCCAGACGGGGACCACACTGCATGGCCGGGACACGTCGTCCCAGGGGGGGGAGGAAGAGTGGTGAAACCGGAGCCGTCAATATTGATGACGTCGACATCGTCCTCATCACATGGACCTACTCCGACATTGACGTCCTCCATTTGGAGACCGAAGGCAACCTGCGAACCGTCCGGCGATAAGGCCGGACTTCCGTAGAATCCGACGAAGCCACTGTTGGTGGTGAGCGGTACGTGAATGGTCCGAGGATTCCATCCGTCAGCATCGACCAGTCCGATTTCAAATGATGATGGGTAGGTGCTTTCGTAGTACACCACCTGCCCACTGTCAGGGGTGAGGTGTGGAACTGCTGGAGCATCGGCGGCGCCAGACTGGATGGCCGCGAGTCCACCCAGTGATGCAGCCATCAACAGTGTCAGACAGAGTCGCCCGGTTACCGTGATCCACCGGGATGGCGCCACCCCCCGAGTTCCGGCTGCAGCCATTGTCCCACCTCGACTTCCGTACTGGGTCGGTGTCGCTCACCGCTTCCGTGCTTCCAGCCTGATGAGCGGGAGGCCGTACCGGTAGGGGCATCCGCGAGGATTCGGCGCACCCACCTGTAGGTAGAAATGACCACTTCGGAACGACGGCCGACGTGGATCGGTTAGTGGTTGGTCCAAAGGACGGACCCGTGATCGGCGGCTCGGACCGACAAGGCACCATTGTTCTGCAGCACCACCGACGACCCCGGATGCCCGTAGGTGCCAGACGACCAGAGGGCCGGTGTGCGAGTTCCCGGGGGAGGGGAGGTCATCCCTTTCGGGTAGACCACGAAGTCGCCATCGGCCTGAACGACGGCATAGGCCCCGAAGTTGCCGCTGGTACCGGACTCCCACCGGGGAGACCTCGAGGTGGTGAGGTACTCGACCAGGTTCCCGTCGGACTGCATCGTCAGCTCGAACCGCCGGTTGGGGGCGGCCAGTGACTGGCCGGCCTGCAACGTTCCCCCCGAGGGCAGCACCGAGGGCGAGTTGCCACTGTTTCCCGAGCGGTGGATGACAACCTCCCAGGTGACCGCCCCCAAGACCACTGCCCCGACGACCATCAGCAAAGCGACCAGTGTCCGGAAACCTCGAGTGGGTACCTTCGGCATGCCTGACGGGCGATCCGACGGGAGCCTGTCCTCGCCCACCCCTGTCGACGCCTCAGGACCGTAGGGTGGATCGAGGGTCTCGGTCCGGCTGTCGTCTGGCGACCGACGAACGGTCTGATCGTGCGACCAATGATCGACGAGCTGTTGAAGGCCTACGCCGGCAAACGGGGCCAGGACGTCACGCATCGTCCCAGCATCGGCGAAGCGTTCTTCGGGTTCCTTGGCCATGGCCTGTTGGATGACGGCCGCCAACGCCGGCGGCGTCTCCGGACAGACTTCGAGGATCGGGATGGCATCCGCAAATCGATGTTGCAGGACGAGCTGTCCGGCATCATCGGCTTCGAATGGAGGTCGGCCAGCCAGACACCGGTAGAGCACGCAGCCGACGGAGTAGAGGTCGGACGCCGGGCCGACAGGGGTGCCGTTGCACTGCTCTGGCGAGGCATAGGTGGCGGTGCCGACGAATGAGCCGGCGGCGGTCAATTCGGTGGTGTCGCCCGACGCCCTGGCCACACCGAAATCGGCCAACAAGGCCGTGCCGTCACGGGTCATCAGGATGTTGGCGGGCTTGATGTCCCGGTGCACGATCCCCCGGTGATGGGCATGGTCGAGGGCCGCGAGTACGTCAACCGCCAACTGGGCGGTGGGGGCGACTCCCAGGGCGGGGGAGAGGAGGTCCCGGAGGGATGGTCCGTCGATGTAGGCCATGACCAGGTAGGTCCGCCCGTCAGCGATCCCGAAGTCGTACACCGGGACGATATTCGGATGGGAGAGGGCGGCGACATGACGGCCCTCCCGTCGGAACCGCTGCAGAGCCGTTGAATCATCACCGGGGTGCACACTGAGCACCTTGACGGCCACCTGTCTCCGGAGCTCCCGGTCGTAGGAGCGCCAGACCTGGGCCATACCGCCGTAGCCGACCATCTCGACCAATTCATACCGACCGGCCAGCGTCGTGCGCGTCCCTGACCGTGCGTCCACCGACCAACCCTACCGACGGAATTCGCATCCGGGCAGCGCGCTCATCCCGTAGAGTCAGGAACGCCGCAGCCGAGGAGCAGCCATGGCGTCACTCCGACAGTCCGAAGCCCCGACGTTCAATCTGATCGGCGACCGCGTGACCATTGGGCGTGATCCCGTCAACGACCTCGTCCTACCTGACGATTCGAAGGTCTCTCGATCGCATGCCGAGCTGAGCCGGCGGGACGGTCAGTGGATTCTGGTGGATCTGGAGAGCCGGAACGGTACTTTTGTCAACGGTCGCCGGGTCGGCCGTCATCCACTCCGCGACGGTGACCGCATCGAGTTCGGAGGGACAGTCCTCACCTTTGGCTCCCAACAGGACGCCAACGCAACGGAAGTCGCCTCCGTCGATTGCGCACCTACGGTTGGACTCTCCGAGCGGGAACACCAGATTCTGGATCTGGTGGCGCAGGGTCTTACTGATCGGGACATTGGCGAGCAGCTCTTCATCAGCATCAGTACGGTCCGATCCCACCTCGACCGGATAAAGGAGAAGACAGGACTCCGGCGACGGGCGGAACTGACCAGGTATGCCCTCCGGACCGACATCGGATGACGAGACCGACTCCTGAGCTGGGAAGGAGCGGGTCACATGGCAGATCCAACCGATCGACGGTTTCGACCTCAATCGCCGATAATGTATATTATGTCAACTACGAAGGCAGCAGAGCCCGGCCCGTCAATTTTGGGGTTCCCGGGGTGATTTCTGCCGACGAGGCCGCTGGCGCCTGGATCGGCTGACCACCTCGCTCAAACCCCTTTCGAATGCCCCCGTCTAGACTTGCAATCGATCGGGGGCGCCATCGACACCCCGTCACCGAGGAGGAGCTGTGCCTGAGATCGTCCCGTGGCCGGCATCGGGGAAGTTCGACTCCCCCGACGTCGAGCGTGTGTACCGCAAGCAGCGTCTGGCCGCCGGCTTCCGCCTGTTTTCCAAGTTCGGGTTCGATGAGGGCGTGGCAGGCCACATCACGGCCCGCGACCCCGAACGGCTCGACCACTTTTGGGTGAACCCGTTCGCCATGCATTTCGGCCACATCCGTGTTTCCGACCTACTGCTCGTCAACGATCACGGTGATGTGGTGGAGGGCGATATGCCGGTCAACACGGCCGCCTTCGTGATCCACTCCCAGGTCCACTCCGCCCGACCGGATGTGGTGGCGGCCGCCCACTCTCACTCGGTGCACGGCAAGGCGTTCTCCTCCCTCGGACGACTCCTCGATCCCATCACCCAGGACGTTTGCTCCTTCTACGAGGATCACGCCGTCTTTGACGACTACACCGGTGTGGTGCTCGACCTCGAGGAGGGCAAGCGCATCGCCCATGCCCTCGGTGACAACAAGGCGGCCATCCTCCGGAACCACGGCCTGCTGACCGTCGGCCACTCGGTCGACGAGGCGGTCTGGTGGTTCATCACCATGGAACGATCGTGCCAAGCACAACTACTCGCCTCCTCGGCCGGTGACCCCATCCTGATCGATCCCGAGATGGCTCGGGTCACCGCCGGTCAGGTCGGTTCGCACCTGGCGGGCTGGTTCAGCTTCCAGCCGCTGTTCGATCGGATCGTCCGCGAGCAGCCAGACCTGCTCGACTGAAGCACCCGGCCCAGGCTGTGAGCTGGGCGACCTGACACCCCCAGAGGCGCTGCGTAGCCTGGCACCTCGTGCCTTTCGCCCCCCGAACTCGACTGCCCCTCAGGATGACAGTGATGACTGTGTCGATCCTTCTGCTGGGCGGAGGGCTGATGTCCGCTTGTTCGTCGGAGCCGGCTCCTGCAAAGCCCTCCCCGTCCCTCGGCGTCGTCCAGGACCGAGCGGTCCCGATCATTCCGATGGTCGATCAACATGGAACGCCCACCACCTTGGCTGCATTCCGCGGCAAGACGGTGGTGTTGGTGCCGATGCTGACGCTCTGCCAAGAGACCTGCCCGTTGACGACCGCCAACCTGTTGGTGATGCAACAGGCGATCAATCAGGCCGGGGTGGCCCGCAAGGTGGTCATCGTCGAGTACTCCATCGACCCGGGACGGGACATCCCGGCCCGTCTGAACGCCTACGCCAAACTCACGGGCGCCAGTTGGACGTTCCTGACCGGCACCCAGGCGGCCGTCAACGCCATGAACGCCTTCTTCTATGTCCTCGCCCAGAAGGTCGCAGAGGGCGACCCCCCGGACATCGACTGGTGGACCCACCAACCGCTCACCTACGACATCAACCACACCGACGGGTACTTCGTCATCGATCCCAGTGGCCACGAGCGTTTCGCCACGTCAGCGGCGCCGGATGTGGCGAACCATACGGTCCCGAAGCCGCTGCACCAGCTCCTCGATGACCAAGGCGAACAAGACCTGAACGACCCGGCCATCAACGGGCAGACCTGGACGGTTCCCCAGGCACTCTCGGTGGTGGGCTGGGTGGCAGGAAAGGACATTCCCTCCCCCACTTCCTGAAGGCACCATCGGAGAACTGGGTGTCGGCACCCTGCTACCCGGCAGCGCGACGGCGGTCGACGCTTCACACCTGGCGGAGGCCTGCACCTCCGCAGCGACTAGTCGGCTGTCGGGCGGTCCGGGGTGATGATCACCACGGCGATCTGTCGGCTGGTGTGGGCTTGGTAGACGTCGTAACGGCCGCGAACCCCGCGGTGGAATATCCTCGACATGCCCCGGTTCGTCGCATTGACCAGCGGCCAGAGCTGGTTTCGCTCCTCGGAGGAGGCCACCCGGGCGGTGGCCTCCATCACCGACCGGCCGACTCGGATCTTCACCCGGGGCTCGGACTCCAGGTTGAACAGCCATGCCGGAGGGCGGTCGCTGCCGCCGTTGGAAGCCACCACGATGATGTCGCCCCGGTCGCGACAGTAGGTCAGCCCGTGGGTCCGGGGAAGGCCCGACTTCCGCCCGGTGGTGGTGAGGAGCAGAGCCGGCACCCCGTTGGAGTGCTTGCCGATCCTCCCGTCGGTCCGCTCATAGAGGTAGGCGTGCGCTTTCAGGTACGGGTCGACGAACCTGGTGGTGAAGATGCCACCCTTCATGGTCTCTCGACCTTCAGCGGCGGGCGTCGAAGGTCGGAATCAGTGTACGGGCCGCCCGTGCCTCGTCCACCCTTCGGACCGGAGTGTGTCGGGGGGCTTCGGTCATGGTTCCGGTGGGGAGGGAAGTCGCCTCGTAGGCGATCAACTCCAGTGCGGTGGCCAGCGCCTCCAAGGTCTGGGGACTCTCCGTCTCGGTCGGCTCGATCATCAGTGCCTCTTCGACGATCAATGGAAAGTAGACCGTGGGCGAGTGGAACCCCTCTTCGAGCAGGCGTTTGGCGATATCCAGCGCCCGCACGCCGTGGGACTGCTTCAGGTTCCGAGATGACAGCACCACCTCGTGCATGCAGGGACGATCGAACGGAACGTCGTAGGTGCCCGACAGTCGTTGACGGATCCAGTTGGCATTCAACACCGCCGTCTCCGCCACCCGACGAAGTCCGTCGCCACCATGCAACAAGATGTACGCCAACGCCCTGGCCAGCACCAATGCATTGCCGTGCCAGGAGTGCATCCGACCGATGGACCGGGTCGGTACCTCCCACTCGTACCGGTCGGGGCCGTCCCCTCCCTTTTCGATCCGGACCGGCCGAGGTCCGGGTAGGAACGGCACCAGGCGTTCTGAGACCGCCACCGGACCTGCCCCGGGCCCTCCCCCGCCATGGGGGGTGGCGAACGTCTTGTGGAGGTTCATGTGGACGATGTCGAATCCCATGTCACCCGGCCGCACCAAGCCGAGAATGGCGTTGAGATTGGCTCCGTCGTAATAGAGCAGCCCTCCGACCTGGTGCACGGCGGCGGCGATTTCGGCGATGTCCTCTTCGAAGAGCCCGAGGGTGTTCGGATTGGTCAACATGATGCCGGCGACGTCCTCATCGAGGACGGCAGCCAATGCGGCCATGTCAACACAGCCCCGGTCATCGCTCGGTACCGTCACCACCTCGTAGCCCCCCAGGGTCACCGATGCCGGGTTGGTCCCGTGGGCCGAATCGGGGATGATGACCTTCCGGCGCGGCCTCCCCTGGGCGGCGTGCCAGGCGCGCATGAGCAACAGTCCTGTCAGTTCACCGGCGGCGCCCGCCGCCGGCTGCAGGGTGGCCGCGGCCATACCGGTGATCTCGCAGAGCGCTTCCTCGAGTTCCACCATCAGGCCCAGCCACCCTTGGGTCAGCGAAGCGGGTGCAGCAGGATGCACCCCGGCCAGGCCGGGGAGAGCGGCCACAGCGTCGCAGACCTTCGGGTTGTACTTCATGGTGCACGATCCCAGCGGGTAGGCCCCGAGATCCACAGAGAACTGTCGGTGGGAGAGTCGGGTGAAGTGCGCCACCAGATCCCGTTCGGAGACTTCGGCGACTGTCACCGGCGTCGTCCGGAGGTACGCAGTGGGCAGAAATTCTGCCAACGGCACCTCCGGAACTCCGGTGGTCCGGAACGACCACGCCGACCGGCCGGGGTGGGAGAGCTCGAACAGGGTGGGTTCGGCGTCGCGACCGAGCAAGGGGGCACTGGTGGCCTTCCCGCCAGGGGCGGCCGGTCCGTCGAAGGCGGTGGGAACGCTCATGCCGCCACCGCCTTTCCGAAGGCATCGATGTAGGCGTCGATCTCCGTCCGGGTTCTCCGTTC
>Ga0302319_10025318_pt1 | contig 10512 bp, 9 predicted proteins | sample Bog_T0_2_FD_203319 | JGI IMG/M metagenome (GOLD analysis project Ga0302319, IMG submission 203319) | Peat permafrost microbial communities from Stordalen Mire near Abisko, Sweden - Bog_T0_2 | ecosystem: Environmental > Terrestrial > Soil > Wetlands > Peat | place: Sweden: Abisko, Stordalen Mire... | reverse complement strand
CTGCGTGCAACTCGACGATCTTATCCAAGCCGGCTCGCTCGGCCTGGTTGACGCTGCCCGGCGATTCAGCCCGGCCCGCAATCTGCCCTTCCGTCAGTACGCCCGAATCCGCATTACCGGCGCTATCGTCGATAGCCTGCGCGAACTCGACTGGGCGTCGCGAACTTTTCGCACTCGAAAGCATAAGCTGGAAAACGCCGCCCACACCCTGGAAACCAAACTCGGACGCACGCCCGAGAGCGATGAAGTGGCCGATTTCATGGGCCTGGAGCTGTCCGCGTTTTACGAATTTGCCCAGTCCGCTCAGAGCCTTAAGGAAGTCGACTTCGAGCCCAGGGAGGATAGCGAGTTCTTCTCCGTGCGGGAAACCGTTGCCGGCGATCCTGAAAAACGTCCGGATTGCATCTGTCACCAGAACGAGTCGCGAAACGAGCTACGCAAGTTCGTTGCCCAGCTCCCACAAGCCGAGGCAACGGTCGTGATTCTCTATTACTTCAAGGATTGGAACATGGCGCGAATCGCCCGTTCAATCGGCAAAACCGAGGCCCGAGTCTCCGGCATCCATGGAAAAGCCGTCTGGCGCTTACAACGTACACTCGTGGGACGCGGCCAGGAACTCATGACACGCCTGCTGTAATCCGTCGAAAGAAAGTGCGGTGAAGTCTTGTTTGGGGAGTTTGTAACCTAGTCGGCCATAGGCCGAGCCTGCAAAGCCAAGACACGCTCCAGTTCCACACCCGGCATCACGAGTTCATCTCTGACGTGGACTGCGGTATTCGCGGGCTTGAATTGTTCCGGCGAGTCGATTTCCACAAAAGACCTCGCGGGCGGAAGAAACTTTCCTGCTTGATGCGAGTTAAAGCTATGTACGGCGTTTTGTCGCTGCGCTTTATGCAGAAAAGTCCGAATTCGCAGTTAAACGTATCAGTAGGAGCAGATATGAAGACCCGTGTTCTCGTAGCGTTCCTTGTGGCGATAGCCATGGCGTCCGGAACCTTGAAGGCTCAGAACAACCCCGATGCCCAAGTTCAAGTTGCAGAGCCGCAGTACATCAATAGCTTCTATGCTTTAACCCCGAACGGGAATTTCATTGATCTAGAGTACAGAAACGTGGTGCTCCATCCGAAGAGCTGGGCGGTGCCGGGCTACGCGTCGGTCAAAATGGTCGCCGATCTCAAGCCCGGCCAATCCCCGATTCGACTTTCGCCCTCTGCACAGTTCGTGGTTCGTGGGGACGTTAACGTCAATCCCGCGACGATCTATGAACTGCGTCTGCTGAAAGGCTCTAAGAGTCACCGGGAATTCGTGCTGAGCCAGGCACATGGTTCTATCGTCGGCGGGGCGGTAAACCCGGAAGAGGGCGCGATACCAATCCGATTTGAGGATTATGGCACCTCTTCCTTCCGCATTATCTCGCAGCAACCGCTAGCGCCCGGAGAGTACGCACTCATGGTGCGCGGGCGCTATTCCATGCTTTTCTGCTTTGGCGTGGATGGCGGGAAACAGTGATGACGGAGAAATAGAGCACAGTTTTCGCAAACTATTGTAGATAGGACACTGGCGCGTGGGCGTCCTTGCCGCTGTCATCGTAGAAGTGAATCCCGATGTGCGTCTTGTCGGGAAGCTTGTCGAAGGAGAACCGGGTGCCCCGGTAGATGCGGAACAGCGAACCCCGCGTCGGTCAAGGGTTGGGTGAGGGCTGGCATTGGAAAATTCTACTGGAAATCTGCGTAAACGAACCCGTCGCGGTTAACGATCTCTCCAGCCTCCATCTTCACGGGGTTCGTGAACATCGGTCCGTCATAGACGCATGTGTGGAACTCGCCTCGCTCTCCACATGGGTCAACCTCAGGCGGTAGGTCACGCAGAAGTGCCGCATCAAACTCCCGGCCAGCGAAGGACTCCGCCAATTGCTTCGAATCCACGCAGGCCAGTTTGGCGCATAGACCTCCGGCAATCATTTCACGAGCGAGGGTTGCTGTCGGCAGTCCCCAGAGGGGAAACAGCGGTTCCAACCCGGTCGGCTTCAGTTGGGCTTCGCGGTAAGCACGGATGTCCGGCAGGAAAAGATCTCCGAACGCCATCGCATCCACATGCTCACTGACAGCGCGATTGCAGACCTCAGTCATCTTCCGCTCGTAGATTTCGTTGGAGCATGGCCACGGAAGGGGCACAATCCACAACGGCAGTTGAGCGGCTTCCGCCTGAGCTTCCAGTACAGAACGCCGGGTGCCGTGCATCGCTACACGCTGAAATTCGCTGTTCAGGGTGGTCAGCAGACCGGCCAGTTCAATGCCGGGCTGCTGACGCAAGAAGTGGAGTGCCCATGCGCTATCTTTACCGCTGCTCCATGACAATAGGACGCGCTTCATACGACCATCATAAATGCAGTGGGCCCGTGGTGGGGGAAGCGGTGGCTGGCGTGTGAGCCTGGCAACGGTCCCCGTTTCCTACCGAATCAGAAAACACAAGATCAAGATGAAGAATGCCAGCACAACAACGATACCCCGCCACAAGACGCAGTCCGCCGCCCTGCTTGACGCTGCCGTTGCGGCATGAAATAGTCGACGTCATGATTTCTTCGCTGCGCCGTATCGTCATCGGGTTGGTTTTGATCGTGATCGTGACGCTTTCATCCACTGCGTTCGGGTCCGAGATACGAGTTTTTTGTACCTTCGGACTTCAGGAAGCGATAACTCAATTGGCCCCCCAGTTTGAGCGCGAGACTGGCAACAAGCTCATTCTTACCTTTGGGCCCACTGGCGGAATTGCTGCGCGTGTCAAGAACGGAGAACCTTTTGACGTGGTCATCGTCTCAGATACAGCGATGGCGGGTCTCGTTAAGCAGGGAAAGGTAGTTGAACAAGGTCGTACGGCCATCGCCCGGGTTGGTATCAGCGTTGCGATTCGTCGCGGTGGTTCACGCCCTGACATCAGCTCGGTAGAATCTTTCAAAGCAGCTCTGCTGGCGGCAAAGTCCATCTCGTACACCAACCCTGTTGACGGCGGCTTTAGCGGAGTCTATTTCGCGGAACTCATCAAGCGGCTCGGGATCGCGGAAAAGCTTGCACCTAAGACCAAACTCGCCCGGGGCGGTACTTCGTCGGGTGCGCTTGTCGCTTCTGGCGAGGTCGAGATTGCGATCCAGACCACCAGCGATCTTGTTCCTACTCCTGGCATCCAGATCGTCGGCCCTTTGCCTGCGGAGATACAAAACTTCACGGTTCTCTCCGCCGGGATTGGTGCCGGGGCTGCTGACCCGCCTGCTGCCAAACGATTGATCCTGCAGCTATCTTCGCCGACAGTGTATCCGGTCCTTCGAGAAACAGGACTGGAGCCTCCGAAATAAGAGACCCCGGGGAATTGCTGTATTTCTTAGCGAACGTGCGCGGATGAGCTGTTATTCAGACACTCGGCACCCAACCCCAGACGGACGAAAGACTGTAGCCAACAGACCACCCTGCCTCTGCCGAGATCGGGCCAAAAGACCAATGAATTTGGGGTGGCGGCATCCGTCAGAATGCGCTCAGGACCGGTCTTTGGGCGCAAGTTCGATGGCCTGCCGCAGGGCCTCCAACATGCTTCGCTCGTCGGCTTTGCCCGTCCCCGCAATATCGAAAGCCGTACCGTGGTCCACTGAGGTGCGCACCACGGGCAGTCCTACCGTGATGTTTACGCCTGCCTCGATGCCCAGCACCTTGATCGGTCCGTGTCCCTGATCGTGATACATGGCGACAACGCAATCAAAATCTCCGCGCCCGGCCCGGAAGAAGAGCGTGTCGGCGGGCAAGGGGCCTTCCACATTCCACCCGCGCTCCTGGCATTTGCGAATTGCCGGTTCGATCTTCTCTTCCTCTTCTCCGTGGCTGAACAGACCATGCTCTCCGGCGTGTGGATTAATAGCGCAAACCCCGATGCGCGGATTCTTGATGCCAGCTTTCACGAGGGTATCCTGCGCCCGGCCAATGGTGCGCTCCACCAGACCGGGATTGATCATGGCGATTGCGTCGAGCAGCGCCATGTGCGTGGTCACATGGATGACGCGGAGATTTGGAGCCACCAGCAGCATGGAAACTTCCTTGATGCCGCATAGGTGTGCCAGCATTTCGGTGTGTCCGGGAAAGATGTGTCCTGCCGCGTGCAGAGCTTCTTTGTTCAGAGGCGCGGTGCAGATAGCGTCTGCCGCGCCATCCATGGCAAGTTTGGCGGCACACTCGATGAAGCGGTACGCAGCCTCTCCTCCGGCGGGCGACACCTTTCCGAACGGGAGATCGGCCGGAACTACCGCGATGTCGATCACGTCCACCGTGCCCGGCATATATTTGCCATCAGCGGGCTTCGCAACCGGGTTCATTGCCAGATCGACGCCAACGATCTTGCCCGCCTGTCGCAAGCGCCCTATGTCTCCGATAACCAGCGGACGGCAACGCTCAAACAGGTCCGCGTGGGCAAGGCTCTTCATGATGATCTCGGGACCAACTCCCGCAGGATCGCCCATTGTGATGGCAATAATTGGACGCGACATAAGTTGATCCTATCTGTGCAGCCGTTCCAGGCTGCGCTGCAAACTTTGAGCATTGCCAAAAGCCCCAGCTTTGGTGACGACCGGGATTGATACCGCACCTGCGGTGATTCCCAGGGGCACACCGGGCTCCACTTCATCGAGTAACCGAATGCTATGGACTCCCAACTTAGAGAGTAGCGCATAGACCGTGTCACCACCGGTGGCAACGAGTCCGCCGAAAGACCCGGCGCCTTCAATAAATTCGGCCAGGCGCTGGGCGAGCAGGGCTCCGCGCGAAAGGTCAGGGTTGGGTGCAAGTTCCAATTCCAGCAGCACATCCTCTTCGGCAGACAAATGTCCGGCCAGTTGCACGCAGCCCTGTTGCCATGCTGGCGTGGATGAGCCTCCAAAGAGTGCGTCAGGAGAGATCATTACGTGACGTACCAATCCACTCTCGACCAAGGTCTTTGCCTGTAAACGCGAGGCCTCGGCAAGAGTGCCAACGACGACCAGTACGTTTTTTCGCCGCGTCATGAGCGTGGGGCTTTGCACTGGCTGCGCAGGGCCGGTTGCCGCCGTCACCAAAGCGGAGGCCAATCCTGCCGAACCGACCCAGATAACTTCGTCTCCCATGCATAGCGAACCGGCAGCCACCGCTGCCAGGTCCGCTTCGGTCATGGCATCGCAGACAACCGCAGCCATGCCACGCTTGCGGGCTCTGTCGAGAAAGACCTCTACTGCTTTCGCACCCTGAGCCGTGGTGCCCAGCGGCAGCACCTCGGCACTCAGGCCTGCGCTGCTCAGAATCTCCACCATGTTGGCGCTGGCATAGGTGTGATCGCGCGCCCACAATCCGGTCTGCTCCAGCGGAGTTCCCTGGACGACGATGCTCCCGTTTATAGTTACGCGCCCGGTGGCGGGAAAAGCGGGTGCCACAATGGCGATGCGTGCGCGACCGTCGACTCTGGCGGGTTCGAAAGCCAGCAGAGCCGCCAACTCAGCGGCAGGGTGACCTCTTAAAGTCGAATCGATTTTCTTATAGAGACGCAGCCCATGGCTGTAATGAGCGGCCAGCACCTGCACCTGCCGTTTGGCGGCCTGCTCGGGCGGTAAACTGCGGGTCCCTGCATCCACCGAGAGCACCGGCACGCCACCAGCTTCGCGGTGCTTCTCCCAGGCGACGACAGGTTCCAGACCATGCTTTGCGAAAGCGATGGCGCAATCGGCAGCGCCGGTCAGGTCATCGGCAATGATGAGCCACCGTGACGTCATGCAGCCCTCCATGGGATTTCGAGGCAAAAATTGGTTCACCGGATATTGTCCAATGAACCAATTTACTATGCCTCTTTCTATTGCGGTTAACGATTCTACTTATTGACCATTGCCTTGGGCAGCGCCAGCACGGTTAATGCGCCAGCGACCACCACGCTCGCGATCACGATCATCGGAATCAGGTTGGTGTGTGTCAGGTCCTTTAACCAGCCAACGATGGCTGGGCTGACGAAGCCAGCGAGATTGGCAACCGAATTGATTGCAGCGATACCCGCCGCCGCCGCGCTACCAGCAAGGAACGACGTAGGCAATGCCCAGAACATGGGGGCTGAAGGAATAATGCCGGCCGCCGCGATCGACAACAATAGAACAGCCAAGACGATGTTTGTGCCACCGACGATCATGGCTAGAACCAAGGCTACGCTGCCAATCATCATCGGGGCAGCCACATGCCAACGCCGCTCACGCCGCTTGTCGGCACTGGCTCCAAGCACGACCATGGCGATGGCGCAGCAACCATACGGAATCATGGTCACCAGGCCGATTTTTGCTACGGAGGTAACTCCGGCTGCCTTGATCAGGGTCGGCATCCACAGTGTCAACGCGTATTGCCCGATGACGCAGCAGAAGTAAATCCAAGCCATCAGCCACAGGCGGGGGTCTGCGAATAAGGCCAGAAGAGATGGATGCACCTGCTTTTGTTGCGCCTCCGCAGCGATGTCCCGTTCGACTACCTGCTTCTCTTCCTCGGTGAGCCACTTGGAATCACGGACCCTGCTATTGAGGTAAAGTATGCAGGCGATACCCACAACGCCGGCAGGGAGAGCTTCCAAAATGAACATCCACTTCCAACCCGGCCAACCACCAAGGCCGTGGGTCAATGACATGATGAAGCCGGAGAGCGGGCCGCCGATGAGGCCGGCCATTGGGATTCCGACCATGAAGGCACCCACCATCTTCGCGCGCCGATGCGAGGGGAACCAATAAGTGAGATACAGGATAACTCCGGGGAAGAAACCGGCCTCGGCCACGCCCAGCGCGAAGCGAACCATATAGAACTGAATCGGCGTCCTTACCAGAACTGTCAGCGCCGAGATTATGCCCCAGGTAATCATAATGCGGGCAATCCAGACGCGCGCGCCCACCTTGTGCATGATGATATTGCTGGGCACTTCAAAGAAGAAGTAGCCCCAGAAGAAGATGCCGGCGCCCAGCCCATACACGGTCTCGCTGAATTTGAGGTCGCCCAACATCTGGAGTTTGGCGAAGCCTACATTTACCCGGTCGAGGTAAGCAACGATGTAGCACAACATCAAAAATGGCAATATGTGAGCGGTTACTTTTCTGTAAGTCGCGTTTTCGAACTCCTGGGAGGTCTTTACTGCGCCTGACGGCCCAGGTTCGACAGTCTTTGTGTCAGCCATTCGAGGAACTCCTCGTAACCGATTTAGGGATGGTCACGCATATAGCTGCGTTCAGGAACGTACTCGTTCTGGCAGAACGTTCACGCCGCTCAGCTCTATGCTGACTTCTTAGTGCAGTGAATCATAGAACGCATTCTCCCTACCGGCCAAGCGAAATCTTACCCATTTCGAAGGTTCATTGAGGATCACGGGGGTTGGCTGAATGATTCGTATTCTTTGTGCCCGTTAAGTGCCTGGTAGAGCGGGGACACTGAAAGAGTTACGCTGCTCAATCCCTTTCCCGTTACTTGCGCTGCACCACGACTATGCTGCAAATTTGGCGTCAGTTGAGTGTAAGATACCTGCTAGCGTGAAGGTTGTAGGCCGTTGTTTGAGCCTTCTGGTTTCCATGGCGGGCTTAGATTTTTTTTGAGAATGTTGCCGGAACTCAATTGGGAAGGATGTGATTTTTATGGCAGATATCGTTGTAAGTCTCCCCTACGGGCAAGAAATGGTCGAAGTGAGGATTCCCAGTGCGAACCTTGTGGGGGTCTATGCTCCCAAGGATTTCGATCCGGTGGCGAACGTAAAGGACGAGGTTGTCCGTGCCATCAATAACCCGATTGCCTCGAAGCCGCTAAGAGAGTTGGTGAAAGGGGCCAAAACAGTCGTGATTCTCGCCGACGACAATACGCGACTGACTCCAACCGATAAGATCATCCCGGTCATTCTTGACGAGATGAATGCCGCCGGGGTGAAAGACGAGCAGATCACAGTCATCGTCGCGCTGGGCACGCATCGCTTCATGACCGGGCAGGAGATTCTGGAGAAGTTCGGCGAAGAAGTTGTGCGACGGGTCAAGATCAAGAATCATGACTACAAAACCCCTGGGGCTTTGGTTGACCTTGGTAAAACTCCAAATGGAACCAGCGTCTGGATCAACCGTGAAGTCTACGGAGCCGATTTCAAAATCGGTATAGGCAGCATCGTTCCGCATCATATTCCCGGATTCGCGGGAGGAGCGAAGATCGTACAGCCAGGCATCTCCGGCGAGGATACGACGGCGGAAACCCATCTGCTCAGCGTCCGCGCACCCCGTTCCTATCTGGGTGTCGAAGATAATCCCGTGCGCGAGGAGTTGAACAAAATCGCCCGGCAGATCGGGATGAACACCATCTTCAACACGGTTCTGAACCGCCCCGGCGAGGTCGTCCGTGCCTTCTTCGGCGATACCATCGAAGCCTTCACGGAGGGGGTAGAACTGTCCAAGGAAGTCTATGCCGTTGAGATTCCGGAAGAAGCTGACATCGTAATCTCCAGCTCTCATCCTTGCGACCTTGAATTCTGGCAGGCGCACAAGACGCTCTATCCGTCAGACTTGGCGGTGAAGGCTGGTGGCACGATTATTCTGGTTACGCCTTGTTATGAGGGAGTAGCCGTCACCCACTCCGACATCACGGAACTCACGCACTACTCCGCCGAGGAGGTACGCAAGAAAGTGGAAGCAAAGGAAGTCGGCGACGAGGTCGCGGCAGCGTTGGCAATTGCCTGGGCGCAGGTAAAAGAGCGCGAGAGCGTTTTTCTGGTTTCTGAGGGAATCAGTCCTGAACTCGCGAGCAAGCTCGGTTTTACTCATTACAACACGGTCCAAGCGGCTTTTGACGCGGCTTTGGCAAAACACGGCAGCAACGCAAGGGTGACGGTTCTTACTCACGCCCCCGACATGTTGCCCATCATTAAAGCAAACGCGAAACCCACCGCGTCTGAATTGCAAACGGTCGGATCCGCAAGTTAGCACTAGGGCTTAAAAACGAGTGGCTCCCGGATCATCTGGGAGCCACTCTCTCACAATGCCGCGACCAGCTCGATGTGACTGTGGGAACTTACCAGGATCGAGCGGTAAGGCAGCACTTCGAATGCGCATATTCAACGCCTTGCCGCATCAGGTCCAATGCGTGAAGGATACGAGGTGCGTCCTCAAAGCCGTAGGAGATTCGTAACTGGCGCTTGCCGCGCTCCGTTAGATCGCCCCTCTGATGTACACAGAATTCCCCTGGGATGTAGATGACCCGCGGTAGACGGTCGGTTACAGAACCGTCGATGATCGAATTGCCCGTCGTACGGGTCAGGAACTTGAAAAAGGGCGATTCCGAGTTGGTTTCGATATCCTTGAAAGTCAGGTAATAGTAAAATCCCGCGCTGCCGCCCCGCAGTTCCTCCACAAAAGGCATCAAACTCTCTTCAATCCCTTTTCTCATAATGATGGATTTCTTGTGATATGCCTCATTAACGAGCAGCAACTGTTCTGCAGCGTAATGGTCCAGGAAATGGCTGGCCATCTCTTGTACAAACAATGGCGCGCTAAAACCTGCATCGCTGGTCCTCTCCACCATCGCATTCATGAATGGGCCCTGCGGCCCGAGCAGATAGCCTATCCGCAAAGCAGGAGCCAATATCTTTGACAGCGTGCCGATCTCGTATGCAATCCCTAGATCGTCGGATGGTAGAACCGAAGCAAAAGACTCGACACTGGGATCATGCAACAGCAGTTCGTAAGCAAGATCGTAGAAGATCGGAATTAAGCGATTCTGTTGGCGAGAGAGCGACGCCATCAGCTCGTACAACGCCCGGCGCCGGGCGTTCGACAAAATGGTGCCTGAGGGATTGTTGACCGTAACAATATAAACAAACGAGATGCGCTCGGCTGCCTTCCCGAGCTCCCGCAACTTGCGGGTTAGCACAGCCAAACAAGGCCCCTCATCGTCTTCGGGAACGGCGAGGACTTCAAATCCCTTGCGCTCGAGTGCATGGGCGTAGATGTAGTACGTAGGATCTGAGGTGATAACGATCCCCGGAGCCAGTACGTCCGAGATTGCATCGAGTATGCTAGTGGCGCCGCAGGCACCGATTGTCATTCGATTGCGCGCAAGCGTGGCTTCGTCGAGATTGCCGGCTCGGGACTTGATAAGGAACCGCTTGAGCGACTCGGTCAGATTTGCCGAGCCTGCTGGACTGCCATAATTGAACGCCTGACGATATTTGGCAGGATCGCCAGCCACGGTCTTCATACCCGCGGTCAACCTATCCACAGGAATCGTATCCTCGTTAACGTAGCCGACACCCAGATTGATATCGACGCCGTCTCGGAAGTCATTTGAAAACTGAGCTAGTAGCTCACTCACCGGGGATGGCCGGGTGCATGCAGTGCCGTAACTAGAAAATCGCATATTCATGATGAAGTTCAATCCTAGACCAGCATAGCGCATGCTCGTCAATACTCGAGTTCAGGCGTTCAAAGCCTGGACGGCGCCAGCACCTGTGCCATGAGGAGGC
>Ga0302319_10025317_pt1 | contig 10512 bp, 8 predicted proteins | sample Bog_T0_2_FD_203319 | JGI IMG/M metagenome (GOLD analysis project Ga0302319, IMG submission 203319) | Peat permafrost microbial communities from Stordalen Mire near Abisko, Sweden - Bog_T0_2 | ecosystem: Environmental > Terrestrial > Soil > Wetlands > Peat | place: Sweden: Abisko, Stordalen Mire... | reverse complement strand
GGGGCAGGTGGCCTCGGTCTCGACGTCCGAAAAACCATACCGAGGGTGCCCCCGGTCCCTCGCTTTCGGGGACCGGCGACGGAAGCCGCCCGATTTCTCTCACACCTCGCTCCCCATTTTGGTCAACCCCCACAACGCTAACATCAAACCGCCTACTCCACCCTAACCCCTTCTTTTTCTGATCCCTGACCCCTGATCACTGATCCCTGCCTTTTTTGCAGATAATTACCCCACTTAGGCGCAAGCTATCAATAGGGCAAAAAACACGCCCGTGGGGAAACCGCGCCATGCGCAAGGCCAAAATCATCACCGTCTGCATCACGCCGGAGATCGACCGCGAGGCGCGTCTTCTCGCCGCCGAATGCGGAACCACAACTGAATCTAAGTCCTTATTCTTGACGACATCAAAATATAACTCCTTTGTTTTTAACGGAGAATTCCCTAACTCGTTATTTATGCCGACTTTGCCCATTAACCCTTTTTTTTCAATCGTTTACGGGAGACCCCTTGCGGGCTAACTCCCATGGAATCAAAACTTTACCAGAAAAAGGTCATGGCTAGAGGGGGCACTCAATTGCGCAACATGGCCGAAGAGCTGATCCCTGATCTCTGTTCTCTGGCATCCGTAAGTCTTTTGCAATGTAATCCTTGGCCGCAAGTCACATGAAACAGAATACTTATCGAAAAACGCGTCGACTAAAGAACTGAAAACAAACAAGTTCTTTGCAGGAATATATGAAATCGAAAAGCGCTCCACGTACCATATAGTAGTACAAAAACAATACTGCCCTATCCTCCCCGGCGCAACCCAAAATCGGCTTCAGGAAGCCAGCCTCCGGCCATGACAACTGAAAACCTGAATCCGAGTGAGCAATATCGCACAGAACTTGCCGCGCAACGATGGGATAGTTCGAACACGCAGTCGAACGTTTTGTCACAAGATCTCCCTGCTCTTTACCGCTTCTCACGCAGGGCGCTTTCTAACTCTCTTGGGTTTGGACTCCAGTTCACGCAGCGAGGCGGAGTTGGAGGACGCATACTCTGCGAAGCAGCGCAGATGGCCAGGGGCGCAAATGGGGTCTAATCCTCGCTGGAGGAGACGGCAAGAAGCATGAGGAACCTCTCACTGATTCGAGGCGCGACAACGAGGAGATTTCCGGTCGGGTGGAGCGGAGAAGACTCCTTAAGAAACCGCACACGCAATAGGGAAGGCGGCAGCCTGCACGAATTCCCTTCGCGGATCGCAGCAAATGAGGAGTGGCAGGGCACTCGCACGCTTTATCGCAAGGGCGAATTCTGCAGACTGCTTTCAGAGGAAGCGCTGCTTGAGTTCATTTCGATTTCGGGACGCTTCCTGTGTCCGAGCGCATCCGTCGTCATCAGAGAGGGCGAGGAACCGGCCAGCATATTGTTGTTGCTGGAGGGCAAGGTAAAACTTTCTCTCAACTCAAGCTGCGGCCGGCGCCTGATCGTCGGATTTGCCTCCCCGGGCGAGATCCTTGGGCTCACGTCCGCAGTTTCAGGCGATCTCTACGAAGTCACTGCTGAAGCGCAATTCCCGTGCGTGATTTCATCTCTCCCGCGGCAAAGCTTTCTCGATTTCCTGTCGCGCTCCGCGGTGGCGTGCCAGAATGTGCTGCGACAACTGAGCGTGGATAACATGCGCATTCTGGAGCAATTGCGGACGCTGGGGCTCACGCCGTCCGCGCCAGCGAAACTCGCCAAGTTATTGCTGGACTGGTGCGCGGAGAGCTCGCGGACCTTGTGCGGCGCGCAAATCCAGTGCTCGATTACACATGGAGAGATCGGGGAACTGATTGGCACATCGCGCGAAACCATCAGCCGCTGCATGAATGACTTCAAGCGCCGGGGACTGGTGGCACAACGCGGCACGGCCTTGCTGGTTCCGGATTGCGCCGCGCTGGCTGTTTATGCGGGCATCGGCTTGGCGCCCGATCCAGGCAAGCCGGCCGCGTGAACGCTGCCGGTACGGCGCGCATCTCGGCGGTGAGTGGCCGAGACTGCGTCCTGAAAGCGAAAAAAGGCCCAGGGATTGCGCCCTGAGCCATTTAGGTGGAAAGACTTCCTGCGTTCTTTTTGAGACTCAGGCGCGCAGAGCGATCTTCCTGCGCACCATGCCGGCCAGACCCAGAAGACCGCTACCCAGCAACAGCATGGTCGAGGGTTCGGGGACAGGCGGGGTGTTCGGGGTCGTGATGGAAGTGACCGAGGATGTTCCGCTGCCGATCAGGCTGCCGCTAGAGAATTCCAAAACGTCAAACGAATCTCCAATGGTGAAATAGGCACTGGCACCATCTCCGCCTCCGAAGGTACCTACCGCGTCAAGGCCCGGGTTGATGCATCCCGCGGGAACGCCGGGGCTGGTGCAGAAAGGCCCGCCGGAGGTGGCGAGCTGGATGTCGCCCAGGAGCGTGGGCTCGTCCGTATTGGGGAACAAGGTGTTCCAGTCCACCCCGACCGCAGCGGCCCCAAAGGTGGTATTCGTCATCAAGACAACGTCATTACCGCCGTTGGTCAGGCCGATCAGCAGCGCGGTGGTGGGAGCATAGGTTGAGCCGAAGGGGTTGTCGAGCGTAGTGGAACAGCCGCCGGCGCCGCCGCAGTCCGTGGAGAAGGCCCAGGTAAAGCCGTTCACCGTCTCGACCATCATGATGTTGGTGACGTCGGTGATGCCATCGCCCGAGTCCAGCGTAACGTCATAGTGGGTGTAATACGTAGTAGTGGACGAAACCGAATCCGCCCGAACCGGTACGCAGCACAAGGCGAAAACGGCGGCGAAAAAAACTATAGCTCGTTTCATTTGACCTCCACTTCAATGCATGAATCTGGATCTCGATTCAAGCGATTGAGAGTGCTCTTCCGTGGTGAATGGCCAAGATAGCGCTTGGCAGCGAATCAACGATTGTGGGAATTGCAATTGTCAACCTTGTCCACTTGCGACCTTCGGGGTTTATTTCGTATATGCCCCTGGAGCCTGGTTTGGCCCGGAAATCCTATGTAACTGCAGCAGCTTGAAGGCAAACATTCATCAACATCCGTTGCTTATTAACGGGCCTCGCAGCCCGGCTACCGATCTCGGCTGGACGCCGCGGATCAGGAAATTGCGACCGCAGCATCCTGAACCACTCCACAGGTTCGCCCGTCCCCCGACCGCGAAGAGTCTGTGGTGTGATCCGAGGAACTTCTGCCGTGAACTCCCCAAATTGGAGAATTCTTGTCCGGAATATCGCAGTCTACCCGGCTCTAAAACAAGTTGCGACCCGCACTGCAACGTTGCATCGCTTTAGAATCATTAAGTTGCATCGGAATCCCGCGCGGCCGGTTTCTTTTCCCTTGGGGCGACAAAGGCCGGGTATATGGGTTAACTTGTTCTAGAAGGCCGTGCGATCGCGCCTGACGCGGCCTACCTGGCTGCGGATTTTCGCTGGTTGCCTTGGAGACGCCAGGTCAAGTACAGATCGTGGGTTAGTTTGAACTAACCGCCCTTGAGGGGCTAAAGCCCGCGGTAACTTTGCTTCGGTTTCGGCACCACCGGATTCGTGCCCTGACACTTTCGTGCATTTCTTGAAGGGTATTTCCGCAGCTTTTGAAGTCGCGCCCTATCACGACGGCATCCATATTTACGGCACGAGTGAGCTGGTGCCTTTGGCGTTCCGCCCCGCTTGCGGCATTTTTTTGTGGCAAGTAACGACGACTCGACAACCGCGTCTCTAACGGAGTGGGTATGCAAGTTTCCGGCTCGCAATCCGAGGCGTCCGTTTCGCCGGCATTCTCGGGCTATGTTGACCAGCTGCTCGCCGGTCCGATGTTCTCGAGCTCGCCGCGGCGGCGCGACCTGCTGCGTTACCTGGTCGAGAAAGCCCTCACCGGCGCCGGCGCCGAGCTGAGCGAGTATGCCATCGCCGTCGATGTCCTGGGCAAACGGGAGAGCTTCGACCAGCGCATCGACTCGAGCGTGCGATCGGAGATCAGCCGCCTGCGCAAATTCATGGCCGCATATTACGAGGGTCCGGGCGCACAGGATGCGTGGCGAATCACCTTTCCCGCTCGCGGCTACCAGTTGGAGATCCAGCCTGCGGCCGCGCCGCAGGCTGCCGCGCAACAGCCTCCCGCAGTTCCACCGGCAACGGCTCGCGCGTGGCCTCACCTGGCGCTTTTTGCAATGGGCGGGCTCTTGATTCTGTTCGTTGCGCTGGGCTTTGTTCTTCGCGCCCTTCCGGGCAGGACTGGCAAGCATTTGCCTCCCGCCGTCCTGTTGCACACCGCGCCACCGCGCCACACTCCATCCCCCGAGGCCAAGGCGCTCTATCTGCGCGGCCAGTACTACTGGGAGCACCGCACAGACGGCAGCCTGCATCAGGCAATTGATGCATACACACAAGCGATCGTTGCCGATTCAGACTACGCGGAGGCGTATGCCGGGCTGGCCGCAAGCTACGACCTGATGCCCGAATACTCGTCGATGCCGCAGGATGAAGCGTTCCGGCGAGCGATTTCCGCGGCCAACAAAGCCATTTCGCTCGATCCGGAGAATGCGACGGCGCATCGGGCGCTGGCGTTTGGACTGTTCTGGTCGGAGACCGATATTCCGCGTGCGATGAGCGAATTTCGGGAAGCAATCCGGCTGGCGCCCAATGACGCCGAGACGCATCATTGGTATGCGACGGCATTGCATGGAGCATTTCGCGACGCGGAGGCGGACAAGGAGATGGATATCGCGCAGCAACTGGCGCCGGGGTCACGGTCGATCCTGGCCGACAGGGCATATCTTCGCTATTGGGACGGCGACGCGCAGGCGGTGGCGGAGTTGGAGGAACTGGAAGCGGCAGAGCCCGACTTCAGAAGCCCGGCGAAGTTTCTGGCCCGCATCGATCTTGGCGAGGGCAACTACGCCGGGTATCTGGAGCAACTGCATCGCATGGCGGCGATCTCAAAGAGCCCAGCCGATTTGCGTTTGAGCCAAGTGGCCCAGAAGGGTTGGGACCACGGCGGCAGCGCGGGCATGCTGCGAGCCATGAAGACCTTTCAGGAGCAGGCCTTCGCGCGACATGAGACGGATGGCTACGATTTGGCCCACACCTACGCGCTGCTTGGAGAGAAGGCGCAGGCCATGAAGTACCTTCAAGCGGCGCATGCGGCCAAAGACATCTATGTGCTGGACGCGCTGCGCCAGGATTGGGCGCCGCATTTGAATGGGTATCCGGCGTTCGAAAGCTTTCGGGCGATGCTTCGCGGGCAGCTAGGAATGGCGGGAAGCTGATGGGTTTCCGCATCGTGTAAAGTCATTCGGGCCGTCACCGCCCGCTTAGACCCAGTGCTTTGACTATCGACTCATCTACCTGCGCCGGCTGGCCGTCCTGTTTGGTGACTACGCCGAAGCCGCCGCGGTAATCCCACATGGTCCAGCCGATGTTGTCGGACTCGAGCGCGGTGCGCGTGTCGCTGATCCAGGTGGCGCGTGAAGCGGGATCGGCGTAGGCGCGGTAGGCGCCGAACTCATTGCACAGGAGCGCGACGCGATGCGCGCGCGCCCAATCGGCGGCTTCGTCAATGAGCGCCTGAATGTGTTGCGCGTTCCAGCCACTGAGAAAATAGTCTTCGAGATCGGAGCGGTCGGCGAGGTCGGGAACTTCGTCGAGGAGCGATTGCGTGCTCGCGGACACCGAAGGGTTCGCGGTGAGATATGCGGAGGGATTTGCAGAGATATTTGTGACGAGATTGGGGACGGGATAAGGAATGTTGTGGGTGGAGTTCCACCAGGCTACGCCCCAACTCGCGCCCTGGTGCGTGAATTCGTGCGGCTCGTAAAAGTGGAAGGTGTAGATGACGTTGCCGTCGGCGAGGGGCTCGAGCTTGAGGAGGTCGTGAAGGTTGGAGTAGTTGGCGGCGGTGGCAATAAGCGTGTGGCGCGGCGCGACCTGGCGGATGGCAGCGGCGACGTGCGCCTGGATGCCGGCCCAGCGAAAAGCGTCGTCCACTTCCGGCTCGTTGAGGATCTCAAAGAAGACGCGGTCGGGATCGCGATTGGCGTAATGCGCGGCGAGCTTGCGCCAGAGAGCGGTGAGGCGCGCGACACCGGAATCTCCGCCGCGCAACTGCTGCTTGAATTCGTCTGTGGGGTGCAGGTCGATTTGGACGGCGAGGCCGTTGGCGAGGATAGTATCGACGGTGCGATCAAGACGGGCGAGGAAATCGGCGTTGGGGCCGGAAGCGCCGGCGAAAGACTGCTCCAGCGCATTGGCGTCAATGCTGAGGCGCACGTGATCGAAGCCGAGATGCGCCATGAGGGCGATGTCCTGCGCGTCGGTGTAACGATCGGTACGGGCAGCTGAGTAATCGGCGGACTGGGCGAACCACTCAGAGGCATTGATGCCGTGGCGCAGGTGGCGGGCGCGGGCAAATGCGGTGGCAGCGTCGGGGTTGGGCTGGGCCGTTGCGGATACCGCGAGCGCGGCAAGAATGATGGCGCCAATGAAACGAAAACGCACGATCGCCCTCCGAGGCAAACATATCATGGGTGGCGGGCGAGCAAGGAAGTTGCGCTATGCGGCTGGCGGGGGCACAATGTCAGCATCCCTTAGAAAGCAGGCTTGATCGTATGCAATGCTCTTCCTTGCTATCGCCGGCGCGCACCGCGGCTCTCCTCGTAACCTGTGGCTGCGCCGCAATGGCAGCGGCGCAGAACACCCCTGCCAGCGCGTCGTCCGCTGCCAACAACGATTGGATGGCGCAGACAGCGAAGATGTACTACTCCAGTTCAAAGGCGGGGCTAAAAGGCTTTGACTGCGCGCTCAAGCCCGATTGGCGCGCGTTTTTTGCCTCAAAAAGCGGCGGCGATGTGAAGGCCTCGGATGAGCCGGCAGTGACACTGCTGAATTCCGTGAAGACGGCGGTTCATGCGCGCATGGATGGCGGCTCGATCATTGACTGGGACCCGCCGGCACAGCAGCTCGACAGCACCCAGACCGCACTTCTCAGCCAGATGCACGGCGCACTGAACCAAATGGTGCAGGGGTTCATGCAGTTCTGGTCGCCGTTCATCGAGAGCCAGGTGGTTCCCGACACGGCTGAAGGGCTGGAGATGACGACGACCGCCGATGGAGGCCGACAGTTTCACGTTGCAACGCCGCAGGTGGAAGTGACCGAGACGTTCGATAGCGGGCATGTTTTGCGCCAGTACAACGTGACCATGAGCGGCACCAGGATTCAGATGACGCCCGCCTACACCGCGGATAGTCACGGGTTGCTGATCACGCATTTCCATGCGTTCGTTGAACCGATGAACGATCCCCAGAAGAATATGGAGATGAACGTGGATGTGAACTACCAATGGCTGGAAAACTTCCCGGTTCCCGCGCAGCTCAATATGGATGTGGTTGGGGTTGCAGGTTTGAATATCGGCTTTGCAAACTGCACTGTGCAGCACTGAAGGCTCTTGACTGGAGCGGATTTCCTCTTTTCGATGCGCAGCAAAAAACTCCCGGTTAACCGGGAGTTTTTTTGCTGCGTACAAGATCGGTTATTGGCCTGGGGGCGTATCCGGTTCCAGGTTCGCGGCCTGTGCGTAGGTAACGCGCAGGTACTTGTAGGGATTCACGGGCACGTGGTGGACGCGCACTTCGTAATGCAGGTTGGGCCCGGTGGCCCGGCCCGTCTGGCCCACGAAGCCAATCACTTCGCCACGCGTTACATGCTGCCCGGGAACCACCGCAATCGCGGAAAGATGCCCATACAAAGTGAGGAGATCGTGGCCGTGATCGAGCACCACCTCGCGTCCGTATCCGGAGCCAATGTCGGCGCGGGTTACATCGCCATCGGCCGCAGCGCGCACCGGCGTTCCAGTGGGTGCGTCGATGTCCACGCCGGTGTGGAATTCGCCTTCTCCATTGCCAGTGATTGGATCTTCACGCTCGCCGAAGCTCGAAGCCACGCGGCCTTCGACGGGCCACATGGACGGGGCATCCGCCAACTCCGTCCAGTCGCCGGTAAAGTGGGACGTCAATCCGCTCTCGATGGCCCGGGAAATCTGCCCGGAAAGCGCTTCGTCGCGGAGAGCGTAGAACGTATCGATAGAGTTGGTGACCTGCTGCTGGCTCATCTCGTCGGGTTGCGCCATGTTGGCGGGAGCGGGAGCCGAAGCATCAGTGCTGGACGGAGCGGCGGGCTTGGCCGCTTCCAAACGGTTCTGACGCAAACCGTAGAGCGCGGTGACCTCGTTGGCCAGTGCGCTGAGTGACGCAACTTGCACGCTGCGATTGTGCGCCACCTGTTCCATGCGCTGGTAGTTCTGGCGCAGGGTTTCGCGTTCCGCGCGTACCTGGTTGTAGCTTTCGGTTTTGAGCAGCATACGCGTGTAGGAACCCGCCAAGCCCACAATCGTGAATGCGCCTACGATGGCGGCCGCCACAAATCCATAGGCATACTTGAGGGGCAGCGGAATCTTGCGCAGCTGTCCGTCCTCATCGCGGGCAACAAAAACTATGTAATAGCGTTTGCGTAACATCGTGCCTGCTATCCCCGACGGCCAGCTAGCCGCATTGCTTTCGTACCCGAGGGAGAATTGCGCTCGGGCACTTACAGCCCGCACGGAAACCTTCGAGCCCTAAAAGGGCAGATGCGAGAACGTTGTCCTAAGCCTAACAGATGCTTACAAGCAGGGTCAATGAAGAGCCGGGCCACTCGGTATCTTTCGTGGTATTCCAGCCGGCCAGATTCCGGTGATTGCTCTTTTCGTATAACTCATTCCGCATCGGCAGCAAGCGGTCTTGCAGGCGAGTGGAGGCGGGGCCAGCGGCAGGCGCTGAGCGTCCCCTGGAGGCCCCGCCGTTCCACCGATCGGACCCGCCTCCCGCTCGATACCCTATTCTGAAGAACATGCACTCCGGAAGCGGCAAGCCCGGTGAATTGGCCCTTTTGAAGGAGATACGCGCGCGGGCAACGCAGCTTTCTCATAGAGGAGCCCGGGGCGGGTTGCGTCTTGGCATAGGCGACGACTGCGCCTTGCTGCGAGTTGGAGCTGGGGAAGAGCTGGCTGTGACGACTGATCTGTCGATTGAAGGCCGGCACTTCCACCTCGGATGGCACTCACCCGAGTCGATCGGGCATCGTGCGCTGGCGCGCGGATTGAGCGACCTGGCCGCCATGGGGGCGCGGCCGGTGGCGGCGTTTTTGTCGCTGGGCCTTCCCAAAACTCTCGTCCAAAACGAGAAGAAGAAGTGGATCGACGGGTTCCTTGATGGATTTTTTGCGCTGGCCCGCGCGCATCAAACGCCGCTGGCTGGCGGCGATCTGGCGGAATCGCCCGTCGCCGTGGCCGACATCGTTCTCATGGGCGCGGTGCGGCGGGGAAAAGCACTGCTGCGCTCGGGCGCACAGCCTGGCTATTTGATTTATGTCACGGGCGCACTCGGTGGTGCGGCTGCGGGACTGGAGCGTCTGGCGGAGCTGGCTGGCGGAGGTAATGCGAAATCCGGCCTGCCGCACATTCCCAAGAGACTTGAATCGATTCTTGCGCCGCATCTCTTTCCGCAGCCGCGCATCGCGCAGGGGTTGTGGCTGGCGCAACGCGGGCTTTCCAGCGCGGCTATTGATTTAAGCGACGGGCTATCGACCGATCTTGGCCACTTGTGCCAGGAATCCCATGTCGCCGCCGAAGTTGACGCAGCGGCGTTGCCTGTTCACATCGGCGCGACCATCGAGCAGGCTCTGCATGGCGGTGAGGATTACGAACTGCTGTTCACGGCGGCATCGGAGGCACGCGTGCCGCGCAGCATCGCCGGCGTTCCCGTCACACGCATCGGCCGCATTTTGCGCCGGCGCAAAGGACGGCCGGCGGTCGCGCTGGTTACGGCTGACGGTACGCAGGCGCTCATTCCCCACGGTTGGGAGCATTTCTCCTGAAATTGGCCGCACAAACCATGTCTCGTATCAGGGCCTGGCTGGTAGGTCGAGAATTCATCCCCGACAGCCGCAACTCACCCACCCATGTTTCGAGAAATCAAGTACGCGGCGAAGCCGCGCTCAAGCCCCGTCCTTCAACGAGGCAGGATTGCGGCCGGGTGGCTCCGATCCCAAGGGAAACCCAATCAAGTTGAGGGTGCCCCCGGTCCCTCGCCTTTGGGGACCGGGGAGGCCGAGGAGACGGGCCGGCGATCGCGCATCCACTCGGACAGTTGCCAGAAATTCTCCAGTTTGCTGAGAACGAATGCGCGCGCCTTTCATGCACTGCGAGGATACTCCAACTCCGATTCCGTTGGCGGTAATCGATGAATCTTCCATCCCCGGTCCCCAAAGGCGAGGGACCGGGGGCACCCTCATTGTGGTCTGGAAAGATCACCGGGACCGGGGGCACCCTCATTGTGGTCTGGAAAGATCACCGGGACCGGGGCCACCCTCATTGTGGTCTGGAAAGATCACCGGGACCGGGGCCACCCTCATTGTGGTCAGGAAAGATCACCGAGACCGGGGACACCCTCATAGTGGTCTGGAAAG
>Ga0302319_10025316_pt1 | contig 10512 bp, 8 predicted proteins | sample Bog_T0_2_FD_203319 | JGI IMG/M metagenome (GOLD analysis project Ga0302319, IMG submission 203319) | Peat permafrost microbial communities from Stordalen Mire near Abisko, Sweden - Bog_T0_2 | ecosystem: Environmental > Terrestrial > Soil > Wetlands > Peat | place: Sweden: Abisko, Stordalen Mire... | reverse complement strand
AGCGAAGGTGACGCTGTTGCTGGACGATGGGACGACCGACGCGCAACCCGGCAAACTGTTGTTCTCCGATGTCACGGTGGACCCGACCAGCGGCATGGTCACGTTGCGGGCCGAATTTCCGAACCCCGACCATCTGCTCCTGCCGGGAATGTTTGCGCGGGGAGAACTGGAACAGGCCGTGGACACCAAGGCCATCACCCTGCTCCAACGCGGTGTCAACATCGGCCCGAACGGCGTCGCCACCGTGATGGTGGTCGGGGCCAACGGCACGGTGGAAGCCAGGGTGATTAAAATCGGCCCGGCCGTGGGCAACAAATGGATCGTCACGAACGGGCTGAAGGCCGGCGAAAAAGTCATCGTCCAAGGCCTGCTGAAGGTTCAGCCCGGGATGATGGTAAAGCCGGTCCCGTTTGATTCCGGTGACGGCAATGCCTCCGCTTCGCCGGCGGCGGCCCAGGGAAATTAACCGGACCTCGCCATGCCAAAATTTTTCATCGACCGCCCGATTTTTGCCTGGGTGCTTTCCCTGCTCATCATGCTGGGCGGGTTTCTGGCCATCACCCACCTTCCGGTCGCCCAATATCCCAGCGTTGCCCCGCCGTCCATCGCCATCAACGCCACCTACGCCGGCGCGTCCGCGGAAACAGTGCAGGACACGGTCACGTCCGTGATCGAGCAGCAGATGAACGGCATCGACAACCTGCTTTACATGTCGTCCAGCAGCAGCGCCAGCGGGCAGTCCACCGTGACGCTGTATTTCCAATCCGGCACCGACCCGGACATCGCGCAGGTGCAGGTGCAAAACAAGCTGCAACTGGCCGTCCCCAATCTGCCGCTGACGGTCCAGCAGGCGGGCATCACCGTCGTCAAATCCACCCGCAACTTCCTGATGTTCTTCGCCCTGTCGACCACCAACCAGGAGGTTAGCGACATCGAGCTGGGCAATTTCATTTCGGCGAGCATCCTGGATCCCATCCGCCGCGTCACCGGCGTGGGTGAGGCGGACCTGTTCGGCACCCAATACGCCATGCGCATCTGGCTGAACCCCAACCGGCTGGAAAGCTACAATCTCGATGCCAACGACGTCCTTAACGCCATTCAGGCCCAAAACACGCAGGTCCCCGTCGGACAACTCGGGGCGCGCCCGGCGGTGACGGGACAGGAAATCAACATCACGCTGCAAGGCCAGAGCACCTTGACCACCGTCAGTCAGTTTGAAGGCATTCTGCTGCGGGTGAATCCCGACGGCTCGCGCGTGTTCTTGCGCGACGTGGCCCGCGTGGAGCTCGGCGGCGACAGTTACGCCCTGCAGGCGCGGATCGATGGACGCCCCGCCGCCGCCGTCGGCATCCGGCTGGCCCCGTCCGCCAACGCCGTGGCCACCGCCAATCTCGTCCGGGCAAAGGTGAAGGAGCTGTCCAAATTTTTCCCGGCGGGCGTGCAGGTGGATTTTCCTTACGACAGCTCCGAATTCGTGAGCGCGTCCATCCGGGAAGTGGTCACGACCCTGGTGGAAGCCATCGTGATGGTGTTCCTGATCATTTTCCTGTTCCTGCAAAATTTCCGGGCGACCTTCATTCCCACCATCGTCATCCCGGTGGCGTTGCTGGGCACGTTTGCCGTCATGTATGCGCTCGGCTTTTCCATCAACGTCCTGACCATGTTCGGCATGGTGCTGGCCGTGGGTGAACTGGTGGACGACGCCATTGTGGTGGTGGAAAACGTGGAACGCATCATGAGCGAGGAAGGACTGGGGGCACGCGAGGCCACCATCAAGGCGATGGATCAAATCACCGGCGCGCTCATCGGCATTTCCCTCGTGCTCACGGCAGTGTTCATTCCGATGGCGTTCTTTGGCGGCTCGGTCGGCGCCATTTACCGCCAGTTTTCGTTGTCGATGATTTCGTGCATGTTGTTTTCCATCTTCCTGGCCATGTCCCTGACGCCGGCGTTGTGCGCCACGCTGCTCAAGCCCGTGGAAAAGGGCCATCATTTGCGGAAGCAGGGATTTTTCGGCTGGTTCAACCGCGGTTTCGCCGCCACCCGCAAAAACTACGAAGGCTTGCTGGGCCGGACCATCAACAAGACGCCGCGCTACATGTTTATTTATCTGGCGATCGTCGTGGCCGTGGGCTGGTTTTATATTCGTTTGCCCTCCTCCTTTTTGCCGGATGAAGACCAGGGTTATTTCATCACCCTCATCCAATTGCCGGTGGGCGCGACCCAGGAACGCACGGTGGACGTGCTCAAGCAGGTGGAGGGTTACTATCTGCAACAGTCTGAAGTGGCGGGCATGGTGGACGTCGCCGGCTTCAGTTTCAACGGCCAGGGCCAGAACGCCGCGCTCGCTTTTGTGCATTTGAAGGACTGGAGCCTGCGCCACGGCGCCCAACACGGGGTGGACGCCATCATCATGCGCGCCTTCATGGCCCTGAGCCAGATCAAGGACGCCATCATTTATCCCATCAATCCCCCGCCCATTCCCGAACTGGGCATCTCCTCCGGATTCGATTTTGAGCTGGAGGACCAGGCCGGCCTCGGCCATGACCGGCTCATGCAGGCGCGCAACCAGTTGTTCGCGATGGCTGCAACCAATCGCGACATCGTACAGTTGCGCTTTCAGGGATTGGAAGACACGCCGCAGCTCAAGGTGGACATTGACCAGGCCAAGGCCAGCGCGCTGGGAGTTTCCCTGGGGGACCTGAACTCGGCGCTCACCACCTATTTCGGTTCGGATTACATCAACAATTTCGTCAACGGCAACCGCGTGCAACGGGTCATCGCCCAACTGGATTCGCCGTATCGCATGTTGCCCCAGGATGTCAGCAAGGTGTTCGTGCGCAACGGCAGCGGCCAGATGGTTTCGCTGTCCAGCCTCGCCACCTTGCATTGGATTTACGGCTCGCCGTCGTTGCAACATTTCAACGGCGTCCCGGCGCTCGAACTCGTCGGCTCCGCGCCGCCGGGCAAAAGCACGGGCCAGGCCATGACCGCCATGGAAAAGCTGGCCGAACAATTGCCCAAAGGCTTTGGGTACGAATGGACCGGCCAATCCTTCGAGGAACGTCTCTCGGCCAAACAAGCGCCCCTGCTCTATGCGCTGTCGCTTATCGTGGTGTTCCTGGCGCTGGCTGCACTTTACGAAAACTGGTCCATCCCGGTCGCGGTAATCCTCGTCGTGCCGCTCGGCATCCTCGGCGCGTTGCTGGCCGCCACCTTCCGTGGATTGCCCAACGACGTGTTCTTCAAGGTCGGTCTGCTGACCATCGTCGGTTTGTCCGCCAAAAATGCCATCCTCATTGTCGAATTCGCCAAGGACATGCAGGCGCAGGGCAAAGGTTTGATTGAAGCCACCCTCGAAGCGGCGCATATGCGGTTGCGACCGATTCTGATGACGTCGCTGGCGTTCATTCTCGGAGTGTTGCCGCTGGCCTTGAGCACCGGCGCCGGATCCGCCAGCCGGCACGACATCGGCACCGGCGTCGCCGGCGGCATGATTACCGCCACGTTCCTGGCCATCCTTTTCGTGCCGGTGTTCTTTGTGCTGGTCCGCCGCATATTCAAAAGTCAAACACCATCGCCCGCCCCGGTTCCACCCAAACCGACGGGCCTGGACGACGCCGACGACACCAACCACACGGCCAAGCCATGAGTAAATTTTTAAAATTATGTAGCCGCCGAGGTAACGAGGCGGTGCGTCAGGGCAGCCGGTTTGCAAAGATCCGCCTCCTTACGTCGGCGGCTGCCGCGTGCGTTCTGGCCCTGGCCGGTTGCACGCTCGCGCCGACCTATCACCGCCCGACCGCCGCCTATTCACCAACCTGGCCCCAGGTGCCGGGACAGCCGGAAAGCCCGACCGTCGCGGCCACGGTTCCCGCGGCCGACATCGGCTGGCGCGAATTTTTCCGCGACCCGCGCCTGCAACAACTCATCGAACTGGCCCTGACCAACAATCTCGACCTGCGCGTGGCCATGCTCAACGTGGACCAAACCCGCGCCCTCTACCACGTCCAGCGGGACGCCCTGATTCCCACCGTGGACATCAACGCCAACGGCACGCGCCAGCACGTTCCCTTTGGATTTGGAGGCCAGGGCAATGGGTTCACCTACAGCCAATACAACGTGAACCTGGGTGTCGCCTCCTATGAACTGGACCTGTTCGGCCGCGTGCGCAGCTTGAAAAAGCAGGCGTTGGAAACCTACTTCGCCACCGAGGAAGCCCGGAAAAGCGCCCAAATCGCGCTGGTGGCCGAAGTCGGCGCGGCTTATCTGACGGAACGCGAATTGACCGAACAGCTCGCCGTCGCCCGCGAAACGTTGAAGGCGACGGGTAATTCCTATGACCTGACCAAACGCAGCTATGATGCCGGCGTCCGTTCCGAACTCGATTTGGATGTCGCCGAAACCCAGATGCAAACCGCGCGGGCCGCCGTCGCCGGCTACGAACAACAACTCGCCCAGGCCGAAGATTACCTGGTGCTCCTGATCGGCCGCCCGTTGCCGGATGACCTGCCCGCGCCTCAGCCTTTCTACCCGGAGATTTGTTTGTCCGACATTCCGGCGGGCCTGCCGTCGGACCTGATTGCGCGCCGTCCGGACGTGCTGGAAGCCGAACATCAACTCGAGGCCGCCAACGCCAACATCGGCGTTGCCCGGGCCGCCTTTTTTCCAACCATCACGCTCACCGGCCAGGGCGGCACCGAAAGCACGACCCTCGAAGGCTTGTTCGCCCCCGGCTCGCAGGCATGGCAGTTCTCACCGCAAATCGTCTGGCCCATTTTCGCGGCGGGAACCGCCTATCACGAGCTCCAGGCCGTCAAAGCCGCCAGGAGCATCGAAGTCGCCAGTTACCAAAAGTCCATTCAAACCGCCTTCCGGGAAGTCGCGGATGCGCTCGCCGTGCAAGCGACCGTACAAACCCAATTGGCGGCCAACCAGGCGCTGGTTCGGGCCGAACAGCAGACTTACACCCTCACCGAAGCGCGTTTCCACAGCGGCGTTGACAGTTCACTCAACGTGCTCACCACCCAGCAAGCGCTGTACAACGCGCAGCAAAATTTCATTCAAACCCAGTACTCGCGCCTGTTCAATCTGATCAACCTCTACCAGGCCCTCGGCGGCGGCTGGCAGGAACACACCGCCAACCTTCAACCGGACCAATCGCATTGATGTCCGGTTCTAAATCTTAATCTTTCTCTTAATCCTAATTTGTTGATTCGCTGATTAAGATTATGAATTAAGATTCGAACCCAACCCCCCGACTTGCCGACCGGTATTTTTTTTGGCAGGATTTCCGGGCAATGAAAAAGCCCAAATCCTCCGATTCGCTCCGCCCCTTTTCCAGCGTCGTGTTTGACGGCGACGAACGCGCCGCCGCCCGCGCCATGCTTTATCCCGTCGGCTTCAAGACGGAAGATTTCAAAAAGCCGCTCATCGGCATCGCCTCCACCTGGGGCAACGTCACGCCCTGCAACATGCACATCGACAAGCTCGCGCTCGAATCCGAGTCGGGCGCGAACGCGGCGGGCGGCAAGGCCATCATCTTCAATACCATCACCATCTCCGACGGCATCTCGATGGGCAGCGAAGGCATGAAATATTCGCTCGTCTCGCGCGAGGTCATCGCCGATTCCATCGAAACCGTGGTGGGCTGCGCCGGCATGGACGGCTTTGTGGCCATTGGCGGCTGCGACAAAAACATGCCCGGCGCCATCATCGCCATGGCGCGGATGAACCGGCCGGCGGTGTTCGTTTATGGCGGCACCATCCTGCCCGGCTGCATCACCGGCGACACCCGCAAGCTCGACATCGTGTCCGTGTTCGAAGCCATCGGCGCGCACGCGAACAAAAAAATCGGCGACGCGGAATTTCAGGCCATCGAACAATGCGCCATTCCCGGTCCCGGCTCGTGTGGCGGCATGTACACCGCCAACACCATGGCCAGCGCCATCGAAGCGCTCGGCATGAGCCTGCCCAACAGCTCCGCGCAAAACGCCGTCTCGCCCGCCAAGCTGGATGATTGCCGCCGCGCCGGCGCGTGCGTGATTGAAATGCTCAAACAAGGCATCCGCCCGCTCGACATTTTGACGAAGAAAGCCTTCGAGAATGCCATCGCCGTGGTCATCGCGCTAAGTGGTTCGACCAATGCCGTGTTGCACCTGCTTGCCATCGCCCATGCAGCGAAGGTCAAGCTGACCATTGACGACTTCACCCGCGTCGGCAAACGCGTGCCCGTGCTCGCGGATTTGAAACCGAGCGGAAAACATTTGATGTCCGAACTGGTCGCCATCGGCGGCATCCGGCCGTTGATGAAAACGCTGCTCGACAAAGGCCTGCTGCACGGCGACGCGCTCACCGTCACCGGCGAAACCATGGCGCAAACGCTTGCCAATGTGAAACCGTATCCCACGAGCCAGACCATCATCCAGCCGTTCGATAAACCGATTAAAAAGGACAGTCACATCGTGATTCTGCACGGCAATCTGGCCTCCGAAGGCGCCGTGGCGAAAATCTCAGGCAAGGAAGGTTTGAAATTCACCGGCCGGGCGCGCGTGTTCAATTCCGAGGAAGCGGCTCTGGAAAAAATCCTGGACGGCTCGATTGTGAAAGGTGACGTGGTGGTAATCCGTTACGAAGGACCGCGCGGCGGTCCCGGCATGAGGGAGATGCTGTCACCGACCTCAGCCATCATGGGCAAGGGCTTGGGCAAGGACGTGGCGCTCATCACCGACGGTCGGTTCTCCGGCGGCAGCCACGGTTTCGTGGTTGGGCACATCACGCCGGAAGCTTACGTGGGCGGAACGCTGGCGCTCGTGAAGAACGGCGACTCCATCACCATCGATGCCGAGAAACGGCAGATCAATCTGGACATCCCTGCAAAAGAAATCTCGGCCCGCCGCAAGGCGTGGAAGAAGCCTGTGCCTCGCTACACCCGCGGTGTGCTTGCAAAGTATGCCGCCCACGTAACGAGTGCCTCACTCGGCGCGGTAACGGATGCGGACTTGAAGTTGTAAGTGGCAGAGAATTGGTTTATTTAATTCATATGACTGCTACAACAGCATTGGACGAGCAGATCAAGCATTACCGTCGCATGACCGGTGAGCAGCGACTGGCTGTAGCGCTGGATCTGCATGAGATGTCTTGTGACGTTGCTCGTGAAGGGATCCGTCGGCGGAACCCTGAAGCCGATGCGGTCGAAGTCGAGCGCCTGCTTCGTCACCGTCTCGAACTCGCCCGCGCCGCATGAATGAGCGTGAACTGCTCGTGGATTGTTTGCGCCGGCTGAACCGGACTGGCGTCACATATTATCTTACTGGTTCGATGGCGAGCAATTATTGGGGCATCCCGCGCACGACGCATGACTTGGATTTCGTCATCCAACTACCGCCGACTGCCGTGCTGCGCATTGTTCAGGAGTTCAGCGGTGATTTTTACATTGATGAAGCCGCCGTGCGCGCTGCTTATCAGCCGCCGCATCAATTTAACGCCATTGATACCCGATCGGCATTGAAAGTGGATTTTTGGCTGCCGAAATCCGAACCGTTTGATCGGGAAATGCTTCAACGCCGCGTCGAAATCACGCTCTTTGGCGAACCGGCATGGATTACCACGGCTGAAGATGTCATTCTGCACAAGCTCGTCTGGAATTGCATCTCGCCATCCGACCGGCAACTTGGCGACGCGGCTGGTGTGGTGGCGGTGCAAGTCGATGCGTTGGACAAAAACTACTTGCGACACTGGGCACAGGAACTGAAACTCACAATCGAACTGGAACGCCTGTTAAGCGGCGCGATCAAACCCAAGCAAACATGAAACGCTCCACTTCCCGCGGCGGGCTGGCGAAATATGCAGCACATGTGACGAGCGCCTCACTCGGCGCGGTAACGGATATGGATTTGAAGTTGTAGATGGTTTTGCTCAGCGGTGTTGGGTGTAAAAGAAATGCTTGTCGTTCTGTAACTCGTTTGAGATTTATGTGATAGGAATAAACAACCGCAAACAGAAGGAATGGGTTATGACAGTGAAAAGTTATCGGGTTTGTATTGCAAAAGGCGATCAGAGGTTCGAGGTCGAAGGCGATAAACAATTCGTATTGGAAATGCTTCAGCGCTTTGAACCGGAGGGCGGAAAGCCTCCGACAGTTTCACCTAGTTCGAAAGGCAAACCGGAGAACCAAGTGTCAGGTTTGGCAAGTCTGCCGGGAAAAAAAGTATCTGTCGGTGAATTCATTCGACAGCTTGGGTTCAAGAAACATACAGACCTTGTCCTAGCTTTTGGATACTACCTGGAAAAACTCGGCGGCCTTACAGCATTCACGCCGGCGGACATTAATACGTGTTACTACGATTCAAAATTGGAAAGTTCCAATACCAGTCAGATGATCATTCAGAACATTCGCCGTGGTTTCTTAATGCCGGCAAAAAAGGAAGAAGGGCGGAAAGCTTATACCTTGACCCGCTCCGGCGAGGAATACGTAGCAAATGGGGGCAAAAAAGTAAAAAAGTGACATGCGCCACACACTTCCACGACCGACAGTCAGGGGCAGCGTGTTATGCCAAAAAAAGCCAGCGCAAAAGCTGTAAAATTATCACCGCTCCTTCGCTCTGCCTTTGAAGTTCTAGAGCATGGCTTGTGGCATTTTTTGCGAAGCGACACTTCAACCGATATGAAGTTCGCATTGCTGCATGTTGATCAATCTATTGAGCTTCTTTTGAAGGAACGTGTTAGAGCTGGAGAGAAATCAATTTACAAGAATCCAAAAGAAACGATTAGCATTTGGGGTGCGTACGACATTCTTGAAAAGGAATTAAATTGTAAGATACCTGAAAAACCCGACTTGGAACTTCTCCACGAAGAACGGAACAATATTCAGCACAAATACGCAAATCCAAGTCCAGAAGACACAGCCTTCCATCTGGATCGTGCAATGAAATTTATTTGCAGATTTGCGAAAGATGAATTGAAGCTAAATATAGAAGAACATATTCCTTCCGAATATCTCCGACAGCTTGGGTCGTGATAATTTGAGCTCGAATGTTTTCGAGATTTTTAATCTTCACGGCCCTCGTTGCAACTTCATCACCGGCTTTCAGCGCGCTGCTTCAAATGCCCACGAAGCGGTACTAAAGAATGGAATCGCTATCAAGGCTTCTGCATGTCCTTCTCCGACACTGAATTTGTGTAACTCGCATGATTGTCCGGTTCTGTCGCCGCCGTGACGATGAGTGCTCCCAACAATCCGCCCAATACCGACCCGGCAATCACCTCCTGGTTTCGCTTGCTGAATTTTGCGGACCGTTCGATGATCAAATTGGGCGCGTATTTCGCATCAGAAACAAGATTCCTGGCTTTTTCCCTGTCGTTGAACCGCAGGAATGTTGCCCTGGCTCGATAGCAGGTGCTCGTCAATGGATTCGGTTGATGCTCTTCCGTAATGTCAATCACATCGGCGCCCAACATATTTCCTTCCCTGCAAAAAATGTCCAGAATGGCGGCTTCATCGCAATCAACCGAAAGGCCAGTGTCATAAGCGTGAATTGAACCCAACACAATGACGTCGTTCGTGTTATAATGCACATCGCATTGGATGGCAATCGGCCGGCGTGGCAAGTCTCTTGTAGTCTGGCTGGCGGGGAGTTGGTAGCCAGTGCGGGTTATACCCGGAGCGCATCCAGAAACCAGAATGGTTGCACCGCACAGAACCAAGAAAATTAGGGTTTTCATGAAAACGACTGTATTTTGGTGATAATTATTCGTCCAACATAATCTGAGCAAGCAGACCAAGTTTATTTCTTTCCTGTTTGCCCCCGGTTCAACCAAAATGATTTTATAGTCTGAATGTTTTCGAGAATTATTATTTTCATGGCCATGGTTGCAACTTCATCACCGGCGTTCGGCGCACCAGAAACGGTGATTTTGCTGCACGGCCTGTGCCACACGAGCCATTCGATGGCGAAGATGGAGCGCGCGCTCGCCGATGCGGGTTACCGGGTGCAAAATGTTAGCTATCCCTCACGCACGGCATCCATTCAACAGCTCGCCGATGACGCGATCGGGAAAGCGGTCGCCAATTGCCAGCGGGACGGCGCAGTGAAGATTGATTTTGTCACGCATTCGCTCGGCGGGATTCTGGTCCGCAGCTATCTCGCGCGTCATTCCCTCCCGTCGCTGGGACGCGTGGTCATGCTCGCGCCACCGAACCAGGGCAGCGAGGTCGTGGACAAGCTCGGCTGGACCTTTGTTTTCAAATGGCTCAACGGCCCGGCGGGAAATGAGCTGGGCACAGACGCCCATTCCACACCCAACCAGCTTGGCCCGGCAACTTATCCCGTCGGCATCATTGCCGGCGACCGTTCCATCAACTGGATCAACAGCCTGCTCATCCCCGGCCGTGATGATGGAAAGGTTTCGATTGAACGAACGAGGCTGGCGGGCATGAGCGACCACCTGGTCATTCACACCGCGCATCCGTTCATCATGAAGAACCGTGAAGCCATTAGACAAGCAATCTGT
>Ga0302319_10025315_pt1 | contig 10512 bp, 5 predicted proteins | sample Bog_T0_2_FD_203319 | JGI IMG/M metagenome (GOLD analysis project Ga0302319, IMG submission 203319) | Peat permafrost microbial communities from Stordalen Mire near Abisko, Sweden - Bog_T0_2 | ecosystem: Environmental > Terrestrial > Soil > Wetlands > Peat | place: Sweden: Abisko, Stordalen Mire... | reverse complement strand
TGGCGCAGTGGTTTTTAGCCGGCAACGCGACAGGCGGCCCGGCATTGCGGAGGTGGCGGAATTGGCAGACGCACTAGCTTGAGGTGCTAGCGGGAGCAATCCCGTGGGGGTTCAAGTCCCCCCCCCGCACCAAAATATCTCTTTGGGGGCCATTAGTTTACGGCCCCCATTTTTCCGTGTGACATTTTTGTGACTGAGTTTGTAACCGCTGCGGTCTCAAACTGCGCGAGCATGCGCCGCTCGATGTTCGCCTGCCGGCCCTTTGACCACTTGCGTAGTGCTTCCGGACGAACGTCGGGCTGTGCCCCAAGACGTTTGCGACTTCTTCGAACGTGGCCCCCTGCTCCAGCAGCCGCGTGGCAAGCGTATGCCGATACCGATGAGCGTGCGCGGCCTGCACGCCCGATTTCTTAAACACGGATGAAAGGGTCAGGATCCGGAAAACGTGCTGGCGTTTGCAAATCAATGCAGACTGTTAGGGCTCGAAGATTTTCCGCAATCATGCCTGTCCGGTTGAGCACCTCTCTAATCGACGCAAGCACTCACTAATCAACCCGTCACAGTCGTTCCGACCCGTAGTCGATTTCAATGCCGGCGACGCGATTGCGGACCATCCAACGGCCCGGCGACGGCTGCTGAAAATTGACAAACCCGCTACTAGTAGCGGCCCTCGTCTGCAAGTTATTGATTATAAACAGCAAATTAGAGCACCCCCGCTACACCGTAGCGGCTTGTCCGCGGCCGGACCCGGAATTGCCCATGCCGACCAGCGCGTCCGAGCCTCAACTGGACAGGCATGTTCCGCAATACCGTCGGCAGAGTGACGAAATCCGCAAGAACAGGGAGAGGTGGGCGACTGGCTCGGGGAGGCTTACGAATTGCTGGACATGCATGAGGTTTGGGACGCGGTCGGCCACCCGTGCAGACATCTACTGAACTTGAGAATGCGCAACGAGTGCCGGCTGGTGGCGCGTGACGATTGAGACCCCAAGGCATCGTGGCTTCCGACCACCTCTCCGTTCCAGAGTCATTGAGGCGAGAGATGGGGGGAAGGCCTTGAGTAGCCGGCACGGCCAGGCGTCCGGCGGCCGCCTCACTTCAATGCGGGCTCATGGACGACCAGGCCCTCCACGGCAATCGTACCGTCGCCGTTTGGAATGATCTCCACGGTGTGCCGTCCGTTTGCAAGACCCTTTGCGAGTGCCACGAGATGAACTTTGGAGCTGTCTGAGTCCGCCGGTGCCGCGAGCCTCTCCGTAAACAACTGCACCGCCTCCCACGTTGCTTCAAAGCCCTCCGGACATTTCTTTTTCGAGTAGCTCTGAGCCCACGTGATTTTGAAATCGCGATGATCAATCACGACCCGCCCGGAATTGGAGACGAAGACATCCGGGTAGGGCTCAGGTCCGGTGTAGTCCAGGAGATCGCCCCACTCGCCATACTTGTACTTCGCAGCATCGAATTCGCCCCGGCCGTCGAAGCCGGTCTTGGATCCGTAGACCTCGAATGTAAAATTCGACGCGTCGGCGTTGAGCTTCGAGAAGACGATCTTCCACTGCTCGGAGATGAGCGGCGTGCGGTGCGTCACGCGACGCAGCGCGGGCTGCCAGTCAGCGCCGAAGGCGGGTGAAGAGGTCGTGAAAGACCACAACTCGTTCATCCTCGAAGGCGCCTGGCCGTCAATCAACACCGTGGCCGTGCCTGGTTTCAAGCCGTCGACCAGACCCAGCACGCAGTCGACACGGTTGCCCGTGAAGACCAGTTTCAAAGCGCTCGCCGGGCTCTCGCCGACAGCCGAGCGGCCAGTGAATCGCCACGGTTTTCCGGTGAACATGACGCCATCGGCGGAGCCTTCGTCGGGCAGCCGCTTGGCTTCGTAGGTGCGCACGGATGTGAGCCAGTCGTTTGGTCCCAATGGATTGATCCGAAAGTGGCGCAGCAGGATCCCCTGCATCACCTCCAAGCCGCGAGCGTTGGGGTGGACGCTGTCCTGCAGGATGTCTTTGGGCGCGAGATGGTTGGCATTGAGATAAGCGCGCAGATCCTCGTGCAAGTCCGCGAGTTCGCATCCGTACTGCTGCGCCAGGCGCCGGACCGCGACTGAGCCGTGCGCGGCATCCAGCGGAGCATTTACGTCTTCATCGGAGCGGAAGGGATCGGTGATCAACATGATCTCCGAGGTAGTGTACCGCCGCATCCCCTGCACCATGCGCTCATACTCGGGCGTGGTCACCCCCATGTCGTGCAGGATCACCAGGTCGGGATCGAGCGGATAGACATCATTGAGAATTGAGCGCACCAGTTGGCCGGCAGAGAAACCCGAGATCGACCGGTTCAGGAATTTGATCTCGGCATTCGGAAACTTCGCTTTGAGCGCCTCCTCCATGCGCCCGGCGCGCAGCGCCGCCGTGATGGACTGGCCGTAGATCAGAATCGTCACAGGGCAACGCCGCTCCGCAGTGCTGTGGGCCAGGAGCGCGACCGTGCGCTGCATGTGCGCGCCGAAGGACGCTTCCAGCGGGGCCGGCGGCAGTAACGACACATAGTGGTCGAAGAGGTTGACCGGCGCGTCTGCCGCGGGCGTCGTCTGACCGGCGGAAACCAGTGTCATGGTGAGCGCCGCTACCCCGACCGGTGTCCATTTCAAGAGCCATCGAGTCATGTTTTTGCTCCTCGACAAGGTATCGCCCCGGGTCGGGGCCCAACATCGCAGTTTCGAATCGGCTTGTACTTCAGCGCCGCACAAAGAAGGGGATGTTGGCCGTGGCGCCGTTGCCGTGGCCGTCCGTAGCGAAGACGAACACGCGGTACGGCCCTTTCCGACACGCCGCAGCGCTCGGCAACCTCTATCATGCGCATCATATTGCCTCAGCGCCTGGATCTATCCGCGGGCGCTTCGTAGGCCCCAATATCGACGCCCTTTCCGGCCAGGCGCGGATTACCCCAGCAATCGGTCTTCCCCAGGTTCGGGCCGCCCTTTCCCGCATCGATGGTCGGACTGCCGGGCCTCAGGCGGAAATCCGATTTTGCGGCATCGACGAACATGGGGTCGGAGGTCACCGGGCGGTCTCCGGCGACTCCGCTTCCCAGCGACGGACCGATCAGATTGTTCTCGACCACCGCATCGACGAGGCCGGCCGCCAGAAGCAACTGCGCCGTCACGTTGCCGTAGCTGATGTTGTCGCGGATCACCAGCGCGGTGGTCTTCGGATTCTGGATGTGGATGCCGACGCCCTGGTCGATCTTCTCCCGGGCGGGCAGGAAGTACGGTTTGTTGGCGGCGAGACCGTTGCCGACCACTGTGTTGTTATAGAGCTGGACATCCGCGAGCGTGGTGTTCTTGAAGCGCCAAACCGCCAGTCCTGTTTCTCCGTTCGCATAGCTGAGGTTGTCATGCACGCGGATGTCGAACAGGTTGCCCGTCTGCTCGGAGTTCAGGGCGATGCCGTTGGCGCAGTGGTGCACCCGATTGCCGTAGATCTCCAGGTTGTGGATGTCCGCCCGCCAGGCATCCACATACAGCCCGACTTGCGGCAAGTTCCAGATCTCGTTCTGGCGTACGATGCCGTTGGAGGAGCCGTTCTTCACGTCAATGCCCTCGCCTCCTCCCCAATGCGCCTTGCCGGACTGCGGGGAATCGTGAACCCGATTGCCCTCCACCAGGAATCGCTCGACGTGATCGAGCGAGATGTGCTCCTGGCAGCCGCGTCCCCTGGCGTTCTCCCCGCTGTTACAGGCCGCCCGGATGTCGTTATCCCGAATGGTGATGTCGGCCGACCTCCATGCGGCCACGCCCGACGCCAGCGTTTCATTCATGGAGCAGCGCTCCACCGTGATATGATCCGCGCCGTCGATGTAGATACCGAAGAAGCCGGACTGCTCGATTGAGAAGCCGCGGATGACGATCCAACTGGAATCGCGCACGTCGAGCGCCCCCTGCCAGGGATCGACCTTGTTGGCTCCATCCCGCAGCACGACCTTGCCGCGAGCCTCGATCGTGATCGGTGCCGCTGCCGCAGCCCGCTTGTTCTTCACAATGACCGCGGCGCCCAGACGATACTCGCCGGGGAGTACCCGCAACGTATCGCCAGGCTGGAGGGCGTCCACTCCCCTCTGAAGGCTCTTCCACGGCGCGGCGACGCCGTCGTTGGTATCAGCGCCGTTGACCGCGACCTGGTACACGGCCGCCTGGAGTTGCCAGGGCGCCAGCGCCAACACAGCGGCACAAGCCGCTGCGCCATGCGCCAACAGCCCGGTGGCGCGGCGTCCGGTTTGTCCGAAAGAGTGAGCCATGATATCTTCTACCGACCAGTTTGCACCACGAACGCGCCGGTGTCGCGAGGGGCCACGGCAGCGGATTTGCTTCATTGGTCCTCGGGTAGGATTCGCACCAACTACCCTTCGCACCGCTCGGATCTGCGGGCGACGGGCGCTCTCAGCCTTGCGCGCCGTCGCGATAGCGATACGCCGAAGCTCGCTGCTGAGTGTCGCGCTTCCAGTGGTCGAGGATCATTTCGCCAAATTGCTGCACGGCGAAGACCCGTTCAACGTCGAGCGCATCTGGGGCATCCTGTGCGCTCGAGCATGTACTACGGCCGTGCCGGCGTCGTCATCAATGCCATCAGCGGAGTCGATCTTGCGCTCTGGGACCTGATCGGCAAGGCCCTCGGCTTGCCCGTGTACAAGCTGATCGGTGGCTAGATCGATACGGTCTAAATGCGAAGTTCCGCGTTTACCATTTGTACGTAATCGATGGCCCTCTCAAGATACCCACTCGCCAGTGCTGCGATGATCTGGTCCGGGAGATCTTATAAGCGATTCACGTTACGGCCGACGAAGTCGCAGACGGCCAGCCTTGGCTGTTTCGTCGACAAACCCTCACTACACCTTCAACGCGTGGAGGTAGGGGTAACTGGCCTTAAGGGCCTCCATGTTCATTTCGACGAAGTAGTACCTTATGCCGCCCTTCTTCGCGGCAGTAAAGACCTTCTTCCAGTCGATCGAACCCTGTCCCACAGGCGCCACGCTCTTGGTAGTCGCCGACCAGTCCTGCAGATGCAGCGAGAGAAAGCGCCCGGGATACTTCGTGAGAATGGCAGCGGGGTCAAAGCCCAGGCGTACCGCGTCGGAAACCTGAAACTGGCTCTTGACCAGTTTCCGATCCCATCGTTTCATCAATTCATCGAAAATCAGCGCCCCGCCGATTTGCTGGAATTCGAAGCCGTGATTGTGGAAACCGAGCTGAATGCCGGCTTTCCGGGTCTTTTCGCCGAGCCTGTTCGTCTCCTCGGCAGCGCGTCTCCAGTCATCCATGCTTCCGTCCTTCGGGACACCGTAGGTCGCGACAATCATGTGATGCAGGCCGAGCTCCTTCGCAAAGGCGATTCTCTCGTCTACGTTCTCCTTGAGCTCCTTGAATTGGTAGTGGCAGCTCACGGTGCGCAGGCCCGCAGCTTCGACCTTCTGCCGGATTTCCGAAGCCTTCATACCCAAGAGGGGCGCCATGTCCATCGTCACGAAGCCGGGCGGCGAACAGAACTCGATGACCCGATACCCCGCCGCGGAAAGCTCCCGGAGAGTGCCATCGAAGTCTTTTACGAGCTCTATTCTGACCGGGAAAATCTGGCACCCGACGGGGATTCCAAGCGGATCCGCGCCAAGTTGCCGCGCGCCCCCGGACAGGTACCCCGCTGCAGTGGCACCCATGGCGCTTCTGGCAAGAAGCTGTCGCCTCGATATAGTCTGCATTTCAGAACCCTTCAGTGTTTTGCATCGTTGCGCAGGGCAACATGAAAGTGCCCTTTAAGCCAGCATTTCCATTTTGCCATCCTGGCCTGGTGTCGATTATACGTCCGACCGCCTCTCTTGGAGCTGTTCCTTTCATTTTCCCCATCCCGAACGACTCCACCGGCCAAGGTAGTGGCGTGCCGCGCCGAGGCGAAGCGAAGCCCGTGAACCCCTTTCGATGATTCGGTTCCTGGCTACAACCCGCTGCCGGAGGCTCTGCGGAGATTGGGGATTGAGGCGTTAGGCGTTTCCGTGACCCGCTCACATCTTCTTCTCCCGCTCGTCGTCGTCCACATCCAGCGTCAGCGGGGCAAACACAGCGTGCGTCGCCCCGGGATATGGCGTCTCCCAGCCTCGCACGGTGTGCCACAGAATCCGATTCAGCTTCTCCGTCGGCGCCGCATCGGGAATATCGAAACGCATGTGCGCGGACGCCACCGCCGCATCCCGCGCCGGGCCCTTCAGCGCCTTCACCGGCGGATTCACGTCGAACAGCGAAACTTCCGGCATCACCGCGCTGTACGGCGTCGGATCCGCCGTCCCCTGAAAGCTCGCCCGCATGTCCTCCGCAATCAGATCGAAGATCGACATCGTCGGCAACCCCAGCATCAGCTCGATCGTCTTGACCATGCTCTGCGTCGAATAGAACGTCGAATCCACCGACCCGCGCCGCACATACGGGCTGATAGCCAGCGCCACAGTCCGGTGACCGTCCACATGATCCACGCCGTTCTGCGCGTCGTCTTCCACCACGAAGATCGCCATCTTCGGCCAGAACCGGCTCTTCGTCAGCGCCTCCACCACCTGCCCCAGCGCCAGATCGTTATCCGCTACCATCGCCCGCGGCGTCGAACTCCCGGCGGTCGTGCCGTTGGTGTGATTGGAAGGCAACTGCAGCAGCGTCAGATTTGGCATCGCCCCCGCCGCTTCCATCCGCTTCAGGTCGTCCAGAAAAACCCGTGCCCGCGCCACGTCCGGAATGTTCGCGCTCCAGGCCGGAAAGTTCTTCGCCAGGATTTTGTTGAGCGGCGCAATCGGCGCTTTCGTATCCCAATCGTGCGCGAAGTCGTCGCCCGCCTGCCAGCGCTGCAAGAGCTTCTGCCGGTCCCCCAGCGGGACCGGCGCAGTCCCGGCATATTCGCCATAAACGCGTACCGTCTTTCCGCGTCCCAGCGCGTAGTCCCACAGGAATCCGTTTTTCGAGTAGGCGATCGGATCCGTCCCGTCATACGGGTAGCTGCGCCCCGCGTACCCGGGCCACATGCAGTAGTCGACCTCGTTGGCCTGCGTCAGCCACTGGTGCCCGTCCGCGCTGTTGCCGCCGGTCGCGTAAAAGTTGTCGAGGAGCACGAACTCCTCGGCCAGCTTGTGCTGATTCGGCGTTACGTCCCTGCCGAACATCACCAGCGATTTGTCGCCATTGCCTTTTTCGATGTCCCCGAACACCTGGTCGTATGTCCGGTTCTCCTTGATGATGAAAACTACGTGCTCGATCGTGGAAGGGTCGCCTGCGCGCGCGGGAACCGGGATCGCATTGCGCGCCGGTCCCACCGCCGGCACTTTCTCAATCGTGCCCGCCAGATTCATCCGGTTATTCCGCGAAACCGCCGCCGTGTAGCTCGCCAACTGCGCCGCATCCGGCACCGGCAGCACCGCTACCGCTCCGCGATTCGCGAGGGCGAAGCGGTTGCCCGGCGAGTCCTGCCATCCCGAGCCCACCCCCAGCAGCGCCGACACCGCGATCCATCCCCCATCCGGGCTTATACTGAGGCCGTTCGGATACCACGCCGTCGGAATCAGCCCCCGCACCGCGCCCGTGCGCGCGTCCAGCACCGCAATCGCATTGATGCCGCCGCACGCCGCGTACAGCGTCGCCCGGTCTTTTGAGAGAGCCAGCGCCGTCGGTGCAATGCCCGCCGCCTTCACTGCAAACGGTGCGATTGCGAAGGTCTGCGCCACGGCCATTCGCCGCGTATCGATCACCGAAACAGAATCGCTGTTGCCGTTGGCCACGTACAAACGCTCGCCCGGCTCGTCCCAGACGATGGCCGTCGGATGCAGTCCCACGCCGATCGTGTTCGTGGCGGCGAGGGTTCCGAGATCGATGCGCGTCACGGTTCCGGTCGATGCCACACCGCGCGCGTCCACCACCACCTGGTCCGGTGCGTGCCCCGTTTGTGCCGTCGTCTCGCCGGGCTTCGCGACGCGGCCGCCCCAGTTTGTCACAAAGGCTATCGCGCTGTCGTGCGAAACGACGGCGCCGAAGGGCGCAATCCCCGTCGCCGCCTTCCCCACGAGTTCCCGCTTTGTCAGATCGATCACGGCGAGCTGATTGTTCGCGGTCAAAGGCACCACGGCCAGTCGACGCCCCCGGGAATCCGGCTCTCGTGCGATGGCAATCGCGCCCGCCTGGTAAGTCCCCAGATCTCCGGCCACGACCGCGCCTCGATCCATCAGCGCCACATGCGCCGGACCAGACCTTGCACGCCGCTGTGCGGAAAGCAGTGGCCGCTTTGCGACGCTGTCGAACTGGATACCCTGTAGTCCCGGCAAGCCGTTCAGCATGATAGCTTCGAGCGACCGGTTCTGTCGCCAGTCGAGCTGGAAGAGCTTTTCCGCATTGGCCACCCAGATTGTCGAGGCATCTTCGCCGAACGCCACGCCGTACACGCGCCCATCGAATACCGTGGGCACGCCGGCGGGTGTAATCGCCTGCCGGGTCGTGATGGTGCCAGGGTCAGTCACCGCCCGCGTCTGCGCCCATGTGACGAATGCAAAGAGAGAGAAACAGAGGACGCCGGCAGCGATCCGCATACTGGAATCTTATCCGTAAGGTACGAACGCCATGATGCTGCCCTACCTCAGTGACACCAGAACTCGACGGGCTCGCGTTGTTCCGTTGCACGAGGGGATGCGCACACGCGCGTTTCGGCCTATATGGCCAGAAACGTCTTCCACGCCACCAGTCCTTCGGTATTGTGCGCCAGTAGTGCGCGGGAGCCGTCGCCCGAAATTCCCATTTCTTGATGGATGAGACTTCTGGTCCTGCAGCTCAGGATGCGGCCAGCGGCCTATAGAATCGCCTTCGGAAGGCCGGTTCCCGTAACAGAACGGAGAGGAGGAAAGAATAATTGTCGGACAGATACCCTTCGTAGCCGCAGGTCTCGCCGCTCCAGGTGGTCCATTCCATTCCCTCGGGCAATTCGTCCCGCACGCCGTTCTGAAAGCCGCCGCCCTGTTGGCGCCCCAGCATGGCCTTCAGCACGCGCTCCGCGCGATCGTCCAGGCCCGTTACATAGCACGCCGCCAGAAAGTGCTGCATGCGCCCCGCCGTAATGCCGCCGTTCTGGTAGTGCTGGAAGGTGTCGGTGCCATCCTCGCGTGTGGGGCATCCGAAGCCTCCGGGCATGTAGTCCGACCGAAGCACCGGCACCAAGGTGGACGGAATGCCCAAATCAAAACGGGTGAACCCGACACTTTCAATCTTGGACCATAGCCTGCCCAGGATCTCCCGGCCCCGCGACGGCCCGACCAGGCCATACTCGATAGCCAGACCGTTGACCACCGGGCAGGCGTAATCGTGCAGCGCACCATCGGCACTGCGCCAGTTGGCAAACCACCCGGTCGCGGGATTGTACAGTGCGGCCACATAGGCCGTTCTTAGCCGTTCGGCCAACTGTGTATAGTGCGCACGCCGCTCCTCGCGGTGAAGCTTCGCTTCCAGGTCCGCGAGGCAACGCCAGGCCCGGTAAATCAGGGCATTGGAGAAGCCGTCCTTGTGACCGTAATTCATGGCATCGAACCAGTTGCTGGACCGCGCCGGCAGGAGAAACGTATTGGCGTTGCCGCTCTGCGTGGCCTCCACCATGCCATCCCGATCCATGTCGCGGTAGGCAGAGTAGTTCGCCGCGGTTTCCAGGTGCCAGATCATGCGCTCCAGCCAGGTAAGGTCGCCGCTGGCTTCCACATAGTCCCATGCAGCAATGATCGGGCTCGGGTTGGCATCCAGAAAATTGTAGTAATCCCCGTAGCCCACGATCTCGCCGCTCGAGTTAGTGCGCTTCAGCAGCCAGTACTCAATGCTGTTGCGCACAAGCTGCGCAGCCGAAATGCCTTCGGCGAGCCAGGGCGTCCACAGCATGTGATCGGCGAAGGAATACAGGCAGAAGCTAACCGGGTCGCTGACCACGTTGTTAGCCAGAATGCCCGGCTCGGCGCTATAAGATGTGCTCCGGTCACCCCAGGCGGAGGCCGGCTGGAAGGCATTGAACCAGCCGCGCCGCGCGAGTTGCCAGATGGAACTGTCGCCCAGCCCCGCGGGCGCGGCGAGGGTGACGGGAGTGAAGCTGAACGTGTACTTGTGGTTCTCGCTGAGCGGCGGCAATTCCAGAATCAGATTTGCCATGTGGAACGGCCGCCGAAAGCCTTCCAGCCGGCCCTTAATGGCGCCGCCTGGCGCGGCCCGCAAGAGCATCTGGCCGAAATCAGGGGCGCTGATCACCAGCGGCGTCTCAACGTGCCCGTCCGCATGCCACACCGCCGGCAGCACCGTGGTGGGGGTGACCCTCAGGTTGAACGGAAACACGACTTCGACCTTGGCCGGCCGCTGGGCCGACAACGTCATCTCAAAGCCGTCTCGAGACGACGAGATGTTCCATTCAAGCGTGTTGCGCTCGTCTAGCTGCAGCAGGTAGCGTGTGCCGTTAGCCGCGGGTTGCACGGTGG
>Ga0302319_10025313_pt1 | contig 10513 bp, 11 predicted proteins | sample Bog_T0_2_FD_203319 | JGI IMG/M metagenome (GOLD analysis project Ga0302319, IMG submission 203319) | Peat permafrost microbial communities from Stordalen Mire near Abisko, Sweden - Bog_T0_2 | ecosystem: Environmental > Terrestrial > Soil > Wetlands > Peat | place: Sweden: Abisko, Stordalen Mire... | reverse complement strand
GGTATTCACGTCGGATGCCAAGAATCGCTGGGCCGTGAACTGGGTCACATGGCCGGGCTTCGATCGCCTGTGGAGCAACATTTTCCGCGACCTTCTGCCGCATGCGCCGGAGAGCGAAACCACGGCCGATTACGACCGCGCGAACAACGAGCTGGTGGTGGAGTACCGGCTGGCGCATGGGGTGCCCGAGCCGGCCAAGATTCCGGATATCTATGCGCTGGGCCCCAATGGTTTCCAGGCGCCGCTCAAGGTGGACAAGGTGGCCGCGGGACACTATCGCGGCCGTTTGGCTATCGGGCAGAACCAGGGTTTATTCCGCGTTCGGCCGGTGGCCGATTCCCGCGCTTTCCCGGAAGTTGGTTTTTACCGCCAAGAAGATGAGATGACGGAGTACGGCAACAATGTGCCCCTGTTGCGGCAGATTGCGGCGGCCACTGGCGGGCGATACAACCCGTCGCCGCGGCAGGTTTTCGACGCCGGCAATCGCAGCATCCGTTCCACCATGGATGTCTGGCCTGGGCTGCTGGCTCTGGCCCTAGCGCTGAACCTGGCGGAGTTGGTGCTGCGCAAGTGGAAGGGCGTGCTGGAAGCTCTGCATTTGCGGACACAGACAGCGTAGGGATTTTTCCCTCCGGGCTCGCCACAGCGATATAATCTGAGCCGGCTATGGCTTCCCGTCGCGATCTGCTCAAGGCTGGTCTCGGTCTTGCCGCGTTCCACAAACTGTACTCCCAGACCGCGCCCCACCCGCCGCTGGATAGGCTGTTGTCGCTCTTCGATTTCGAGATTGAAGCCGAGAAACATATCTCCCACGGCGCGTGGGCGAGAATATCGGGCGCCGCGGCGGACGAACTCACGCTGCGCTGGAACCACGAAGCCTACGAGCATATCCGTTTGAAACCACGCGCCCTGGTGGATGTCTCCCAGCTCGATACGCGGGTCACGCTATTCGGGCAGGAGATGCCCTTTCCCATCCTGCTGGCGCCCACCGGCGGGCAGAAGCTCATCCATCCCGAAGGGGAACTTGCGGCCATCCGCGGAGCAGCGGCGGCGAAGGCGACCTATGTGATCAGCAGCAGCGCGTCCCTCCGCGTTGAGGACATCGCCAAGGCTGCGACTGCGCCTGTGTGGTTCCAGCTCTATGTGCAGCGCGACCGTGGCTTCACACGCGACCTGGTGCAGCGGGCCGAAGAATCCGGGTGCCGTGCCCTGTGCGTGACCGTCGACTCGCCGACCTTTGGGGCGCGCAACCGCGAAGAGCGCGCGCAGGGGGAGTTGCCGGAGCGCGAACTGCCCAACCTCAAGGGAAAGAATTATCTGGATCCGGCCTTGACGTGGAAGGATATCGATTGGCTCCGTTCTTTCGCCCGGCGGCCGGTGCTCCTGAAGGGCATCCTCAATCCGGACGATGCGGCCACGGCGGTGAAGGCGGGCGTAGCGGGGATCATCGTATCGAATCACGGCGCCCGCAACCTGGACACCGTTCCCGCGACGATCGACGCCTTGCCTCTGGTGGTAGAGCGTGTAGCGGGTCGCTTGCCCGTGCTGGTGGATGGGGGGATTCGCCGGGGAACGGATGTGTTGAAGGCGCTGGCGCTGGGTGCGGCCGCGGTGCAGATCGGCCGGCCATATCTATGGGGCCTGGGGCTGGCGGGGGCCGATGGCGTGGCGAAAGTTGTCGAAATCCTCCGCCGCGAGTTCGAGCTGGCGATGATGTTGTCGGGAAGACCAGCGATCGCGAGCATCGACCATTCGGTGCTGTGGTAGAGCAGGCGAGCCGGACCTGGCCGCCTTATCCGCCGCCCACGAATTGTACGATCTCGAGCCTTGCTCCGGCGTGCAGAATGGTCTCCGGCCACAGGCCCTGCTTGACGATGCGGCGGTCGCACTCCACCGCTACCCGCGCCGGGTCCAGGTCTAATTCGCGCAGTAATCCGAGGATGGTTTGCCCGTCCTCGGCCGTTCGCGGCTCGCCATTCACGACAATCTCCATGGGCACGTTGGTTGACACCCCTCTTTTCAACCAATTATAGTCAGATTTAGCCGAATTCTTCCCTGAAGCAAATGCCTACGTCTGCCACAGAGGTATATTTTCCCGTCCTGCTACAGGCGCTGGTTGCGATGCTGCTCGCAGCGGGCCTGCTGACCGTGTCGTATCTGCTGGGAAAACGGGTGCGCAACCGGGTGAAGGACATGCCGTATGAATCCGGCATCGTTCCTACGGGCGACGCGCGGCAGCGTTTCAGCGTGAAGTTTTATCTGGTGGCGATGCTGTTCATCCTGTTCGATATAGAAGCGATTTTCCTGTATCCCTGGGCGGTCGTCTATCGGGAACTCGGGATGCCCGGCTTCGTCGAAATGCTGGTTTTTGTGATTTTGATCCTTTCCGGATTTTTCTACATCTGGAAAAAGGGCGCGCTGGATTGGGCCGCGTCGGCCATCAGCCGGAAACCGTAACGAATTTCAAATGCTACCCGAAAATCTGCGACAACACGCCGTGGCCGCGGCGGTGGAGGCGTTCGACGCCGACGCCGTCACCGGCGGCGCCTATGACCGTAGCGAGTTGATGCTGGAAATCGCCGCGTCGAAAATCGTGAGCATTTGCGGCTTCCTGAAATACGACCAGAAATTTGCGCGTCTCAGCACGGTGACCGCGGTAGACCGGTATCCCGCCGAGCCGCGTTTCGAAGTGGTCTACCATCTCCACGCGGTGGAGCAAAAACAGCGTGTGCGCCTCAAGTGCCGGGCACGGGGGACCGACCCGGTGATCGAGTCCGTGACTTCGGTCTGGCGCGGCGCCAATTGGTACGAACGGGAAGTCTTCGATCTCTTCGGCATCCAGTTCGTCCAACACCCCGACCTGCGCCGCATCCTCATGCCCGACGACTGGGAAGGCCACCCGCTGCGCAAGGATTATCCCATCACGGGGACGAGGATCTAGGCTAACCGATGAGCGACCAAGCCATTCCGCCACAATCGGCCTCGGCCGTAGCCGAGGAGCCACCGCCAAGCGGTCCGCGCCGCATGGTCCTCAACATGGGGCCGCAGCATCCTTCCACTCATGGCGTGCTGCGCCTGCTGCTGGAACTGGACGGCGAAACCATCGTCAAATGCCAGCCGGATATCGGCTACCTGCACACCGGGATCGAGAAGGAATTCGAAGTCAAGACCTACCAGCAGGCGGTCACCCTCACCGACCGCGTGGATTACCTGGCGCCGCTCTCCAATAATCTGTGCTACTGCCTGGCGGTGGAGAAACTGCTCGGCCTGGAGATTCCTCCGCAGGCGCAGTGGATGCGCGTCATGCTGACGGAGTTGACGCGCATCCAAAGCCACCTGGTCTGGCTGGGCACGCACGCTATCGATATCGGCGCCATGAGCGTCTTCCTCTACTGTTTCCGCGAGCGCGAAGACATTCTGCGCATCTTCGAAATGTTCTCCGGACAGCGTATGATGACCAGCTATTTCCGCATCGGCGGGCTGGCGCTGGAGCCTCCCCGCGGCTGGCAGCAGCGCGTCAGGAAATTCATCGACATCTTCCCCAGCCGTGTGGACGAGTATGAGGATCTGCTCACCAACAATCGCATCTGGACCGGGCGCACCAAGGGGATCGGCTATATTTCGGTGGAAGATATGTTGGATCTGGGCGTGACCGGCCCCATGCTGCGCGGCGCCGGCTTAAAGATCGACGCCCGCAAAGACGAGCCCTATTCCAGTTACGAAAAGTTCGATTTCGAGGTGCCCACGCGCACCGAGAACGATGTTTTCGCGCGCTATCAGGTGCGCGTGGAAGAAATGCGGCAGAGCGCTCGCATCGTGAACCAGGCGCTGGAGGGTATGCCCGACGGCCCCTGGAAGGCCGATTCGCCGCACGTGGTGCTGCCCGACCGCGAAAAGATGAAGACGCAGATGGAAGCGCTCATCTACCATTTCAAGATTGTCACCGAGGGCTTCCGCGTGCCCGCGGGCGAGGTCTACCAGGTGATCGAATCGCCGCGCGGCGAGTTGGGCTATTACGTGGTGAGCGACGGGACCACGCATCCTTACCGCGTGCACATGCGCACCCCCAGCTTCGGCAACCTGCAGTGCACCTCGACTCTGGTGCAGGGCTCCTTAATCGCGGATGTGATTGCTTCCATCGGAAGCATGGATTTTGTATTGGGCGACACGGACCGATGACCTTTTCACCACAACTCGAAGCCAGGTTTGCCAAGCTTCTGACAAGCTATCCCGCGGGGCGGCAGCGGTCGGCGATGATCCCGATGCTGCTTTACGCGCAGGATGAGCTGGGACACATCACCGACGAGCTGGTGGAGGAAGTGGCGCGCCGCGTGGGCGTGACCCCGTTGCAGGTCAACGAGGTGCTGTCGTACTACTCCATGCTGCACCGCAAGCCGCTGGGGAAATACCACGTACAGGTCTGCACCAATATCAGTTGCCTGTTGCACGATGGCGACAAGCTCTACGAACATGCCTGCAAGAAGCTGGGCATCGGGCACAAGGGAGTGACCGCCGACGGGCAGATCTCGCTCGAAGAAGTGGAGTGCATGGGGGCCTGTTCCTGGGCGCCGGCCATCCAGGTCAATTACGATTTTCACCATTTTGTAACGCCGGAGCAGTTGGACCAGTTGCTGGACGGCTTGAGGAAAACATAGCGCATGCTGTACAACCAACCCAGCCCGCTCGAGACCAAGGTGCTTTCGCGCCGCTTCGGAATAGCCAACTCGGCTTCCATCGATACCTATCTGGCGACCGAAGGCTACCAGGCCTTCCGCAAAGCGGCCGGCATGAAGCCCGAGGAAATCATCGAAGAGGTGAAAATCTCCAACCTTCGCGGGCGCGGCGGCGCGGGCTTTCCCACGGGAATGAAGTGGAGCTTCGTGCCGCGCACTTCGCCCAAGCCGAAGTACATCGTGGTGAATGCCGACGAGAGCGAGCCGGGCACCTGCAAGGACAGGGTGCTGATCGAAAACGATCCGCACCAATTGATCGAAGGCACGCTGATTGCGGGCAAAGCGGTGGATGCGCACGCCGGCTATATCTACGTGCGCGGCGAATATCGCTACCTCATTGAGATCCTCGACAAGGCCATCGCCGAAGCCTATGAAAAAGGCTGGCTGGGGAAGAATATCCAGGGCACGGGCTTCGATTTCGATCTCTACACTCACACCGGCGCGGGCGCCTACGAGTGCGGGGAAGAATCGGCGCTGCTGGAGTCTTTGGAGGGGAAGCGCGGCATTCCGCGCATCCGCCCACCGTTTCCCGCGGTAGCGGGCGCGTTCCAATGTCCCACGGTGCTGAACAACGTGGAGACGTACTGCGCCGTGCCGGCGATTCTGCGCGATGGCGGCGCGGCTTTCGCCGCCTTGGGCATCCCGAAGTCCGGCGGCACCAAAATGACCTGCCTCACCGGCCACGTGAATAAACCGGGCGTGTACGAATTGAGACTCGGCTTCCCCGTAAAGCAAATGATTGAGGAAGTGGGCGGCGGCATTCGGCTGGGGCGGAAAATGAAAGCCTTTATCCCCGGCGGCTCGTCGTGCCCCGTGCTGACGGCGGCGGAAGTGGAAGGCGCCACCATGGATTACGATTCCATGGCGCAGCGCAAGAGCATGCTGGGGTCGGGCGGCGTCATCATCATGGACGACCAAACCTGCATGGTGAAAGCGGCATTGCGCATCATGCGCTTTTACGCCCACGAAAGCTGCGGCTGGTGCATCCCCTGCCGGGAAGGCACCACCTGGCTGAAGAAGATTTTGGAGCGTTTTCATGCCGGCGGGGGAACGCGCACCGACATTAATCTGATCGGCGATATTTCGCGCAACATGCTGGGACGCACTTTCTGCCCGCTGGGAGACGCCGCGGCCATGCCCACCATCTCCATCGTGGAGAAATTCCGGCACGAGTTCGAAGATCATCTGGACGGCAAGCCGTGCCCTTACGAGCATGAGATGGTGACAGTTTAAATGGCATTGGCAAGACTCACATTGTGGGGCGGACCCCCTGGTCCGCGGCCAACCCCCTGGTCGGCCTGTCGGGGGTTGCAGAGACTTGGTTCTTCGAGAGAGGAGCGGGTCCAGGGGGACCTGGCCCAGAGGGCACCCCGACCCGGGGGTCCGCCCCACACCGCCGGCGAGGCTCAATAAATGGCAGATCCCGTAAAACTCACGATCGACGGTAAAGCGGTGGAGGCGCCGCCGGGAACCCTGGTGATCGATGCCGCCAAAATGGCGGGCATCGAGATTCCGGCGTTCTGCTATTACGAAGGGCTGTCGCTGGCGGCGGCCTGCCGCATGTGCCTGGTGGAAGTAGAGAAGATGCCCAAGCTCATGACGGCCTGCACGCTTCCCGTGGCCGAGGGCATGGTGGTCCGCACCGAGACCCCGCAGGTGGCTACCGCCCGCAAGTACACCCTGGAATTCCTGCTGACCAACCATCCCCTGGATTGTCCGGTGTGCGACAAGGGCGGCGAATGCGAATTGCAGGACATGGTGTTCCGCTACGGCGCCGGCGAGAGCCGCTATACGGAAACCAAGGTTCACGTCCCCGAGAAACAATTCTCCCCGGTAGTATTCTTCGATGCGCCGCGGTGCATCCTCTGCTTCCGCTGCGTGCGCGTCTGCAATGAAGGCATGGGCGTCACCGCGCTGGGCGTGATCCAGCGTGGAGTGGCTTCCGAAATCGCTCCCAACCAGGGCGACCACCTGGAATGCGACGAGTGCGGCGCGTGTATCGATATCTGCCCCGTGGGCGCCCTCACCAGCGGCGCCTACCGCTATAAGACCCGCCCCTGGGAAATGACTCACGTGGGCACCATCTGCGCGCACTGCGCCGACGGCTGCAAGACCACCCTGGGCACGCGCAACGACCGCATCCTCCGCGGCAACAATCGCGACCGCTCGGGCATCAACGGCGAGTTTCTCTGCATCAAGGGCCGCTACGGATTCGATTTCTACGATCATCCCGAGCGCCTGCAATCGCCCCTGGTGCGCGTGGACGGCAAACTGGAAGAGGTGGGTTGGGGACAGGCGCTATCGCTGGTGGCCCAACGGTTCAATAAGAGCCTGGCCGATGGCGGCGTCTTCGGCGTGATTGGCTCCAACCACACCACCAACGAAGAAAATTATTACTTGCAGAAGTTTGCGCGCGAAGTGCTGCACACCAACAACATCGACCATCACCGTACCGGTGACGTGGTGACGCTGCTGGATGCACTCAGCGCGGCCGGGCAGGGCAGACTGGCCACCGTGGCCGATCTCTACAGCCGTAAGGCTTTCCTGGTACTCGGGGCCGACCTGGCCCTGGAACACCCGCTGCTCTCCTACCAGATGCGCGCCAACTACCGGCATCACCAGGCGCGCATCTACGCCGTCACTCCGGGGCCGGTGCGCGAAGACAAATATGCCGCGGCCAGCGTGCGCGGGCGCGATTACGAATCGCTGCGCGCGAAGCTGCAAAAAGAGCCGGAACTGGTGATTTTGTTCGACGACACTTACCGCGGCGACGAGATCCGCAAGCTGGTCGCGTTCGGCGTATCGTTGGGAATCCCGGTCGAATATATTCCCCTGGTGGATTACTCCAATTCGCGCGGCGCCATCGATATGGGGCTGGTCCCGGAACTGCTGCCGGGATACCGGCCGTCGGGCCAGCCCGGTTTGCACATCCACGAGATGATCGAAGCCGATTTGGGCGCCCTCTGGGTCATCGGCTCGAACCCCTATAAAAAGCCCGGCGTGCGGAAGCCCGGCTTCCTGGTGGTGCAGGATATGTTCCTCACCGAAACCGCGGTGCTGGCCGACGTGGTGCTCCCGGCCGCTTGCGCTTACGAAAAGAACGGCACCATCACCAACGTCAGCGGCGAAGTCCAACGGCTGAAGCGCGCGGTCAACACCATGGGCGCCAAACCGGACCTCGAAATTATGGGTTTCATCGCGCGCGAAATGGGCGTGGCCGCGGCGCTCGGTCCCTGGGTTGCGGACGCGGTTTTCGAGGAAATTCGTAACCAGGTGCATGGTTATCAGGTGTCCGTCGCGGCGCTGGTAACCGGTGGCGCGGCGCAGACCTCGCCGGTGAACGGCAGAATTCCCGTGGAGAGCCTGCCCGCGCTGGTGCATTCCGACCATAACGGGCTATTCGCATCGGGCACGCTCGGGCGTTATTCTAAGGTTCTGCATTCCGTCGTGGAGAGCCGATCGGGCCGCTAAATGCACTTACTGAACCTGGACTCTTTCATCGTCATCACCGTGATCAAGACCGTGGTGGTTTTCGCCGTCCTGATGACCGTGCTCGCTTACCTGCAGTGGGTGGAGCGAAAGGTGATCGCGCACATCCAGGTGCGTCCCGGTCCGTATCGCGTCGGTCCGCACGGCTTGCTGCAGCCGCTCGCCGACGTCATCAAGCTGATCACCAAAGAAGATCTGATCCCGCCCCATGTGAACAAGCCCTTGTACATTCTGGCGCCGTTCCTGGCCATCACCATGGCGCTGCTTTCCATTTCGGTAATCCCCTTCGGACCGAAGATTACCGTAGGGGGCTACGAGACTTACATGCAGCTTGCCGATCTCAACATCGGCGTGCTGTTTATTCTGGCAGTCTCGTCCATGGGGGTTTACGGCATCGCGTTGGCCGGCTGGTCGTCGAACAATAAATACTCGCTGCTCGGTGGGCTGCGCAGTTCCGCGCAGATGATCAGCTATGAACTGCCCATGTCGCTGGCCATCGCCGCGCCGCTGCTGATTTCCAACACTCTCAGCCTGCGCGAACTGGTGGAGACGCAGACGGGCGGCATCTGGCACTGGAACATTTTGCACGGGCCGTTCCCGCAGGTTTTCAGCTTTATCATATTCATGATTGCGGCCTTCGCCGAGACCAACCGCGTGCCCTTCGATCTGCCGGAAGCCGAAAACGAACTGGTGGCCGGCTTCCATACCGAATACAGCAGCATGAAGTTCGCCTCCTTCTTCATGGCCGAATACGCCAACATGATCACCGTCAGTTGCATGGCCACGCTGCTGTTTCTGGGCGGCTGGGTGGCGCCGTGGCCGGCCGAGTACGGCTCCAGCTACGTGCCGGTGGCGATTTTCGCGCTCGCCGGTCTGGTCGCGCTGTATCACGGGTTCAATCCGGCGCGCCGCCGCGATGGCTTCACGCTACCGGCTTTCGGTCTGATCTTTTTGATGATTGCCGCGGTGTTTCTATTGCCCATGGTGCAGCAGTGGCTGCTGCCGCTGTTCTGGTTCTGCGCCAAGACGGGCGGGATTCTGTTCGGCTTTATCTGGATCCGCGGTACGCTGCCGCGCTTCCGCTACGACCAACTGATGGGCTTCACGTGGAAGTTCCTCTTCCCGGTGGCCATGCTCAACCTGCTGGTAACCGCCTTTCTGGTTGCCTTGAGACCCTAAGATGGATGTCATTCTTTTTCTCGTCTTCGCCCTCATCGCGGTAGTATGTGCCATCAACGTGGTGGTGCAGACGCATCCCATCTCGAGCGCCATTTCGCTGGTGGGCGTCATGGGTTCGCTGGCCGTTCTCTATCTCCTGCTAGGAGCGGAGTTTCTGGCTGCCGCACAGGTAATCGTCTATGCGGGCGCGATTATGGTGCTGTTCGTCTTCACCATCATGTTGTTGAACGCCGGCGCCGAGAGCAAGAAGGGCAAGTCGCTGATGGTGCAGTTGCTGGGCGTGCCTCTGCTGGTAGCTTTCCTCGCCCTGATGGCCTTTTACGTGGAGCACCTGTTTCCCTCCAACACCATGGTGCATTTCGGCGGGTTCACGGGCGGCGGAGTGAAAGAGATCGGCCGGGCCCTGTTCACCACCTACCTGCTGCCGTTCGAAGCCACTTCGATTCTCATCCTGATTGCCATTCTGGGCGCCATTGTCCTGGCGCGCAAGGAGATGGATTGAGGGTGAAGGAGACCGGATGATGAACCAGATACCCATCTCGTGGTTCCTGACCCTCAGCGCGGTGCTGTTCGCGTTGGGTGTGGCGGGCTTTCTGTTCCGCCGCAATATTATTACCGTGTTCATGTCGATCGAGTTGATGCTCAATGCCGTGAACCTGAGTTTCGTCACGTTCTCGTACCAAAACAAGTCGATCCACGGCCACCTGTTCGCCTTCTTCGTAATGGTGGTGGCCGCCGCCGAAGCCGCCGTGGGGCTGGCGATTATCCTGACGATCTTCAAGAACCGTCAGACCCTGACTATCGATGAAATCGATTCGATGAAGAACTAATGCAACTCTGGCTCATCCCTACTCTTCCGCTGGCGGGGTTCGTGATCAACGGCCTCTTCGGGCGGCGCTTTTCCAAAAGCACCATCAACGCCGTCGCCATCGGCAGCGTGGTTCTCTCGTTTGCCTGGGTGCTGAAGACCTTGCTCGGTCTCATGCCGCTGGATGCCGCCCACATCGAGCACTACTTCACCTGGATCCAGAGCGGCGCCATCAATATCGGCTGCGATTTCGCCGTGGACCGCCTCACCGCCGTGATGCTATTGGTAGTCACTGGTATCGGCT
>Ga0302319_10025309_pt1 | contig 10514 bp, 10 predicted proteins | sample Bog_T0_2_FD_203319 | JGI IMG/M metagenome (GOLD analysis project Ga0302319, IMG submission 203319) | Peat permafrost microbial communities from Stordalen Mire near Abisko, Sweden - Bog_T0_2 | ecosystem: Environmental > Terrestrial > Soil > Wetlands > Peat | place: Sweden: Abisko, Stordalen Mire... | reverse complement strand
AGGGGCGGCCGAACAGTCGAGGCTTGGGCAGCACCGATCTCGGAAAATGCCGAATGCATGCGGGCCCTGCTCGAGAAACTCGGCGCTGTCCGGCGGGATGTCGACGATCCGCAGCACACTGCCATTGGCGGACGGCTGCAAGCGCAACGGCCGGAGCGTCACATCAGGTGCATTGTCCACGCGCGCAGGAGTTTCCGACGTATTCCATAACTCGTAGAAACGGTGCCCGCAATAGCGGCGAGCTCGTGAACAGTGGGCGGCGCGCCGCCCAATGGCAACGATCGCCTTGCCGTCGCCGTCATGCCCGGTTACCACGCGTTTCATCGGTCGCAGGCGCATGCGGTCAAATCGGTGCGAGCAGCCCCACCATGGCATCGCGCATCACCTGCGCATGCTCTTCTTTCGATCCTCCGGTGATTTCAATCTCACCGAGCTTGAGCGAGCTCTCGACCACGATCTTGCAACGCGTAAAACGCCTCACCACATACCCGCGCAGCGCCGCCTCGAGCGTTGCCGCCTTTTCCAGCTCCTCCGCCAGAACGATGGCATCCTCCACCGCGATGGCCGCACCCGACGCCAAGTGCGGCGTTGTGGCATGCGCGGCGTCGCCGACCAGCACCACCCTTTCGTGGTGCCACGGCGGTGGCACCAGCACCGCTTCTAATGGCCGGTAGATAATCCGCGAGTTGGCATCCAAGCCGTCGCGAAGCCGTCCGACAGGCCCGGAGAATTCTGCCAGCATACTCTTCAAAATTTGGCCAAAATGCTCCTCGGGGATGCGCTCATTGACTTCGCGATGGTCGAGGCAGAACAAATACATCTCGTTCTTGGATACCAGATTGACACCCGCCTTGGTCACGCGACCCAAGAACATGCTGGCCCCGGCGATTTCCGGCAATCGCGGCACCACTGCGCGCCAGCAGCCTTGGCCGGTGTATTTGGGCGTTGGTGCGTCCGGAAAAACGGCACTGCGCACTTTTGACGACAATCCGTCCGCGCCTACCACCAAGTCGTAGCGGTCGCGCGACCCGTCCGTGAAACTCACGTCGCAGCCGCTATCGCCGCGCGCAATCCCCGTGAAAGTCACCCCGAGCCGCACGGCGGTACCGGATGCGAGCGTCGCCTTTGACAGAATGCGCGCCAGCACCGGCCGTAATATGCCGCCGCCGCCGGGTATGTCCGCACCCGCGATGCGCGGAGTGGGCAGCGTCGTCAGCACGCTACCGCTGGGTGTGCACAAATCGCAACCGTCGCTGCACCAGCCTTGCTCGAGAATGTCCGGCAGCACTCCCACGGTTTTGAAAGCGCGCAAGGCCGGGCCGCTGATGGAAATTCCCGTGCCGTAGACCCGCCATTTCGGGTCCCGTTCGACCAAATCGACGGCGACCCCGCGCTTTCGCAGCTCAATGGCAGTCGACATGCCGGCAATGCCGCCGCCGATAACCAACACCTTCCTAACCGTTCCCATTACCGAACCTTACAAGACTTGCGGGCGGGCGTATAAGCGATTCTCGTCATTCGACCCATGGACCACGTCGATAGCCGCCGATCACGCTTACAGCAGATTATTAGGCCAAATCATGGTGCGCCACATATGAGCGACCGCCGAGCCGTCGAAACCTAATCCTTCCGCCGGTTGCTTGAAATGGCGGCCGACTATATCGGTAAATTCCTCGATCTCCACGCTGACGTCGGGATCGAAGGCGTACAGATCGTTCAGTGTGATCAGGCGCGCCGTCATGTACCAACGATGCCTACGGGCCTCCTCATGGGCTCGTTTGATATGCGGCGGCGGCTGATACTCCGGGCCGAAGAATCGCAAGTAGGCTTCGGGGTACGCGTAGCCGACCGACTCGTCGGCAAAAAAGCGCAACGCCTGGTGCTGGCGAATCGCCCAACTCACCTCCTCGGTGACATAGGGTTCGACCAGCTGTGCACCCCAGTAGCCATGATCGACCCGGATCAGCGCGCCGTTGGCGATGTCGTGCAACAGGCACGCGAGCACCACTTTCTCATCGAGACCCGATTTGAGCGCGAGCTTAGCGCTCTGCAGAAGATGGTTGCGCGTGAACTCCGTGAACCGATGGCGAAAAAAATCCAGCAGGTGCGGTCTGTCCGGCATCTTCGGCAGCCGCGGATTGTCTCCCATCATGAATACGGTATCCGGGCCGAGCTGCGCCATGAGCTCGACTTCGATGTCGGGTTGCCCGGTGCCGAGCGTCGCCACGGGCGTCGGCATGATGAGCCGACGCCGCCCGCCTTGTAGCTGGTCCATAATCCTGCACTCGCCTGAAGAAATTCACGCCATTATAGACGTTAAATGCGCGCCAGCCGCGCGTCCAAGCGCGGGAACACCTTGCGCGCGTTGCCTTCGAAGATTTGCTGGCGCTCAGTCTCGCTCAATCCGAGCGCGTCCACATAGCGCTTGGTGTCATCGTAGTACTGACCGGTTTCCGGGTCGATGCCGCGCACCGCACCGACCATTTCCGAACCGAACAAAATATTGTCGATGGGTATGACTTTGGTCAGCAGTTCGATGCCGGGCAGATGATACACGCAGGTGTCGAAGAACACGTTCTTGAGCAAATAGTCTTTGAGTAATGGCCGCTTCAGATCCTGCGCCAATCCGCGGTAGCGGCCCCAGTGATAAGGCACGGCGCCGCCGCCGTGCGGGATAATAAAGCGCAAGGTGGGAAAGTCGGCGAACAAATCGCTGGTGAGAAATTGCATGAAGGCGGTGGTATCGGCATTGATATAATGCGCACCCGTGGCGTGGAAGTTCGGGTTGCACGAAGAACTGACATGCACCATGGCGGGCACATCGAGTTCGACCATTTTTTCATACAAGGGATACCAGTGCCGATCCGTGAGCGGCGGCGAGGACCAGTGACCCCCGGAAGGATCCGGATTCAAATTGCAGCCGATGAACCCGAGTTCGGTGACGCAGCGTTCCAGTTCCGAGGCGCTATTGATCGGTGCCACCCCCGGGGACTGCGGCAATTGGCAGACGCCGACGAAGTTCGACGGATACAGCGACACCACCCGATAGATAAGGTCATTGCACGCCTGCGTCCAGCGTCGGCTGGTTGTTTCATTGCCGATGTGGTGCGCCATCGCCGAGGCCCGCGGTGAAAATATCGTCAGATCCGTGCCGCGCGCGCGCTGCAGCTTAAGTTGAGCGTTCTCCAAGCTGTCGCGAATTTCGTCGTCGCTTATTCGCGTTTGGGCCGCCGTCGGCGCGCCGATATCGGTCTTCAGCCCGGCGATTTGTTCGTCGCGAAATTTCTGCAGCGCTGCGGGCGCCGTGGTGTAGTGACCGTGGCAGTCAATGATCATGTGTTTTTCCTCAATCAGCCCAGTACATACGCGTCGGGTTATCGACGAGGATCCGTTGCCGTAGCGCCGGGTCCGGGCAAATTTCCGCGAACAGATTCACGAGCTCGCCGTCGTTCGGCATGTCCTTGGTGATATTCGGATGCGGCCAATCCGTGCCCCACAAGATGCGTCGCGAATCCACCGCAATCAGGGCGCGGGCGAACGGTACCGCGTCGCTGAACGGCCGCTTGCCGACCGACACCCGTTCCGCGCCGCATACCTTGATCCACGCCAGCGGGTTGTTTTTGAACAGGTCGAGCAGCAGCTGGAACGGGCGTTGCTCGAGGCCATCCGCGGCCTTGACGCGTCCCATGTGGTCGATAATGAACGGCACGTCGATGCGTCCCAGGAGCTGCTGTTGCGCCAGGATGTCCTCGGCATCGAAATGCAACACAACATGCCAACCCAACGGCTTGATTCGCGCCAGCAGACGATAGAACACCTCGAGATCCGGGACACCGCCCAAATGCTTGACGAAATTGAAGCGGATGCCGCGAATGCCGCCCGCGTGCAAGTCGTGCAACTGACGCTCAGTGATCGCATCATCGACGCAGGCGACGCCGCGATAGCTGCCGGCACTCGAGGCGATGGCATCCAAGGTCACTGCCATGTCAGTTCCATGACAGCTGGCATGGACGATGACCGCCCGCGAGATGCCGAGGCGGGCGTGCAGCCTGCGCAAATTCTCCACCGGCGCATCGGGCGGGGTGTAACTGCGATCCGGCGCATACGGGAATTTGCTGGCCGGACCGAACACATGGCAGTGCGCATCGCAGGCGCCGGGCGGCAAGGTCCACGCGGGCTTCACCGGATTCGGGTCCGGCGGCAGGCAGCTTTTCAACGGATTTTTTGCAACGCTGCTCATGGTTGCACCTCTCTGAGGTATGCCGCCTCATCGTCAAAGTATTTTAGGCCCGCCTTGGCCAAAGGCTCGCGCATGCCGTTGTAATCCAGGCCCAATTCGCCTGCCGCGAGCCGCTGTCGATTCACCGCCTCCTTCTTTTCGCGCGCCGCCGCCGCGGCAGCGACTCGAGCGGCCTGCATCTTGGGTACAATCACCACGCCATCATCGTCAGCGATCACCACGTCCCCTGGATTCACCAGGGCTCCGGCGCAAATGATCGGCGTATTCACCGACCCGACCGTTGCTTTCACCGTACCCTTGCCGTTGACGGCCTTCGACCAAACCGGGAACGCCATGGAGCGGAGGTCCGCGGTGTCGCGGCAACCGGCATCGATCACCAGTCCGAGCGCGCCGCGCGCCCGGAACGACGTCGCGAGCAAATCTCCGAACATGCCGTCGGTATTGGGGGACGACACCCCGAGCACGGCCACGTCCCCCGGCCGCAACAGTTCCGCCGCCACATGCAGCATCCAATTATCACCCGGATGCACGAAAATGGTGACCGCCGGACCGCAAACCTTTGCTCCCGGGTAGATGGGGCGCATATAGCTGTCGAGCAGGCCCAAACGGCCCATCGCTTCGTGAATCGTTGCAGACCCAAACTTGCCGAGTTCCGCGATACTCGCCGCGTCGGCGCGAACGATGTTCTTCACTGCAATTCCGGATTGTCCAATCATGATGTGTTTTCCTGTCAACCTTGCTTAGGGTACAAATACTTCGCCGCGCATGATGAGCCGCGCGGTACGCAGCAGCGCGGCCCCGAGAACTTCGGTGGGATTGGCGGGGTTCATGCTGAGCACGACGCTAAATTCTCCACTCGGGTGTTCGACCGACACCGTCTTCGCAAGGCCGTCGGGGACGCGGGTGTATCGATGGGCGACGCTGCCCGGCATGACTGCCGCGGTCGCGACGGTCACCGCGCCCAATACGCCGACGGCCGAGTGGCAGTCGCGCGGTATGAAGGTCCGAGTACAAATCTCGCCGCCCGCTTGCGGCGGTGCCACCAAGCACATCTTGGGAACGACCTTCTTGGCGACGTCGCCCAGATTCATTGCCGCTCCCGCCTGCAGGCGGATAGATTCTATTTTTTGTTTAAGCGTCGTATTGGCATTCAGTTGGTCGCGAGTTTCGTAGCCCGTAACGCCCAACGCCTCCGCGCCCATCACCACCACCGGCATGCCATTGTCGATACACGTGACCTCGACCCCATCGAAGCGATTCACCAGCTGCCCGGTCGGCAGCAGCGATCCGCAAACCGATCCTGCCGTCTCCAGAAAACGTATATTGATGGGTGCCGCCGTTCCCGGCACGCCATCGATGCGCGCAGCGCCCGCATATTCCACTTTACCGCCCGGCGTGCGCACCTCGATATCGCTTAAGGTTCCGGTATTGCGGGTGAGCACTCGCAAGGTCGTGACCTCGCCAGTCGCTGTCGCAAGACCGGTCTCGAGCGCAAAGGGAACCACGGCCGCCAGCATGTTGCCGCAATTCGGGGTGGTATCGACCAGCGCCTCGTTGATCGATACCTGCGCGAACAGGAATTCCAAATCGACGCCTGCGGTTTGGCCTTTGCGTACGATTCCGACCTTACTGGTCAAAGGATCTGCCCCGCCCAATCCGTCGATCTGCCGTGGGTCCGGCGAGCCCATTATCGCGAGCAACAGCCGGTCGCGCTCCGCGATCTCAAGCGGCAGATCGTTTTCTTGAAAAAAAGGACCGCGTGACGTCCCACCACGCATGAATAGGCAAGGAATGGATGTCTGCATAAAACACGCTTCCAGTCGGTTGAGCCCCGTCGATGATCACGTATACTATCAAGGAATGAGCGATATACCTGTTATAGCGTTTCGGCATGAGTGGCTCCGTCCATGGACTTAAAGCAGCTCGAGTATTTCCGCCACGTTGCCGAACTCGGCAGCTTCACCCGCGCCGCCTCGTTCCTCTCGGTAGTACAGCCGGCATTGAGCCGCCAGGTGCGGCAGCTCGAAGTGGAGCTCGGCCAGAATCTGTTCGACCGTAACGGACGAGGCGTCGTGCTCACCGACGCGGGGTCGCGGCTGCTCGAGCATACACGCGGCATTTTGATGCAGGTGGGCCGCGCGCGTCAGGAACTCGAGGATCAGAAAAATGCCGCCTCCGGCCATTGGGTGCTGGGGCTGCCGCCGAGCTTGGGCCGCCGCCTGACTGTCCCCTTGGTCAAAGCCTTCCGTCGGCTGCTGCCGAACGCGCGCCTGGCCACGGTCGAAGGCCTGTCGGTATACATGCTCGAGTGGTTGAATGTTGGCCGAGTCGATTGCGCCCTGGTGTATAACGCGCCCGCCTCTGCAGCGCTCGAATTGCAACCGCTCCTCAATGAACAGCTATTTTTCATAGCCCCGCTCGCCGGCGCACGACAGCGCAAAGCCCGCAAGTCCATTACCTTGAGCGAGTTGTCAGAGCACCCGCTGATCATTCCGAGCCGCCCGCACGCCATCCGGATGTCGGTGGAAAACGCATTGTCCGGTATCGACCGCAAGATCCGCGTTGCGCACGAAATCGAATGCATTCCTGCGGTCATCGATCTGGTCCGGGAAGGTCTAGGTTCGGGTGTATTGCCCTTGAGCGCGATGCAGGCCACACAAGACGGCGACACGGTTGAGGTCAAGCCCATCGTGTCACCGGTCCTAAAAACTTCGCTTTCCATCGCGATTTCGGCGCAGCGGCCAAAAAGCCTGCTGATGCGTAAGTCGCTAGAGCTGATTCGCGATATTGTACGACAAGAAATTAGTCCCGCAGAGGTTCCAGTATGACACTGCCCCATGACTATGAAAGTATTCCCGGCACGTATGTTTACGACGCCGCGCGCGGTCGTATCGGCTACCCACTGAACATGTTCTGCATGTCCCTCAATAAGGAGGAGAACCGTCGGCGCTTCAAACAGAACGAGGCATCTTATCTTGATGGCTTTGGGCTCACCGCGGAGCAAAGGCGAACCATACTCGAGCGCGACTGGCTGGGCATGCTGCGCGTCGGCGGAAACATCTACTACACCATCAAGATTGCATTTTGCGACGGCCTCACCTTCCAGGACGTGGCGGGCATGATGTCCGGAGTCGCCAAAGACACGTACGCACAAATGATGCTGGCGGGCGGACGCTCTGCCGAGGGTAATCGCTACAAGGATGAAAAACTTCCGGAGCAGGATCGTGGCTAAAATCGTCGCCGGCATCGCCTCTTCACATGTCCCTGCAATCGGTGTCGCGATGGATCGCGGCACGACCGACACGCCGTATTGGCAGCCGCTGTTCAAGGGATACGGGCCGGCACGCGAATGGCTCGCCAAGTTGGCGCCCGACGTGGCTATCGTCGTCTACAACGACCATGCCAATGCCTTCTCTTTGGAAATCATCCCGACCTTTCTGATCGGCGTCGCCGACAAGTTCCCGATTGCCGATGAGGGATTCGGGCCGCGTCCGGTACCGGCGGTGGTGGGTCACCCGGCCCTCGCCTGGCATCTGGCGGAATCACTCATTCTCGATGAGTTCGATATGACTATTGCCAATGCGATGACAGTCGACCATGGGCTCACCGTGCCGCTGTCCGTCACCTGCGGCAAGCCGGCCGCGTGGCCATTTCCGGTCATTCCGTTGTGCGTAAATGTGGTGCAATATCCGCCACCCACCGGCGCTCGCTGCTACAAACTTGGACAAGCCATTCGTCGGGCGGTGGAAAAATTCGATCAGGACTTGCGCGTGGTGATTTATGGCACCGGCGGCATGTCGCATCAGCTGCAAGGCGAGCGTGCCGGCTTGATCAATCGGCAATTCGATACGGCGTTTCTCGACGGCCTGACCAAGGACCCGGTCGCCCTCTCTAAAATCTCTCATACCGAATACATGCGTGAGGCGGGTTCGGAGGGAATCGAGATGGTGATGTGGCACGTCATGCGCGGCGCTCTTGACGACAACGCCACCGAGATATATCGCCATTACCATATTCCAGCCTCCAACACGGCTGCCGGTCTGATGATTTTGGAAAATGGGAGTTCGGCATGAAGGTTTGTCTCGCGGGTCACGGCGCATTCGGCATCAAACACTTGGAAGCGATGGCGAAAATTCCGGGAATCGAAGTGATCTCGTTGGCGGGATCCAATATGGAATCGGCTCGCGAGGTCGCGCAGCAATGGAAGATCCCGCATTGGACCGCGAATCTCGCCGAGTGTCTGGCGCAGCCGGGCCTCGATGCGGTTATTTTGACCACTCCGACGCAAATGCACGCGGCCCAGGGCGTGCAGTGTATGCGTGCCGGCAAGCACGTCATGATCGAAATCCCCATGGCGGACTCGGTGGCGGACTCCGAGCTGCTGGTGCGCACGCAAAAAGAAACCGGCGTGGTTGCGATGGCTGGGCACACGCGCCGCTTCAACCCGAGCCATCAGTGGGTTCACAAGCGCATCCTCGCCGGCGAACTGAAAGTACTGCAAATGGACGTGCAAACCTACTTCTTTCGCCGCAGCAACACCAACGCGCTCGGCAAGCCGCGCAGTTGGACCGATCATTTGCTGTGGCACCATGCCTGCCACACGGTCGACTTATTCGGCTATCAAACCGGCGAGAACATCTCGCAGCAGTATGCACTGCAGGGTCCAATACATCCGGTGCTCGGAATCGCGATGGATATGAGCATAGGCCTCAAAGTCGCATCGGGCGCGATATGCACCCTGTCGCTGTCATTCAACAACGATGGGCCTTTGGGAACCTTCTTTCGCTATATTTGCGATAATGGCACTTACATCGCGCGTTACGACGAGCTGTTGGACGGCAAGAACAATCCAATCGACGTTTCAAAGGTCGATGTCTCGTTGAACGGTATTGAATTGCAGGACCGGGAATTCTTTGCCGCGATTCGCGACCGGCGCGAGCCCAATTCCAGCGTCGCGCAAGTCCTGCCGGCGATGCTCACTCTCGGTCGACTCGAGCAGCAATTGGCCAAATGAATGCCCGCTAGCGTGACGGCGTCGCCCGCTCCCGAACGCTATTGATGAGCCCCTGCACGATGGCGCCGGTGACTTGCTCGGCAAAATCGCCACCGTCGATGCCGTCCTCCTGCTCGATGCGCGACACCACCCAGTCAAACTTGCCGCTGGTTACCGCCGCTTTGCAATAGCGGCACTCGCCGATTTGAGTGAGCGCCACCGGCGCACCGCAACCCGGGCAGGTGCTTTCGAGCGTTCCCGCGCGAGCGGTGCTCGCGACGCCGACGGATCTTTGGAACGTCCATAGTTCAGAAAACGGCTGAATGCTCCGATCGCCATACACGATCTTGCCCGAGGCGTCGACTTCGAAATCCGCCGCGGCCGCATCGATACGGATGGTCAAATCATCGAAGACTCGGCCATGCACGACTCGCGCGGCGTTCATGCCACGGATTTGCAAGTTCTCCACCACATTGCGCCGCCCTTCTGCTCTCAGTGTCTCGAGTTGTGCGCTCCAGGCGAAATAGGCACCGGGGCTTAAAAACCCGCGGCCCGCATCCAGATTCTGCTTGCACCAGGCGTCTTGCAGCGCCAAGAAAGCGGTCCGCGCCCGGGTGAGGAAGGCGTCCAGCGAGAAAGCGGGATCGCCGGCTCGCAGGGTCTCGATGCCTTCCCCGGCATTCTGCGCAACCAACGCGAGATCCGGAGTGTCGCCAAACGCCGCATTCTCGATTTTGACAACCACCCAATCGACGGTGCCGTTGGTGACGCTCGCCTGGCAATGCTCGCAGCTGCCGTTGAGGTTCAGGCGCAGCTGCGCACCGCACGCCGGACATCGCGAAGCCGTCACATCGCCGCTGGTCGAGGTGCGCGCCTGCGCTGCGCGCTCGAAGGTCCATAGCTCGGCGTGTTGGTGCTCCTCGCCTTCGTCGGACACCGCCTGCGCGGCGTCGTCCAGGACTTTGGCGCGATACACCAAGTCAAAATGTATCTGCAGTTTCTGCGTTTGCGGGTCGCAGTCGGCGCTCTTCAAGTGCACACCGCGCACGTTGAGACCCTCGAGCAGGCTGTGGCGGTGCGTGTCGTGCATTGTGCCGACGCTTCGCGACAGGTCGGCAAAAACACTATCACTCACGAACGGCCGGAACTCGATCGGGGCGTTCCGCTGAATGCCTCGCTTGACCAAAAACAACGTCATTTCTGCCCGTTGCAGGAATGTCTCCATGTCGAAACCCGGATCTTGGGCGCGCATCGCGTCGATGGCCGCGGGTACGACAGGGC
>Ga0302319_10025307_pt1 | contig 10514 bp, 9 predicted proteins | sample Bog_T0_2_FD_203319 | JGI IMG/M metagenome (GOLD analysis project Ga0302319, IMG submission 203319) | Peat permafrost microbial communities from Stordalen Mire near Abisko, Sweden - Bog_T0_2 | ecosystem: Environmental > Terrestrial > Soil > Wetlands > Peat | place: Sweden: Abisko, Stordalen Mire... | reverse complement strand
CAGGCCACCACCGCAAAGCTCAGGCAGAGCAATCGCGATCTGGCCCAGTTCGCCTCGGTGGCCTCCCATGACCTGAAGGAACCGCTCAGGATGGTCGCCAGCTTCACCGAGCTGCTGGCCAGGAAGTACCGGGGCAAGCTGGACGCGGACGCGGACGAGTATATAGGGTTCGCCGTGGACGGCGCCAAGCGCATGCAGGTGCTCATCGACGATCTGCTCCAGTATTCCCGGATCACCAGCCAGGGCCGGCCACCGGAGCGGTCCGCGGCGGGGGAGGCCCTGGCCCTGGCGATCCTGAACCTGCAGGGGGCGATCCGGGAATCCTCGGCGGTCATCACCCACGACCCGCTGCCCCTGGTGGACGCCGATGCCTCCCAGCTGGCCATGCTGTTCCAGAACCTGCTGGGCAACGCCATCAAGTTCCGGGGCCCGGCCCCGCCGCGGATCCACATCACGGCCACCCGGGAGGAGCAGGTCTGGCATTTCACCGTGACCGACGATGGCATCGGCATCGATCCCAGGCACCACCAGAGGATCTTCGAAATCTTCCAGCGCCTGCATACCCGGGCCGAGTACCCGGGCACCGGCATCGGCCTGGCGCTCTGCAAGCGCATCGTCGAACGCCATGGCGGACGGATCTGGGTCGGGTCCGAACCGGGCCAGGGCACCATTTTCCACTTCACCTTGCCCTGCCCGGGAGATCACCGATGAATTCCGAAACCGAAACGGGACGCCCGATCCGGATCCTCCTGGTGGAGGACAATCCCGGGGACGTGATCCTCACCCGGGAAGCGCTCTGCTCCTGCAAGATCCGCAACAGCATCCGGACGGTATGCGACGGCGAGAAGGCCCTGGCCTATCTCCACCGCCAAGGCGAATACCTGGACGCGACCCGGCCGGACCTCATCCTGCTCGATCTCCACCTGCCCCGGATGAGCGGGACCGAATTGCTGGCGATCATCAAGGCCGACCCCGAGCTCATGGGCATCCCGGTGGTGATCCTGTCCTCCTCCAGCGCTGAGGAGGACATTGCCCGAGCCTATGCCCGGCACGCCAACTGCTTCATTTCCAAGCCCCTGGACCTGGACCAGTTCGTGAAGGTGGTGCGGGCCATCGAGGATTTCTGGTTCACCGTGGTCACCCTGCCGCAGAGACGCCCATGAACCTGATCCGCTTGCTCCTGGTGGAAGACAACCCGGCCGAGGCCAGACTGGTCCAGCTGCTCATGCAGGAAGCCGCGCTGCTGGCCCTGGAGGTGGCCGTGGCCCAGACCCTCGAACGGGCGGTGGTCATGCTGGAGCTGGGCGAATTCCAGGCGGTGCTGCTGGACCTGGGCCTGCCGGACAGCCAGGGACTGGACACCTTCACCAGCCTGCACCAGCGGTTTCCGGAGGTTCCCATCCTCATTCTCACCGGCAGCACCGACGAAGGCCTGGGAATGGCCGCCGTCCAGGGCGGAGCCCAGGACTACCTGGTGAAGGATCAGCTCGAAGCCCGGACCCTGTCGCGCTCCCTGCGCTACGCCATGGAGCGGCACCGGCTGCTCAAGGAGCTGGAGCGCTCGGCCACGGTGATCCGCGACCTCCAGCGGCTGCTGCCCATCTGTGCTTCCTGCAAGAAGATCCGGGACGAGGCGGGGATCTGGGAACCGCTGGAGCACTACCTCACCCGGGTCTCCCACATGGGGATCACCCATGGGATCTGCCCGGAATGTTCCCGGCAGGTCTTGAAGGGCGTCTAGTTCTACTGGGGTATGATGCAAGGACACCCGAGCCCAAAATCCCCCCCATGGGAGTGGAACCATGACAGATCCGTTCAGTATGAAGGGGAAGGTCATCGTCATCACCGGCGCCAGCCGGGGCATCGGCCGGGGCCTTGCGACCTGGTTCGCCGGCCAGGGCGCCCAGGTGGTCGCCCTGGCCCGCAATCTCACCCAACTGCGCGAATTGGCCGAGGAAATCCGGGGCGGAGGCGGGAAGTGCTCGGTCCAGGCCCTGGATGTGCGCGACGTCGCTTCCATCCAGCCGGTGTTCGACGCCATCGTGGCCGATCTGGGCCGGATCGATGTGCTGGTCAACAACGCTGGCATGGGCAAGCCCATTCCCGCGGTGGACCTCACCGAGGCAGATTGGGATGAAATGATGTCCTTGAATATGAAAGGGACTTTTTTCTGCGCCCAGGCCGCGGCCCGGCACATGCTGGCCAAGGGCTATGGCCGGATCATCAACATCAGCTCCCAGGCGGCGGTCATCGCCATCGATGGCGAGGCGGTCTATTGCGCTTCCAAGGGCGGCATCAATCAACTGACCAAGGTCCTGGCCCTGGAATGGTCCCGGCACGGGGTCACGGTCAACGCGGTCGGCCCGACCTTCACCCATACCCCGGGCACGGCCGAGCGGCTGGACGACCCGGAATTCCGCGCTGGGGTGCTGGCCAATATCCCCAGGGGCCGCATCGGCACCATCCAGGACATCGCCACCGCCGTCCAGTTCCTGGCCGCCGATGGCTCGGACATGGTCAATGGAGCTTTCCTGCTGACCGATGGGGGCTGGACCATCGTTTGACCGTCGCGGGGCCTGCCAATACGGAGGCAGGCTCCCACCGGTACGGCGGGTGTCCCCTTGGCGTTCCCGCCTCGTCCATCGTCCCCCCGGGCATCCTGTTCGCGGAACTGGACCTCCGGAAAGAGCCCATGCCCTTCCCCCCGAGGCCGCCGGCGACGGCCACCCCGATCAGGACCCCGTCGGCAGGATCATCCGGGTGCCAGACTGGCGCCAGGGCCGTCAAACCCCGCGGGCGCCGAACAGTTCCACCAGACTGAGTTCTTCCAGGAGTTCGAGCAGACGTTTGTCCTGGATCAGCATGGTCACCCGGATCTTGTCGCGGTTGATGAGCTTGACGAAATAGCCGATCACCGAGGAGGGCATGGAAAGCGACTCCTGGATGGTCAGGGTGAGGAAGGCCGCGCCTCCGGCCACCAGTTCCGTGGCGAGGGCCCGGATCGCCAGGTAATCCTCGGTGGTCTTGAAGTTGCCGAGAATGCTCATTTCATTCGCACTGGTTCGCGTCAGCTGCATCGCTCTCTCCCGGATAGATCTTGATCAAGGTGATGGCATTGCCCTTTTCATTGAAGTAAAAGGCATCGGTATACATCTTCACCATCTTCAGCCCGCGGCCGCTGAGCATCATGGTGCCCGGTTCCTGGTCGGCATCCGGGAATCGGAAGCCGGGCCCTTCATCCAGGATGGTGACCTTAAGCAGGCGGTTCGCCCCCTCCGCCTGGACCGTGAGTTCCAGGGTGATGTGGCGGTCCACGGAACCTTCCCGCTCGAGCAGGTGCTGGTAGTAGAGCCCCTCCTCCAGCATCCTCGGCTTTTGGCCGGGGCTGATTTCCAGGCAGCCATGTTCGTAGGCGTTCAGCATGGCCTCCCTGACCGCCATGCCGAACGCGAAACGGGCTCCGGACTCCAGGGTGGCGCCGGTTTCAAGGCGCTGCTCCAGTTCCTGGCAGGCCCGTTCCACCTCATCGAGACGGGCAAGGATGACCACCCGGTGCCGCCAGAGGGGCGTGGCGTCCACCCGGGCCAGGAACACCAACGCCACATCGTCGTCCGGAACCCCTACCCGGGCCTGGAAGGCGTTCCAGAGCTGGTTCCGGCTGGCACTCGCGGTGAAATCGGCGTCCAGATGTTCCCGGTACAGGGTTCCCCCGGCGGTCCTCGCTTCGTTCAGACCGTCCGTATACAGCAGGATCGAACGGGCTGAACCCAGGTCATGGGCCATGGTGCGGAAGTCCTCGGTGTAGGGGGAAATGGGTGGGTTGTTGCAACGCAGTTTGCGCACACCCTGCCCGGGGGCCCCCACCAGGATGGGCGGCATGCCGAAGGCCGCGGTCACCATCACCGGACCGGCAAGGGGCAACCAGACCAGGGCCAGGGAGAGCACTTCGTCTTCCAGAAGCAACTTGCGAACCAGGGTGTTGAAGCGCTGGACGAAGCTGTCGAAACCGAAGGGGACCCCGGCGGTCAGGGTATCGACCAGGAAGTTGAAGGTATGAACGCTCAGGGCGGTGGTGAGGGAAGCGGAACGCCAGTTCCTGCTGGGATTCGTGGTATTTCTCCTGGAAGTGCAGCAGCGCCAGCTCCTGTTCCACCGTCCGGCGGTGGAGGTGTTCGATCTCGAGCAGTCCCACCACCCGGGCGACCGCCAGCCGCAGGCTGGCCAGGGCCACCGGCTTGGTCAGGAAGGCGGCGATGCCAAGCTCGATGGCCCGCACCAGGAGCGGCGTGTCCATGGTGGCGGTGAGGAAGATCACCGGAACTCTGGCATCCAGCTCCCGGATCGATTCGGTCATGGCGATGCCCGACAGCCGCGGCATCCGGTTGTCGGTGAGCACCAGCTGGGGGCTTCGGGCCCGGAAGGCTTCCAGCCCCTCCTGGCCGTCCGCGGCCAGGATCAGTTCCTTGAACACCCCCCGCAGCTGCGCCGCCACCATCAGCCGGCTGACAGCATCATCCTCCACATAAAGGGCGGTGAGTTCCCGGGCGAACGGGCTGATCTGATCCAGTTGGGGCACCATGGCGGTCATTCCACCCGGAACAGGTTGAGGGTCTTGCGCAGTTCTTCGGTCTTGTCCGCGAGATGGGTGGAAACCGCGCCCACCCCGCGAGCCGCGTCCTTGTTCTGGTTGGAGAGATGCACCAGGCTGTTCATGGTTTCGATCAGGTCCTTGGTGCGGGTGGCGATGTAGGTAGTCTTCTTCACCAGGTCGGAGGAGGTTTCCACCGATCCCCTGAGCTTGGCTCCGGTGGCGCCGGCGTTGTCCATCAGGATCTGGGCCCGTTCGGAGACGTCGCGCATGTGGTCCGAGGTCAGGGCGGTCTCCGCGACCATGGCCTCGATCCCGTCCACCACGGATTTGACGTTGGCGTTGATGTCGGTGAGGGAATTCTGGGTCTTGGCGGCCAGCTTGCGGATCTCCTCGGCCACCACCGCGAACCCCTTGCCGGATTCCCGGGCGTGGGCGGCCTCGATCGAGGCGTTCAGGGCCAGCAGGTTGGTCTGGTTGGCGATGTCGGCCAGGATGCCCAGCACCTCATTGATCCCCTGGGCGTCCTGGCTCAAGGCGTTCATTCGGACCGCGAGCTGGGCCTGCTTCTCCCCTTCGACGATGACGATGCCGCCCACCTGGTTGAGGGCGGTCACGAACCCGGTCAGCACCTGCTCGGTGGATTCCAGGGTCTCGGTGGTGGTAATGGAGATCTCTTCGGTGATATCCAGGTTGCGAGCCACGTCGGCCATGAGGTTGCTGCTGTTTTCCGCCAGGGTGCACTGGCTGGCCACGTTCTCGGCCAGATCCCGGGAGATGCCGGAGAGCTCTTGGCTGGATTGGGCGGTCTCGTTGGCGGCCGCCATGGAATGGGCCACGGTGTCGTGGGCCTTGTGGATGAAGGTATCGATATAGTCGGCCATCCGGCTCAATTCGTCCGCGCCCTCAATATTGATGCGCTGGGTGAGGTCGCCCTCTCCTTCGGCCAGATCCCGCATGCGGCCGGTGATCCGGGTGAGGGAGGAATCGATGCTCATGCCGATGACCAGTCCCACGCCCGCTCCGCAGGAAATGAAGAAGGCAAGCAGGCCGATGGTCACCCGCATGGCTTCCCCATAGACCCCGGATCCTTGCGCCCCCTGGCTGGACTCCCGGGCCAAGGCTCCCAGGTAGTGGATATTGGCCAATCCCAGGCAAACCAGGGCCAGACTGCAGCCGATGATGATGACGAGCAACCGGGTTCTGATTTTCAAAATCTTGAGTACATTCATGTTGTGTTCTCCATGCCCGGGGACTGCTCGGTTGGACGCCGCCGATCCAACCTCCCTGCAACCCCGGAGGGATCCCAAGGGATGGACGGGGACAGGTCCAAATTTTTCGCGTCCCTACAGGAGACCCAAAAAGGAGGCTCCAAGTCGAGTGAATTCGCCCCTTCCCGCCGGAAGTCCATCCCGGGGAACACCGCCCCCGGTCCGGATCGACGCTTCGCCCATGGGGCAAGGGGTCCGGGTCTCAGGGACTGGGTTCGACAAGGAGACGGGCGCCCGGAAGCCCATTCCTCCATAAATTAGTGTTATTATATTAACATTAATATTAAATTCGAAATTATTATTCAAACAAGACAAAGAAACGACCGATACTTTGAATCTGACTGCTTTAGTTAAAATGTCAACAGGCTCGCCCGCTTGCCAAATCCTAGAATAAATAACGACCTATCTACACCTATTAAGAATACTTTACAGGAGCATTCCGTGGAATCAGGTCAGAAGGTGTCCGTTTTGATACTGGCCGGGCCTGTGCGGGCCGGTACGCCATCTTGAGCATCGGTGCCGGCCATTCTCCGCTGAAACTGCCCAGGGGAATTCTGGCGGCCCTGGCGCTGGCCACGGGCCCGGTCGTGCCGGCCCAGGGCCCTTGCCAGATGCCGGTTCCGGCGGGCGAGGAAGGCTATGTGCAGCTGGGAGGTAATGTCGATCCGCGGCTCCTTTCGGCCAGGGAACTGGGCCCGGCGCCAGCCCAGGCGCCCATGGCGCGCATGATCCTCGCGCTCAAGCTGACACCCGACGCCCAGGCCCGGCTGGAACGTTGTCTGGCGGACCTGACTGACTGCCGCTCGCCCCGCTACCGGCAGTGGCTGACCCCTGAACAGTTCGGGGCCGAGTTCGGCCCCGGACCGGCGACCCTTGACCGGATCACGGACTGGTTGCGGTCCGGCGGATTCACCGTGGACGAAGTAGCGAAGGGCGGCCTGACGATCAATTTTTCCGGAACCGTGGCCCAGGTGGAGCGGGCCTTCCGCACCTCGATCCGGACCTTCCGGGTGGACGGCGAGGTCCGCCAGGGAAACGTGAGCGATCCGTCCATCCCGAACGCCCTGGCCGACGTGGTGGAGGGAGTGGTTTCCCTGCACGACCTCCCACGCCCGGCCATGAACCTGGGCTTCACCGCCCCCGGGGATCCCTTGGCGGATCCGGCCAGCCACAGCATGGCGCCCGGGGACTTCGCCACCATCTACAACATCGCCCCCCTCTACCTGGAGGGGATCGACGGATCCGGCGTCACCATCGCCATCGTCGGCCGGACCCACATCCCCCTGAGGGACATCGCCACCTTCCGGCGGCAGTTCGCACTGCCGGCCATGGCCCCGGAAGTGATTCTCAACGGCCCCGACCCGGGTGACCTGGGCGCCGGGGAAGATGGCGAGGCCGATCTGGACGTGGAATGGTCAGGGGCCGTGGCCCGGAACGCCACCATCCGCCTGGTGGTGTCGGCCAGCACCGCCACCACGGACGGGGTGGATCTCTCGGCCCAGTACATCGTCAACTACAACCTGGCGCCGATCCTGAGCAGCAGCTTCGGCCAGTGCGAACCCTGGATGGGGCCTGCGGAACTGTCCTTCTACAAAAACCTATGGGCCCAGGCCGCGGCCCAGGGCATCACCGCCCTGGTGGCGGCCGGGGACAGCGGCCCCGCCGGATGCGACCCCGGCGGGACGAGCTCCGGGTCCGGCCGGGCGGTCTCGGGATTGGCCTCCACCCCCTACGACGTGGCCGTGGGAGGGAGCCAGTTCAACGAGGGGTCGGGCCGCTACTGGCGGAGCCGGAAGGACCCGGACGGAACCTCGGCGTTGGGCTACATTCCGGAGCGGGCCTGGAACGAGAGCGGCTCAGAGCCCGGCGGTTCCGGACTCTGGGCCGGCGGCGGCGGAACCTCCAGCATCTATGCGAAACCCGGCTGGCAGTCGGTGGAGGGGGTGCCCAGTACGGTCCCCTATCGCTGTCTCCCGGATGTGGTCCTCACCGCCGCGACCCACGACGGCTACCTGATCCAGTCCGGCGGCCACCAGCAGGTCACGGCCGGAACCTCCTGCTCCACCCCCGCCTTCGCCGGCCTCATGGCGCTGGTGGTCCAGAAGACCGGTGCCCGCCAGGGCAACGCCGGACCCGCCCTCTATCGGCTGGGCGGCGCCCAGTACCGCGGATGCGGGCCCCTGGTATTCCACGACATCACCACCGGAAACACTGGCGTTCCCGGCACCGAGGGCTATGACTGCACGACCGGCTATGACCTGGCCACCGGGCTGGGCTCCGTGGACGCCCAGGCCCTGGTCGGCGCCTGGAACACCGGTTTCGCCCCCAATCTCGACGCCGTCATCCGCCAGCCGGCCGCGGACCGGACCGTGGCCAGCGGCACCTGCGTGCCGTTCCAGGGCGCCGCCCAGAGCGGCACCGGATCGGCCCTGGCCAGCGCCTGGGATTTCGGCGACGGCGCCTCCGCCCAGGGTCTCTCCTGCCACCATACCTACCGGAATCCCGGTCCGGGCCCTGTGGTCAACCGGGTCACCTTCACCGCCAGGGACGGCCAGGGCGACCCGGGCTCGGACACCCGCGCCATCACCGTGCTCCCGCCACCGCTTCCGGGCGAGCTGATCCGCAACGGCGGGTTCGAGATCGGCAAAACCGGCTGGACCGCCAAGGGCGGCGTATCCATCGGCGACCACAGCCCCATGGCGCCGGCCCACCAGGGCACCGCCGACGCCTGGTTCCCGGGCCTGCGCAGCACCGAGGTCCTGCAGCAGACCGTGCAGGTCCCGGTCCGGGCGGCTTCGGTCCGGCTCAGCTTCTGGCTGCACATCGACACCCGGGAATTGTCGGGCCTGCCGCTTGGCACTTTCACGGCAAAGGCGCGGGGGGCCAACGGCATCCTCTCCATCCTGGGCACCTTCTCCAACCTGGACGCAGCCCCGGGCTTCCAGCTCTGCACCTTCAACCTGAACGCCTACCTGGGCCAGAAGGTCCAGCTCTCGTTCGGCGCTTCCGACAATCCCAAAGGGCTGACCACCAGCTTCGTCCTGGATGACGTCAGCCTGATCGCTCAATGACCCCCACCCTTCGCTCCAGGAGACAACCGTGAGAAACCACGCCTATCCCCCTTGGCCGGCCCTGCTCGGTCTGATCATGGCTGGAACCCAGGCCGCCCTGGCCGGGGCCCCCACGGCAATGCAAGTCCAGGAGCGGGTGGCACGCCCCGGCAACGTGCACCCGCTGGCGGCTTCAGCCCGGCCGCTGGGCCCGGTGACCGCCCAGGCCCCCATGGATCGCATGATCCTGGCGCTGCGGATGACTCCCGAGGCCTCGGCCCGGCTGGAGCAGCGGCTCGCCGAGCTCCAGGACCCCGATGCCCCGGGCTACCACCAGTGGCTCACCCCGGAACAGTTCGGCGCCGAGTTCGGCCCGTCGCAAGCCGGCCTGGCCCGGGTCACGGAATGGCTGAAGGCCGGCGGGTTCACGGTGGACGAGGTGGCGGCGGGCCGCATGGCCATCACCTTCTCTGGGACCGTGGAAACCGTGGAGAACGCTTTCCGGACCCCCATCCTCAAGTTCGAGATTGACGGCAAGGTCCGCCAGGCCAACCTCGAGGATCCCTCCATCCCGCTGGCCCTGGCCGATGTGGTCGAGGGAGTGGTCTCCCTGCACGATATTTTTTCAATTGGCTAAGTCTTTTGTTTTAATGTATTTGATGTGGTTTTTGTGGTGCCAACCAGTGATCTGTATCACAACCACATCACAAATAACTTTTCATTCCGGCTTCTGAAGTTTCCAGTCAGTTCCAGGTTTCCACCCAAACCTGACCCTGGGGCCTACCTCAACCCACTTCCCAGCCCTTGCGTTTCTGACCCTCTTAGCAGGTACCGGCGTCCCCGTCCAGGACCCAAAACCGAAAATCTGAACCTGGGATCCGGCCTGAACTTTTTCCCGTATCTGCGCAGTCAGTCCATCTAGGATTCTGCGGCAATCTTGGAGGGATAGTTTCAGGTCGGCTAGGGCCGGATCCTTGGCCAGCATTTCGGCAAGGTCATCCCTGCCGATGCGGGATGATTTCTGGGGGTCGGGGGAGGCGGATGAGTTTTTCACCCCAGGTGATACAAATCCAAAAGTACCAGGGGATTTTCACCCTCTTTTTGAGACCCGTTCTCACACCAGGAAGGCTTTCGAGTTTCCCAACATGCCACCGGCCCGGGAAACCCGGAGCCAGGGCCTAGGCCCTACCGGTAACGGCCCCCGGTTGGCCGAAGGCCATTAGCGAGGTTCGGCGGATTAACAATTTTGACTGAAATTGGCTCTAAGGATTGAGGCATTGCCGTAATAGTTACTTTTCGCTCAGTGGTATATGTTTTCCAGTTAAAATATGTTGTTATTAAAGATACAAGAACAGATACAATGATGGAAGCATAACCGATTCTTCTAGTTAACTGGTAATCCCTATCCCTCTCTATCTCGTCAAGTGTTTTAAACCCTTGCTCACTGAAATTTTCTAATTCATCAACCCTAGTTATTTTGATACCGGAATGCCTATTGAATGTGTAACTTGATTCCGCTGCTGGTGTATATGGTGGAACATCGATCACACTTAAATTCAATGAAAGGCTATAGCCCAAGTCTTCTGTTTGAATAAGACCGGCGTT